>Ga0075030_100002123_pt1 | contig 18006 bp, 12 predicted proteins | sample LitLauG_LLR_2012_FD_71393 | JGI IMG/M metagenome (GOLD analysis project Ga0075030, IMG submission 71393) | Freshwater sediment microbial communities from Pennsylvania, USA - Little Laurel Run_MetaG_LLR_2012 | ecosystem: Environmental > Aquatic > Freshwater > Creek > Sediment | place: USA... | reverse complement strand
GATCGGTTCGTACGTGCCGCGGTACGTTCTGCCATCGAAGTCGAAATCGCCTGTGTAGATCCGGTTGTGCAGGATTTTGTGAATCGTCGCTTTCGGCACGGCGTTCGCGGTTTTCCGGAAGACCATGCCAGCGCCTTTGGCCATGCGGGTGACTTCGGCCAACGAGTACTCGCCGGTCGCGTACCACTCGAAGATCTTGCGGATAATGGGCGCCAGGGCAGGGTCCGGAGAGATCGTGCGCTTTCCGTTGGGCCCGTCGACGTTCAAATAGCCCAAAGGGGCACAAGACGGCCACAGGCCCTGCTCAGCTTTCTCCAGCATGCCCTTTCGGGTCTCTTCGGAGAGGTTGTCGATGTAGTTCTTGGCCATCAAAACTTTGATCCCGTGGACGAATTTCTCAGAGGACCGGGAGTCACTGGACAGCACCACACCCTCCTTGACGAAGTGGACTTCGACGTCCAGGTCGTCAATGGTGACCCAATCTTTCAGATTCCGATACAGGCGGTCCGTCTTCTCCACCAGGATGGCCCGGAAGGTCGAGTTGCGTTTGAGAAAACTGAGCATCTCGGAGAAGCCGGCCCGACCGCTCCTTTTGGCCGTTTCGATATCGGTGAACTCGCGGGCAATGGAGACACCGTTGTCGAGGGCGTACTGGCGCAGCAATTTCTGCTGGGCGGGTATGGAGAAGCCGTCCTTTTCCTGCTCCTTCGATGACACGCGAGCGTACAGGACAGCCTTGGTGGGAACTGCAGGGCCCTGGGGCATCCAACGTTCATCGTAGCACGGCGCAGTTCGGAAGGCCATAGTTAACCCTCATCATCACAGCGGATTAAAGGCGGATTGCGGCAACCTCCTGAACACGACCAGGTGCGGCGATAATGGGCCTACGTTTGTGAAGGCCTGCGCCTCCTCTGGGCTTTCGAAACGCATGCCCTTCAGCGGTGTCTTCTGCGTATGGCCCACGCCGCTCTCGACCTTCCCCTTGCGGTCCGGATCCCTCACCCGGCAGGGCATCGCCACCACGCCGTAGTGCCGCAGCATGTCGGCATACACGGGGTTGATGGTGGGATCGTAGATGTCGGGCTTGAGCACGCCCTCGCGAAGGTTATCGAGCACCACCACGCGCGTGCAGCCACCCAAACGGCGGAAGGCCTTCTCATGCAACTCGGCCCAGATCTGCGTACTCGATTGGAAGACCAGGAGACGGACCGCCTTGCGACTGTAGCCGAGGGTCAGCACGAACAGGCGCATGCGACGATACTTACCGCTGCGCGGATCGCGGGCCATGGGGCCGGTGCCGTAATCGACCTGGGCCTCTTCGCCGGGCGCGGTCTCGATCACCGCGCAGGCTTCTTTGGGCGTGCCGCCGACCAGTTTGCGCACGAAGCGCTTGACGCTCTGATAGCCGCCAGTGAAGCCGCAGGTATCGACCAGATCCTGCCAGATCGCCATTGCGTTGCGCCCCCGCGAGAGCCCCACCTCGATGGCGTCGCGATGCACGGCGCAGCCGCTAGCCGACGGCGGCGCCGAGGTTGGTGGCTCAGTCGGTGCTGCGCCCAAGTCGGTGGTCACCGCTATGGCCGGTTTTGCGTCGACCGGGTCGGTGCCGATCTCGGTGACGTCGCCGACCGGCGTCGCAGCGTGGCTGGTCCCATCGGCATCCGGAGGGCCCTCGCAGAGGCCTGCCGACGTCGCCAACTCCGCGCCAAAGTCGGTGGTCACCCCTATGGCCGGTTTTGCTGGAGGTGGTCCAGCACCGGCTCCATTGGCTGTAGCAGACGGAGGGTCGGCGACCACCTCCTTGGCTGGGGTCGCCGACCCACGTCCCCATAAGCCTGGCGACCGTACGCCAACCCCAGCCTCTCTCAAATAGACGGCCGCCGTCTCCCGGCGGACGCCCGTGACTTTCTGAATGCGCCGCAGCGACCATCCAGCCGCCCCAGCGCGATGACTTGTTGCTTAGTTTTCTCGTTCAAGACGTTGCTCACATCGACGCAGGGTACTCGCCCTCACGTCTGAGTTAACGTCCTGGTTTAGCGGTTTATCGTTGGCCGGTTTTGAAGTGACCGTGTGTCGAGAAGACGCGAAGGCGTCATGCTGTGCGAAAGATGAAGGTAGGCCCTTCGGAGCCGTCTGGTAGGAGGAGGCTTCAAACAGCCGTGAGCTGCTTCGGACAAAAGCCGCGGTGGTGAACGTCACGGTTAAAAGGCGGGACATTGATTTCGTCATGTAGGGATTTGAGAGACGAGCGTAAGCGAACCTTTGATGAAGCATCGAAACAAAACTTCGGATGGCATCAAAACCAGGGCGTGGTCACTGCTCTGGGATTAGCGTGGCAGGAGACCTACTTGCTGGCCATGTGGTGTCCGGTGTAGAGAAGGCGTGACTCAAATTCGGGCTTTTGTACGGAACTCGAGAACCTGTTTGACGATGGCAAGGGAAAAGGCACAAGCGGATGAACCGCGAGGCGGAAAGTACCGATGCGTCAAGCAGGGGCGGACTGCCTCGTAGTACCGCTGAAGCGGAGTAATGTCCGTGGAGGGAAGGGGGCAGGTCACTCGCGTTGGAGCCATTTCGGTCAACTGGCAACAGGAGGAACTGGCTGGTTTCGGCGGAAGGCGGTAGCTTTCACTGGGTGGCACGAGCCGTGTGAGTCGAGAGGCTCAAGCACGGTTCCGTGAGGGGCTCGGGGTGAAATTCCCCGGGCCTACTCGACCCCGAGGCTCAACACAACAAAGGACGAGTGGCGCTTTGAAGCACTTCCCGCTGGTGTGGACTATCGCGAACCACAGAAGCACAAAGACTTGCTGAGTGCTGGCCGGTTGCTTCTAATCGAGGGCAAGAATTTTTGGCAATTCGATGATCGTTGGTCGGAGGGGCCCCGCTACTGTGTTCCGATGTCCAAGCTTAGTGACAAGACAGATTTCCTTAAGGCAGCCCAATACTACCGGTTAGGTTTTCGAGACGTATCATCATCCACAAATCAGCGGACGTCAGTGTTTGCCCTTCTACCTCCTGGCGTGTCTTCGCAGATACCGTCAAGGCTCCAGAGCGTACTCCACAGAATAGACCCAACTCCCGTGCGATCGAGCTCGTCACGATTGCAAATTCCTATGTGTTTGATTTTCTCGCCAGATTACGGGCGGGCACGCATCTAAGTGCGTTCGTTTTGGAGGGGCTGCCACTTCCGGACAGTCAACGCAGCTTCATCGTGCATTGCGGTCTTCGCCTCCTCGCGAATCATTCCGGTTATGAACAGCTTTGGACGGAACAGGTTGGAGAGGTATGGCGCACGTAGCCGGCCAGCACGAACCTGCCGATGACATCCGGTCCCGGTGCGGACAGGCAAACGCGCCCTGAAAAGTCGACAACTTCGACGGGCATGGCCTGCCGCCGCAGAATCGCTTCCAGTTGTTCTCCCGCGAACTGCATGGACACACCTCTCCTGTCGATGGGCTCCGGCTTAACCCGCGGAGCTTGGGCGTTTCGATTACAGGTCGCGGATCTCTACTCCGTGCTGTCGGAAGAACTTGACTATCCGCGGGATGGCTGTCTTAAGGAAGCCATCGATATCAAAAGTCAGCCAGCACCAGTCCTTCAACGGCCACTGGCCTTTCATTCGTGCCAGGTTCAATTCCAACTCGTTTGCGAAGGGGTCCGGCTTGCCCGTCTCCATAAGGAGGCGATCCTGGAGGGTGTTCATTACGGTCGGGAGGGGCTTGCCTCCCTTGGTGTATTGCCCGAATTGATAGCTGTTCAGGTCCAGATCGAAGCTGCCGTTCTTCCGAAATGCCTGGTAGAGGCACCAGTCCCAGGCGCCGGCGCGGGAGAGGCCGTCGATCGCCATGATCTTCATGGCGTCACGTGGTGTGTACTTTAGATGGACCCCACGACCAGTGCCAAACAGCTCTAAATCAAGGGTTTGCCGCCGCGTGTAGCTTTCGAACCGGCCCTTCGGGATACCGACCAGTTGGAGGAAATCGCTCAGAGGCAGGACGCTGTAGTCGATCCATTGCCAGCGCAGCTCCTCTGGGGTCCTGGACGGGATGACCAGCCCTCCGGTCTCCTCTTTGATCAATTCAGCGATGCTGGGTTTGGTCCTGGCCACGGCTATCTTTATAAATCTATCACGAGAGATTTAATTTGTCTACCCCCCGTTTCTGCTCGAATCGAGGTAGGCAGGCGCGCCGACTCTCAAAACGTAGGCCCACGGGTTCCCCTGCGGCCGACACGCACTCCGCAACTATGCTGGCCGACGCCACGGAGTCTTCCAATTGGCGTTATGCTTATTGGTGTTTCGGGCCTCTTGACCCGCAGATGAGACTCACAACGAGGATGAGCAATGGTTACATCGCCAGGAACTATCCCGTCGCGTCCGTCAAGCCTGGCGCAAACGCCTGTCCTCTCCGTTCTAATCGGTGCCCTGCTCGTCGCCACATTGCTACCCGGCGTCTCCTACGGTAAGAGCGCCAAGGACTTCTTCCGCGAAGGTGAGCGCTTGCTGAAATCCAAAGATCCATTTGGTGCGCACAAGGCCCTCGCGGAAGCTGTTAGGTTGGATGCCAAGAACAAGAAATACCAGCGGACTCTCGAGGAGGCTGCTCGGTTGGCATCAGACGGATGCGTCGCTCAAGCAACCAGCCACATCTCAAGCAATCCTGCGGTTGCCCTTGAGCGGCTTAAATCCGCGCTGGATTACAATCCCGAGAACAAACGAGCCGCCGAGACCCTCGCAGCCCTTCAGACGGAGATAGGAGAGGCGAAGCAGCGGATTCAGACGGAAAGACGATCACTGGACCTCAATCGTGTTGAGGCCGCCGGCCAAACGCTACGAGCCATGGTCAAATACAGGGACGTCGTGCCGGAGTACGCGCTCCTTGAATCGGACCTGTCTGCGGCCCAGCGACTTCTCAAGGCCCAGGCTGCTCTCAGTCGCGGCGACTTGCTGGCCGCGACAAGCGTGCTGACCAGTGGACAACTTGGCCTGCAGGCGAGCGAAGGTCTAGGCATGGCTGAGAAGAGCATTCGGTCTGCGACCCTTGCCGCGGCCGGGAAGCAGTTCAACGTTTCGAGACCCGGCAGGCTCAGTCGTGCCAGGGCAGCAGCACTTCTTCAGTCAGTCAGCGATCGTTTGGGCGCGCCGAAGGATGGCGACGAGGCCCGTGCCGATCTGGTCTCCTTTCTGGGTGGCATCCAAGACGGCGGCCTCGGGCAGCCTCCGCGAGGTGGGGTATTCCGCGACCATCCCAGAGTCCTCGTTCAGGCTCTTGAAGTGCTCCTCCGTGATACAACGGCGAGGCCGCAGGTACAGGCGCTCACTGAGAAATTGAGACGTGAGCCGCGTCAGCCTATCCGATTGCGGTTTCGAGGCCCGAGTCAGCCAAGTTGCAGCATCCTGACCAGCGACGCGATCCGGGAGTTCGCCAAGGCCCTTAATATGGTCACCCTCACCGACGGCGAAGATTATCAAGTGGCAATCAGCCTTGGCGACCTTTCCTGTCAAGAGACTGACAATCCTAGAGTTTCTGCGCGGCTGATCAACTCCACATACGTCGCCGGACAATCGCAGGCGGTTAATCCGGAATACGTCCAACTGAAGGCAAGACTCGATGCCGCTCAAATCGAACTTGCCCGGGCTGAAGTAGCTGCGAACACCAACCCTGTCGTGATCGGCATGTATCGAGGCACGGTCATGGGCCTCCAGCGGCGCCTCTTGCAGACTCCCCCATTTGTCTCTCAGGACATCGAGCAAGCCTATCAGCTTCAAGAGTTCGTTGCCAAACGCCAGGTTTATATCAAAGCCAGCGGGACCTACCTGCTTCACGTTGGTGCCGTGCACGGCGGCAAGGAATTCACAGTCGAGGCTGATCGCTCGACTGAAGATGCCGGCAGGGCTGGAGCTCTTCCCCAGGACCGCAGATACAGCAATCAAGAACCGCAGCTCAAATCGTTCGAGGAACTGCGCCGTGGTGCCTTGGACGATTTCGACCGTTCGTTCCGTCGCCAAGTGAAGCAGGCAATTGGCGATCTGATCGCACTCACGGCCTCGGATGAATCCGTGCCCGAATTGGCGCGAATGGACGCGATGCTTCAGCTCGCCGACGGTTCCGACGAGACAACATATGCGAACCAGCGCGCGGCTCTTGTGGGCGTGGTTGAGGCTCGGCTCCTGTCGGATACCGGGAATGAGTCGGGTGCACTCCGGCTTCCGCCAGGCATTCAGAAGCCTGACCTCCGGCCTCAGGCCGCCGCCGACCAAACTCGTGAAACGTCGAGCGAGGGGGTTGCCGGTATGATCGACCGGATTCTCGATGGCGTCGTCGCCATCGAGACGGACACAGGCTCCGCGGCAAGCGGTTTCTTTGCGAGTAAAGACTGCCAGGTTCTCACCAACAATCACGTTATTGCCGGATCCAAAGTGGTAATTGTCAAGGACCGACAACGCCGCCTCTATGTCGGTGAAGTTTCAGGCACAGACGCAGACCACGATCTCGCGCTCATCCGGACCAAGAGCGCCGAGTGCCACCCTCTCGTGCTGGATCGCTCACCAAGCGTGAAGATCGCGGACGAAGTATTTGCGATTGGGAACCCGTTGGGCCTAACGGGTACGGTGACCAAAGGGATCATCAGCGGCGTTCGCCGACCAGCGGACGGATTTGAATTGTTCCAAATCGACGCCGCTCTCAATCCCGGGAACAGTGGCGGCCCTTTGGTCGACCGGAGAGGCGTAGTGGTGGGCATCAACACGTTCAAACTGAAGGGTTTTGAGGGCTTGAATTTTGCTGTGTCCACGGCCGAGGCAGTCCGGGCTTTCGCAGGTGCTCTCAACTCTCAGTGAAACGGCTCGTAGCGGACGAACACCCCGACATGACATAGTGCTGCGTAAAGACCGCACGGATGCCCGAGGGTCGAACGCATGGAGGCTAAACATGGCATTTGAGATAACATCGGCAGAGTTAACTAAGGTCATCGCTGGCATTCACTTTGCGAACGACGGCGACTCGCACGAGCGTAAGTACTGGGCGCTTCTGAAGGAACGGTTCCCCAACTGCGAGCAATTCTGGCGTTTGTTTGTTGTGCCGACGACTCGCCGAATAGAGTGCGCCATGGACGATGCTAGGCGCTTTGAACGGAGAAGAGTGGCAGCCGATGTCTGGGCAATCAGCTATCTCCACTATTCTCTGTCCCTCCACCTGGGCTATTCCAGCGACCACCTCCGCTTGCCGCTGCCCTCCTCATTTGGCGACTTCTATTCGCATCTCGGTTCGGCGTGTGACCTCGCGGAAGATTTTCTGCTGAAGGTGTATCTGTTGGTAACGGTCTGTCGCGGCGGAACCTCACGCATATTGCAGGCGCTGACAAAGAACGAGTGGCTGGAGATAGCGGCTGATTGGTATGACCAACGATACCCTGGCGTCTATGATCATTACCTGTCCAAGGGGAAAGGGCTCCCCATCAAGCTGCCAACAAGAGCGTCGGTCGTGGGCGAGTACCTCTCGGGGCAGCCCTGTTGGTCTGAGTACCAAAGATTCGCTCAGCGCCTCAGAGAGTATCGAAATGTTATTGTCCACGACGTTTCAATTGGCGAGGTGGTGGTAACGGGAGGGGTTCGTTTAGTTCCGAAGAAGGAGAAGATCCAGTCCTATCGCACCTTGGATCAGGTTTTCGCCGCGGCAGGTGATCCTTGCCGGTTGAAAACTGACTTCGTCGTCATACAAGAGCAGATGCTTACGGATTTCGCGGACCTCCAAAATCATCTGAATTCCATTTGGGAACAACCGCTTTCCGATTTCCGCAAGTTGTTTCTTGAAGATGCGAATCCGCAGCTCCTAGGCAAATACGACATCGCCCTTATACGAAGATAAACGCCTCCCTTCGCCGCTCAAGAAGCAGAAGGGACGCCAGGTACTGCTCTAGTGCCAGTACAGGCGTGATCGCATCGAGGAGTTCGAGCCGCAGCACCGTATTCCATTCACCGGCGGGCAAGCGCGCATGAAGATGGAACCAGGACCACTGCGCCTTCTTCCATACAATTGGCGCCTCACTCGCGATAATGCCCCAGATCTGCTTCAACGCCGGGGGCAGATTCGCCCCTGAATCCAGTCGCCGACGAAGAATATCCCGGAAGTCTGGATGCAGAGAGCAACCAGATCGCACCACCCAGTTCAGCAGTTCCGGGTTATCAATATGGCGGGCGAGCCACTCACCGAGCGCTCGTGTAACCGGATGAAGAGGGCTCGGGCTGTCTGAGCGGTAGCCAGGGTCAACAAGCGCTGCTCGAATGCCGCCTTCATCAGGAGAAACCGCTACCCGGAACAGCCCGCGTTCTTCAAGGGCCTCGAGCCACTCAAGTGGAGGGAGAGGATCCAGCCGAGCGAAAACCAGCGCGCTGTGGCCACTCGGTTCGGATATGGCCCACAGTACCTGTGAAACGACTGGATCATCATCAAACGGTTTTACTGGTTTCTTCGAAGAGGCGTGTTCGGTGATGATGTTCTCTCTCCCGAGCAGCCCGCTAGCATGGCAGTCGGCCCATTTGGCCAGTGTCACATGCAGTGCCCGGTGATCATCATCACTGTCGTAAAGAATCGGGATGACGCCCTTCGCCTCCCAGACTGCAGTCTTGTCCGGGCGCTCGGCCGCCAGGCTTCCGTCAAGAACGTAAGCCCTACCGACTCCCTCGCCAAGAATTCGATCAGCCGCGAAGGCATCCATCATGTACCGAATTACCGGATCCTCGACGCTATATCCGACAAACAAAACGGGGAATCGCCGGAATAGCTCACTGACGAACCGGCTGGCCCAGCGTTCGGTCAGGTAGGCCGTGCCGAAATCCGCGCCTGTAAGAACGAGCGTATGGCCATCGGGGTCTCTATCGTTGATCAACCCATGTAGATGAACAACGGAAATTCCACACCCCCAATTTGGGGACTGGAAGTTTCGGGGCAGCTTCGATGGCCGTTCCGGGTCGCGCTGCGAACTCGAATCCTCGGTCAAAGTTCGTGGTGATAAGGCGGCAGACTCCATTCCTTGTGGTCGCGAGGGTAAGCAGCGCTTCGTGGGTGGAGAGCACCGCGTGCGGATCGAGATGCAAAGTATCGATGACCGCATGGCGGACGAAAGAGGTGCCGATTCGCCTTTCCAGTAAGCCAAAGACGCGATCATAGTTTCTCTTCTCGAATTCGGCGTTTTCGAGGCCCTGCATGGTCTGATTCAGCTGGTTATAGACCTTCTCCACCAAACCGCGAAACGTAGGAAGACCGGCCGGATAAGACGCACCCGCTCCGCAAAACAGCACCAGTTGCTCGTCTTCGAGCGCCTGGAGAAGCTCGGGAGGTAGGTCCGGACCGCCGGTGATCCATCTCATTCTTTTGGCTCTCTAGGATAATGGTGCTGCCCGTTCCGCCCAGATCCGAATCTTAGCAGACATCTATCGAGTCTGCCGGTAGCTGCGCGGGGCCTCTCTGCCCCGTCAATGACGGCCACAGCCGCGCACTTGGACGAAAAACGGGGTTCTGGGACCTCACTCCCGTTTGGGGGGGGCGGCTCAATCCCCTGTGGCGGCGGCTCCTGCGACCGAACGGCCACGGTTGCGCCTGGCCGGTTTGCGCGACGCGTGCTTCATGTACTACGGCTCGCCAAGCGCCGCTGAGGGAAACTCTGACATGCCTCGGTTTCGCTCCGTCCGGTCCGAGCCACTGCGGCGGGCCGCATAGTGTGCCGATGTTCCTTTGCGGCGCGGCCGCCAGGTTTGGAACAGCCCGCGCGGCACGTTCGTCGCGTATTGCTACAGCGGTGGCAGTACTGGCATCTCCGCCTACGAGGCCTCCATGGGCAGCGGATCCGGCCCGGGGCTTCCCGGCCTCTTGGGGTGCTGCGGTGTTCACGGCGCTCGGTGGCAAACGTCGTCACCTTCGGCTTTCACGGGATCTACCCGGTTGTTGGACGGCAGGGCTGTTCTCGACCGGAATCTCAGTCCAGGGACATATCTGTGACCGCATCCTCACCTCTGCGCGGATGAATCTATATCCTGAGCACCGGAGGCGGACCCGCAACGTCGTCGGGACGCTTTCCGCCAGCTCAGTTCCGTTAATCGTCGGATTGCCTCCTCGGTCGTGCAGAATCTCAGTGCGGGCGTGGTTGTCGGAGAGGCCGATGGGACTACAATAGCTGGAGATGCTATGCGGAACCCGTTCCGGGAGAGCGCATAAGCGATGGCTTCCCGCATGGTGGTCGGACCAGGCGTGGTGGCAATTACGGTGCCCTCCCACGATCCCGTTAGCACCGTGATCCTGGGCTGTGACTCCATCGCGCAGTTGGAGGAAAACGTGCAACTGTCGCGTGAGTTCACGCCCACAGCGACCGCCAGAGGTCGGCCATGGCCGACAGGGCCGAGCCGGTCTCCAACAGGCGCTGTTCTTCCGCTTCGTCAGCCGCGGGTAGCCCCGGCCGGTCATTTCGACGCGCTGGTACGGGACGCAATGTCGATGCCGCCGTTCTCAATCGCCAGGAATCGCCCGTCGGGACTCCAGGCGATGCTGTTTGGTCCGACCACGAAACCGTGCAACATGTTGAAGGGTCGACCGCTCGCAACATCCCAAAGCAGAACTGTCTGGCCATCGCTTGCCGTAGCCAGGATCTTCCCATCCGGACTCCAGGCGACGCAGTCCACATCGTGGCGGTGGCCCGCCAGCACGCGCAGGAGTTGCCCGCTGCCTGCATCCCATATGGCTGCCGTCCTGTCGGCGCTACCCGAAGCCAGCATCCTCCCATCGCGGCTCCATGCAACGCTCTTTACGTCGTCCTGGTGGCCTTGCAGCCTGAGACGGACCTTACCGCTGGCTGCATCCAATATGAAAATCGACGAACCGCTATTGATCGCCAGTTCCCTTCCATTCGTGCTCCACGCGAGACTGATCGGCGAACCCGGAACGTCGACTGTGCGGAGTGGCTGCAACTTGACGTCCAGGAGTTGGACGCTATTTTTCCCACATACCGCCAACATCTTCACATCCGGAGGGCTCCAGGCAACGCAAACCGATGTACTCATCGCGTAGCTCTGAAGCAGCTTGCCGCCGACATCCCACAACCGGACCGAAGCGTCGTCGGCTGCCGCCAGCGTCTTCCCATCCGGGCTGAACACGACACTGGTAATGACCTCGTCAGACCTCCATTCCCGGAGGAGCTTACCGCTGGCAAAGTCCCACACCATAATACCGTTCACGGTCCCCGCCGCCAGCGTTTGACTATCCGGACTCCAGGCGACGCTGGACAAGAAGATGTCACTGGCGCTCGTCCCAGACAAATGCTTCGATACCACCCAGTCCGAGACCAGGGGCATTTGTCGCGCGTTGACCCGTACAAAACCGAGTCCACCCGAAGTTGAATTTTGAGACCAGGTTTCTGGTGATGCATCCTCGACCTTGTAGGAGCCCCTCAGGTAGATGGGACCGTCGGGGAATTCGTTCACAACCCAATCGCTTGGGATCTTGTCCGGTCTCGGGGCTGCCTCGGCTTTCCAGGCCATTCCGTGCTCGTCGTCGCTTAAGGTAATCTCGCCCGGTGCCGCTCCCTTGCCGTCGTTCCAGTGGTAGGTTGCGATCGAGGTCAAGCAATACACGGCCCGCGCAGGCCCGCCGAACTTGCTCGTGTCGAACACGGTGCGATTCCCGCCACCCGAGACCGCGCCGCCATTCCAGTTATCGAACACTTGGGTGCCCGGTCCCCCGCACATCTCGGCAGCCGTCGGCGTCGGCATGGTCGTCCCTGCGGGCGCACCCGAAGACCCCCCGGCAGGTTGTGTCGGTCTCGGAGTGGTCGTCGCTGTGGGCGAACCCGAAGGGTTGCCGCCAAGTTGAGTTGGCGTCGGCGTGGTTGTCGGCGAGGTGGAATCCGAAGAGCCGCCGGCAAGTTGTGTTGGTGTCGGATTCGTCGCCCCTCCGGGCGAACCCGAAGAGCCGCCGCCAGACTGAGTTGGTGTCAGTGTCACCGAGTAATCGCGGATAGGTCCCCGGACCACCGCTACCTCGACCCTCGCAATCTTTCCACCCTGCGGCCCGATGAGGGCCGCCCCGTTACGTCTGTCCCCGTTCCCCGTCACCGACTCGATCACCCCGCCGTTTTCGATCAGCCCCGGTGCGGCGCGCGGCGCATCCACGGCCTGCGGCGACAAATTCCCGCCGTATACAAACAGGGTTGCCTTCCGGACCACTTCATCCTCGAAAGACGCACCGGCCGGTTGCCCCACCATGGCATCGGCCACCTCCAGGATCGCGCGCCGCATTTTGTTGCTTGGGAAAGTCCGTGTGGCCGGCGGAGGTACCAACGCCGTCTCCGGCAGTTTCCACTGCGCCATGTCGATGCGCGCGGGAACAAGCGCCAGCGCCCCATTCGCAGCGAACCACGCGCCGATTCCCAACACGACCGCCGCCAGCGCGTGCAGCCACAGCCGTGCGCCGAAAACCAGTCGCCCGCCTTCGTATAGCATCCACATCCAGTTCGGCGGCGGTTTGACCGCCTGCCGCTCGTCCACTTTCAGCCCGAGCAGGAACGACAGCATCACAAAATCGCGCACCGGTGCGACTCTTCCGCGTTCGCTGCTGGCCACCGCCAGGTCGCCCGTCTTGCGTTCGGCGTTCGCCAGGTAGCTTTCGACCAGGTCGCAGACCCCGGGCTTAGCGGCCTCGCTCAACCGGTTCGCCAGCCTGGCGCGCATCCAGTTCGGAATGCTGCGGAAGCGAAACCACGGGAGACTCGTCACGCGCACCAGCGCCGCCGCGCGCCGGTCCCTTTCCGGTATCAGCCTCTCGGCCAGCCACAACGTCAGGCCCCAGTACGTCTCGGGGTAAATGGAACACGCGCCCGCCAGCAGCATCCCGTCCTCGCCCAGGAAACCGCTCGCGGCCTCCGTCGCCGCAGCGGCCTGCTTTTCCGCCGGTTCGCGCCGTTCCACCCAGCGCAGGGGAAGATAGCGGAACGCTTTCGGCAGCGCCGGAAGTTCCTGGAACTGCGCCGGGTGCTCTGCATCCGCCGCCCGCAGCACCGCGTCGAAGCCTTCCACCGACGCCGCGCTCACCCGGATTCCGTCCTCTTCCAGCAGCACCCGCAACCGGCTGTCCACCGCCACCGGAGAGAAGATGGCGCGGTCCTGCCAGCGCGCCAGGTCCTGCGTCCAGTCCGGCAGCGACGAAGCAAACGGATCCAGGAATTCCGCCGGATCGGCGATGATCCACAGATCGTGATCGGGGTGACGCGCCGACAATTCGCTCAGGTCGGTCCATCCGCCCGAGCGGTCGAGAATATTCTCCGGAGAGCTGTGGAACGTGTAGAGATCGATCAGCGCATGCTCGTCTTCGAGCGCCTTCACCAGCGACCGGTACAGAAGCTCCTGCTGATCCCCGGGACCATGGCTCTTCAGCAGGATCAGAAACTCCCGCTGCTGTGAGCGGGCGGCATAGACGGGCGTCAAGAATCCGGCGCTGACCGCCGTGGCGTGCACCGTGGGCTCGGGCGCGAGGTGGATCGAGGGAGCTCGCTTGCGTTTCCGCATCTCCAGGCCGAGACGCTGCGCCGGCTGCCCGTGAAAGAGGGACTCCGCCCGCGGCGGCGCGAGGGAGTGCGTTTTCAGGTCCTTATCGATGGACAGGCGGTTGAGCCGCGCCCGCTTGCGGTAGAGCCGCCACAACCACGCCGCGATCGCAGCGGCCGGAATCAGCGCAGCCGGCCAGCGAAGGGGGCGCAGGTACGCGGCGGTGGTCCGGTCGATCGTAGCCGTCCACAGCGTGTTGGAGTCCGAAAAGCTGAAGGCCGCAGCCTTCGCGGGCCAACCCGTCGGTGTCCGCACCCGCTGCCCGTGCGCATCCCAGATATCGAGGACACCGTTCCGGCTCAGTACCCCCAGGTAGCGCGACGTGGCATCGACTTGGATAGCCTCAATCGGCACGCTGTGCGGCGAAAGAAACCAGCGGAGGGGAGTTGCATCTGACGATCTCAGGTCCAGCCTCCAGAACCCGCTCGGCCCCGCGATGAGCGCCGACGATGAAGAGGGGAGCAGCGTAATGGCTTCGGCAGGCTCTAAGATGGAGCCGCTAAGGATGGGCCGCCAGACGTCCCCAACATTCGTAACCTGGCTGCCGGAAACGACGTAGATGTCCCCTTGCGAATCCCCGGCCACGTACACAAAAAATGCCGTGCCGGCCGCAGCGGTGATTGGCGCTGCGCTTGCGGCCGCGGGAAGAGTAAAACTGCGCGCGCTGCTTGCATTATGTTCGTACGTCTGCAATTCCCTGTCCGTGTAACTTAGGATCTCGCCTGCGGGTTGGGCGAATGCCAGACGCGCTCCCCGTTTCCCTTGAAAATCATTGAACGAGCCCGCCCCTGAAGGCGGGAGAATGTGGACTGCGCCATCGCCTTCCCCCACCGCCAGTAAAACCCCGCTGGGAGCGATAGCCAGGGCGACCGGATCGCGGTCCTGGGACAAAAAACGGCCGCTCGCCTCGCTGATGCTGCCCGGGTCTGGACGCGGCGTTTCCTTCCACGGTTCGAGCTTGATCGTCACCGGGGCGCCATTGACTTCGCCCATTTTCGCGGCGTACCCCGGATCCGCGGCGAGATAAAGCGTCGGATCGGTCTGCCACGCCTCGAACTTGAAGGACCCGTCCTTCTTTGTTTTGACGGAGCTACCCGGAATCCAAACTTCCGCCTCTTTTAGCGGCTCGCCCTCGCGATTGGTGACATGCCCGGAAACGTTATAAAAACGTGATGTTCTGACCTGAGGCGTTACTACCACACCACCCGATGCTCCCCCGCTGGGCGCCGGAGGCTTTCGGTCCAAACTCACGTACCCGATACCCGCCCCCAGTACGACCACCACTGCCGCCGCCACGGCCAACCCCCGCCTCGGCCGGCGGACACGCGTACCGTCACCCTCCGAACCCGGATCCTTGCGAATCTGCGGCTCCTCCCCCCACTCCTCCGCGTCAAACAGCTCGTAGAACTGCCGCTGCTGTTCGCGCGTGGAGCACACCAATGGCGCGAGCAGCGTTTTCAGGTCTTTGGGATTCTCCGGCAGTTTGCCGGCGTTCTCGAGTTCCAGCAGCAGCCGCCGGACCTCCAGACGTTCGCGGACACCATACTCGAAGCCCTCTGGCAGCTTGCCCAGGAACCGATCGAGTTTGGCATCCGGCGGCGCCATTTGCAATCAGCTTGCCGCTCTCGCCGGCAAGCCCAGGCTTTGCCTCGCGGCGTCGTCGTCGTCCCTGCGTTTCACCATCGCCGTGTACGTCTTGCGGATCAACTCCATGTCCGGCTCGACGTCCGCCTTGGCGCCGCTCTCGAGCAATGCCGCGATCCAGTCGAGCAGCTCGGCCGTGCCTGGCTTGTGCTGCATTGGGGACGAATCGCCGGCGAGCAGAAGGAACTTCCCCACCGCCGCCTGCAACAGTGGCGCTTCCGCATCGGCCAGTTCCACCAGGCGCCGGCTGACAATCCGCTTGAGTTCCCGCTCCCCTGGGAAGGGGATGTCGTAGTACACGCAGCGCCGCAGGAAAGCGTCAGGCAGGTTCTTCTCCGAGTTGCTGGTGATCACCAGTATCGGCGCCTTGTCCTCCAACGCCTCCACTTTCACGTTCCTCAATTCGGGAATGTGAAAGTACTTCAGGTCGATCTCGTTCAACAGATCGTTGGGAAAATCCCGCGGAGCCTTGTCGATCTCGTCGATCACCACCACCGATTGCTTGGGCTCGCCTGGAATCCGTTCCGGCAGCACCGCCATCAAGTCGTCCGTCGGTTTCGCGCAGTTCAGAAACGCCCTGCCCAGGCCATTGAAGGTCAGAAACGGTTTCACATCGCCGCCCGCGCTTCGAAAGTGGCCGATCGCATCGTAAGTATAAAAAAGGTCCCTGGCGATGCTGTTGGACTTGGCGACGAACTTCTCGTGCGGCAAATTCATCGCCGACGCCAGATAGCGGCCGAGTTCCGTCTTCCCGGTTCCGGGCCTCCCCGTCAGCAGGAGCGGCTTTCGCAGAAGTAGCGCCACCTGTATGGCGTCTTCGAGATCCGGTCCCGGCAGGTAACCCTCCGGACGGTTCAGCGATTCCCGCACGGACCCGAGCCGGAACCGCGTTTCGCTTTTATCTTTGCAGACGGACGGAGACATATTCACCCTGAAATTCACGGCCGAAAAGCCAGTTTCTGAAACGAGTCGAACCAATCGCTCATCGGCATGCAATCCGAAGCGCCGAATAAGCCCTTACCGGCTCGCATCAGCGCCTCCCTCGCCGTGAGAGGAAGTCCCCCGGAGACGAGATTGTTCACCAGTTCCACCCAATCCCGCGAGTCCGCGCGGCAAGGCGAGGAGAGCCCCGGAAGGACCTGGAAACGCACGTTCGGATAGGATACCGCCGGAAAGCGGTTGATCAACGCCCTCTCGGTCGGACCGCCGGTCTCCCATGCAATCGAGATCCCCACGCACACCGCCTTCCCCGAAGGCATGTCCGGAACCAGGCTCCGGTCGTTCAAAAAGTTCAGAACCGATTCGATCTTCCCGGCCTGCGCGCGGTTCAGCTTGTCCCGTATCTCGACGATCTCGCTGAAGTAGGTCAGGCCCGGCGGCAGGCGGTCCAGCAGCCAGTGGCCGTTCCGGCGCCACTCCATGTTGAACGAGTCCTCGAAGGCGCGCTTGATATCGCTTGTACTGGGAGCCTCGTCCGGAAGCACCAGCAGCCGGACCTCTTGGCTGTTCTTCCGAATTCCGAGCAGCCTCTGCGGCAGCGGATACTTCGAAAGGTGGTCGTGGAGCCCGTCGTGAAATTCCTTGTCCGGTCCGCCCACCAGGAAGGCCAGCGGCCGGCTTACCCGCTCGGACCCGTCCGAATCGAGAAAGTCCTCGATCGCTCTGGTTTGCCTCCGCCGATCGAAAAAGACCGCGGCCCGCATCGGATCCCCGCGAAAATCGATGGTTCCCGCGGGCGCTTCCAACACATGGTCTCTAAGGGGACGCGGGGGCAACGACCGCAGCTTACCCGGTTCGGGCTTGGTTACCTCAGGCTGATTCGTGAGGCGCCGGTATAGCGCGTCGTATGCCTCTTCTGTTTCCACGGATTCGGTCTGATAAAAACTCAGAAACTCGGGGACAAAGGCGCGATCCGACTCAGTCAGGGCAACGGCGATGAACTTCTGGTTCTTGCCGCCGCTGGTATAGAGTTCCTGGTCGATCGTCAGCCCCTCGCGATTACCACCCAGCCCTTCTCCGGCCGGCGCCCTCCCCTCCGCCCGTTGCTGGTATTTCTGCGTGCAAATCACCAGCACAAAATTCGACGACCTGATCCCGTCCCGCATCCACCGGCTCCAGCCTTCAGCCGGAGCGGGTTCGTAGCGGTCCAGAACCACGTCGATTCCCTCGCGCACAAGCCGGTTAGCTAACTCCAAAACCCGACTCCTGTGGTCTTCCGAATCGTGGCTGTAGCTGATGAAAACGCGAGGGTGCGGCTCCGCCTCCAGGGACATGGTCATTATTATTACAAAGTTTCTCCCGAGGAGTAGCGGCTATGGCGCAGGGACTCCTGCCGGCCGCGTCGAGACTCATCTCCGCTCGAGGCTCATCCGGGACCTGCGGAAGGTTTAAGTCTAGAATCCGATTCTGTTGCCTTCGTCGGCCGTGGTGCCGCATTGTCGAATCGTATGGGATACCGGCCCTGCAATTGCTGTCGCGAAATCACTAGTGCTGTATCGGCAGTGCTCCGGCGGGCAAGCTCTGGGGGCTTGTGGCTGCGGTCGGGCCGGAGCATTGCCGATACGGTGATTTGTACTGAACCCGCTATGGGGATTCAATCGTAAGTCTATGCGGGAAAAGGAGATGACTGTCGAGCGAGTGGAAAAGGCTAATCAGGCTGCCCGACTCTATGATACTCCCGCGCAAGCGGGTTAGTAGTGTGCTGGGCATGTTCAGCAGTTTGGAGGTGAAAGTCCTCCGGCCAACCTGATGGAGGTGAAGGCCTAGTGAGAAGC
>Ga0075030_100002121_pt1 | contig 18016 bp, 11 predicted proteins | sample LitLauG_LLR_2012_FD_71393 | JGI IMG/M metagenome (GOLD analysis project Ga0075030, IMG submission 71393) | Freshwater sediment microbial communities from Pennsylvania, USA - Little Laurel Run_MetaG_LLR_2012 | ecosystem: Environmental > Aquatic > Freshwater > Creek > Sediment | place: USA... | reverse complement strand
CTCTACACGTGCACGCCCCGCCCTGTTTCCGATACATTAGTTACTTCATGCTTGACCTGCATTTCGTCCGGGACAATGTGCCGCTCGTGGAGGAAAAGCTGCGCCAGCGCGGCATGGATCCGGCTGCGGTCCTAAGAGACTTCCGCGAACTGGATACTCAGCGCCGCCTTGCCATCACCGAAGCAGAAACCTTGAAAGCCCGGCGCAACAAGGCCACTGAAGAGATCGGCCGCTTGAAAAAAAGTGGGCAAGACGCCGGCGCATTGATGGCGGAGATGAAAGACCTTAGGGAACAGGTCCAAGCTCGTGAGAAAACGGCCGAGGATTTGGACGGGCGTCTGCGCGAAATCCTGGTGGGAATTCCGAACTTACCCCATGCTTCCGTTCCGGTCGGGCATAGCGCCGAAGATAACCTGGAAGTGCGGCGATGGGGCAAGGCGCCGGAGTTTTCCTTTACTCCCAAGCCGCACTGGGAACTCGGCGAACAATTGGGCGTGCTCGACCTGGAGCGGGCGGTCAAGCTGACCGGCGCGCGCTTTGCCGTCTACTGGGACATGGGCGCAAAGTTGGAGCGGGCGCTTGCCAACTTCATGCTCGACTTGCACACCCGCGAGCACGGATACACGGAAGTTCTGCCGCCGTATCTCGTGAATTCTGATTCCATGTACGGAACCGGACAGCTGCCCAAGTTCGCAGCCGATTTGTTCCGCGTGCCGCACGGAGAGCGCGACCTGTGGCTGATTCCGACGGCTGAAGTCCCGGTAACGAATCTATACCGTGATGAAGTGCTGGACGCGTCGCGACTGCCAGTTTCGCTGACCGCCTACACACCGTGCTTCCGCAGCGAAGCCGGATCCTATGGCAAAGACGTGCGAGGGATCATTCGCCAGCACCAGTTTCAGAAAGTGGAACTGGTGAAGTTTGCTCATCCTGACCATTCCTACGACGAGCATGAGAAACTCACGCACCACGCCGAAACCGTCCTGCAAAAACTGGGCCTGCACTATCGTGTGGTGACTTTGTGCACGGGAGATATGGGACCATCGTCGGCGAAGACCTATGACATTGAAGTGTGGCTGCCAGGGCAGCAATTGTTTCGCGAGATTTCGTCATGTTCGAATTTTGAGTCGTATCAGGCGCGGCGGGCCAACATTCGCTTCAAGCCTGAGGGAAAAGGTAAAACCGAGTACGTCCACACGCTGAATGGCAGCGGTTTGGCCGTGGGGCGTACTTGGGTTGCGATCGTGGAAAACTACCAGCAGGCCGACGGTAGCGTGATAATTCCAGAGATGCTGCAGCCGTATGTGGGCGCGGAGCGGATTACGGCAAAGAAGTTCTAAGCGCCGAGCTTCAACTCCAAGCCCGATGTCAACTTGCGGGAACGGAAGTGGGTGAATAGACTTGCAACGGTCTGAAATCAGCGCCGTGCCTGAAGTCCGGACGACCCAGCCAGCGCCGTCCCTGCCGATGAACTCCATGTGGAGCACAATTCGTGGATACATTCTGTGGCAGTACGAGCGGGGCACACTGCACTACGACATCATGGTCACGCTGATCCTGCTGTTTATCTTTCTGTCGCCCTATTGGATCAACTTCAACGACAAACCGATAGTAAGGGCGTTGCTTCCAAGCGAAGTGATGGTAACGTCGGACCCGCAGGGGAATCTGGTGTACCGGATTCCGGCGGAAGGCATCGCATCAGGAGATGAGAGCTCGGTGCGCGGGCAGTTGCTGCGCGTGATTCAGCCCATCTCGGGCGAAGTGAAGATCGTCAGCTACGCCGCGGTCGCTGACAACAAAGGCCGGGTAGAAAGCTATCGGGTGATAGCGCAGCGGTGATTCCGCTCCACCTATATGACAACCGAACTTTCCATGCGATGGCTGGCGTTGGTGCTCGTGGCTGCGACGCTCACTCCGGAACGTTGGGAGCCGCTCCCCTTCACATTAATGGCCGTGGCCGCATTTGCTGGAATAGTGCAGACGAAACCGAATACAGACAGCCTCGACCTAAAAGCTGTTCTGCGCAAGATGGACGCCACAGCCACCAAGTTCCAGTCCGCGCAAGCGGAGTTTGTTTGGGACCAGTACCAGCGGGTCGTGGATGAAACCGACACGCAAAAAGGCACCGTGTATTATCGCCGCGCTGGAAAAGAGATTGAGATGCTGGCCGACATTGGCGAGCCCGACCGAAAAGCCTTGTTGTTCAAGGACGGCAAGATTGAGGTCTACCAGCCGAAAATCAACCAGGTCAGCGTTTATGGGGCCGGCAAGAACCGCGCGGAAGTGGAAAGCTATCTGGTGCTCGGGTTTGGAGGCAGCGGCCAGGATTTACTCAAGTCGTTCGACGTGTCATTTCAGGGCGAGGAGAAACTGAACGACGTTCGCACCGCAAAGCTGCAGCTGGTCCCGAAGTCGGACAAGTTGAAAGCCAACTTCCCCAGCATCGTGCTGTGGATTGACCTGGAACGTGGAGTTTCGGTCCAGCAGAAGTTCTTCCAAACCCAGGGCGACTATCGGCTGGCGCGGTACTCAGGGATTCGCCTGAACGACAAGATCCCGGCGGAAACCTTTCAGTTAAAGACAAACTCAAAAACCAAGTTCATAGCTCCCAACGGCTAACCTGTTGATTCTAAACGGCAAGAAGGTGTACTGGAATCGACAACCCGGGCGCTATACTGGCAGCGGAAGGATTTCCGGGCCATGGCAAAAGTTTTCACCATCCCAGCACGACCCAGATTAGCGGAGCGAAGGAAGCGTGAACGCAGCTCCGATCCGCGTTATGTGGACGGTCAGCGGCTTCTGATCCAGGCGATGCGCTATCTGGCTGTCGAGAACCGGGTTTCCAACCGGGCTGCCATTGAGTTGCTCAGCGAACACGTGCGCACGCGGTTCCGAATGAGCGACTCACCACTGTCGTAGATTCTCAATCACAAAACCACCAAGCCATCAGAAGCTGTACCGCAGCATGAACTGCATGACGCGCGGCTGCGTCAGAGTTGAGCTATACACGCCGAAGTTCGTCGAAGAATCCAGATTAAAGTTGTTCGCCGATGCCGCCGCGTCGAAGCGCACCGCATTGGTCACGTTGAACGTTTCCCAGGCAAAACTGAGAGTTTGACCTTCTTTGATCTTCCAGTCTTTGTCCAGGCCCGCGTCGATGTCGAAATACCCAGGACCGCGCAAATTGTTGCGCTGTCCGCTTTCGCCAGGATAAGGATGACGAAATGCGTTGATCGCATTGGGATTGCTAAACATTCTCGGGATGCCGGAGGAGTCCTGGTGGGCGCCAACGGAACCCGGGTCAGCGATTTCGATGGCTTCGCCACGAATGTTGTAGTTGGTAGACCACCCGCCGCCGGGGAAGATGCTGAATGGCAGGCCGCTGGACCAATGGAATAGTCCGGTGAGGCCCCAACCGCCAAACACTGCGTCGGCCAGCCTGCCCATTCCGGCACCCAAAGTCTTGCCGCGCCCGACCGGAAGATCGATCACCCAGTTGGAATTGATCTGATGGGTCATGTCGAAATCGGAGACTGCTTTGAGTTGGTTGGGCTGCCAGGAGTTGATCACCTGACTGGCGAAGCCGCCGACGTTGGTGCCATTGGTATCGAACACATTGATGCGTTCGGCATTGGAACCGACGTCGATGGATTTTGAATATGTGTAGTTGATATCGAATTGCACACCATGAGTGAGAGCCCGCCGCAGCGTCACGTTGAGTGCGTTGTAGGAACTGTTGCCCGAGCTTCTCCATGCCCAGAGCGATGAAAATTGAGACATGTAGAAGTTGTAGGGACTGGCTGTGGTCTGGCCCGGGAGGGTGGAGCATAGCGGAAAGCACTGGACGTTCAGACCTGGGGTCACAAAGGTCGGCGTGTCCACATACTGCAACGCCACGACTTCATTCCCCACGTTGCAGGCGAAGGTGTCATAGATGGCTTGTGTCACCGTGATATCGCCCGCCCCTGCACTGCCAAGCGGGATGCTGGTGCACCCATATATCTGCGAATTGGGAACGAGGCCATTGTGGCCGGGAAACTGACCAAGGGCGGGAAACAGGTTCTCCCAGTACGTTCCGGCGTTAGCGGTTGTGACGGAACTAACTGGAGTGTTGGCCTGAGCAAGTTTGGCCAGCTTGGTGGCAGCCTGAAAGTAGTCCATGCCAGACTTCGGGTCGCGGATGTCTTGTGCCTCACCCACGTCGGTTTCCTGTAGGAGATGACGACCAAGGCGCCCAACGTATGAGGTTTCAAGAGCGTAGCCGTGGCCGAGGTCGCGAGTGAAAGCAAAATTAAACACATGGGAGTATGGCGTTCTCAGCTTGTCGTCCATGCCCCAATAGATGGCAAATCCTCCGGCATTGTTCACGCCCAGGGGAGGCGTCACCGGGTTCGGGAAAGGAGTGGGAGGCGTCCCGCTCAAGTCTTGTTGGCAAAAGATCCCCTGCGGAGGATTGTAGGTGCCGGTGAACCGAAAACCACAGTCTACGGTTTGGACGGCATAGGGGTTGGTTTCCGCTGTGGTCAGGCCGAAGGACCCGTTGCGGTCGAAGGTGTTGACGATGCCTTCGCCAAAGTGGTCGAAGTAGAGCCCGTAGCCCATGCGGATGGAGCTCTTGCCGGCGCTACCGAACAGACGGTGTCGCCATCCTTCATCGAAGCTGGGAGAGTAGGCCACCGCGAAACGCGGTGCGAGATCCTTGTAGTCCCACTGCCAGTAGGGTTGTTTGCCGTTGGCTTGACCCGAAAGAGCGAAACTGAGTGGTGGCAGCCCCCCGGGAACTCCGTTGGTCGCGTTCTGCCCCGGTGAATAGGACTGCCCCATCGCCTGCAGTCGCGCCCGTGTTGCGAAGACGTCACCGATGCTGACCGAAGGTGCGGCCTGGTTGCCGTTGACTTCGTAAGGAGGCTGCAGCAACGAATAGCGGACGCCAGCAGTAATCACCAGATTCGGCCGCGCTCGCCATGCGTCCTGCGCATACCACTCAGCTTCCCAGGCCTTGAAATGCCGTGGGATCAATTCACCGGGAGCGAATTGATGGCCACTCTTGTCTTGATTGAAAACCACGTTATTGACCGTCACCACGCCGGCCAGCGCGATGGCAGGGAAATCGTAGAGGCTGGCGAATTGCGATTGCACGAGCGGATAGCCGGAGGAAGCAAGAAGCGAAGGATCGAGACTGCCTCCAGTATTGGCGATGCCCGATGCCGGCAGCCCGAACGGGTCGGTGAGGGCATTGGCAATATTCTGCGCGTTACCGACGCGATTGTTGTGCACGAGACGCAGGTTGGTGCCGACCTGCAGCGAGTGCTTCCCTTTTGTCCAGGTCACATCGTCCACAAAGTTGTGCACCGGGACATTGACATACTCAGACGAGGACCCGAGTGCCGTGATGGTGTCGAGGGTTCGGAAGTAAACGTAGGGTTTGGCGTCCACGCCGGAGTCGCCGACGCCTTCACGAATCAGTGACCAGCGAAAACTATTGATCAGCGTTGGGCTGAGCAGCGCCGTGTAGCCGGCCGCGATGGCTTTGTTGTTGCTGGTGTGGAAGTCACTGGAGGGCTGGCCGGGAAACTGGGGAGGTTCAATCTGATTGTCATTCTGAAGGTTGCCGCGCAAAAAAAGCTTGTGATTGCCATTGGCGGTGATGGAGTAGTCAAGCCGCACGATGTAGGTGTTGAGCTTTTCCGGGCTGGCGCCGGCGAAGGTGTAGCCGCGGTAGTCGAGCAGATCGCCCACACTGTCGGTATTGGTGTGCGGATATTGGTTGAATACGCTGAGCACAGCTGCGTTGACACCGCCGCCATTTGGACACGTGGTCGTGCAGGTCGTGTCCAGGGCGGCGAAACCCGCGGTCGTGAGCTTGACCAGGAGGTTCGGTCCTCCCTGAGCGTTCGTACCGGCGCGAGGATCGCTGACGATGCTGAAGTTGCTATTACTTGTAGTCTGGCAGTTCGGATCGTTGACTGCTCCGTTTGTCGAACCCGTGTCGCAAACGTACTGGAGTTGACCCATACGCAGCTCGTCGCTGGGTACCGTGCGCGTCACCTGCGTAGTTTCTCGTTTTCGCTGACCTTCGTAAGCGGCAAAGAAAAACAAGCGGTCCTTCTTGAGCGGGCCGCCGAAGGTTGCACCGAAAGTGTTGCGTATCAGGTGTGGAGGTACATTGGGCAAGCCGCTGGAGATCTCCGCCGCTTTATTGAACCAGTCGTTGGCTTCGCCAAGCTTGCTGCGGTTGTATTCGTAGAATGTCCCGTGCCAGTTGTTGGTGCCGTTCTTGGTCACCAACGAAATCTGCCCGCCGGAAGAGCGGCCTTCGTCGGCGTTGCCGTTGCTGGTGGTGACGCGGAATTCCTGGAGTGAATCAAGCGTGGAGCGCAGCGCGCCCTGAAAGGCATAGCCCAGGAGCTGTTCGTTGTCGTCGAGGCCGTCGAGGGTGATGTTGGTTTGGTCACTGCGTGCACCGCTAACTGAGCCGCCGCGGCTGTCGTTGCTCTGGTCAATCTGCTTACTGCCGCCTATGAAGGTAACGCCGGGCTGGAGGCTAAGAATGGCCGCCGGATCGCGGCCTTCCGACGGCAGGCGGACCAGTTGGCGTTCGGTGAAGGCGTTACCGAGAGAAGCGTCCTGGGTGTTCACCAGCGGCGCCTCGGAGGTGACTTCCACCTGCTCGCTGGCACCCTGTACCTGCATGGTGATATTCACGGTGGCGGGAGTGCTCACCAGCAGAGTCAGGTTCTGTCGCTTCGCAGGCGCAAACCCCTGCGCGGTGACTTCCAGGTTGTAGGTGGCCGGCGGCACCTGCAGGAACGAATAGGCGCCATCCTCGCCCGAGGTGACGGTGCGGGCGAAACCCGTCTGCGGGTCACTCAGTTTCAGGGTCGCGCCCGGCAGCAGGGCCTCTTTGGCATCGGTGATGACTCCGTGCAATGAAGTGGTGGACTGAGCCGAGGAGAAGACCGCCAGCAAAACCAACAGCGACGCCAAGCAAGAAAACCGCGAGAACCCGCGCATGAAGCCTCCCGGGAGCAAGTGTCTAAAACGCGAAGCTGAGGAGCGCTCCCGAAACACGGCCACGGACGCCGTCCCGCAAGTGCCCCGGGAAGTTGGCGGATATTGTCGGTCGGGCGGGTGGGGGAGTTCAAGAGGAAACGACAGCGACGATGACCAAGAGTCAGCGCGATCTTTCGGCGCGGCGCTTCACCAACGTTGCGGCCGCCAGAATCAGCACCGCCGGATAGCACTCGAGCGTATATCGGGGTTCGGGATTCTCCAAGGTGCCGAGAAAAAGCGACCGGCACACGATAAATGTCAACAGAAGGCCGACGCCTGGTACGGCCCGTGTTTTCCAGGTTCCTATTTTTGCCAGCACAACGATACTCAAGTTCAACAGGCCGAAACCCAGGCTGAGCGATAGCCACGGCCACTCGTCGTCAAACTCCCACCATCGCGGATCGGCGGCGAATAGCTCAGTACGCGGACGCAGCCACATATCGGTCACCCTCAGAACCGGCAGCCAGACGTAGTAACGAAGCGGCGCAGCCTGGATGCGCTCCGCGGCCAGGTCGGCAAAGCGAGCGTCCAGCTCGGGCGTGAGGTCGTGATCTTCGTTGTAGTCCGCGATCAGCGCCTCGGTGCGCTTGCGCTGATCGGGAGAATCGAAGGCGCGGTTGGGGAGGCGTTGCAGCGGCAGAGTGTCGCCCGGGACGTTCCAATAGATTTCTTCGACGGACACGTAGTCGGCAATCCACGTCTTGACCCAGGAGTTAAAACCGGGATTGACAGGCTCACCAGAGTCGTTGGCATAGCGTGGTGCGAGCGGCTGAAAGCGGTGAAAGGTGCGATAGTTGCGGAGCGTCCAGGGTACCAAGGGAAGTAGCGTTCCGGCGCATAGTATCGCGAGCATCACCAAGGGGCGGAAGCGCGTGGCGGTGCCGCGCGCCGCCTGATAACGCACCGCAAATGATGCAATCAGATACAGACCGACAGCACCGAGCAGAATTCCGCCGTCGGGACGCAAAAGAATCGCGCCCGCCGCAGCCAGTCCACAGCCGAGCCACGCCCACATTTCCCGGTTCGATGCCCATCCCGGTGGCGGGGAAGTCAACGATCCGAGAATCGAACGCGAACGCGGCGCGTGAAGTCCGCCGAGTTCAAGCGCCCCCACCGCAAGATCCAATGTCAGCACAGTGAAGAAGACCTCGAGCGTCTCAGTCAGCGCTGTGGCCGCATAATTCGCAAGAAAGGGACAGAGCGCCGCCAGTAGAAAAGTTGCTTTGCTGGCGCTCCGGGAAATCAGGCGCCGGGCAAGATCGGCGCCCAGGAAGCAACTGGCCAGATCAAACAGCACCTGAACAAAGAGAGCTGGCCGAAAATGCCCCATGCCGAAAACTGAAAATATCGCCGCGAGAAACGCGGGATAACCGGGCAGTCGCGAAAGAGTCGGTACAACTGTCCCGGAATCTGTGACTCCGTAGACGCCATGAGTGAGCCAGTTCTCTGCGATGTTCGCGTAAAGACGGGAGTCATCCACCACGGCTGGAAAACGCCAGACGAAGAACGATCGAAGAGCCAGTCCGGCCAGGGCCGACCAGACGAACCATCGCTTATTCTGCCGAAGCAGTTCACGCACGATGTGAATATACCCCGTCCGACGGGCGATCCATCGTCGAAAAGATGCCAAAGAACACTTTGCGTTCCTTGCGTTAGGTGTCTTCCCGAATCGGCTCGCGAATTGACCGGCTGAAATCCGCAGCTTACGATGATAAGTACGACCTTCGAGCCGAATGGCTAAACCAATCTTTTACGATCCGCGGCGGGCGCGCTGGAAGCGGCTGCGGCGCATGTTTGACGGGGCCGCGCTGGCCATGTCGCTGCTGGTGCTTTTTTTCATCATTTCTGCGCTGCGGCAGGAGCCGCTCCCCGATCTTTTGCTTTCGCCGCAGAAACGCGCCATCAAGGCCTACAAAGAAAGCCGCGCCGAAAAGGCGCGAGAGCGACTGAGCCAGCAGGCGCGAAGACGCAAGTCAAAACTCGCACCGTCGCAAGTCCCCCTCAACCAGGAAGAAGGAATTCGCGCTGCATTCTACGTGCCCTGGGACGCGGCCAGCTTTTCGTCGCTGCGTGATTTCGACCGTCAGATCGACCTTCTCTATCCCGACTGGCTGCATGTGCTGACCACCGACGGGCGGCTGCAAGCGGTGGACGACCAGACCAACAAGTTTTTCGATGTGATTCAGAGCGGCAAAGTCCGCCCAGTGGACGATCGGGTCATGCCGTTTCTGAAGTCGGAAGGCGCCAGCATCGAAGTCTTTCCCATGGTGAACAACTTCGATGGTGCACAGTGGGTGCAGAACATTACCGGGTTTCTGAACAGCAGTGATGCACGCGCCCGATTCAGGCAGGAGGTGGCACAGTTTCTTGCGAGCGACCACTATCGCGGACTGATGGTGGACTTTGAAGATTTCCCCAAGGAAGGGCAGCCCGGCTATCAGGCGCTATTGCGGGAACTTTCAAGCGATCTGCACGCCCGTGGCATGAAGCTTTACATCAGCGTGCCGCCTCATAACGAGGACTACGACTATCCCAAGCTCGCGGCTGCGGCTGATGGCGTTGTGGTCATGAACTATGACGAGCATTTCCCCGGCGGACCACCGGGGCCGGTGGCTTCACAGGATTTCTTCGTTCGCAACCTGAAGTTCGACACCACCGTCATCCCCAGGGAAAAACTGATCTGCGCCATCGCGAACTACGGCTACGACTGGGCGCGGAAACCCGAGAAAGGCAAACTTCCGCCCGACGTGCATGACGTCGCCGCGAGCGTGCAGGATGCCTGGCTGACTGCGCGTGACTCAGACGAGGACATCACCTTCGACGACGACGCTTTGAACCCGCACCTGAGTTACCTGGATGAGCGCAACTTGCGGCATGACATTTGGTATCTGGATGCGGTAACGGCACTCAACCATATGCGCGCGGCGCAGACGCTGGGTATCCAGACCTTCGCGCTATGGCGCCTGGGTGCAGAAGACCGCTCGTTGTGGCGCGTTTGGGACGTGCCCGGCGATCAGGGGGCCTCGGACAAGTTGCGCGACGTTCCCGCCGGCCAGGACGTGGACCTGGAACGCCAGGGCGAAATTCTCCGCATCGAAGCCCGGCCGTCGCATGGCACCAGAGATCTTACCGTGGACGCCAAAACCAGGCTTATCACCGACGAGGTTTTCCAGGAACTCCCTGAACCGTATCGCCTGGGACGCTACGGCTACAGTCCAAACAAAGTGGCTATTACGTTTGACGATGGGCCCGATCCGGAGTGGACGCCGAGAATTCTCGACGTATTGAAACAGGAACGCGCGCCTGCCACCTTCTTCCTGATCGGCATTCAGGCCGATAAATATTCCGGCCTCGCCCGCCGCATTTACGACGAGGGCCACACCATCGGGAACCACACATTCTTCCATCCGGACGTCAGCAATATTTCCGCCGGCCACATGAAGCTGGAGCTGAACCTGACCGAGCGCCTTTTCGCAAGCTTGATGGGAATCCGCACGACATTCTTCCGGCCACCCTATGCGATTGACGAGGAACCCGACACCGCCGACCAGGTTCGGCCTCTCGAGTTGTCGCAGGACATGGGCTACACCACCATCGGAAACCGGATTGATCCGAATGACTGGAACGACAAGCCGCGGAGGCGTACCGCCGAGGAAATCGCCGCCTACGTGATGGCCCATTTGCCCCCGTGCACCGCCACGGACCTTCGCTGCGGCAACATCATGCTGCTGCACGACGGAGGCGGCAACCGCTCGGAGACCGTGCGGGCATTGCCGATGATCATCGATGGAGTTCGTGCCCGGGGAATTGAGGTCGTGCCCGTTTATGACCTGCTGGGCAAAACCAAGGCCGAGACGATGCCCCCTCTGCCTCCGGGTGAGCGCTGGCTGGCCCGGTTGGACTGGTTGAGCTTCTGGCTGTTCGGCGCTACGGGTGGCCTGATTAAGTGGATTTTTGTTCTGGGCGATGTTCTGATGACCGCCCGCCTGATCTTCATCGGCGTTGCCGCCGTGTACGACCGCGTCAGAGAACGAATGTTTGGCCGCCCCGCGGAAGTTGCATCTTTCCGGCCCAAGGTTGCGGTGCTGATTCCGGCATACAACGAAGAAAAGGTCATCGAGCGGACCATTCGCGCCGCGCTGAATTCCACGTATCCTAACCTGCGCGTCATCGTCATCGACGATGGATCGAAGGACAAAACGCTGGAGGTCGCCCAACGGGCTTTCGCCGCCGAAGCGGCTCGCGGCAGCGTGGTGATTCTCACCAAGAAAAACGCCGGCAAGGCCGAAGCCCTCAATTATGGCTTGGAGCACATCGGCGACGCAGAAATCTTCGTCGGGATCGACGCTGACACCATCATTGCCGCTGACGCCATCGCGCACCTGGTGCCGCACTTCCTGGATCGTGAGGTGGGTGCCGTTGCAGGCAACGCCAAGGTGGGCAACCGGGTGAATTTGTGGACCCGATGGCAGGCTCTCGAGTACATCACCAGCCAGAATTTCGAACGACGCGCGCTGGACGTATTCGGCGCGGTCAGCGTGGTTCCGGGAGCGATCGGAGCGTGGCGGGTTTCGGCTGTGCGTGAAGCCGGCGCATTCCACGTGGACACAGTGGCCGAGGACGCGGATCTGACCATGGCGCTGCTGCGAGCAGGCTATCGGGTGCAATATGAAGACATGGCCCTGGCCTTTACCGAAGCCCCCACTAACGCAAACGGCCTGATGCGCCAGCGTTTCCGCTGGTCGTTCGGCATTCTGCAAGCGGTCTGGAAACACAGCGAGGTGATTGGGCGGAAGGGCGCGCTGGGGTTTGTTGCCCTGCCAAACATTATAGTTTTCCAGATCCTGCTGCCGCTGGTTTCGCCCTTCATTGACATCATGTTCGCGGTGAGCGCGATCTGGTACTTCGGGCAGAAGCACTTCCATCCTGACTCCACTGACCCGGCAAGCTTCCACAAGCTGGTGGCGTTTTTCTTCGCGTTCCTGGTCACAGATTTCGTCGCGTCCGCCATTGCGTTTGCGCTGGAACGCAGGCGCCCTGACGACAAAGAAGACGCCTGGCTGCTGAGCCAAGTCTGGTTGCAGCGTTTCGCTTACCGCCAGCTGTTTTCCGTGGTGTTGTTCAAGACGCTGAAACGCGCGCTCGAAGGAAGGAAATTCGCCTGGGACAAATTGGAGCGGACCGCGGCGGTGAGTTACGTGCCCGCGGAGCAGGAATCAGTGAAAGTACCGTAAGATCGCATTTGCTTGAGCTTCAGTTTTTCTCTGACGCTACCGCAATCCTTGCCTCGGCGCGCCGGACAGCACGCACAGCACGCGGGTAGTCCACCTGAGGATCCCCGCTGGCCAGCAGCTTCTCGGCCCGTTTTTTCGACTCCCGAGCACGTTCCACGTCAATTTCCGCCGGGCGCTCGGCCGACTCAGCTAGGACGATAATGCGATCGGGAAGCACTTCTGCAAATCCTGAAGCAACAGCGAAATGTTTGGTGTCTGCACCGATCCGGTACGTCATATCACCGGCCGCAAGCTCCGTGATCAACGGAGCATGTCCGGGAAGCACCCCCAGATAGCCGTCCTGACCGGGAATCTGGACTTCTTCGGCCGAGGTCTTCACGACCATCTTCTCCGGAGTCACGATCTCGAGTTGAAGAATGTCTGCCATAAAAAGCCGTCAGCTATCAGCCTTCAGCCGTCAGTCTAAGTCATTGGCGCTGGATACCTGAGGGCCGATGCCTGAAATCCTGATGGCTGCCTACGCCGCTTTCATCTTCTCAGCGGCTTCAAGCGCTTCTTCGATGGTTCCGCGCATGTAAAACGCCTGCTCCGGAATATCATCGTACTTCCCTTCCACGATGCCCTTGAAACCTTTCACGGTGTCGGCGACCTTCACGTACTTGCCCGGTGTACCCGTAAACTGCTCCGCCACGTGGAACGGCTGAGACAGGAAGCGCTGAGCCTTTCGGGCACGCGAAACAGTCAACTTCTGTTCCTCGCTCAACTCATCGATGCCGAGAATCGCGATGATGTCCTGCAGGTCCTTGTAGGTCTGCAGCGTCTTCTTCACCGACTGCGCAACGTCATAATGCTCCTGGCCGACGATGCGCGGATCAAGAACGCGCGAGGTCGAAGCCAGAGGGTCGACCGCGGGGTAAATTCCGATTTCGGTCAGCGCACGCGACAACACCGTGGTCGCGTCAAGGTGCGCAAACGTGGTCGCCGGCGCGGGATCGGTAAGATCGTCGGCGGGCACGTAAATGGCCTGCACCGAGGTGACGGATCCCTTCTTGGTAGAAGTGATCCGTTCCTGAAGTTCACCCATTTCTGTCGCCAGGTTCGGTTGATAACCGACGGCGCTGGGCATGCGTCCCAGCAGCGCCGACACTTCCGATCCCGCCTGCGTGAAGCGGAAAATGTTGTCAATAAACAGCAGCGTGTCTGTGCCTTCCACGTCACGGAAATATTCGGCGACGGTCAGCGCGGTCAAGGCCACACGCAAACGTGCGCCGGGAGGCTCGGTCATCTGACCATAAATCAGCGCGGCTTTCGATTCCGCCGGAACCCCCGGCTTGATGACGCCCGACTCGGTCATTTCCAGCCACAGATCGTTGCCTTCGCGCGTGCGCTCGCCGACTCCAGCGAACACCGAGTAACCGCCATGTTGTTTGGCGACGTTGTTGATCAATTCCTGAATAAAAACGGTCTTGCCGACGCCGGCGCCGCCAAACAGTCCGATCTTTCCGCCCTTGAGAAACGGCTGAATCAGGTCGACTACTTTCACGCCCGTCTCAAACATTTCCGCCGTCGTGGATTGCTCTTCGAACGACGGCGCCAGCCGATGAATCGGCATCGTCTGCTTGAACTCGACCGGACCCAGTTCATCTACAGGCTGACCGATTACGTTCAACACACGACCAAGCGTGCCGCGTCCCACCGGCACCGAGATCGGGCCTCCAAGATCGATGGCTTTCATGCCACGCACAAATCCGTCGGTGGCCTGCATGGCAACGCAGCGCACGCGGCCTTCGCCCAGATGCTGCTGCACCTCAAGGATCACGTTGATGTCGAAAGGCACAGTGAAGCCATCAGCGACGACGCGCAGCGCCTGATAGACGGGCGGCAGATGTCCCGCCTCAAACTGCACGTCGACCGCCGGTCCCGATACCTGAATCACCTGTCCTACGTTTTCAGCCATAATTGTCAGCTCTCAGTTGTTCTAGCAACTGGCGGCCAGTGACTAGCAAGTAGTCACTACATCGCCGCCGCGCCGCTCACAATCTCGATAATTTCCTTCGTAATCTTTGCCTGGCGCGCGCGATTCATCACCAGCGTCAGCGAGTCGATCATGTCGCTGGCATTGTTGGTCGCCGAATCCATCGCGGTCATGCGCGCAGCGTGTTCGGCCGCAACCGACTCCAGCAGCGCGCGGAACATTTGCACACTGACATACTTCGGCAGCAGCGAGCGAAACAGTTGCTCGGCCGGCTGCTCGTAAATGTAGTCCGTCTGCAACGCAAAGCCTTGTTCGGCACCGCCGCTCGAGGCGCCGCGCAAGCCCACTCCCGCACTGATCGCAGCCTCTTTGGCCTTGCGCTTTTCTTCGAGCGACATTTCTTCTGCCATGCGAACCGTCTGCTCTCCGATCCGCTCGATGGGCAGCACCTGCTCCACAACCAGTCGCTGTGCGATCACCGACTTGAATTCGTTGAACACAATGTAGACGGCGTCGACTTCCTCGCGCTCGTAGCGCTCGATCGCGCTCTCAGCCAGCGCCCGGGCCTGCCTGAATTCCACTTTGCCGAGGATGCCCACATGCTCACCCACGACCTGAATCGGCCCCTTACGCTCTCCCGCTTCATGCGCCGTCGTCAAAGATTCTTCCGGCTCAGCAAGGTTTCGCGTTTGCACCAACGCCGCGGGATAACGCCGGCGCAGGAAGTCGCGCCCTTTGCGGCCCACCGCTTCAATGTCTACATTCTTCCCGGCTTTCGACTCCAGAAACCGCGCCGCCGCCTTCGTAATGTTCGAATTGAAAGCCCCCGCCAGACCCTTGTCGCCGGTCACCACCACGAGAAGAATATTCTTCTCCTCGCGTTGAGCCAAAAGCGGATGCTTCAGCTCTCCGGTCTCGGAATCGTACAGCTCAGCTCGGCTGACCAGGGATTGGAGCACACTGGTCATCATCTGTGCATAAGGACGCGCCGCCAAAGCGCGCTCCTGCGCTCGGCGCAGTTTCGCCGCCGAGACCATCTTCATGGCCTTGGTGATCTGCCGCGTGTTGATCACGCTGCGTATGCGCCGTTTGATGTCGAGTACGTTGGCCATTGAAAAACCGCAGTCAGCTTTTGGCTTTCAACGTCTTGCGCGACTCACACAGATAACGCGACCCTCAATCGCTTCAAGCGAATAGCTAGCAGCTCAAAGTTGAGAGCTTATTTCGCCACCGCTTCCCTGCTTGCCACAAACTGCTGCTTCGCTTCCTTGATCAGGCCGGTGAGTTGGCCTTTTAATGCATCATCCAGTGTTTTCTTTTCCATGATCGAACGCAGCAGGGCTGGGTTGGTAGCCTCGGCATACTTCAAGAGTTCCTTTTCGAAGTCGCGCACCTGCTCCACCGGAAGATCATCAAGGAACCCGCTGGTGCCGGCAAGGATGATCAAAATCTGCTGGGAGAATGGCATCGGGGAGAATTGTCCCTGCTTCAGAATCTCCACCAGCCGCTTGCCGCGGTTCAACTGTGCCTGCGTAGCTTTGTCGAGATCACTGCCGAACTGTGCAAACGCTGCCAGTTCGCGGTACTGCGCCAGTTCCAGCTTCAATGTGCCAGCCACCTGCCGCATGGCCTTGATCTGTGCGCTGCCGCCCACACGACTCACCGAGAGTCCAACGTTCACAGCCGGGCGCACGCCTTGGTTGAACAAATCGGTTTCGAGATAAATCTGGCCGTCGGTGATGGAAATGACATTCGTCGGAATGTAAGCCGACACGTCACCTGCTTGCGTTTCGATCACGGGAAGCGCGGTCAGCGAACCGCCGCCCATCTTGTCGCTCATCTTGGCCGAACGCTCCAGCAAGCGCGAGTGAAGATAGAACACATCTCCGGGATACGCTTCACGCCCTGGCGGCCGCCGCAGCAGTAGCGAAATTTCGCGGTACGACGCCGCATGCTTCGACAGATCGTCGTAGATGACCAGCGCATGGCGTCCATTGTCGCGGAAGAATTCGCCCATGGCGCACGCCGCGTAAGGCGCGATGTACTGCATCGGCGCGGGTTCGGAAGCCGACGCCGCGACCACGATGGTGTATTCCATCGCGCCCGCGTCTTCCAGAATCTTCACCACCTGAGCAATCGAAGAGCGCTTCTGCCCGATCGCATTGTAGATGCAGATCAGGTTGTTTCCCTTGCTGTTGATGATGGTGTCGAGTGCGACCGCGGTCTTTCCCGTTTGGCGGTCACCGATGATCAGCTCGCGCTGCCCGCGACCGATCGGAATCATGCTGTCAATCGCCTTGAGTCCGGTCGCCATAGGCTCGCGCACCGGCTGGCGGTCAATCACGCCCGGAGCGATGCGCTCCAGCGCAATGAACTTGTCGGTGGCAATCGGTCCCTTGCCGTCAATCGGCTGGCCCAGCGCGTTGACTACGCGGCCCACCATGGCGTCGCCCACCGGCACGCTCATGATGCGCCCGGTGCGCTTCACTTCGTCGCCTTCCTGCAGTTCCGTGTACTCGCCGAGCAGCACCGTACCCACCTGGTCTTCTTCCAGGTTCATGGCGATGCCCGCCACGCCATGCGGAAACGACAAGAGTTCGCCGGCCATGACTTTGTCCAGGCCATACACGCGCGCGATGCCGTCACCTAGCGTGATGATGGTGCCGACTTCGTCCACGGAGATCTTCGACTCGTAGTTCTCGATCTGCTCGCGGATCAGTTTTGTGATTTCGTCTGCCTTGATTTGTGCCATAAAATCAGCCGTTAGCTCCTAGCTGCTAGCAACCACGTTTTCAGCGAACCTTGCGATATCCAAACCAAGCTATCGGCCAGCAGCCAGAAGCTAGCCGCCCATGGCTTCCCTAATCTTTCCCAGCCTGCCCTTCACCGAACCGTCGTAGATCGTGCTGCCAACGCGCACCACCGCTCCGCCAAGCAGAGAAACATCCTGCGCATAGTTGGCCTTCACCTTGCGCTTTACCAGCTTGGCAATCTGCGCCTCCAGGCCTTGTCTTTCCGGACCGGACAATTCCCGTGCGCTCGATACGTCAGCTTCCACGAAGCCCAGGCGCTCGTTCAGATCTTTTTCGAGTTGCACCACCACCGAATCGAGGTAGTGTGTCCGGCGATGATCAATCAGCACCGCCATCAGATTTCTAACCGGCCGCGAGATTGAAACCCGTCTGGCGATGGCGTCCAGCAGAGCGCGCTTTTCAGATGCCGCAATGCTGGGATTCTCCCAGACGCGGCGCAGGTCGGCACTTTCGTCGGCTAGCGCCGCGACCGTTTTCAGTTCCGCCACCGCCCGTGTGGGATCCAGGCCGGCGTCGATCACAACATCAGCGAAGGCCCGAGCGTAAGTACCGCCAATCGAAGCGGCCATCCCTCAACGCCCTCCCTTGGGCGTGCCTGCCACGCCGTCCAATTGCTGCGAAAAGCTGTCCACCAGGCCTTGGTCCGTCTTGGCGTCCACGTGGATTTGCTTTGCCGCCAGCCCCACTGCCAAATCGGCTGCCAACGCTGCCAGTTCGCGGCGCGCTGCTTTGGCGGCGGCGTCGATTTCCTGGCTCGCAGATAGGGCGATCTTTTTGACCTCATCCTCAGTGGCTGCGGCAACGCGGGCCTCCTCTGCACCTGCGTCTCGTTCCGCGGCGTCGCGCATCTGGCCAATTTCGCCGTCCAACCGCATCAGCCGCGATTCGATCTCAGCCAACCTGCGGCGCGCTTCCTCGCTCGCCTTCTGGGCTTCCTGCAT
>Ga0075030_100002120_pt1 | contig 18019 bp, 13 predicted proteins | sample LitLauG_LLR_2012_FD_71393 | JGI IMG/M metagenome (GOLD analysis project Ga0075030, IMG submission 71393) | Freshwater sediment microbial communities from Pennsylvania, USA - Little Laurel Run_MetaG_LLR_2012 | ecosystem: Environmental > Aquatic > Freshwater > Creek > Sediment | place: USA... | reverse complement strand
CCGCGTTCCCAGCCGCGCGTGGGCGTGTTGTGGTCGGCAGTGGCAACGATGGAACTGGGGCGCCAGGGCTTGCGCCCCGCAACGCGCAGGCCTTCGAATGCCTGCGGACTGGTCACCTCGTGAACGAGGTGGCGGTCGATGTACAGCAGGGTCGTGCCGTCCGGCTCGCTGCGGACGACATGCTCGTCCCACAATTTGTCATAGAGCGTGCGCGGACCAGTCATTGGAATTGCACCCCGTGCGGGAGAGGAATCTAGCCCTCGATTATGCCATTGCGCAGGCCCTTACCCCGGCCCTCTGCCGCCTTGCGGGAGAGGGCGAAATCGCCTTGGTGCTACGCAATATGCCCAGGCACCGGCGGCGCATCCAGCCGTACGTCCGCATTTTGCGCCCGGTGCAGCAGCGCGTGGTCCATCAGCACCAGCGCCAGCATGGCCTCGGCGATGGGCGTTGCGCGTATGCCCACGCAGGGGTCGTGGCGCCCCAGGGTGGACACGCTCACCGGCTCGCCGGCGCGGTTCACCGAGCGCCGCGGCAGCCGGATGCTCGACGTGGGCTTGAGCGCAATAGACACCTCGATGTCCTGGCCCGTGGAGATGCCGCCCAGCACGCCTCCGGCATGGTTGGACAGGAAGCCCTGCGGGGTCATTTCATCGCCGTGCACCGAGCCGCGCTGGCTGACCACGCCAAAGCCCTCGCCGATCTCCACGCCCTTGACAGCATTGATGGCCATCATCGCCCCGGCGATATCGGCGTCGAGCTTGGCCGCAAGCGGCGCGCCCAGGCCCACTGGCACGGGGCCCGCGCAGACGCGCAGCCGGGCACCGCACGAATCGCCTGCCTTGCGCAATTCGTCCATATAGGTCTCGAGCTGGTCGATCACGGAGGCACTGGCCGCGAAGAACGGGTTTTTCCCCGTTTCCTCCCAGCTGTCGAACGGCACCGCGACGTCGCCCAACTGCTGCAGGTGGCCGCGCACCACCGTGCCGTAGTGCTGGCGCAGCCATTTTTTTGCAACGGCACCGGCCGCGACCATGGGCGCGGTGAGGCGCGCCGATGAGCGGCCGCCACCGCGCGGATCGCGCAGGCCGTACTTGCGCCAGTAGGTGTAGTCGGCATGTCCGGGCCGGAAGCTGTCGACGAGGTCGTCATAGTCCTTGCTGCGCTGATCCTGGTTGCGGATGAGCAGGGCAATGGGCGTGCCGGTCGTGACACCCTCGTAAACCCCGGAGAGGATCTCCACGCTGTCGGATTCGCGCCGCTGGGTGACATGGCGCGAGGTGCCGGGCTTGCGCCGGTCCAGATCGGGCTGGATGTCCCCGGGCGCCAGGGGCATGCCCGGCGGGCAACCGTCAACCACGCAGCCTATGGCCGGTCCATGGGATTCGCCGAAGTTGGTGACGCAGAACAGGCGGCCGAAAGTGGAAATGCTCATGGCGCGTGACTCATGCTGGGCGGTTCATTGCGGGGCCCCGGATATCGGATTGCAATGCCCGATCTTACCCATGCGGCCGGACCTTCGGTCGGATGCGATTACGGCGCGACGACGCTCAGGGAGCGATCGTCCGCGCCAGCGCAGTCCCGGACAGGAAGGCGGACTCCACGCGGGCGCCGCCGCACCAGTCGCCCGCGAGCCCGATGGCGCGCTCGGCATCCCACAGGAAGGGCTGCGAAAGGGGCTCGACCGCCAGCGCGGCGCCCCAGCGCAGCGCCACGCACGATTTTTGGGCCAGCGGCCGGGCCAGGCGCGCCGCGAATGCGCGCTGCATCCAGCGCGCTGCTTCGTCGGCGGAGAGTTCGGCAAAGTTGTTCGACCAGTTCGGCCGCGCCTGCAGCAGCCAGCGTTCAGCAACGCCATTGTCGGCGCGGCGCATGGGCTTGGAGGTTTCGCGCGCCGCCCAGGCGAGGATGGGGTCGTCGTTGATGAACGCGCCGTCGAACTCGATGCCGCTGGGCCGCGACAGCGCCAGGCAAGCCGTCCAGCAGGCGTCCCAGCGCAAGGGCTCGAGCAGCGGACCGAAGTCGGTTTCGGCGCGCACCAGCGGCAGCGCAAGCACCGAAGGCATGGCCAGGACGAGTCCATCGTAGCCCGCCGGATCGAGCAGGTTATCGCCTGCGCCATGGAGCATCCAGCCGGCCCGTTCACGGGCAACGCGCGTCACCTCGGTGTCGAGAACGACTGCGAGCCCGCGGGCAATGAAGCCCGCGACGCTCTGCATCGACGGGACGCCGACATAGCGGCTGGTGGTGGGGGACAGCAATACGCCCTGGCCGTTGCTCAGGTCGGCGAGATTGGCGTCCCACGTACGCACGAGATCCGCCCCGACCCAAAGTCGCAATTCGTTGGCAAACGCTTCGCTCTGGACGGTGAGGTACTGGGCGCCGACATCGAAATCGCCGCCTTCGGTGGGCAGGCATCCGAGGCGGCCACCTATCGCGCTGCCGCGCTCGAATACCGTGACGCGGATTCCCTTGGCGGAAAGCGCGCGCGCGCAGGCAAGTCCGGCAACCCCGGCACCTACGACGGCGAAGCGCTTCTCCGCGGGCTTGCTGCGTTTTCGTGAAGCCGTCATTAACCGCTGACGCCCTCCGGCTGGGGCCAGTCGCGGATGTAGTCCTTGAGCATGCGGTTCTCGTAGCCTTGCTCTTCGAGGACGGCACGTGCCACGTCGTGAAAGGAGATTACGCCGCCCAGCGAGTCGCGGTCCATTACGGGAATGTAGCGCATGCGGTGTTCCAGCATCAATCGGCGCAGGTCGTTGACATCGGTCTGGGCATCGACCACGGTGGGATGGGCGTCCATGTATTCGCGCACCACGCCCTTGCCCACCCGGCCCTCGTTGACGCGCAGTGCCTGGAACACCTCGCGGAACGTGAGCATTCCTGCAAGGCGGCCATGATCCATCACCACCACCGATCCGATGTCGAACTCCGTCATGGTCTGGACAGCTGACCAGAGACTGGCCTCGGGATTGACGGTAAAAAGCGCATTGCCCTTGGCACGCAGTACGTCGTTTGCATTCATCGCAGTCCTCCGGTGAAGAAAGTCGGAACACGCTTCCGGCATCGCATGACGATACGGCAAGCGGGGCGCTTCGGGGGCCACCCGGCTGGCGCGGATGCGGGGCGGACGCTCGCAATGGGTTGAAGGGGGGAACGGGCACTGGACCAGACGCGGGAGCGGACCCGAGACGGGCTCGTGGTGAATGCGACGCAGCGTCCCGGCGAACACGGCCGGATCCGGGCATATGCGGTGCCCAGGGCGCTGCGGCCGCCGCGATGCAGCAGAATTCCCCGGCATAATCGCGCCAGAAACCCCACCGGATACCAATGGACGCGCGCGCCGACCTTTACGCCCCGATCGAACCCTACGACAGCGGCATGCTGCCTCTGGACGATATTCACACCATGTACTGGGAGACGAGCGGCAACCCCAATGGCGTGCCGGTCGTATTCCTGCACGGGGGACCTGGCGGCGGCTGTGCGCCCGAGCACCGGCGGTTCTTCGACCCGGCGTTCTTCCGCGTCATCCTCTATGACCAGCGCGGCGCCGGCGCCTCCACGCCGTTTGCCGACGTCACCAACAACACGACACCCCATCTGGTCGCCGACCTGGAAAAGCTGCGCGAATACCTGGGGGTCTCGCAATGGCTGATGTTTGGCGGCTCCTGGGGAAGCACGCTGGCCCTGGCCTATGGCCAGGCCAACCCGCAGCGCTGCCTGGGTTTTGTGCTGCGCGGCGTATTCCTGGGCCGTTCCAGCGAGGTTGACTGGTTCTTCCAGGGCGCACGCCAGGTACACCCGGAGGCCTCGCGGCGCTTCGTGGAAATGCTGCCCGAGGCCGAGCGTGGCGATATCCTGCACGGCTACCTGCGCAGGCTGTTTGACCCGGATCCGCAGGTCCACATGCCTTTTGCCCGCGCCTGGAGCGAGTACGAGGGGACGTGTTCGACCCTGGTGCCCAACCCCGAAATGGTGCGTGAGTTCTCCGACGACGCGCTCGCCCTCGCCCGCCTGGAGGCCCATTTCTTCGCGCACCAGTGCTTTCTTGCGCCGAACCAACTGCTCGGCAACCTGTACCGCATCCAGCACCTGCCCGCCTCGATCGTGCACTCGCGCTACGACGTGGTCTGCCCCATCGTCACCGCCGATGAACTTGCGCGGGCCTGGCCCGGTGCACGCTATACGGTGGTCCCCGATGCCGGGCACTCGGTCTGGGAGCCCTCGGTGCGCACGGCCGTGGTTCGCGAGGTCGAATTCTTCAAGCGCCGCTTTGCCTCGGTCTCCCGCCCCGCCATGCGGGTGCGCTGAGACGGGCGCCCATCTGGCTTCCGCCTGAGATGGCGCCCGAAGGGACGCGGCCATCCCCGCGCCACGGCCGCCTGCCGGGCGTGCTGCTCTTCGTCGCCATGGTCGTCCTGTGCTGGAGCGTGCTTCCCGCACTGCTGCAGACCGTGCCCCACGCCGACAATGTCGAACAGCTCAACTGGGCGCATAGGCTGCAATGGGGCTATCTCAAGCATCCCCCGCTGCCCACGGCGCTGCTCTGGTCCGCCGAGGCCGTGGTCGGGCCCAGCGCCTTCCTGACGTATCTGCTCGCCATGGCGTGCGTGGGCGCCAGCCTGCTGCTTATCTGGCGCTGCGCCCTGCTCCTGGGCGCAGGTGCCGGCAGCAATGTGGGGTTTACCGCCCTGCTGCTCAGCAGTGCCAATTATTACCTGATGGGACGCGGATCGTTTCTCAATCACAACACGGTGATGCTCCCCTTCGTCGCGGCCAGTGCCTGGGCCGTTTTGCAGATCGTGCGCGACGCGCCCGGCCGGCGGGCCTGGCCGCTATGGCTGCTCCTGGGCATCGTGCAGGCACTGGGCCTGCTCACGAAATACCAGATGGCTATCGTCATCGCCGCCAATGCCGCCGCCCTGCTGGCCTGCGGCCCCTGGCGCCAGCCCGGCCGGGGCGGCACCTTTGCCGGCCACGTCCTGCTGTGCGCTGCGGCCACCGCACTGCCGCTCATCCCGCATTTTCTCTGGCTGCAGCAGCACGCTTTCTCTAGCTTCACCTATGCCAGCCAGAACCTGCTTGCCGACCTGCCGCCGCGGCAGCGCCTCTTGCACACCCTGGGTTTTCTCGCCCAGCAGCTTGGGCGCCTGGCGCCCGTTGCGGTTGCCCTCGGACTTGCCCTGTTCTTTCAGAAGCTGCGGCCGGTCGTGGTGACGGCCGCACCGGCTGCCGTGGCCGATGCAAACGGTCCTGCCGTGGATGCGCGGCTGGCACGCGCCCTGCTCTACCTGGCACTGGTGCCACTGGCTCTCGTCGTGGCACTGGCCCTGGTGGGCGGCGTGGCAGCGCAAAATCACTGGGGCGACGCAGCGACCTTGCTGCTGCCCCTGTTGCTGGCCACCCGCCTGGAGGCCGCCGCGACATTGCGGCCGCTGCCCGCGCTTGCCGGCGTCGTCGCGGTTCATGCGCTTGCAATGCTGTGGAATATCGTTGTCGCAATCGAGTCCCCGGGCTTTCACCATTCGTTCGCCGCGCGGCCGCTGGCAGCCCTGGCCCTGGCTCACTGGCAGCAGCATGTACACGGACCGCTGCGGATCGTTGCGGGCCCCGACTGGGATGCCGGAGCGATCGCGCTTTTCCTGCCGGACTACCCGGCCGTTGTGGCGAGCGGTAACCGCGCGCAGGCGCCGTGGATAACGGATGCCGAACTCGAGCAATGCGGCGCCCTCATCCTGTGGCGGCCGGGCCAGCCGCCAGAAGACCAGGTGGGCGCGGCCCTTGCCGCGCGCATCGCGGACCCGGTGATATTGCAGGAGCACCTGCCGCGCGGCGGCGTGTCCACCATCGCCGCCGGCATACTTGCGCCCACCGCCCCGGGCTGCATCGGGGCCGCGCCATGAGCAGATCGGCACACCACCGCGCCGGCCGGTTGACGGGCTTTTGCCGTGCGGTGGACGCCGTCAACGAAAAGATCAGTTGGCTCGCCGCCGCAGCCGTGCTGGCGGCCTGCCTGATCAGCGCCGGCAATGCCGTCGTTCGCTACACCTGGGACATGTCGTCCAACGCCTGGCTCGAGATCCAGTGGTACCTGTTTGCGCTCACGGTGATGCTGGGCGCGCCGTACGTCTTGCGCCGCAATGAGCACGTGCGCGTCGACATCTTCTATTCGCGCCTGCCGCCGCGCTGGGCAATGGCCGCCGATATCGCAGGCCTGCTGTTCTTCCTGCTGCCCGTGATGGTTCTGCTGGCTGCACTGTCCTGGCCCTTGTTCGTGCGCGCGCTGGCCAGCGGCGAGGTCTCCTCCAATGCCGGCGGGCTGGTGCGCTGGCCCGCCCTGCTGCTGCTGCCCCTGGGCTTTGGCCTGGTGGCGCTGCAGGGCGTCGCGGAGATCGTCAAGCGCGTGCTGCGCCTGGCATCCCCGGCGCAATGCGAAGCCGGAGCCGACGGCGCCACCCGGGACGAACTGCTGGCCGCCAGTTACGAAAAGCCGCTGCAGTAAGGCCGCGTCGCCCAGAAGACATGCGCATCGAAAACTTTCCCCCGGTCATGTTCGCCGGGCTGGTCATCATCATGCTGCTGGGATTTCCGGTGGCTTTCTCGCTGGCCGCGCTGGGCCTGGGCTGCGCCGGCTACGCCATCGCCATGGGCTGGTTCGAACCGGTGTTCCTGGTGAACCTGCCGCTCAACATCTTCAGCATCCTGTCCAACGACCTGCTGCTGGCGATCCCGTTCTTCACGATGATGGGTAGCATCCTGGAAAAATGCGGCCTGGCCGAGGACATGCTCGACTCCATGGGCCAGCTCTTTGGCACGGTGCGCGGCGGCCTGGGCTATTCGGTGATCATCGTCGGGTTCATCCTGGGCGCCATCACCGGCACGGTTGCCGGGCAGATCATCGCGATGGCGCTCATCGCCATGCCGGTGATGATCCGCTACGGGTACAACCTGCGCTACACCACCGGGGTACTCGCCGCCTCGGGCACCATCACCCAGCTGGTGCCGCCATCGCTCGTGCTCATCGTGCTGGCCGACCAGCTCGGGCGGCCGGTCGGCGAGATGTACAAGGGCGCCTGGGGGCCATCGATCCTGCAGGTACTGATCTTTGCCCTGTATACATTCGCCCTGGGTGTTTTCCGCCCGGGGCATGTTCCGGGGATCCGGCGCGCCGACATCACCGAGACGCGCCGCCAGCTCTGGCTGCGCTGCCTGCGCGGCATCATCCCATCGGCGGCGCTGATCTTCGCCGTGCTGGGCAGCATGGGCGGCCTGCCCTGGATGGACACGGCCATCTGCACGCCCACCGAGGCAGGCGCAATGGGCGTGGTGGGCGCGCTGCTCCTTGCCGCCCTGCACCGGCGGCTCACCTGGCCGCTGCTGCGCGATTCCATGCACGGCACCATGCGCATCACCGCCATGGTGGTTTTCATCCTCATCGGGGCGCGCGTGTTCTCGCTGGTCTTCCAGGGGGTGGACGGCGCGCGCTGGATCGAGAATCAGCTCACCGCGCTGCCCGGCGGCACGATGGGGTTTCTGGTCTTCGTCAACGTGTTCATCTTCTTCCTGGCGTTCTTTCTCGACTTCTTCGAGATCGCCTTCATCATCATCCCGATGATCGGGCCGGTGGCCGACAAGATGGGCATCGACCTGGTCTGGTTTGGCGTAATGCTGTGCGTGAACATGCAGACCAGCTTCATGCACCCGCCGTTCGGCTTCGCGCTGTTCTACCTGCGCGGCATTGCCGACACGCTGTTCAAGGAAAAGCGCATTGCGCGGCCCGTGCCGTCCGCCGACATCTACTGGGGCGCCCTGCCCTGGGTGGCGATGCAGCTCGTCCTGGTGGTGATCGTGATATTCGTGCCCAAGTCGGTGACGATCTTTCTGGACAAGGCGCAGAAGGTGGATCTGGACAAGGTGAACATCGAGGCGCCGCAGCCGCAACGCGAGCAGAACGATACGAATCTGGATGATCTGTTCAAGCGGAGCAATGATGGTAGTAAGCAGGGAGGGAACTAAAGCAGGCGTGCATGTACCGCACGCGTCAATGGCCTTGGGCGGAGGCACCTTTGGATAGTCAGTCGGTTCATCAAACCCGGCGCATCAGATTGGCAAGCGCCAGCTTAACCCTGGAAACCGGGCGTAATCCCGGTCGTTGGTGATCCATTCGCAACCCGATTCGATGGCGAGTGCGGCAAACCAGGCATCTTGAACAAGATTGCCGGTTGCATTTGCGTCCCTGCAAAGTGCCTGGAATATCGACCAGTGACGCTCGCCGGGCACGATGAGCGCGGCGTTCTGTTGCTCAAGGAGCGCGCGGCAGAACGCGAATGTCTCGCTCAGCGTGCTGGGCTTTGCGAAAATCCTGGGATGCGTGCACACGCGCACGACCGCTCCCAGCACCTGCGGCGATATTCCATAGGCCGACGAGCCATTGATGACCGATTCAAGCCAGGATTTGTACTCTGAATGATTTTCGGCGTCAGAGCGGAACGCATAAATCAGTATGTTGACGTCCGCCAGAATCAAGGACGCCCTTCCATGCGATCAAGAATGGCAGCGCCATCGTCAAGGTCCACACCCGGCAGGGTTCCGCCGCCCGCGCTGCACTCGGGCAGCGTCACGAATTCCTTTTCCGAGGGCCGCTTCGGGCGGCGCAGCACGAGTTGCAAACCTTCCTCGATCAGGGACGTGAGCGTTGCCCCGCGACGCGCCGCCTCGCTTCGGGCCCGCGCCAGCAGCTGGTCGTCCAAGCGGACTGTCGTGCGCATATGTCAAAGCATATTGAAGATATGTCTGTATGTCAATCTGGTTCGCGCTTGACGGATGGCATCGGGTGGACGAGACGACCATGCCTCCGCCTACAGCTTTTGCTCCTGCATGAAGCTGTCAAAACCCATCTCGGCAAAGCGGAACCACAGGTTCTGGTCCCGCCGGAACGTGTTGTAGTCCGAGTAGACCTTCTTCCAGGCCGGATTCCGGGCCGATAGTTCTTCGTAATATTCCATCGAGGACTTGAACGCGGCATTCATCAGGTCGCGCGGAAAGGCATGCAGCTTGGTGCCGCCCGCGTAGAGTTCCTTGAGCGCCTGCGGGTTCTTCACGTCGTAGTTGGCCTGCATGTCCACATTGGCCTGCGCTGCGGCCGACTCCACGATGGCCTTGTAGGCGGCGGGTAGCGCGTCCCACGCCTTGATGTTGATGAAGTAATCGAGCTGCGCACCGCCCTCCCACCAGGAGGGGTAGTAGTAGTGCGGGGCGATCTTGTTGAAACCCAGCTTCAGGTCATCGTATGGACCCACCCACTCGGCCGCATCGATGGTGCCCTTCTCCAGCGCGGCATAGATGTCGCCGGCCGGGATGTTCTGCGGCACGCCGCCGATGCGTTCGATGATGCGGCCGCCAAAGCCGCCGATGCGCATCTTCAATCCCTTCATGTCGGCCAGCGACTTGATCTCCTTGCGGAACCACCCGCCCATCTGCGCCCCGGTATTGCCCGCGGGGAAGTTGATGATGTTGTAGTTGCGATAGAACTCGCGCATCAGCGAAAGGCCATTGCCGTGGTACATCCAGGCATTGGTCTGGCGCGAATTGAGGCCAAAGGGGATGGCGCAGCCCAGGGCAAAGGTTTCGTCCTTGCCGAAAAAATAGTAGGCAGCCGTCTGTGCCATTTCCACTGCGCCCTGCTGCACGGCGTCGACCACGCCAAAGGCCGGCGTGATCTCGCCGGCCGCGTGCACCGATATCTGGAACCGTCCCTCGCTCATGAGCGATACCTGGCGGGCAAAGGCTTCTGCGCTGCCGAAAATCGTGTCGAGGTTCTTCGGGAAGCTCGACACCAGTCGCCAGCGGACGGCAGGCTCGCCCGCCGCCGCCGGAGCCGCCAGCGTCGCCGCCCCCGCGGCCACGCCCATGGTGACGCCGGCGCCGGCGCGCGATAAAAAAGATCTGCGTTGCATGACGAATCTCCGTTGGCACCGATTATGTCGTGGCCGAGGGCGCGGCTGCCACCACCCGCACAGCGACGCGCAAATGGTGCTCGCCCCCACCCTGCACCACGCCGCGCAGCGGCGCCACATCGCCGTAGTCGCGTCCCACCGCCAATCGCACGTGGCCGGTGCCGGGCACCATGTCATTGGTAGGGTCCAGCTCCACCCAGCCAAACCGGGGGCAATACACCGACACCCAGGCGTGCGATGCATCCGCCCCGACCAGGGGCGCGGGCGCTAAGCCCGCCTCGGCCGAACGCGAGTGGTATTGCGGCTGCGACTCGGATTGCGGGTGTGACGCAGCCTGCGACTGCGATCCCGACGGGAACTCATACGCCGACTGCGACTGCGATTGCGACTGCGATTGCGACGCGGGCTGCGCCTGCGATGGCGGCTCGGACTGCGATTGCGACGGGTGGCTGCCCGGCGCGACGATCGCGGACCGCTCGGCGAAGGAGGCGTCATCGGCGTGATCCGCGCGGGCCGGATGGGTGAAGAGGTATCCGCTGACATACCGCGCAGGCAAGCCCAGCGCGCGCAGGCCGCCAATCATGACGTGCGTGAAGTCCTGGCAGACCCCGGCGCGGGCGGCAAAGGCCTCGCGCACCGGCGTGGCCACATCGGTGCTGCCCGCAGCGTAGCGAAAATCCGCGTGAATGCGGTGCATGAGATCAAGCGCGCCGGCGAGCACGGTCTGGCGTGGACCGAATGACACCTGGGCGTAGTCGCGCAGCGCCGTATCGTAGGGAACAAATGCCGAACTGAAGACGAACTCGGTAGCCGGCGTAAAAGGCGCGCCGGCGACATATTGCAGCGCATCGCGCACGTTCTCCCAGGGCGGACTGAGGCGTGCATCCAGGTCTTCGTACCGCGGCGCCAGGCGCACGCGGCTGCGGGTCTGCACGCGCAGGCCCTCGTGGGCCACGTTGAGCGAAAAGTAGGTGCGCGCGTTGCCGAAAGTATCGGTGCCGGTATGGCGCAGCGTGGGTGCCGGCTCGATGACCAGCGCGAACTCCCGCAACCACTGGCCCGGCGCCGATAGCGGCGTCAGGTGTGCGATGTGCTGGGCAAAGGCCACCTGGGTCGAGTAGGTGTATTCCGTATCGTGCTCGACGATCAGCTCGACGCCATTGGCCGCAGCCGCAACCGGCAGTTCCGCGCCTTGCAGGCCGTTCAGGGTTCCGTTCATCGCACGGCGCCCTTCATGCGATCTGGCTGCGCAGCGGCTCGGAATGGCTGAAATAGCGCAGCCCGATAAGGTTGGAAAGCTCGCGCGCCGCACGGATCAGGCCGCCGGTGAGCTCCAGAAGCTGCGCGAGGTTGCCATCGGCGTCGCGCGCGCACAAGGCAACCAGCAGCCGTTCACGCGGCTGCGCAAAGCGCGCCACCTCGGGCCACTCCAGGCTGTGGCCCGTAGCCACGCCCAGCTCGTCGAGCTCGCGGTCGATGAGCGCCACCGCGCAATGCAGGGAGCGCGGATTGGCAACCTCCAGCACCAGCAGGTCGACCAGTGCCGCCAATTCCCGCTGCCCCTGGTAGCGCGAGCGATAGGTGATGGTGCTGTTGAAGAGGGCCAGCACGTGGTCGAAACCGGACTCGTGCAGAACGGCCTGGCTGGCAAAAAACGCGTGCAGCACCTCGCTCATGGAAATCAGGCGTTCGATCTGCCGGCCGATGGTCAGCAATCGCCAGCCGTCATCGCGGGTCATGCCGTCGGTCTGCGCCGCGGTAATGGCGCCCAGGCCGGCAACCAGGCTACTCATTGCCGCCTGCGCCTGGTCAATCCGCAGACCCGGATCGGTGTCCGCGCCAGCATCCTGCATTTGCGCCGTGTCGTCGGTGGCGCTTGGCTCCGCCGCTGCGCCAGCGGCAGTCGCGGATGCGCGCGCGCCGGCGCCGGCTTCGGCGCCAGGCACCAATAGCCGCATGGCGGCAGTAAACCGCTCGACCGTGGCGGTGATCTGGTGCCAATGTTCGAATGCCAGACGGTCGCGAATCTGCGCTGCGGTGCTGGCAAGGCCGGCGAGGTCGAAGGCGACGCTGCTGGCGCGCTCGTCGCGCAACCCGGCCAGAAGGGTGCGCTCGAAGATGCGCAGTCCCTGCGCGGGTCCGGGCGCCCCGGGCGGTACCAGACCCAGGGTGAGCGCAGTCCGCTCGATGGCCTCGACGACGCTGTCGGGCAGCACCTGCGCATTGCGCAGATTCCCCAGAAAAAGCTGCGCTGCCCGCACGGCGTTCTCGGCCCGCTCGGTGTAGCGGCCCAGCCAGAAGAGATTCTCGGCCGCGCGGCTGGTGACGATGCGCCGCCGGAACACGACCTCGTCCACCCGCAATTGGTGCGGCAGCATTGAAAACGGATCCACCTGCTCGCCGGTCATCACCCAGGTGTCGGCGCTGCTGCCGCCGCGCTGCATCGACACCTCGTCCTGCAGCTCGGCGATCCGCGTGAGCCCACCGGGCATGGCGTGCCAGCCGCCGCTGCCATCGGCAATGGCATAGACCCGCAAAACCGCCGAGCGTGGCATCAGGGCATGACGGCTCCAGCAGGGCGTCTTCGAATACGGCAGGTACGACTGGATGGTGTACAAATTTGGCCGCCGCTCGATCTCCGCCCGGATATCCGCAATGGCCAGCAGGCCGGTGCCGCGGGCAGCCACCGGCGCTTCAAAGGAAGCGCCGCGGTAGGTGGCACGCACGCGAGCGGTCTTGAGCGAGGCAAAGGCACGCTCCCGCGCCGCCAGTTCGCCGCACCACCAGCTGTCGCGCGGCGGCAGCGCCAGTTCCTGGTCGAGCAGGCGCCGCGCGATGGCCGGCAGGAAGCCGTGGATTGCCGGCGACTCCAGGAAGGCCGCACCCAGGGCGTTGGCGATGAGCACGTTGCCGCAGCGTATCGCCTGGATGAGACCGGGAACTCCCAGCGCCGAATCCGGGCGCAGTTCCAGCGGGTCGCAAAAGAGGTCATCGAGCCGGCGGATCACGGCGTGGACGCGCTCGAGCCCGTGCAGCGTCTTCAGGTACAGGCGGTCGTCCCGAACGGTGAGGTCTTCGCCCTCGACCAGCGGCACGCCCAGGTAATTGGCGAGATAGGCATGCTCGAAATAGGTTTCGTTGTAGCGGCCTGGCGTGAGCAATACGATGCGCGGCGGGCGCACGCCTTCGTCGGGGTCGCGCGGCGCGTGGCGGATGAGGGTTTCCAGGAGGCGCCGGTAACTGGCCGCGAGCCGCTGGACCTGCATGGCGCCGAAGTTGTCGGCAAACAGCCGCGAGACGATGACGCGGTTCTCCAGGGCATAACCCAGGCCCGAGGGTGCCTGCGTGCGATGCCCCAGCACCCACCAGCGGTCATCGGGCCCGCGCGCCAGGTCGAAAGCCACCACGTGCAGGTAGATGCCACCGGGCGGCCGCACGCCGTCGAGGGCGCGCAGGTAGCCCGGACTTCCCAGCACCAGGGCGGGGGGCAGCAGGCCTTCGGTGATGAGGCGCTTGGGGCCGTAGACATCATGCATGATGGCCGAGAGAACAGCCGCCCGCTGCACCACCGCGGCCTCGATGATCTTCCAGTCGTGCGCCTGCACGAGAAAGGGCAGCAGGTCCAGGGACCAGCGCCGCGGCGCGCCCTGCTCGTCGCTGTAGACGTTGTAGGTGACGCCGTGCTCGCGCACCTGGCGCTTGAGCAGTTCGTCGCGCCGCTGCAGGTCCTGCAGGCCCGCGACGCCCAGTCCGCCAAAGAAGGTCGCCCAGGCCGGGCGCAGCGCGCCGTCGGCATCCTGCAGTTCGTCGTAGTGCCCGGGCGCCGCCGGAACGGCGAGCCGCAGCGCGGCGGCAAGGCTATCGGAGTCGTCGTCGAACTGGAATAGGGTTTGCGACACGGCGATCTGGGGCAAATGCGATTACCGTCATCATCGCCGAAATCATCGACGCAAATCCAGCGTAAAGGGAAATTCCAGGCTGCGCTCGGCCGGCGCCAGTTCCACCCGGCCCGGCGTATGCCCCATGCGATAGAAGCGCCCCAGGCGCCGCGCTTCGGCCTCGAAGGCGTTGATCGGGAAGGTGTCGTAGTTTTGCCCGCCCGGATGGGCCACATGGTAGGTACAGCCGCCCAGCGAGCGGTGCATCCAGGTATCGACCAGGTCGAAGGTCAGGGGCGCGTGCACGCCGATGGTGGGATGCAGCGCGGAGTGCGGGTGCCAGGCACGGTAACGCACGCCGGCCACGTACTCACCGGCACGGCCGGTAGACTGCAGCGGAATCGCCCTGCCATTGACCGCGACGACGTGGCGGTTGTCATTGAGACCCGTGACCCGCACCTCCAGGCGCTCGAGCGACGAGTCGACATAGCGGACGGTACCGCCGGCAGCCCCCTCCTCGCCCATCACATGCCAGGGTTCCAGCGCACCGCGCAGGGACATTTCGACCCCGCGCGCGGTGATCTCCCCATACAGGGGAAAGCGGAACTCCCAGTGCGGCGCGAACCAGCGGTGCTCGAAGGGATAGCCCGCCGCCGACATCTCGTCGAGCACGTCCGCCAGATCCTGCTCGATGAAGGTGGGCAGGAGGAAGCGGTCGTGCAACTCGGTGTTCCAGCGCGTCAGGCGCGCCCGGTAGGGTTCGCGCCAGAAGCGCGCCACCAGGGCGCGCAGCAGCAGCTGCTGCACCAGGCTCATGCGCGCGTGCGGCGGCATCTCGAACGCGCGCATCTCCAGCAGGCCCAGCCGGCCGGTGGGGCCGTCGGGCGAGTAGAGCTTGTCGATGCAGAACTCGGAGCGGTGGGTGTTGCCCGTCACGTCGATGAGCAGGTTGCGCAGCAGGCGGTCCACGAGCCAGGGGCGCACCTCGCGCCCGGGGCCGGCAAGCCGGTGCAGTTCGGCAAAGGCGATTTCCAGTTCGTAGACCTGGTCATTGCGCGCCTCGTCCACGCGCGGCGCCTGGCTGGTGGGACCGATGAACAGTCCCGAGAACAGGTAGGACAGCGCCGGGTGGTTGTGCCAGTAGGCAATCAGGCTGGCCAGCAGGTCGGGCCGGCGCAGCATCGGGCTGTCGGCCGTGGTGGGGCCGCCCAGTACAAAGTGGTTGCCGCCGCCGGTGCCGGTGTGGCGGCCGTCGACCATGAACTTCTCCGCCGACAGGTGCGAGAGGCGGGCCGCTTCGTACAGGTGCTCGGTGCGGTCCACGAGCTCGGGCCAGTCCGCCGAGGGATGGATGTTGACCTCGATGACGCCAGGGTCGGGCGTGACCGACAGCCCCTGCAGCCGCGGATCGCGCGGCGGCGGGTAGCCCTCGAGTATCACCGCCATGTCGAGGTCGGTGACTACCGATTCGATGGCGGCGAGCAGTTCGAGGAAGTCTTCCAGGCGTGCCAGCGGCGGCAGGAAGATGTAAAGATTGCCCTCGCGCGGCTCAACGCACAGCGCCGTGCGCGTGTAGTTGCCGGCCGATGCAAACCGCTGCGGCGCGGCGGCGGTGGCTGGGCCATCGGCGGCATCTGGCACGCCGTCATCGCCTGCGGGGCCGTTTGCCCCGGTCAATGCGGCGGCACCGGCGCGGCCAATGGCGCCACCGGACGGGATCCTGTCGTGGGGATCGGCCTGGGCCGATACGCCGGGCGCATCGGCCGCAGCCGTGCCGGCGGGCCGTCGATACTGGCTTTCCAGGCGCACCGCGTCGGGCAGATCGGGCCGCGCGGCGTAGGGGTCGCGTTCCTCTTCGAGCACGCGGTCCGCCGCGGTGGCCCAGGGCAGGGAATCGAGCGGCAGGCGCCAGCCCATGGGCGAGTCGCCAGGCACGAGGTACATGCGTTCATCGCGGAAAAACCACGGGCCGGTCTCCCAGCGTGCCCCGGCGAGAGCAGGGTCGCCCTCGGCGCGGCGCAGGGGGAGCGCATAGCCGACCTCGGCGGAGAGTCCGGCGTCGAAGATGCGCCGCAGCCGCTCGCGCTCCATCTCATCGTCGAGGCGGCTGTCGAAGGGGTCGACATTGACGGGCAGGCGCCGTTCGCGCCAGAGGTAGTACCACACGTCTTCATACGCAGCGATGGCAAAGCGCGGATCCAGCCCCAGCCGGTCGACCAGTGCCAGCATCAGCCGGCGTGCATCGGCCTGCCGGTAACCGCGCGGCGCGCGCTCATCGGCAAAGCGTGCCGGATCGCGCCACGCGGGCTGGCGGTCGCGCCGCCAGTACACCGACAGCGCCCAGCGCGGCAGCTGCTCTCCCGGGTACCACTTTCCCTGGCCAAAATGCAGGAAGCCGCCGGCGCCGTATTTTTCGCGCAGCCGCAGCACGAGATCGGTGGCGTAGGCGCGCTTGGTCGGGCCCAGGGCCGTGGTGTTCCACTCATCGCCATCGCGGTCGTCCACCGAAACGAAGGTGGGTTCGCCGCCCATGGTCAGGCGCACGTCCATGGTCTTGAGATCGGCATCGACCGCGTGCCCCAGCGTCTCGATTGCCGCCCACTGCTCGTCACGGTAGGGAAAGGTGACCCGCGGCGACTCGTAGATGCGCGTCACGCTCATTTCGTGGATGAACGTGACCTCGCATTCCTCCAGGGCGCCCGTGACCGGCGCGGCGCCGCCCGGCTCCGGCGTGCACGCCAGGGGAATGTGGCCTTCGCCGGCCAGCAGTCCCGAGGTGGGATCGAAACCGATCCAGCCGGCACCGGGCAGGTAGACCTCGCACCAGGCATGCAGGTCGGTGAAGTCCCTTTCGGCACCCGAGGGGCCGTCGATGGCCTTGACATCGGGCTTGAGCTGGATGAGGTAGCCGGAAACGAAACGCGCGGCAAGGCCGAGCCGGCGCAGGCATTGCACCATGAGCCAGCCGCTGTCGCGGCACGAACCGGCACGCAGTTCCAGGGTCTGCTCGGGCGTCTGGACACCGGGCTCGAGGCGGATGACATAGCGGATTTCGCGCTGCAGGCGCTGATTGAGATCGACCAGGAAATCGATGGGGCGCCGCGGCGTCAGGTCCAGGCTGGCGACAAAGTCCTTGAGCAGCGGCGTGGCCGGCGCCGCGACGAGATAGGGCTGCAGTTCCAGGCGCAGTGCCGGCTCGTATGCAAAAGGAAAGACCTCGGCGCTCGGATCCAGGAAGAAATCGAAGGGATTGAACACCGCCATCTCGACCACAAGGCCGATATCGATGCGCAGTTCGCGGGTGCGCTCCGGGAACGCCAGCCGGGCGACGTAATTGGCGAAGGGATCCTGCTGCCAGTTGACAAAGTGCTGCTCCGGCAGCACCTTCTGCGAATAGGAGAGCACGCGCGTGCGCGCATGCGGCGCGGGCCGCAGCCGCACGAGGTGGGGCGACAGCGCCACCAGCCGGTCGTACTGGTAGTCGGTGCGGTGATGCAGTGCTACGTGGATGGACATTGGCTATCTTTGCGCGGTGACTGCTGGGCCACCAGTTGTATGGGAGATGCGTGGGAGCCGGCAACGGCGGCGTTGTCGGCCGGCACCAGGGCGGGAACCGGCGCCCGCACCGGCAGGGTTTCCTGCGTCTCCAGCCGCAGGGCACCCGAGCCCTCCGGCGCATCGCGCCAGGCCGGATCGGGAATCTCGCCAAACACCTGGCGCAGGCGTGTGCCCCAGGTGGTGCGGATCATCCGCATGTATTCATTGCTTTCGTCGATGCGGACAAACTTGGTAACGCGCAGCGCATCGGCTTCGTAAACGAGCAGGTCCAGCGGCAGCCCCACCGAAATATTGGAGCGCAGGGTCGAATCCATCGAGATGAGCGCGCATTTGGCCGCCTCGCCCAGGCTTGTCTCCGGCGTGATGACGCGGTCGACAATGGGCTTGCCGTACTTGGATTCGCCGACCTGGAAATAGGGATTCTCCGGCGTGGCCTCGATGAAATTGCCCGCGGAGTAGACATGGAAGAGGCGCATGGTCTCGCCCCGGATCTGTCCGCCGAACAAAAAGCTGCAGTTGAACTCGATGCCCGCTTCGGCCAGCGCCTCGCCGTCGCGCTGATGGACGGTGCGCACGGCGTCTCCGACGAGCCGCACCGCATCAAACAGGTTGCGCGCAGTCCAGACG
>Ga0075030_100002115_pt1 | contig 18027 bp, 18 predicted proteins | sample LitLauG_LLR_2012_FD_71393 | JGI IMG/M metagenome (GOLD analysis project Ga0075030, IMG submission 71393) | Freshwater sediment microbial communities from Pennsylvania, USA - Little Laurel Run_MetaG_LLR_2012 | ecosystem: Environmental > Aquatic > Freshwater > Creek > Sediment | place: USA... | reverse complement strand
GTTGCGCACGATCCGAAGCTTGTTCGTCGCCTTGGGCATGGCGTCGACTTGGCGCCAGGTAGCGCCGCCGTCGACCGTCTCGAACCCGTGCGGGATCGCGCCGACCCAGCCATGGCGGTCATCGACAAACCCGATGCCGAGCTCCTGGACGGCGCCGTCTACCACCATCGGCAGCTCGCGCCAGGTCGCGCCGCCGTCCTCGGTCTTCACCACGTAACGCTTCGGATCGGCCGCGACATGCGCGTCGGGATCTTGGGCCGCTTCCGCCGAATAGTTCTGGAGCGAGGCATAGCCAACGCGTCGCGATGGGAACGCGCCCTTCCACATCAACTCGAACGGCCGCGCGGAGCGATACACGATCGTCCAGCTCCGTCCAGCATCGGCGGTCTTCGCGATGAGCCCGTTGGAGCGCGCGACGTCCGGATCGCTGCCCGCGAAGACGAAGCCGGTCGACACGTCGACGAAGTGGACGTCGAGGATCATCGCGATCTCGGCGGGAATCGCGAGACGCGTCCAGTTCGTTCCGCCGTCGTCGCTGCGATACAGCGAGGCGGGCCCCCCGACCCGGCCACCAACATGAACGATCTCCTTGCGCAGCCGATGCCCGGCGTTGACCGCGTCGACCGTCAGGATGTCGATCGCACACACGCCCCGCGCGCCCTCGGTCGCGGGCAGGGCGACCGGCTGCCACGAGGCTCCGCCGTCGTCGGTGCGGTACAGCAGCTGGGTGTCGGTGACGCCGGGAAACGCGTCCGGGCCAAGGTTTCCGGCGAACCCGCGACGCGCGTCGAGAAACCCCAGCGCTCGCACGAAGGTGCCGGGGTGATCGAACACCTGGTGCCACGACGCTCCGCCGTCGTCGGTGCGAAACACGCGCCCGGCGCCGTTGCCGTAAAATCCGATCGTCGGCGACACGAAGTAGATGTCATCCTGTTTGCCCTGGTACGGCTCGCTCGGCGACAGCTGCCAGTCGCCGCGCGCGACCAGCGTCGTTGCCTGCGGCACGGCAGGTGGTGCAACGGTTGGCGGCCGGCAGGCGATCAGCAAACCAAGCAGGGCGAGGCGCGACATCGCCGCGATCCTATCAGTCGAATGCGGCGGTCGCGTGCGAGCGGGGGACTCGACCCCACGCGGAGCGTCGCCCGCGCCGCGACCGTCGTTGACGACGGATCGCGACAAGTTAGGACAATTGCCGCAGCGGGCGTGATTGCCTGTCCCGCGTCAGCTGGGATGATAGGGGATGCAAAAACTCTCGATCGCGTTCCTGGCCGCTGCGTCCCTCATGTCGTTTGGCTGTAAGAAGGGCGAGGACAAGGCCGCCGGCGGCGACAAGCCGGCCGACAAGATGGCGGGCGACAAGCCGGCCGACAAGCCGGCCGACAAGGCCCCCGCCGCTGCCAACGCGGACATCCCGGCCGAGTGCAACGACTACAAGGCCGCGATGGAGAAGCTCGCGGCGTGCGATAAGATGCCCCAGGCGTCGAAGGACGCGCTGAAGAAGGGCTACGACGCGATGTCGCAGGGCTGGGCCACCGCGAAGGACCTGCCCGCCGAGGCGAAGAAGTCGATGGCCGATGCCTGCAAGCAGGGCGCGGATGCCCTCATGCAGTCCGGCAAGGCGCTCTGCGGCTGGTGATCTGACGCTCGATGCTTGCGTCGCTCGACTCTCGAGCGACGCCGCGAACGCGGTCGCCGCGGCGACGGTTTCGGTTTGTCGGTGACGACGCACTCCAGCATCAGCGTGTTGGAGTCGCGACGAGCCACGGTGCCGCAAGCAGCTTTGCCAGCGACGGGCCGCGGCAGTCGCGTTCGTAGGCGAGCGGGTGGTCGTTGCGACGGCAGGGCACGCTGTAGGCCGCCTGCGGCAAGCGTTGTATGCGCACCCGCCGGTCGCGCATCCACCAGTACGCGACCACGTCGTCGGATCCGGTAGGCACGCTCGCAACGCCCGAGATGCGCGCGTCCCCCTCGACATAGACCAGCGCGTATTCGCCGCCGATGAGCTTGGCGCGATACTGACCGCGCGCATCGGTGACGAGAACGTCGTCGGCACCGGATGCAGCGATCACGTGAACGCGCGCGCCGACGACCAGGACGCGGTCCGACGTCGTGACCGTACCGCGTAGGTCACCTCGCCCGTAGGTCACGAAGCCATGGTCGTGTTCGTCGGCAGAGGCAGTGCGAGCCACGAGGCCGGCCACGATCGAGAGGAGCAGGATTGAGCTTCGGGTCACGCGCGCGATCATCGCGATCGAGTTGGTGCGTGCTCGTAAAGGATCGATGAAGCGACGACCTGTAACACCGCCGCGAGCCACGAGGTTCGACGGCGCGTACAATCCACCCATGCGATGGCTCGCGCTCGCATCCCTGTTCGGCTGCGGTCGTATCCACTTCGCACCCGAGCCAAGCGTTAGCGGCGACGCGATGCTGAGCTCGGTCGACGCCCCCATCTCCGACGCGACGCTCGCCACAGGCTTTGTTGGCGCGGGCCCGACCGTCGGCTGGACCACCGGCGTGATGACGACGTCGCCGGTCGATCTCCCGGCTGGGGTGGTGCCTGGCGATCTGTTGCTGCTCCACGTCACGCACCAGTCCGGTACGGTGGCGGCGCCAGCGGGGTGGTCGACGGTTGTCCCGGAATGGGGAGACGGCCACTGCAACGTGAGCGGCTCGGCGATCTACTCGCGGACCGCAGGTGCCAGCGAGCCGCCGACGGTCGCCGTCACGTGTATCACGTACTGCGAGGCGGCGATCTCGGCGTTCCGTTGGCTCGATCCGGTCAACCCGGTCGACGTGGTGGGCCCGCTCGGAAGGACGACTGCACCCGACCCGTGCGGCACCGCGATCACGCCACAACTGCAGAGCGTCCCCCCAGTCACGACTACGCGCCCGCGCGATCTCGTCGTAGTTTTCTATGGTGACAATGACGATCAGAACATCGGTGGCCCGTCGTCGCAGACGCTGCCCGCCGGTGTTCAGCAGATGTACAACGCGATCGGTGGACAGGATCTGCTCGCGGGCGTCGTTGGAGAGGTCGGCGCCGGCACACAAAGCGCGCAAGTGATCACCGTCGTCAACGAGAACACGTACGGCTGGACCGGTGTCCAACTCGGGCTCGCGCTGCCCTAATGGATTCCGCGCACGATCCCGATCACAAGCGCGGACGTATCCCCCCGTCATCGTCTGGTGGTCGCGTTCTCCACAGTCTGACGGCGCGCGAACCATGTCGGCAATCGGTGTCCCAACGGACAGAGGAAATCGGGTCGGTGTGGGCGGCAAGCTCGTCGATGACGCGCGTGCCGGCGAAGTGACGTTCTTCTCCAACGATTGCTCCAGGTTGTTGGGAGGTCGGCAAGTGCTAGTGCGCGATGGCGTAGCGATCAACTGCGGCATCGCGGCGTGAACGGATTGGTGGGCTCGGCGTCCTCCGTATTGGATGCGCCTGACGCTAAAACTGACGATTGGGCTCATCGTTGCGATCCTTCCGGTGATCGCAGTGAACTCGGGCGTCCGCGCCGATCGCGAGATCGATGCCACGGAAGCCGAGCTTCATGACAACGACGTGATGCTCGGCCGAACGGTCGCCGGCGCGACGTCGAGCGTCTGGCGCTCCGCAGGGGAGGCCGAGGCACGCCTCTTGGTGGCTGGAGCTAATGAGCGCCAGCACCGCGTAGGGATCCGATGGACGTGGCTCGACGGACCGATCGGACATCGCGACGCACCGGCAGTTGACTCCGCGGCGCTCGTCGCGCTTGGCCCAGGAGAGCCGCTCGTCGTTCGCGGCAGACGTGCAGGCGATGATACCGACTCGGTCTTCACATACATCGCCGTCTCGACTCCCGACGGTCGCCGCGGTGCAATCGAGGTGCGCCGATCGCTCGTATCGGAGCAGGGCTTCGTCCGGCGAACGGTCCGTCACGCCGCGATCGCGACGGGCGCCGTCGTCGGGGTGTGCGGGTGCCTGGCGCTCGGCCTCGGCGCGTTGCTCGTGGGGCGACCGGTCAGCCGGCTAGCTGCCCAGACGCGTCGGATCGCAGCAGGAGACCTCTCGGTACGGTTACGGCTCGCGAACCGCGACGAGCTCGGCCAACTGGGCGCAGAAGTCGACTTCATGTGCGATCGCCTGGTCGAAGCACGCGATCGGCTCGCGGCCGAGACGACCGCAAAGCTCGCGGCCTTGGAGCAGGTCCGGCACGCCGATCGTCTGTCGACGGTGGGCAAGCTCGCAGCGGGGATCGCTCACGAACTCGGCACACCGCTCAACGTGATCAGCGGCCACGCACAACTGCTCGGCGAGGAGTACGCGCGCGGAACGCCAGCGCACGACAACGCCGCGATCGTGATCGAACAGACTCAGCGGGTGGCGGCGATCATTCGCCAGCTGCTCGACTTCGCGAGGCGGCGTCCGCCTCAGCAAACTCGGATCGCGATCGGTCCGCTGGTCAAGAACACGCTCGCTCTTCTCGGCCCTCTGGCCTCCGAACGGGGCATCGTCGTCGCAGTCGAGCTCACCGATGAATCGCTCGCGTGCAACGCCGAGCACGGTCAACTCCAGCAGGCGATCACCAACTTGGTCGTCAACGGCTTGCAGGCCACATCGCGCGGCGGCCGGCTCTTCGTTCGCGTTTCAGCTGACCACGCCGTGTCGCCACCCGACGTGGCCGGTCGCGAAACCGCGGTCGCCAAGATCGAGATCAGCGACACCGGTCCGGGCATCGATCCCGACGTCCTGCCACACATCTTCGAACCGTTCTTCACCACGAAGGATGTCGGCGAAGGCACCGGGCTCGGGCTGTCCGTCACCTACGGCATCGTCAAGGACCACGACGGGTGGATCGCCGTGACGTCAAAGCCTGGGGAAGGGAGCCGGTTCGCGATTTACCTCCCCGTCGCGCAAGAGCTCGGTTCGCCGCAATCCGAACAACCATACGACCAAGGAAGGGTGTGCTCATGAGCGCGCAACACAAACGGGGACCCCATCACACCACGGACACCCACTCGACGCGTTCTCCTGTCGTCTTGTGCGCCGAAGACGATCCGCTGATGCGTCGGCTGCTGGTGATGGCGCTCCAACGCGACGGCTTCCGCGTCGTCGATGCCAGCGATGGTGCAGAGCTCGACAAATGGATCCGCCGGCTGATCGTCCGCGGCCACGATCACAGGTGTGTCGACCTGATCATCGCTGATCAGCGGATGCCGTCAGCGACAGGGCTGGAGATCCTGGGTCGGTTGCGCCACGTCGACTGGTCCACGCCGTTCATCCTGATCAGCGCGTTTGCCGACGCCGCGACGCATGCCGAGGCGGAGCGACTCGGCGCCTCGTGCGTGCTCGATAAGCCATTCGACCTCGACGTGATCCGTGCTGCCGCGCTCCAGTACGCGCTGCCAGGAGACCTATGACCTCACTCAACCTCATCGTCGCCGAGGACGATCTGGCGATGCAGCGATGGCTGAAGACCGTGTTGACGCGGATGGGCGCCACCGTCCGGATGGTGTCCTCGGGCTGGGAGCTGCTGTCGCTCCTTGCGGACGCTCACGATGCGACCGATCTGGTTATCTCTGACGTGCGGATGCCGATGCCGGGGGGCATCGATGCGCTCGCGATGGCGCGCACCGCCGGCGTGACCGTCCCGTTTGTCCTGATCACCGCATTTCCCGACGATCAGCTGCGCGAGGCCGCTCAGACCCTGCGTGCCGCGGTGCTCGACAAGCCGTTTCTCGCGCACGAACTCGTGGCGCGCATCGAGGAGGTCATGCTCGGCGCGACCCCGCGCAGGGCCGCACAGGCTCCATCCTCGTGACCCGGCAGCCCGCAGACCACCGCGCACGGTTAATCTCCGACATCGTCGCGCCACTGGTCACGCTCGCCGCCTGTGGCAACTCCGATCAGGTCCGTTTTGTCGACGGAAAGTGTCTGATTCACGGTGAGCCCGCGACACTCGCTCGCGTCGAAGCGCGCCAAGCCGAGATGACGCAGCACGTGCTGTCTCGCCAACCTGTCCTGACGGCGATCGCGGTTGCGGCCGTCGCGCTTGCCGGTGCCAGCTACGTGCAGCGAATCCTGACCGTGCTCGCGGCGCGCCAGGCACCGTCGCAGCCGTTCGGCGATCGCCTGCGCGCCCGCATGGAGCGTTACCGCGCGCACCCCGTTCGCTACTTCTTGCTGTTGTCTGGCGTCCTCGGGGTCCTGATCGTTGCTGGCGTCGCGTACGTCTGGTTGGACGCCGACAAACGCGCGAGCGAGCGGTCACTGGCGAGCCTGCAGTTCTGCCACCTCGCGCTCCGTTCAGCGGACGAACAACGCGTGCTCGCCGAGCAGCGCACGAACCTCGCGTCGATCCAGTCAACGGAGAGCGACATCCGTTCGCTCGTCGACAAGTTGCCGCCGGCCGAGCAGCAGAAAGCTCACGAGATCGTCGATCAGTTGTCGACGTCGCTCGGTCAACAGCGCACGATGGTCGCGCACTTCGCACAGCATGCCGATGATGCTGCGCGCGCTGTCGCCCAACATCAGGCTGATGTCGAACGTGGACTGTCGAAGCTCACGGACGAGGTCGTCGATCTGAAGTCGATGCCCACAGCTGTCGCGAAGCTATCCGGTGACGTGCACGACGTGAGCACGCGGATCGACACGCTCGGCGCCGAACTAGAAGGATGTAACGGCAAGCTCGACGCGCTCCGCAAAGGCATCGACGCCGCGGCCAAACAGCTCGACGTCCTCGCGAGCGCTCCGGCGCCGACATGTACGTGCACTCCGCGAGCCGATTCGGTCTCGCCGACAACTCCGGCGCCATCGGGCCCCCAACCTGCGGCCGCGTCCGCAACCCCCACGAGCTCGCCAACATCGGCTAAGGCAGCGGACGGGGGCTCGTGATCGTCTGCGCGAGACGTCGTGTCTGAACAAGCCGCGCGGCTCGCCGTCTTTGGGATCGGAGGATGTCATGAAGCTCGTAGGTCTGGCGCTCGTCGCCACGTTCGCGGGCTGCCATCACGATACGAAGGCAGCTACGACGCCGGTCGCGATCAGCGAACCGCCACCGGCCGCCAAACAGGTCGCGCCCCCGGCGGCCGAGCTCACGCACGACCAGAAGGTCAGCCATACGCTCGCGATGTCAGGCGAGCTCGTCCAACTCTGCGGCATCAGACGCACGGAGAGCGCAGCAAACCCAAAGTTTGCCTACGACACCGACGAGTTGACGACCGATGATCGCAACGTCCTCGAACAACTCGCAACCTGCATGACCACCGGGCCGCTCAAAGGCAAGGCGGTCGCGCTGGTCGGACGCGCGGATCCTCGGGGCACGGAGGAATACAACCTGGCTCTCGGATCTCGGCGGGCGACGTCCGTCAGTAGTTACCTGCAGCGGTTCGGAGTCGGCAGGGCTCAGCTGCCGCAGACGACACGCGGCGCGCTCGATGCGACTGGCACCGACGATGCGGGCTGGGCAGCGGATCGACGCGTCGACCTCACGCTCGCGAAGGGCTGACACACCTCGGCCCATCTTCATGACTAGCAAACCAACGGGACCTCCCCCGATCGTGCTGCTGTTGCTCGACCGCGGGAAGGCTACGAGCATTGCCCTCGCCTGGGCTGTGGTTGCGGCACGCGCGTCTGAGGCCACGGTCTACGTCATCTTGGTTCGCTCGAACCAACTTCGTGATGACGACGTCTCGGTCGTGATCAACCGAATGCGCGCGAGGAGCGCCGAGTTGTCTCCCGGTACACAGCTCCACGTCGAGATCGTGACGACCGGAATGCGCAGCCAAGCGGTCCGGGTCGCACGCACCAGACGCGTCGACCTTGCCGTGCTGTCCACCGCGGCGCGGGGAGAGGAAGCTACGGCGATCGCCGAGGAGCTTCAGGTCCCCGTGCTCATCGCACGCGCCGCACACGCGGAAGGCCCGATCGTTGCCGCGACCGACCTACGACGGCCCGACTACCCGGTTCTCTCCGCGTCTTCGGCGTTTGCGCGCCTACTACGCAAACCGCTGACCTTCTTCCACAACGTTACGCCCATGTCCATCACGCTAAATCCGTTGGGTGCCCCGTCCTACATCGGTGCAAGCGGCATGATCGACGAGTCGACTGTCAATGCATCGCGGTTGCGTATGCTCGCCGACGCGGCCGGCGATGTCGAAGTGATCGTCTCGACGTCGTGCTCGACCGTGGACACGATCCTTCGAATCGCGCAGGACCGTAACGCCGACATCGTCACGGTGGGGCACCGACGGCGATCGTGGTTCGGGCGCATGTTCGGGCGCCACGTTCCGGCGCAGCTCGTCGATCGGTGCCTGCGGAACGTCCTGATCATCCCCGTCGGCGAGCGCTAACCGCCTGCTTCACGAGAGCGTGAACACGGTCGTCAGCGCTCCGTCCTTATCTAGTGATGGGACACCTTCGAACGGCCACCGTCGCGCTCGGCCTGGTGCTCTGGCTGGCGCATGCGCGACCTGCGGCGGCCGATTCAGATACGTATTGCACGGGGGACTACTCCAAAGATCTTGCGGCACTGTCACCGCACGCACGCGAGATCGAGGCCCATCCGGCCTCGTACTCGTACGCCGTGCGGACCACCGCATCGTACGAGTGCGTGTCGTATGGCGGTGACGGGAACATCAAGAAGTCGCGCTCGACCGCCACGGCATACGGGACGGCGTTCGGATATCGCCGCGATGGCTCCGACACGCTGCTGCTCACCAACGAGCACGTTGCCGAATGGCCCGCCGTTACGGACGACGCTCACGCCGTCGACGGCGTCCCCGCGGGCTGCAAGCGCGTCGCCGATTCGCTCAAGATCGTGGACGATGATCACGACGACTATTCAGCGGACGACATCCCGCTGACCCGCGTCGTCGTCGACCCAGCACTCGACATCGCCATCTTGCGGGCGCATTCGCAGCTCGAGATCATGCCGTGGCGAATCGGCAAGAGTGCCGCGCTCGTCGCGCGCGACGCCGTCGAGGTCAGAGGATTCCCGCTCGGCGAGTTTCAGGCGATCAACGTTGGCAAGGTTGTATCGGCGTACGATCACGACGACCAGGGCGACTGGAATCACGACGACTTCGTCGTCGACGCGCTGTTGTCTTCTGGCGGCTCGGGGTCACCCGTGTTCGCCGTGTCGTGCCGAACCGGAGAGCTCGAGCTCGTCGGGATCTTTCACGCTCACTACAACAACGCGAGCGCGCTGAACGTCGTCGTCGCGATCGATCAAGTGCGGGACCTGATGACTACGCTCAAGCGCTCGACGCACCCGACCTCCGACCTCCCGCTCGAGCTCGACATTGCGGCGAGAGCGCAAATCACCGACGCCGCAGCCCACGACGCGGATCCGCCGTTTTTCGCAGTCGGGCCATTGACCGCATCAGTGCGAGCGCGCGCTGACGGAGTCCTCGTCTTCTCGTTGTTCACGACGGACTTTCCGAAGACCTCCAGTCCACTGTTGGTAGTCGAAGATCTCGCAGCGGACGACGGGAAGGCGTTCGGGCGCGCCGGGGCCGTCTATGTCGCGGTCAACGCACAACTTCAGCTGTACTCGACCGCAGACGCGGACGCGGATAGCCAGGCTGTGCTCACACGCGCGCTTGGCCTGTTGCGAACCGATGCGCACGCGACGTTCCAGTTGCGGATCGCTGCCAGATCCGCAACATCGCGTGACGCGTTCGAACGGGTAGCTCGTCAGAAGCGCGCACTCGGGCGAATGCTCGATTCTCAGCGAGACGCGGCCCAGGCAATCGTCGATTTCGTCGGACGAGCCGGCGCTCACTCAAGTGGACCTGCGGTCGGCCTTGCCCAGCTCGAGGCGGGGACGCCGACCACGGCAACAGTCACAACTCGGAGGAACTGATGGTACGGATAAGTCTGATTGGCACGCTCGCCGCCGCGCTCGCGGTCGGCTGCGGCAACCCCGTGACCTTTCAAGGTCAGAGCACGCTCGCGGTAATCGGCAGCCCGCCGACGCGCGACGCTCCGCCGCGCGTCGAAGTGCGTGACGACAAGATCGAGATTCACGAGAAGATTCAGTTCGACTTCGACAAGGCGACGATCAAGGACGCGTCCTTTGGCCTGATGAACGAGATCGCTTCCGTGATCGCGAAGAACCCACAGATCAAGCGAATTCGCATCGAGGGTCATGCGAGCTCGGAGGGCGACCCCGGCCACAACAAGACGCTCTCCGACGAGCGTGCGAAGTCCGTGATGACGTACCTCACCGCGCATGGCATCTCGGCCAAGGAACTGGTGGCTGCCGGCTACGGATCCGAACGACCGATCGCCGACAACAGCACCGATGCGGGGCGAGAACAGAACCGCCGCGTCGAATTCGCGATCCTCGAAGAGGACGTCACGAAGAAGAAAGTCGAGATCGATGCGAAGACCGGCAAAGAGAAGGTGATCGAGGAGAACCACGAGGTGGTCAAGGCGGCCGATCCAGACGCCAAGTCGACAACTCACACCGCCCAGGTCAAGAGCCAGAAGGGGACGCGATGACACGTCAGAGCCTGTTTGTCAGCCTTATCGTGGTCGCTGCTGGAGCGTGCACGGGCACGGCGAGAGGCCTCGAGGCCTATCGCAATGACACCCAGCAGCTGCTGGCGCGACGCGATGTTCAGATCAAGAGCTGCTATGACGAGGCGCTGCAATCGAATGACAAGCTCGCGGGCACCGTCTCCATACGCTTCGTCCTCGCGGAGAAGACCGGTGAAGTCTCTGGGGCCACCGTCGATGCGACGAACTCGACGGCCCAGCAGCCGCTGCGGGACTGTGTGCTGACTGCCGTGAAGGGACTCAAGCTCGAGCCCCCGGATCGGAATGAGGGGCGGGCTAGTTTCGTGTACGAATTCAAGCCGACGCCGGCGTCCTAAGTTCAGTCAGCCGCTACCGGATGCTACGTAGCCGTCAGCCCTCCCCGGTCGCGCGAATGCGCGTCTTGTTCGTGGACGAGCACGTTCAGGCTGTCGCGTCCGTTCGCGAGTTCTTCGAGTGGATGGGGCACGACTGTCATCTTGCGACCACCGGCCTCGACGCACTCGAACTCTGCGCTCGCTTCGACCTCGACCTTGCCCTCGTCGACATTAGCCTGCCGGACATGTGCGGCTTCGAGCTCGGTCGCGCGGTCCGGCAGCATGCTCGACATCAGCCCTACCTGGTAGCGATGGCTGGATGGTCACATTCCGAGCACCGATACCGCGCACTCGATGCTGGGTTTGACGCGCACGTCATCAAGCCGTTGGACATGGCAACGTTGACGAGACTGGTCGGCACGTCGCCTCGAGCGCTTCGAAGCGTGGCGCCGGCGCTGACGATCGTTCGTTGATCCGCTCGATCATCCCTGACTCGGTGCGACCGCGGCGCTCGACGCTGCAGCGCCTGCACGTTCTGCGGCGCGCGAGCGCATGTACTCGCGCGCGATCGCGGCTTCGTCGATCAGACCAAGGACGTGTTGATCCGTGTCGACGACGGGCAGCTCACGCACGCCCATCGACGTCATCAGGTCGAGCGCGTGGCTCACCAGCTCGTGTTGACGCAACGCGACCGGGGATCTCATGACGTCGACGGCACAGATTACCTCTCCGATGTCGGGCTCCGCCGCCAACGCGGTCAGGTCCCCGAGCGTAATGACGCCCACGAGGCGGTGGGTCGCGTCGAGGACCGGAAACACTTCCTGGCGGCCAGCCGCTTCGACCACCTCGAGTAGACGCGCGGCGCTGTCGCCCGCCCTGAAGGTCGCATACGGACCGGGATCGAGACTTACTCGGTCGATCGAGAGTTGGTCGATCACGTCCAGGGCCGGCTTTGCAGGGTGGAGCTGGATGCCATCTTGCTCGAGGAGCGCTTCGTAGATCGGCGTTGGTCGCAGCTGGCGCGCGAGCCCGTACGCCATCATGTTCGCGATCATCAGGGGCAGCGTGAGTCCATAGCCCGCGGTCATCTCGATGATGATCAAGATCGACGTGATCGGTGCGCGAATGATGCCCGCGAACACCGCGCCCATCCCGACCAGCGCGAACGATCCGACCTCCGAGTGGTCGTGTCCGAACATCGCGACGTCCAGCACGCCGAACGCCCCGCCGAGCATCGCGCCGATAAACAACGACGGAGCGAAGATCCCACCGGCACCGCCGCTGGAGTACGAGAACACGGTCGCCACCAGCTTGCAGGCGCCCAGCACCAGCAGAACTTCGACCATGAACTTTCCGGACAGCGCCTGGCCGAGCACCTCGTAGCCGCCACCCGTAATGCCGCCGACATGAGCGACGACCATCACGCCGACGGCGAGCACGCCCGTGACGGCTCCGCCGATGGTGGGGCGGAACCACAAGGGCAGCCTCGTCGACGCGTTGAACTTCCGACGCAGCCATAGCAACGACTCGGTGAACGCCACCGAAACGAGCGCGGCGGCTACGCCGAGCGCAGCGTAGAGCACGAGCGAAGACGCATGTCCGAGCGCATACCCTTGCGGGATCGTGAATACCGGGCTCTCGCCGAGCACGCTGCGTTCGACGACGGCTGCCAGCGCGGCCGCTACGATCACGCCCGAGAGCAGCGTCTGATCGAGTTGGCCGACGATCTCCTCGATCGTGAACGTCACCGCGGCGATCGGCGCGTTGAACGCTGCCGCGATCCCGGCGGCCGCGCCGACCGGAAGTAGGAGCTTTAGATTTTGCGCCGAGACACCGACGAGTTTTCCGAGCCCTTTGGCTACCCCTGAACAGATCTGAACGGTAGGGCCCTCGCGCCCCAGCGACGACCCGGTACCGATCTGGACGACGCCAATGACGAACTTCCCTAGCGAGTCCCGCACGCGAAGCCGCATCGCCTTACTCGCATAGGCGACCTTCACTTGCGGCACACCACTGCCGCGCGCACCCGGAACGTAGAAGAGCATCAGCCCTGATACGAACGCGCCGAGTGAGGGCACCAGGATCACCCAGACGATCCAGGCGTTGCTCGATACCGCCTGGGCGCGATCGATGGTGTGCGCCGCTAGCCAGCGGATGCTCTCGTGAAACGCGACGGCGACAAGTCCGCAAACGCCGCCGATCATGATCGTCAACCCGAACAGGCGCTGCCGCTCGGTTGGGCTGAACCGCGCTTTCGTGGTCAGCCATACCTGATAGCTGCGCGCGACGACATCCGTTGCGAACGCGAGCGGCTGAGTGGGCCTTGCGTATCGGCGGCGGGGCTTCGCAGGATCGGCGTCCGACTGCATGGATTGGGGATCGGGCTCCACGGCGTCAAGACGTCCCTGTGAAAGCGGCGACAGCTCGCATTTCCTTGGTATACAAAACAATCATGCCTTCTGCACGGGTTCGCCCGGAACGTTCGCAACTAACGGGCGAAACGCTGCGCTTCATGCAGCGACTGTGGGATCTCGTCCACGCGCTTGACGTTCGGTCGAAGCGCATGGCCAAGACGATGGGCGTGACAGGCCCTCAGCGCCTCGTGATTCGCGTCCTCGGTCGATCGCCGTGGATGACGGCAAGCGACATCTCCGGCACGTTAGGGATGCATCCAAGCACCCTCACCGGCATCTTGAGCAGGCTCGAAAGCCACCGGATGATCGAGCGCCGCACCGACGAAGCCGACCGGCGGCGGACCCGGTTTCGACTCACGCCGAATGGCGTCGAAGTGGATCGCGAACGCAAGGGCACCGTCGAGGCCGCGGTCCGGCGCGCGCTCGGGCGCGCGGACGCCTCGATTGTCGACAAGGCCGAGCGGATGGTCGAGTTGCTCACGCAGGAGCTGTCGCGCGATGAGTAGGCGTGCGGAAAGCTACGCATAGACCAACTGGAGCCCCCCGACGGCGGCGTATGGCAGCGCGGCATTCCGCCACTCTTCCGAGAGCGAATCATTTGAGCTCAAACGATTCAGCACGACACGTGCTATGATCGTGAACATCGGGTCGAACGATCCGTCCTACTCCTATGCAGCGAGCCCAGCTACTTGCCGAAGACGCGCACGACGAGCAGATCGCGCTCCACCTCGAGCGAATTATTCATCGCGTCAAGCATTCGATGAACTATCGCGGCTCCTTTAGCACTCGCGACATTCTCGGATCACTGGTCGCGCGATGGGTTCGGAGCGGTGAGTGGGAGCGCCTCAAGCAGCTCCCCCCGGAACAGCGGCACCTCGGAGAGAGCGTGCGGCGTTTCATTCTCGACCGAATCGACCAGCTCCGGCGGCGGGGAACCCGCGAAGACATCGAACTCACCGAGTTCACGTTGCCTGACGAGCCAAGGCTCATCGAGATGGTCGAGCTCGCCGAGCTTCGCGCCTGGGTTTCAGCGCGCGTTACGGATCTCGCGGACGGTGTCGTCGACAAGCGCGTCGTGATTCCACTGACCAAAGCCGAAGAGGTTGGTCGGGTCATGCAACTTCATCTCGCCGGCCAGAACCAGCGCCAGATCGCGCTCCAGCTCGGGATCGCCCTCGGGCTGGTGAACAAACGTCTCGCTGAAGGAACGCGCTACCTCGTCTTGCTTCAGGGAATCGAGTGCGGGATCGGCTAGGCGAGACTCCGTTCGAGGACATACTCGCGGAGATTCAAGCGCATCCTCCAGCGACCTGGCGGAAGTTACTTCGCGAGCGCTATCCCGACGACGACGCGCTCGTGCGCCAGGCGCTGATCTGGCTTCAAGTGGGCCACGGCGACGCCCTCCCGGGGACCGCTCCCTCGCTCGGTGTCAGCGGCGAGCGCTTCGAGCTGGCGATGGTGCTCGACTCCGGCGCGACCGCCTCGGTCTGGAAGGCATACGACCGGAAGCTAGGACGCCACGTCGCGCTCAAGGTATTTCATGGCGCTGACACGTCGATGATCCGGCAGACGCTCGCAGAGGCGCGGTCGTCATCGGAGGTCATCAGTGAGCACGTGGTTCGTGTTCACGACGTGCACGACGCCGATCCGCCGTTCATCGTGCTCGAATTGGTGGGCGAGCACGAACCTGGGCGAACGAGCCTCGAACCGGGCACATCGGCGGCCACCTGTCGACCTCGCGACATCGCCGAGGCCGTCCGGTGGGTTCGCGACGTCGCGCGTGGCGTTCACGACGCGCACCTTCACGACGTGTTTCATCGCGACCTCAAGCCCCATAACGTCTTGATCACTCCGGTCTCGCGGCGCGCCAAGATCGCCGATTTCGGTCTCGCGATCAGTGCCGCGACGACGGCAGACACCAGCGCGTCACCGAGCCTTGTCCTCGGCGGAACCACAAAGCCTTCGCGAATCGCTGGGACCCCCGAGTACATGGCTCCGGAACAGGCGCGCGGGCTACCGCTCGCACTCGACGCCCGTGCCCCCGAAGATCGCCGAACCCTTGTCGCCGTCGATGTGTGGGGCCTCGGCGCGCTGGCGTACGAGTTACTCACGAGCACCGCCCCGTGGCGGTCGGATGGCGCAGTCTCTGCGTGGGAAGTCGCCGCGATTGGCCGCCCGCTCGCACGAATCGAACGAACCCACGACGGCGAGCCGATACCGCGTCGACTTCGCAAGATCGTCGAACGAGCCCTCGCCATATCGCCTGCCGATCGCTATGCCAGCGCGCACGAGGTCGGCGAGGAGCTCGATGCGTTCCTCGAGCGGCGACCGACGTCGTTCGACCGCAATGCAGCGGTTAGATTCGGGCTGTGGGTCCGACGCAATCCACAACTCACGATGACGGCAACTGCTGCGGTCCTGTGCGCTGCGTTGTCGTTCGCAGCGTATGCCACGGTAGTGGGACTTCGCCGACGTGGTCGGGAGCTCGCCGCCGAGATCCACGAGGTGGAGGCCGACCGGCAATCGCTTGCCGCGAAGGCACGAGACGAGCGTCGCGAGCTCGATGAGACAGAGCAGAACCTTTCAGCGCAGACCGCGTCGCTGACCGCTTTGCGACGGACACTCGCCGATGCCCAGCTCGAATATCAGTCAATTCTCGCGGCAAAGGACCACGAACTCCAGACTGCCGACGCGGCTACGCAGCGGCTCTCCGACCAGTTGTCTACGGCGCGCCTCGACCGTGACACCGCGGAGAAAGCGCGAGCGCTGTACGAGGGATTCTGGACTCGAGCACGCGACGAGGCCTCCCAGGCGACGGCGGATCGCGATGCGGCTCGCACCGAGCGAGACATCGCCAAGGTCGAGCGCGACCAAGTGGTGAAGGACCGCGACGCCATCCGTACCGCGCGAGCCCAAGCGGAGCACGACCGTGACGCGGCCCGCGCTGAGTTAGACCGCGAGATTGCGACTCGTCGACGTGCTGAGGCCGATCTCTCTCGTCTCGCAGACGAGCTTGCGACGCTGTGCACCGGACCGTTTGCGTCGCCTCCGTCGACCGCCAGGGCCAAGACGGTGGCGACGCCGTCCGCGTTACTACCGCAGGCCGTGACGCCGTAAGCGGAACTATTTCCTTTCGGCCGGTTTCGCTGCCGAGTTCGACGCGAGACCGAGTTGACTAACGAGGCCGAGTCCCGGGGAGAGGATCCACGTCGACTTGACCTTCCCGCCTTCGAACTTGTGAATGGCGAGAAACGGCAGGCTCACCTTCTTGCCGGTCTTCTTGACGTGCATGGGCCCGATGTCTCCATCGTTGGTCCCGGTGAACGTCTCTAGCGCCGCGACGTAGTCGCCGGCGGTACGCGCATCGGCGACGGCAAACTTGAGATCCGAGAACCCCTTCCACAGCGTTGGAAGCTCCGCTATCAGCTCATTCTTCGTGAGGTCCTTGGGCCGAGGCTGCTCGGACCAAGTCCCGTCCTCGGCGATCAGCTCGCCTACCCCTTTCGCGTCGTGCTTGTTGAAGTGATCCGTCAACTGTTGGAACGCCGCGAGATTCGCCTTTTCCGTTGCGTCGTCCTTACCAATCAAGTCCATCGCGGGGAACGCCAGCTTGTCCATCGCGGGGCGGACCGGATGCTCCTTCGTCGGCTTCAGCTGACCCAGTTCGGTCGCGATATCGTAGAAATCGGCCTCGTGAGCGATCTTGCCGGTGTCATCGAAGTAGAGCACCTGGCCGCGAAAGAAACCTACTGTGTTGTAGCTTGCCGGCAGCTCGCCCAACGGCAGCTTGAGTGCGCCCGTGTTCCTACCCGTGACTAACGTCAACGCGACGGCTCGCTTGCCGTTGACAAGCAGTAGCTGATCCTCGGCCTTCTGATCGGGAAACGCAGCCCGCTCGGACTTCGCAAGCTCGACGATCGCAGCGCTACCCGTGATCAGCGGGAGCTCGCCGCCTGGCGCCTCGTAACCGGCATCGGTCGTGTAACAGCGCTGCAGGTCGTCCCACTTACCGGCGTTCCAGAACGCGGCGCACTCATGAACGCGTTTGACCATGTCCTCCGCGGTCAACGGCTTGGGCACGATGGCTAAGGCGCTACTCCCATTGCCAGCCGCCATCGTGGCAGAGCCCATCGGCGCGGCGGCTGGTGCTTCCTCCTTTTCCTTCTTACAGGCTGCGCCTAAGGCAAGCGTCGCGGCAAACAGCGTGATCGTCTTCATGCGTGGCTCCTCGAGTTGATCGTGTGAACACATACGAGCGGCGGCCGTCTTGGCCGCATCAGTGCTTCGGTGTCGTGACCGGCCCAGATGCGACGCTGTCGTCGAGGGGAGGCAGGTCGGACAGATTGGGTTGCAAGACGATCTCGATCCGGCGGTTCTGGGCCCGATGCTCGACCGAATCGTTGGGGACGACCGGATCGAACTCCCCGTACCCCGCCGCCGCGAGCGCCTGCGGCCTCATGCCGTGATCGATCAACAGGTGAACCACCTCGACCGCCCGGCGGGTCGATAACTCCCAGTTGGACGGGAACAGGCTCGTCCGGATCGGCACATCATCGGTGTGCCCGGCAACGATGAAGTCGCGGTCAGGCACGGTCGCGAGGACCTGCGCGACCTTCGCGAGCGCGGCCTTGCCGTCCGGTTTGACGTCCGTTCTTCCCGACTCGAACAGAATGTCGTTCGGAAGCGCGATGAGCATCCGGCCATTTCGGATCGCCACCTTCAGTTGGCCAGCGTCGATCATCGCGCGCAGCTTCGCGACCAGATTGTGAAAGGT
>Ga0075030_100002114_pt1 | contig 18027 bp, 14 predicted proteins | sample LitLauG_LLR_2012_FD_71393 | JGI IMG/M metagenome (GOLD analysis project Ga0075030, IMG submission 71393) | Freshwater sediment microbial communities from Pennsylvania, USA - Little Laurel Run_MetaG_LLR_2012 | ecosystem: Environmental > Aquatic > Freshwater > Creek > Sediment | place: USA... | reverse complement strand
CTATTCCCCGCTCCCCACTTCAGCCGAACTGGCCGCCGTCAAATCCCAACACCTGTCGGCCCACGCCAACCGTAAGAATGCGGCCGGCGGTCGTACTCGCCAATGCAACAACTATCACCGCCCCCTCGAACGAAAACGTCAATGTGGGGACAGCGGCCCCCGGGTGTCCTGGCGGCCCGGAAGCACCGAGCCGCTCTGCGGTTGCCGCTAACCCAAATCCCGCAACTCGAAAACCGCCGTTAAGCGGAGGAAGGCCAGAAGCTCGGATGGAGCGAAACATCGCACCCCACCGCGGCAGCGGCGGGTGAGCCCACCCTGGAGAACGAGCCCAAAGGTGCGAAAGAAAATATGCAGCCCGAGAACGCAAGGTTCCTCGACTGGGCAAAAGACGCCTCGCTCAGGAGGACAACACGCAGGAGATCAAAGGCAAGTGGCCTGATACACCCGGGCGCCGACCAGCCGAGGGCGGCGGTTCCCACCTGGTTGACTGTCCCACATAGGGCCGCCGGAGGAACGAAGGCGCCCGCCCCTACAGGGGTTCCTTGATGCGGGATGCTATTTGGTTGTCAGGGCTGCTCGCACTGATGCTGTCGGGAGTTCGTCGCCGCGGAAGTACTTTTCTTTTTCTTTGGCGTTGGCGTCTTTCATTTCGGGCATGGCTACGAAGGGCTTGTTGTAGTCGTTGGCGGCATTCCAAAACAGGAATCCGATACCGCCTTTGGACTTGGCGGTCTCTACCTGGATCTTGATGTATTCGGGCGAGTACGTCTTGGTACGCCAGTGAAAGGCTTGCAGCCAGGGGCGGATGACTACGCCGCTGCCCTTGGTGATTTTTTCGAATCGGTCCATGGCTTCGCCGATGAAGTGGGCGGGCTGGTCACCGGGGTGCTCGATGTTGTCCATGCCGAAGAAGTGCGAGGGGTAGATCATGGGGCTTAAGACGTCACAGTAACGGGCCATCTGGACGATGTCCTGTCCGGTGTGGGAGAGGTCGACCTGGCGTTGCCAGGCCATGATGCCGAAGACGTCTAACGAGAGCAGGACGCCGGTGGGGTGCAGTTCGGCATAGGCCTTTTTCAGGAAGGCGGCAATGACGTCGGCGCGCTGGGGACCGCGGGATTTCGCGACCTGGCAGGCGGTAGTTGTGCCTTCCCTGCGGGACTTGTTGGCGTTTTTGACGGTTACCCGGCGCTTAGGCACCGGGCTGTTGTCGGCCGCTGCTACGGGGCTGGGGCTTGGCGATCCAGGGGTTGCGGCAGTCGTGGTGGTTCCGCCTTGCTTCGCTTCGGCGGGACGGCCGAGGCGGCCGTCTCCACAGGCGTTGCTCTCGCTGTCTGGTGCTTGCTGCGCTTCTGGGCTTCCATTTTGGAAGACAAATTGGGCGTCTTTCTGGTCGCCCTCGGCGGGGAAGCGGACATAGTCAAACTGGATTTCGTCTACGCCTAACTGGGCGACGTGTTTGGCTAAGGCGATGTCATAATCCTGCACTTTGGGGTTGGAGGGATCGGTCCAGACCAGCTTGCCGTTTTCGCGCCACGCCTGCTTGGTCTTGCGGGACTGGACGGCCAGCTCGGGATGCTCGACCACCAGGCGCTCATCGCGGAAGATGGCGATGCGGGCGATGGCGTGCATGTTCTGCTGGTGCAGGAAGTGGACGAACTTGGGGACGTCGTGGATGTAGACCTTGTGCTCGCCGAGCAGCGGGTGCTCGAAGGGGATGGCGACGCTGCCGTCGGAGTCCTTGATGTCGAAAACCACGGCATTGCCGCCGACTTCACGCCAGTGGCGGATGGTGCGGAGTCCGTGATCGCTCGAAGCCATGACGCCAGTGAAGTAGATGGCGCGGACTTCGAAGTCCTTGGGGATCGGGACAGTTTTTTCGGTGATGGGCGCGGGCACGATTCCGGGGATGACGATCTGCTCGTTGCCCTTGAGGAAGTTGGACGATTCGGAGATATGGTTGGCGGCGCGGATGGCGCCGGACAATTCGGACGAGGTCAAGTACGATGTCTTGCCCAGATAGTGATGGGCTACCGTTGCGATGGCTTCTCCGCGCTTGGCGGTGTAGAGTTCGGTGCCGGGTGCCGTGGCCAGCGGTTGCGCCGGGATGCTGGCAGGGTTCGGCACGGAGGCGCTGACCGAGTGCAACGTGGGCACCGGTTTGGCCGGATGGTTCGTCTGTGCTTGTGCCGCGAAATCGGTGGTGGAGTGCGGGCCGAGCTGCCAGGCTGCGGCGCCGAACAAAAGGCTGGAGATTCCGGCGATGATGCGGACAGACGAAAGGCGCAAGCGTTCCTCCCTGAACTATCTGATGGCGATGGTAGGCGGCTGGGTGCTTTGATCGCTAGTTACGTGCGTTCCAAGACGGTTGGAGGGGAGCTGCGAGTCGCGAGTCCTGAGTTTGTCGAGTGCCGGGTTAGGAACGGGGGCGAGGGGTGAGGTTTCGGGTATCGGGCGGTTACGCCTGGTTTCGCTTTGGCCGGACAGCCGGGGCGGCTGTCTCCACATCCAAGAAGGTGGCTGTCTTCACATCCTTAAGAACCTGGGCGCATGTTCCTTCCCCGATGGTGCAAAGGTTTTCCCTTTGGTCGGGAGGAGGGACCCGCGGGAAAGATTAGATCCTAGGTAAGCCTCAGCGTATGTTGGACTTGCTTGATTGGCGGGCGAGGTCGAGGCGTGGCCTGAGGCTTGCTTATTCGATAGCATGCCACCGTCCTGACCGGCTGTGGCTGATGGAACCGGTTGGGTTCCAGTTGGGCGGGCAAAGACGGGTAAGGCCCGGCAAAGTTCGGCAAGACATCGAGAAGAGCCGAAGAAAACGGCCAAACGAAAGGAATGAGAGTCCGGCGAGTTTCCGGGCAGCGATCCTATGAGAACGAATCTCGCAACAGTGCTGGATCCGAACCGTCGCAGCAACGATGCAGGGGAATTTGAAACCGCGCTGCGCCGGCGCATTGTGGGGCAGGACCAGGCGGTCGAGAAGGTTGTCGAGATTTACCAGATGTTTCTGGCCGGGCTGAATCCGCCTGGACGTCCGGTGGGGAACCTGCTGTTTCTGGGGCCCACGGGATCGGGGAAGACGCGGGTGGTCGAGGCCATGGCCGAGGCGCTGTTTGGGGACGCGCGGGCATGCATCAAGATCGACTGCGCCGAGTTCCAACACTCGCATGAGATTGCCAAGTTGATCGGATCGCCTCCGGGATACCTGGGACACCGGGAGACTCATCCGCTGCTGACACAAGAAGCTTTGAATCAGTGGTTTACGGAGAAGCTAAAGCTCTCGATCCTGCTCTTTGACGAGATCGAGAAGGCGTCGGACTCGCTGTGGCAGTTGCTGCTGGGGATCCTGGACAAGGCCACGCTGACGCTGGGCGACAACCGGCGCGTGGACCTGTCGCAGTGCATCATCATCATGACCTCGAACCTGGGCGCGAGCGAGATGACCGACCTGGTGGATGGCGGGTTCGGATTCGCGCCGAAGGTGGTGGAGGTCGATCAGTCGTTCGACGACAGGATCCAGCGGACGGCCGTCGAAGCGGCCCGGCGCAAGTTTACGCCGGAGTTTATGAACCGCATCGATAAGAGCGTGGTGTTCAAGACTTTGCGCGACGAACATCTGGCGCAGATTCTGGACATTGAACTGGGAATGGTGCAGCAGCGAGTGCTGATGGCGGCGGGCACAAACCAGTTTGTGTTCAATTGCACGGTGGCGGTGAAAGAGTTCTTGCTGAAGGAAGGCACCGATCCGCGGTACGGAGCGCGTCATTTGAAGCGGGCGATCGAGCGCAACCTGGTGTTTCCGCTGGCCAACCTGGTAGCCACAGGGCAGGTAAAGCTGGGAGATTTTGTGCGCGTCGACATGGCTTCGGAGGATCGGATGATCTTCGTCAAGGAAGCCGAGAACGCGATGGCGCCCATGCTACTGGAGCGGTATGGAACCGCGGCGGGGAGCCAGCCGTCGACCCGGGCGGCGCGAACTGCCGCCAACAACCGGCGTGATTTTGGAGCCAGCCCCTCGGTGGCGGAGAGCAAGTAGCTGGGAGCTGCGAGTTGCTAGCTGACCGAAACAAGTTTTTCCTGCTCGCTTGACCGCATCTCGCGAGTCGTATCTCACTCGGTGGCGCCGGGACTTTCGGCGCCCTTTTTTTTCGGGTGTTTGACTTGGTTGGTGGATTTGGCTGGATTCGTTGGTAGAATCAAGGTCAGTTTCTTATGAAGAAGATTGCCGCTTTCGTCCTGCTGGCTGTTTTGTGTGTTTGGGGCTGGGTTCCGGCGTTGGCCAAGACGCAGAAGCAGAAGCAGACCAACAAGTATCAGGGGATGGACCGCGCTTCACGCAAGGCTCAGCGGAAAGAGCAAAAGGCGATGGAAAAGTATGCCAACAAGCAGCAGAAGGCGCAGCGGAAGATGTTGAAGGGGCAAAAGAAGTCGAAGTACCAGCCAGTCAAGGCTAAACACCACTGATCCTGCCGGGCTTTCCGTCTCTCGTTTTCACCAACTCCACCGCATTCTCCCCGCTCCCGAGCCAGCCCAACTTTGAGAATCCCACTTCTCGCGCCTAGATCACGCGAGAAATGAGGCGTCCGAGGAGGTGCCCGTGTCGGGGAGGGATGCTTCGACCTCATTCATGACAAGGGGATGCTTGGGGAGCGTAGAATTCTGCGTACTTGCGCCGCTTGAGGAGGATTGCTATGGGGTCGCTTACCGGGAAGCTGGCTGGGCTGCTGCTGGGTTTGATGTTGGGCGCGGGGCTTGGCCTTGCCCAGGCCACCATTCCCGATACGCCGGCGGGAAGGGTCCTGCGGGCCTGGCTGGAGGCGTTCAACAGCGGCGACCAGGCTGTGATGGAGAACTACGTCAAGACTTACGACCCGAAGGGATCCGCCGATTTCATGATGAAGTTCCGGAGGCAGACCGGCGGATTCGACTTGCTGGACATCGAGAGCAGCGAACCGAAGCTGATCAAGTTTCGGGTAAAAGAGAAGGGGAGCCCAACGGTTGCGATCGGGAGCATCCAGGTGGGCGATGCGCAACCCCCGACGGTGGAGAACCTCGGGTTGCGCGCGATTCCTCCCGGGGCGGTAGTGGAGAACATCAAACTGGACGCGGCGGCGCGGCAACGCGTGCTGGACGGTGTGGAGGCCGCATTGAAGGAGTACTACGTATATCCGGAGACGGCACAAAAGATGAACGATGCGCTGCGGGACCAGCAGAAGAAAGGTGGGTACGATGCGGTCACCGATGGCGACGCGTTTGCCGCGGTGCTCACCAAGGATCTCGAGGACGTCAGCCACGACAAGCATCTGCACGTCAATTACAGCCCGTACAAAATCCCAGAGGAGGACAAGGACAAAGGCCCGACTGCGGAGGAGAAGGCGAGGCAGCGGAAACAGATGGAGCGTTCCAATTGCGGGTTCGATAAAGTGGAGATCCTGGAGGGCAATATTGGATATCTGAAATTCGATTTCTTTGCCGATCCCGACGAGTGCGGGCCAACCGCCATCGCGGCCATGAATTTTCTGGCGCACGTGGATGCGATTATCTTTGACCTGCGGGAGAACGGCGGAGGCGATCCCAGGATGGTCGCGTTCGTCTCGACCTACCTGTTTGACAATCCGACGCACCTGAACGATCTCTATGACCGGAAGAAGGACGAGACGACGCAGTACTGGACATTGCCGTACGTTCCCGGAACGCGTCTGGCAGACACGCCCGCGTTCGTGCTGACGTCGAAGGGTACCTTTTCCGGCGCCGAGGAGTTCACTTACAACCTGAAGAACCTGAAGCGGGCAACCATCATCGGGGAAACGACCGGTGGCGGAGCGCATCCGGTGAGCGGGCACCGAATTGACGATCATTTCATGATCGGAGTTCCGTTTGCGCGCGCGGTGAATCCCATCTCGAAGACGAATTGGGAAGGAACTGGAGTGGCGCCGGATGTGGAGGCAAAGGCTGCCGACGCGCTGGACGTGGCGAAGAAGATGGCCAGCAGTAAGGTCGAGAAGAAGTGATTTGACGGGTTGGAGTCAGAGTCCCCACCCTTCGCAAAGGATGCGAAGGATGGGGCACCCGCACCCGATGTTTGGGACGTGAATATGGCTCCGGATCATGCCGGCACAAACCCCGATCCCTACAATGTGCAGCGCTTTGTGGACGCGCAGAGCGAAGAGTACGACGACGTGTGCGCGGAGTTGCACGCGGGGAAAAAGAGGTCGCATTGGATTTGGTACATCTTTCCCCAGATGAAAGATTTGGGGATGAGTTCTATGTCACAGCGGTTCGGGATTTCTTCCCTGGAGGAAGCCAGGGCTTATTTGGAGCACGGAGTTCTGGGCCCGAGGCTGCGAGAGTGCACTCGGCTGGTGAATGTGGTCGAGGGGCGGTCGCTGCGTGAAATTTTCGGGTCACCGGATGATCTGAAGTTCCGGTCCTGCATGACCTTGTTTGCCCACGCTTCCGACGAAAACAGGGTTTTCCTCGACGCTTTGCAGAAGTATTGTGGAGGCGAATTCGATCCGGCCACTCTCGGACTTCTGGAGAAACGCAGCCCCTGACTTCTTCTAGTGCAGTCGCGGGGAGAATTCGGTCAGGGCGAGGTAAGTGGAGTCGATTTTGTCCACGAGTTTGCCGTTGGCCTCGGATTTCTCTTTGACACTCTTCCACTCCGGGTCCTCCTGGAAGGATTTCCAGTTGGCGGCGGCCGCTTCGCGGCTGGGATGCTGAAGAATGTAGATCAGGGTGTTGCTCTTTTCCGGCTCATCGAGCGGTGTCCAGAAGGCGATGCTTTTCATCCCGTGGCGGGCAAAGATTTCTATAGTGTGGTCGCGGAAACGGGCCATCAAATCGCCCAATTTTCCTGGAGCGGCGTGATAGACGCGGAGTTCGTAGACGGCTCCGGTGGCGAGAGAATTAGATGATGCGTTGTCTTGCTGAGAAGCGGCCCAAAGGGATGCTGGAATCATGGTCGCTGCCGGAAGTCCTTGGAGTAAGGTTCGTCTTTTCACGGCAGGAATTTTAGCAGAAATGGATGAACGGGCAAGCGACCTGCGGAATCATTTTGAGGTCAGGGAGCGCTACGGCGATTTTTTTCGCCAATTTTCTGACTCGAATCCGGAGTCAATTGCTGAGCGTGGATCGGTTACGTCAGGCTCTGGGACTATCACCCGGTTTCGGCAAGCTCTTGAGTGGGCTCTTGGGGGATGAGCGACTTAGTTGCACGCCATCATGTTCTGGGTCACGCCTTGCAGGCCGATGATCGAGTTGGCTACCAGGGGCAGGCTCCAGAACTTGTTGTGGTGCTTGCGCAGGAAGTAAGCGGCGAACACGGACGTCGCGCTCTTCATGGAAGCCACCGCATAAGCGCGGCCAACTGTGGGATGGGTTCCGTACAGGTAGGCGGACTGGACTTCCATGTTGCAGACACCCTTCTTGCCGGCCAGCCAGTTCTCGCGGGCGAACAGCGTGGTGTAGGAATCGGCGAAGGTGCTGCCGGTCGAGATGACGGCCAGGCTGACGAAGGTGGCGTCGACGACCGGCTTTTGCTCAAACGCGCGGGGCGCCGGCGCCGTCACAGGCACTTCCACGATGAATGGTTCCGCTTCCACAACTGCGCTGGGCGCGTCCGGCAACTCTTTTACCGCTGCTGCCGATACCCCGCCGAGGGTGACTAGGGCCAATGCCGAAAATATGATCGATTTCATGATTGCTTCTCCCGGGATCGGCATCTTGACTGAAGCGCCCTTGCCTTGCTTTGGGCCATCCAGCGATTGGCAGCGATCCGACATGAGACGAGATTACGTTGGTACGTGTACCTCGGGCAATCGCGAGTAGGTAATGGAAGGTAATAGCCCTTGGTAACCACCCGTCTGTGGGGAGCCGCGGGGCTCCCCCTCTTTCGAGGGGGTTAGGGTCGAGTGGAAATTACCTTGGGCAGTGACTCCGCTAACGGCCGATTCTTTGTGACGTCAAGGACGTTACCGGAGAGTGGATTCGAGGCCCACTCAGATGAGTCCCTTGCGGACTTTCGCCAGGAAATCTTCGGCGTCGGCGCGTATTTTCTCCATCATCTTGGAATTGTTGCGATATTCGAACTCCATTTCCATGAGCAGAAGGTCAACCGCAACCTTGGGTTTGTGTCCTCGTCGTATCAGCAGCCGAGCCCGCTCGGTGAAAGGGGAGTCAGCGTCAACCTTGGTTTCCGGTTCAGCGGCGGGAACAGCCGATCCGGACCAGCAGGAATGATCGCGAAACTTGGAGGCGGCGAGGCGGTCGTAGGCGCGCTTTGCCTCCTCGCCGCTAAGCAGCGTGGGAACGGGGTATTTCCACTGACAATCGGAGCAGGCCCAGCCCTGTCCTTCGCCATCGATCCAGATCATTGAGCGCGCCATGACGACAACGCCAGAATACTACTGCAGGAACCGGGAGACCGGACAATTGATGGTGCTCGCCATAAAGAGCTGGCGAAGGCCGGGAGCTGTCTTTGCGCCAGGGCAACAGAGAGAGGAAAGGTTGGGGCGATGTCTAGGGCGACTGCGACTGAGCGTGGCGGGTCAGTCGGGGGAGCAGGATCAGGACCAGGCCGTAGAACAAGAACGAGACCACAAGCGTAGCGGCGTTGCCGAAGCGGAGGTCTTCGAACACGAGTTTGAGGGTACCGAAAGCGACGGCTGCGTAGGCGACCCAGCGAAGTTCGATGCGGTTCCGGCGGGATCCGAGGTAGGCGAGAGCGAGGGCCAGAACGCAGTTCACCACGGTTCGGATGACGGAGAGCGTCGAAGCGAAGTCCCCACTTTTCGCAACGGAAGCGAGAAGTGGTGCGCTCGCGACGACGGTTATGGCGGCGGCGGCGAATCCGACGACCGCTGCGGGGATGGTCCAGATCAGGTGACATCTGGATTGAGCTTCGGAGACGCGCGATCCGATGACGTAGCAGACCGCAGCGGTTGCCAAGACGAACAATACGCGCGAATCGGGCATTCCGGGGACTGTGCCGGCCAAGGCGTTGGCGGCGTATACCGGGAGAGGCGAGACGGCGGCCGCTGCTGCCAGATAAGACGAAGCGTGCAGGCCCAGGCTGAACTTCCGCGTACGAAAATATGTAATGGCGCACGCGGTTGCGGCCAGGCATAAGAAGCGGATCTGGAAGCTGGTTGAGAAAAGCAGGAAGCTTCCGGCCACGAGAAGGGCTGCCGCCCAGGTGGCGCAGCAGCGACGATTCCGGGTGTCAGCATCCCTTGCGAAGCTCACCAGGGCGCCCCAGTAACAGACAGCGGCCAACACCAGAAGCGAAATTCCGAGGGCGTGGCCGATTGCGTCGTGGGTGGCGCGCATGACTCCGAAAGAGGCCAGAGCAAAAGCGAGGGCGGCCTGCGCGATCTCGAAGATGGTGATGCGGTGGCGCAGGGCGAAGGTGCGAATCCCGATACTGCCGGCGTAAATGGCGAGCAACAGGAAACACAGGAGGGTGATGGTGACGGGGGCGGCTGGGCGATATCCCTCAGGCACGGCATCGGATGAGGCGAGGATCGACACCAACACCACGATGGCGAGATCGGCGGCTAGCGCGGGTATGGCGCGCAGGCTGAGAAGGTGTCCGAGGCAGGCGGCGGCTTCGGTGGCTAGAGCAACGATCAGCAGCGCGATGGTGAGGGGGACGAGTTCATGGGTGGCAATAATCAGGGCGAGGGCGGTGGTGATGCTGGCCAGAGTTGCGACCCAGGGAATTAGCTGGAGGTCTCCGCGCCAGGCCAGGGCGATCGCCACCATTACATACGCGGCCAGCACGACCGCGGTGAAGGTGGCGGAAAGAACCTGGAAGCGCACGGTGGATTCCCACAACAGCGGGGAGAGGATGAGTGCGGAGGTGATCGCGTAGGCAGCGCTGGCGAAGCGATTGGCGGTGTGGGTGCGAGCGGCCCAGGCAATCCAGAATCCGGCGTAAAGGATGGCCACTATCAGCACGGGGAACTTCGGGATCGAGGGGGATTCGGCGATAGCACGTAGCAGGTAGGCTCCGGCGATTGCCAGTACAGCCTTACCGAGTACGGGGACGGCGGCATTGGGCAGTTCGACGGGAGGGAAGCCTCCCCAGGTGGCGGGTTGGCGGGTCTGGTCGTTGGTGGGGTAGGGATCCTTCGTCTCCGCTGATGCTTCACTTCGTGCAGCACCGGCTACGCTCAGAATGACAGGACTTGTCTGGGATTCCAGGGCGGCGACGCGGCGTTCGAGATTGTGGAGTTGGTCGCTCAGTTCCTGTAAGACTGATGCGAGATTGTCGACAGCTTGCGGCATAGGGCACTCCGCACCTGCCCCCCTGCAATGGGGCTAGCTGGTTCCTGGCGCCGGGGTTGCTGCGGAGGCGGTAAGGGAAGCCGCGTCCGGCCAGGGCGGCAGGAGTTTTACCAAGACCCAGAGAAGGATAAAGGGAAGAAGCATGAGCACAACCGCGGTCAGCAGTCCTTCGCGCGTAGCGAACGCCATTTTGTACGTGGTGTATCCCAGAAAACTCTTGGAAAAGAGCTGGCCGCCGATGACCACGTTCCAGCGCATGGCAAAAATACCGACGACGGTGAGCGCACCGGCGACGGCGTAAATGCGTTTACGGATTAGATCGGTAAATTTCACGATTTGCGTGATGCCCAGCAGCGCGATGGGAGTGACGGTGCCGAGCAGGATCTGGATGATGACCTGTGATTTCCAGAGGCGGGTGTGCACCATGAAATCGAGGCTGCGGAACGATTCGTCGGCTTCGTAGATGCGCTGCAGGAGGTCGAGCATTTCCAGGCTGAAATCGATGATGAAGGTGTACATCAGGTACTGGGCGATTTTGTCGAGGCAGCGGATATCGACTTCGCGGCCGCGGAGGCGCGTGGAGATCATGTAGAGCAGCATGACGGCGGCGATGCCCGAGACCATGGCCGAGAAGATGAAGACGATCGGCATCAGGGGCGAGGACCACCAGGGGTTGGCCTTCACCGATCCGAAGATGAAACCGACATAGCCGTGCAGCAGGAAGGCGGAGGGGATTCCGACCAGGGTGATGAAGTAGCCGAGGCGCTCGTCAATGCGCAGCGAGCGCTCGCTCAAGTTGCTCGACCCCAGCGTGAGGATGCGGTAGATGAAGCGGGTGAGGCCGCTCGACGTCTGCGACTTGAGGACGATATCGCGGCGGTAGTCGAGCCAGATTTCCAAAAGCAGAACGGCCATCAAGTACCAGAGATAAACAAAGCCGAACATGGCCATGGCGGATGATCGGTGCGGCGTCAGGTACATCTCGAGGGAACGCTCGGGATGTCCAAGGTGGAGTTGCAACGGGAGCGGAGCGACCAGCAGAAACGCGAGGGCGGTGAGGAGGGCCAGGCGGTAGGTGGGTTTGACGGCCTCGACACGGAAGACGCGCTCGAGTGAGGCGAGAATGAAGGCGCCGGCCACCAGTCCGGTGATGAAGGGGTAGAGAACGATGAGGACGCTCCATTGGAGTTCGACTTCGTTCGGGTACATGAAGCCTTCGACGGGGATTTGCACGCGCCTCCTTGCCTTGAGCCTTTCCGCCGGGTTAGAAATCGTTTCGCCCCCAAGGGGGCTCGTTCCATTTCTGTCTATCTGAGCCCGGAACTTATCTGGGCTAAACCTATGCCGCCCCCTACGGGGCTCTATCGCACGGAGCCGTCCATGCCGTTGTAGAAAACTTTTGCTCCCGTGGCCATGTGCGGCTTCAGGACCTGTACCGCGTGCGTCCGCAGAAATTCGTGAATGGGATCTTTCGGGTTCTTCAAATCCGCCAACTGGCGTGCGCCGGTGGGGCAGACTTCGCAGCACGCGGTGGTCAGTCCCTTGGTGATGCGGTGATAGCAGAGCGAGCACTTTTCCGCGGTGTTGGTCTTGGGATTGATGAAGCGGCAGCCGTAAGGACAGGCTTGCACACAGTAACGGCATCCCAGGCAATAACTCTTGTCCACCAGCACCACGCCATCGGGCGTGACAAACGTTGCGCCGACTGGGCAGACTTGGGTGCAAGGGGAATCGACGCAATGGTTGCAGAGTTTGGGAACGAAGAAGTTCTTGCCGGTGACATCCTGATTGGGCGGGAAGCCTTGCCTGCCGCCGTTGGGAGATTCGACCTGGGGGCGTTCGATCTGCCAGTCGGCTACGTGATAGCGCTCGATCCAGGTACGGAAGTAGCCGTCGGGAACGTCGTTCTCCTCCGCGCACGCCCGGACACAACTGCCGCAGCCAATGCACTTGGGAATATCGATCAGCATGCCCCACCAGTGATCGGTCAGGCGGTAGTTGGGGGCGGCCTCGGCTGTTCCGGCGAGGACGAACTTCCACGCGATTGCGGCAGAGGGTAGCAGGATGAGCAGGCGACGGCGGGTGAGGTCCACTATTTCCTCCCGATCACGGCGCCGGCAGGGGCCGACCTGGTCGCAGGCTCGGATTCGATCTTGGGCCGGTGCGGTTGATGGCAGGTGTCGCAGGCGATGCCACCCGAGTGATCGGCGGTGACAACTTGCGGGAAGTTTTTCGGCTTGGCGGAATTGGCTTCGTGGCAGCGGGCACAGACGACAGCCGTATCGAGCTTCGGCGGCTTGATGGACGCAGGATCGTCGGCATGCCTGGCCTGAGCTCCGTGGCAGGCTTCGCAAGGGACCACGACATGCTTACCGAGTTTCTTCTGATCGACGACATCGGTGTGACAGGCTTCGCAGACGTCGTGGCCAGCGAAGGCGACCGGGCGGGCTGCCGTCTCGGCGATGGCTGCGCCACGGTAATGGCCGTACTGGCCAAAACTTCGTGGAACTACGGCGGCGCGGAGCACAATGAAGACGATGACCGCTATCCCCATGACGAACGCGAGCCGAATCAGGTGCCCGATGTCTTTGAACATGTCGTGTTTGCACCCTAGATGCGGGCGCCCTGCGCCAAAAAAAGCGCAATGATCTTCGATACCGGGGATTCGTTTGGGGAACGATGATCGGGGTCACAGGTGGGTGTGATGTCGGTCACCTGGAGGTGCGTTGGGGCAGGCATCGTTCGACTCCACCAGCGCTTGAGTCGGTGAAGCACTGGCGGCGCTCAGGATAACGACGGCGGAATGTGGAGTTGATCCCACATCCCGCCGTCACAGCAGCTCAGAACTGCGGCGCCTTATTGTTGTTCCTCCAGCTGCTCCACTTCGGCGAGCAGCTGTGCCGCGGGAAAGGCTGCGATTTATCATGATCGCCATGGTTCGATACTCACCCTGCTTCCGAATGTTTGCAGTGGCAGTGGCACTGGTTGTTTGTCTGAACCGATCGCCCGTACTCGAAGCGCGGGTTGAACCTACGCATGGGTTCGATCTTTTTTCGCAAGAGGAAGAAATCCAGCTGGGCAAACAGAATGCCGCGGAGGTGATGAGGCAGATGCCGGTTCTGCCGGACTCCGATCCGGTGGTGCTGTACGTGCAGAGGTTGGGGGCGAAGCTCACGCAACATGCGCCGGGTTACCAGTGGCCCTTCAACTTTCACGTGGTGAACATGAAGGAGATCAACGCCTTCGCCCTTCCCGGCGGACCGGTATTCGTGAACCTGGGGACGATTCAGGCCGCCGATAACGAAGCGCAACTGGCGGGCGTGATGGCACATGAGATCTCCCATGTGGTGCAGCGGCATGGGACGCGGGCGGCGTCGAAGCAGATGGGGGCGCAGTTGCCGCTGGCGATTCTGGGCGGGATCCTGGGCAGCAGCACGCTGGCCAAGGCAGCGGAGTTGGGGATCTCGTTTGGAGTGGGATCGTATTTTCTGAAGAACTCGCGGCAGTCGGAATCGGAGGCGGACCTGCTGGGCACCGATATTATGTATGACTCCGGGTACGAGCCACGGCAGATGGCGGTGTTCTTCGAGAAACTGGAAAAGCAGATGGGAGCGAGCGCGAACTCGATGATGAGCCAGTTTATGAGCGACCATCCGAATCCGGGGAACCGGGCGGAGGCGGTGGCGAAGGAGGTCAAGACCCTGATGCCGCGAAACTACCTGGCCGACAGCGGAGACTTTCGCGACGTCAAGACCCGGGTTGCGGGCATGAAGCCGCTCACGTCGGCCGAAGTGGCGGCCATGCAGAAGCAGGGAGCTCCGGTGGCGCCGCGCGCGGATGTGACTCCGAGCGCGAGCCTGAAGGTGTTTCAGCATCGCGAGTATGAAATTTCTTATCCGGAAAATTGGCAGGTGTTTGGGGATGAGAGTTCGAACGTGACCATTGCTCCCGCGAGTGGCGTGGCACAGAACGCGGTGGCCTACGGCGTGATGATCGCGAATTATCAGCCGGAAGAGTCGGGGGAGAACCAGGATGCGGCGACGCATGAATTGCTGGCGTCGTTGCGGCAGTCGAATCCGGACATGAAGCAGATTGGACACGACGAGACGATCCGGGTGAACGGGGTGGCGGGCAAGTCGGTGGACCTGGTGGGGAGTTCGCCGATCAAGGACGCGCAGGGGAAAGCGATCGAGGAGCGGGACTGGGTGGTGACGCTGGTGCGGGCGGATGGGACGGTGCTGTACTTCGTGTTTATTTCTCCGGATCGGGATTTTGGATCGATGCGGCCGGCGTTTGAGGGGATGCTGCGGACGGTGCGGGTGAAATGATCGGTTCCGGCCAGAGTGTGGGCGGTGCTCGCAGGAGTCGAACTTCGCTCGACCGGACAGCCGAGGGCGGCTGCCCCCACAGGCCCTGCTCGACTAGCGGCGTTTTAGGAATGCAAAGGCGATCGTCAGAAAAGCGAGGCAGGTTAGGCCGCTCCAGAGGTTTACCAGGGGAGTTAGCCAGGTTTGCAGGAGGGCGGTTGCGACCAGGACCAGGCCGGCGACGGAACCCCATAATCCCAGCGGGGAGCGCAACGGCAGGGCATCCAGAGTAACTCGTGGGGTGCGGCGGCGGAAGCTGATGTGGGCGGCGAGAGAGACCAGCCAGGAGAGGATCATTCCCGTAAAGGCCGCGCCGATGATGTAGCGGAAGGCATTCTCCGGGGCCCAGAGGACCAGCACCAGCGCGAACAGGATTCCAAAAGAAGAGATCAGGACCGCGTACTGCGGCGAGCCTTCATGATTGAGGCGGCCGAGGAGTGCTGGAGCCCATCCAGAGCGGGCCAGCGAAAACAGCATGCGCGAGGCGACGTACAGGGTCGCGTTGGCGCCTGAGAGCGCAGCCGTGAGGACTACGAAATTCATGACCCCGGAAGCGTGAGGGATTCTAACCGTGCGGAACATAGTCACGAACGGGCTTTCGGTGACGCCGGCGTGGTTCCATGGCATCACGCCGAGCAGGATGGCGATGGCGCCGACATAGGCGACGGTTAGGGTGACCAAGGTCAGCCAGACGGCGCTGGGAGTTTCCTTCGTCGAGCGCGATTCGCCAGTGGTGACGGCCACCATCTCTACTCCGCCGAAACTGTAGACCGCGTACGTCAGGGCGATGAGGGGGGACCAGGGGCCTTTGGGGAAGAATCCGCCTTGTGCGTTGTATTGCGGGGTAACGCGGCCGCTGACCAGCAGAGTCGCGCCGATCAGGATGAAGGCGGCGATGGTGGCGAGTTTGATCATCGACAGCCAGAACTCGGTGCGACCGTAGGAACCGACGCTGCGGAGATTGATGACCAGCAACAGCGAGCCGAAAATGACGATCCAGAGATAAGGGCGGACTCCGGGGAACCAGTTGGACATGTAGGTGGCGGCTGCGACCATCTCGGCGCCGATGGCGAGGGCGACGCCGACCCAGTAGCCCGCACGGGCGATGAATCCGGCGTAGTCGTTGAGGTAGAGATCACCGTAGACGCCGAACGATCCGGCGGCAGGATGCGAGCAGGCCAGTTCACCGAGGGCCATCGCGACGGTGAAGTTGATGAAGGCGGCGGCGAGGAAGCTCAGGATGGCGGCGGGTCCCGCGACTTCCATGGCAGCGCCGGAGCCGAGGAACAGGCCGGTGCCGATGGAGCCCCCGACCGCCACCATGGCCATCTGGCCTGCGGTGAGTTGGTGACGGAGGCCTTGCTCGTGGGCTTGTGCTGGCGAGTCGTCCAAGGGCATTGGGCACGATAGCAGAAAAGCGAAAGGAAGGCCCAGAGGTGCGGACCTGCCGCCTGCCGAGACGGATTTCTACAGCGAGCCTTTCAACGCGACCTGTGCCGTGTCTCCTGCAGCTACCTTGTCATAGAACTCTTTGATCTCTTTATAGTCAGCAGCTGAGAAGAGAACACCGTTCATGGCGATGTCGCGGGTGGAGACAAATCCGTTGTTGCCTTCCGTTTTCTGTTCGCCGGTGTAAAGAGAGTAGGGAGTCTTGGCCTGCTGACTGACGGGCAGGTTTTCCAGTTCGACGTTTGCGGGAAGAGATATGTGAACTTCATCCACCTGGCGCGAGGCGTAGGCGAAGTAAAGGGGGCTGGTGCGCTGGGCGGAAGCGAAGCGGGGCTTGGCATTGGCCTCGAACACCTGGACGGGCAGCATCCACTTCTGTCCGTTGGCGGTGGCGAGCGGTCCGGCGATTTTGAATTGCGCTGCCAGGTTATTGTCGGTCTTATCCCACTCCGGAGCTTTGGTAAGAGTGACCTGCGTGCCGGCCGGGAGCCAGGCGGCAACCTCGTCTTCCAGGAGTTTTTTTCGTTCGTCGGCGCTCAGGCCAGCGGCTCGCTGGCGGCGGATCATGGCGTCCTGCCCGGAGAATCCTACGGCGAGTGGTCCCTGCATGATGCCTTTTTCGGCGACTTGCAGACGGGCCATGCGATGAATGAGAGCCCCTTTGTAGGTGGGAGGAGGAGTGTCGGCCAGACTTGTCTGACTGTTTCCGCCCTGGCGCAAGCCGCGGCTGCCGGCGTAGTGCCAGGGGAGAAGGCCATAAGGGCAGAATTTTGTACCGGGATCGAGGAAAGTGTCCTGGCCGCCGAGGGGAACGATCGCGACTTCGGCATCGAGTTGATCGACGGTCATGTAGTTCATGTCAAATACGGCGCGGCCGCGATCGGGAACCCAGGTCATGGTGGCAGCAATACCGGCGGCACGGACCATGGCGACAAAGAGACGGTTCAATTCATCGTGCGTTCCGCCCCGTTTCTGCAAGACGTCTTCCGCACCGGCGCTGGGAGCGGCGGGTGAATCGGAGGCCGGAGCGAAAGTCTGGTTCTGCAGTTGCGAAATAAAATCGTAGATCTTTTGGACTTTTGTCTCGGCGGGATCGGCGGTTTCAACGAGTTGGGCGACGGCCTGGGAAACGCCGCCGTTGTGGCCCAGAAATGTTTCGACATTCTTGTCCCATGCTTTGCCGGCACCTTTCCAGTAGGCGTCAGGTTTGGACTGAACGCGATAGAACATGGCGACGCGCCAGCCGACGACAGGTGCCGGCGGAAGGTCGGGTTCGTGAGGGGCGGGGACAACGTCGTTCATCTCCAGGCCAACCCAGTTGTATTGGTCGGCCTGGGTCATGTGATCTTCGGGCTGTTTTCCCGGGGGCAAATGGTTGACCCAGGCGTACTCGGTGTTGACTTGTTCCAGGTTGCTGGCGCCGATCCGGTCATAGCTGCCGTTATCGCCACGCAGGGAATCGGACTTGGGCTGATATTTTGTGGGAACGAACTTGAAGACGACCTTCTTCTCGAAAAGCTCGTTCTGCACCAGCCACTCGGGAGCGTTGCGTGAATCTTCGGGAAAGTGCAGGGCGTAGCGATAGTCGAGGATGCTGCCGACCTGGACCGAGGGCAGGGTGAAGGCCTTTACATGCACCCGCAGACCATGATCGTGGAGCACGATTTTATCGACTGGCTGGCCGTCCCAGGGGATGACCCGGCCGTCGGGCTGCACGGTGCGTCCACTAACCTGGGAAATGGTGAATGGCTTGCGGCCGACGGGAATTTCGACCTCCTGATACTTGCGGCCCGCTTCAGTGAGCACCTTCAAGCGCACGTAAACGTTGCGAAAATTCTTGGTGTCATCGGTGATGTCTTCGCGGTAGAGAATGACGGCGGGCGCGTCCGGTTGCTGGGGAAGGGCGGTGATGTTCTTGTCT
>Ga0075030_100002112_pt1 | contig 18034 bp, 8 predicted proteins | sample LitLauG_LLR_2012_FD_71393 | JGI IMG/M metagenome (GOLD analysis project Ga0075030, IMG submission 71393) | Freshwater sediment microbial communities from Pennsylvania, USA - Little Laurel Run_MetaG_LLR_2012 | ecosystem: Environmental > Aquatic > Freshwater > Creek > Sediment | place: USA... | reverse complement strand
CGCAAGAAGTGGCCGGGCGATGTGGTGCGCGCGTTCAACACCACGTGCATGGTCGACCGCATCGCCCGCAAGTACGGACGCAAACTGCACGAGGTTTCCATCGGCTTCAAGTATGCCGCTGACCTCATGATGAAACAGGAAGTCCTGATCGGAGGCGAAGAATCCGGCGGGATCGGGTATGGCCGCTTTCTTCCCGAGCGCGACGGCGTTCTGAATGCCCTGCTGCTGGCGAATGTGATGGCGGAGGAAGGGAAGCCGCTCGGGCAATTAGTCGCCGATCTGCAGCAGGAATTTGGCGCTCATTATTTTGGCCGTCGCGATCTGCATGTGGTTGACGAGGTCAAGTATGGCGCCATCCGGCGTGCCTCCGATGCGAGCATGACCAGGCTCGGCGCCTACCCGGTTTTGCGCAAAGAGAACCGGGACGGCATCAAGTTTTTTCTCGACGCGCCCAGGAACGGCAACGGTGCCGATCCCTGGGTTCTGTTCCGGGCATCGGGCACGGAGCGGTTGCTGCGTGTGTACGCGGAGGCCGCCACGCCGGAGCTGGTGGAAAAGATTCTGGAAACCGCCGAGACCTTCGTCCAGCAGGCGTAGCGGAGGTTTCCGGCAATTGGCAGACTGGCTACTGGCTAACGGTTCAAGCACTTTCGCGTATCGTCAGGCTGCGGACACGATAGGATAATGGCAACACTCTGGGGATGAATACCGTCGCGCAAACCACGGCCGTTCTAGCCGATTCTCCTGAATCGCGCCGCTACAACCGCGTCAAACGGTGGCTGGGCGTGGCCGACTTCGGGGTCGGCTTCGGCCTGTTGATCGTGCTCCTGGCCACCGGTTGGACTGGTGCATTGCGCGACATAGCCTATCGCACCGCTTCGCAGAACTATTCCTACGCTGTTTTCCTCTACGTGCTGATGCTGGTCGTGATCAGCAAGGCTCTGGGAGTTCCGCTGGAGTACTACGGGTTCCGGCTGGAACACCACTATCACCTCTCCAACCAGAAACTGCGTTCCTGGCTCTGGGACGAATGCAAGAGCTTCCTGATCGGTCTGATCCTGGCCACCGTAATTGTGGAACTGCTCTACATGCTGATGCGTCGGGTGCCCCAACACTGGTGGCTGATTGCCTGGGCGGTCTTTCTTGGAATGTTCGTACTGCTGGCGCAGCTGGCGCCGGTCGTGCTCTTTCCGATTTTTTACAAGTTCGAGCCGCTGGATAATGAAGAGCTTAAGCGCCGGCTCATCGTGTTGAGCGAACGCGCTGGTACGCGCGTGCGTGGCGTGTACAAGTGGCACCTCTCAGAAAAAAGCAAGAAGGCGAACGCGGCGCTTACGGGACTGGGCGCGACCCGGCGCATTATTCTGGCCGACACCCTGCTCGATAACTATTCCGACGACGAGATCGAAGCCGTGCTCGCGCACGAACTCGGACACCACGTCCACCGCCACATCCTGAAGAGTATTTTCGTGCAGGCGGCAGTGACCCTGTGTGGTTTCTGGCTGGCGAATGAAGTGCTCCTCTATGCCATCGAGCGCTTCAACATGTTTGATACCTTGTCGGACTTCGCCAATCTGCCACTGTTGATCCTGGTCTCGACCGTGCTTTCGGTCGTGCTCATGCCGGTGCTGAATGCCTACTCGCGCTTCAACGAGCGCCAGGCCGACCGCTATTGCTTCCAGTCCGTGGCCAGCGTCGAGCCCTTCATTTCTTCCATGAGCAAGCTGGCGGAGCAGAATCTTGCCGAAAAGAGGCCGTCGCGCTGGGTGGAGTTGTTCTTCCACTCGCATCCGGCGATCGCCAAGCGAGTCGCCGCCGCCGAAGTTTGGGCGAAGGCGCACTGAAGACTCTATTCACCACGGAGCCACAGAGGCACGGAGAAGACCAAAATTCTTAAAGTTTCCTCTGTGTCTCTGTGACTCTGGTGAACAGGCTAATCCGACCTCTTGCTACTACGTTCCCCGCAGAATTTCTTCCACTCGTCGCCGGTCTTCCTCCGTATCTACGCCGACCGTATCGAACGGTGTTTCTCCCACGAAAATAGGTACGCCGTTCTCCAGAAACCGCAACTGCTCCAGTCGCTCGGTGCGCTCGAGCGACGATTCGGGCCAGCGCACAAACTTATCCAGCGCGTTCTTGCGATAGCCGTAAAACCCGAGATGCTTGTAGTACTGTGGCTTGGCGCCATCGCGATCAAACGGGACGGTCGCCCGTGAAAAATAAAGTGCCCGCCCAGCTGCGTCCGTGACCACCTTCACCGCGCTGGGATTGTTCACGTCGATTCCCGCGGCCGGCGTCTTCAGCGTGCCCACCTCGACGCCCGGTCCGCGCATTACTTCCAGCAAGCTGTCAATGTGCTCGGGCCGGGTGAGCGGCTCGTCGCCTTGCACGTTCAGGTACACGTCCGCGGAGATGACGGTCGAGATTTCCTGCACGCGTTCGGTCCCCGAACGATGCGCCGGCGAAGTCATGTGCGCGGCAAAGCCGCGCTGCCGGCAGAACTGCAGAATCTCGTCAGAATCGGTCGCCACCACGACCTCGTCGACCGTCCCACATCGCCGCACCCCCTGATACACCCAGGCCAGCAGCGGGATGCCAGCAATCTCCCGCAGCATCTTGCGAGGCAGACGCGTCGAAGCCAGCCGCGCCGGGATGACAGCCACAACTTTCATGCGCCCAGTTTCGCATGCAACGCGCCAGTTTGACACCCTCTTCGGCGGACTTTTAGAATCAAATGCAGGACGCGTCCACCCGCGTCTGCGGGATTCCGGGCCCGCTTCCAGGCTGTCCCCCGAACAGTTCCTTCCGTGCTTTCCGGATTGGCGGTGTAGCTCAGGTGGTTAGAGCGACGGTCTCATAATCCGTAGGTCGTAGGTTCGAGTCCTACCGCCGCCACCACATTAATCGGGAAACAAGCGACATGGACGTTGACGTTCTCAAAAGGCTTTTTGAGCAAAATTTTCACTCGCCGGTCGAGCGCGTCCAGCCGCTGCAGGGCGAACTGGGTGGGTCGGGGCGTAAGATCATCCGGCTCGGCTGCGAGCAGCAGAGCGCAATCGGCATTCTGTACGGCGTGCGCGAAGAGAACGTCGCGTTCCTCGAATTTTCCAGGCATTTTCGGCGGCACGGCCTGCCGGTGCCGGCCATTTATGGCGAAGACCTGAGCCACGGCGCCTATCTCGAGGAGGACTTGGGCAACACCACCCTCTTCGAGTTTCTTTCGCAAAATCACGCTGCCGAGAAGATCAGTCCCGGCGCGGTGGAAGCGTATCGGAAAGTGGTCGCGGTACTGCCGCGCTTTCAAGTCGAGGCCGGGCGCGACCTGAATTACAAAGTCTGTTACCCGCGCGGGAGTTTCGATCGCCAGTCGATCGCCTGGGACCTGAATTATTTCAAGTACTACTTTCTCCGGCTGGCCGGCGTGCCGTTCAACGAACAGGCGCTGGAAGTCGATTTCGGGCGCCTCACGAAGTTCCTGCTGAGCGCGCCCCGCGATTACTTTCTCTATCGCGATTTCCAGTCGCGTAACGTCATGCTGCGCGATGGGCAGCCGTTTTTTGTGGATTATCAAGGCGGACGCAAAGGCGCGCTGCAATACGATATTGCTTCGCTGCTGTACGATGCCAAGGCCGACCTGCCGCCGCCGCTGCGCCAGCAGTTGCTCGATCACTATCTCGAAACGCTGGCCGGCTTCATTGAACTTCCACGCGAAGCCTTCATGGAGCACTACTACGCGTATGTTTACGTGCGCATCATGCAGGCGTTGGGCGCTTACGGTTTCCGCGGATTCTATGAGCGCAAAACTCACTTTCTGCAAAGCGTGCCTTATGCACTGAAGAATCTGCGATGGCTGCTGCATAACGTCGAGTTGCCAATCGCGTTACCGACTCTGATGGAAGCCTTCCGGAGCATGGTGGGCTCGGAGAAACTTCAGTCGGTAGCTTCCGAAACCGAAAACCTGACCGTGCGAATCATGAGTTTTTCATTTCATCGGGGGCTGCCACAGGATGAAACCGGGAACGGGGGCGGCTTTGTCTTCGATGGCCGCAGTCTGCCCAATCCCGGACGCAAAGAGCGTTTCAAAGCCTTAACCGGCAGGGACGCCCCGGTTATCGAATATCTCAATCAACAAGAAAGTGTGCGCAAGTTTCTGGCCCACGTTGTTTCGCTGGTGGACGCGAGTGTGAGCAACTATCAGGGTCGAGGATTCAAGAGCCTGATGGTGTCATTCGGGTGTACGGGCGGCCAGCATCGCTCGGTCTATCTGGCGGAACAACTGGCGAAACATTTGCGCGCCCGGAGCGGCGTGGACATTGTTCTGCACCATCGCGAACTGGAGGGGCTGGGCCAATGAAGGCGATGGTCCTTGCCGCTGGTCTGGGCACGCGCTTGCGGCCGCTCACCGACGATCGTCCCAAGGCGCTGGTGGAAGTCGCGGGACGCACACTCCTCGAAATCACCCTCGTCCGCCTGCGCGCATTCGGGATCCGCGAGGTGATAGTCAACGTCCATCACTTTGCCGATATGGTTCTTGAATATCTGAAGAAACACGATCAGTTCGGCATGCGGGTGGAGGTGTCCCGGGAAGAAGCATTGCTGGATACCGGTGGCGGCCTGAAGAAGGCGGCGTGGTTCTTTCAGGAAGGACCGCGTCACGACCAACCGTTCATTCTGCACAATGTCGACGTCTTGAGCACGATGAATCTTCAGCAGATGGTGGAATGCCATAACCGGAATCAGGCCCTTGCTACGCTCGCGGTACAGGATCGCGAGACGTCGCGCTATCTGCTTTTCGATGGGCAGCATCGGCTATGCGGGCGGCAAACCGGGCGCGATCCCAAAGCGGAGATCGTTCGGCCAGCCCAGCAGACGCAGGCGCGGGCTTTTTCCGGCATCCACGTGATTTCGCCACAACTTCTGACGCGAATGACGGAGGAAGGCGCGTTCTCCATCATCGATTGCTACCTGCGGCTGGCAGCTCACGGAGAAACGATTCTCGCCTTCCGGGCCGACGAATATTACTGGCGTGATCTGGGCCAGCCGGACAACATCCGACAAGCCACCGAAGACGTGGTTAAGAACCCTCTTCTTCTGTCATAGCCCGCTGAAATCGGCAAGATCAGTGACTCGTCCCAGACGAGAAATTGATGAGACGATCAATCCTGACGGCGGTCAAGCTGATGTTCCTCGACCGCAACCCTGGCTGACTTCTCGCCTGCGTACCGGCCGGGATCGTCGCGGAATTTCTTGCGGCATGACTTGGAGCAGAACGAGAATGTCTCGCCTTGGTAGCGTTCCACCAGGTTGGGATCGCTATGGGTAAGCGTCATTCCGCACACCGGGTCGCGCAGAGCGTCATGCTGGACCGCCGTTTTGATCTCGAGCTGCGGCCCGTTAGCAGTCAGCGTGGTCGCTCGCATGCGGCTTTCGGAATCCAGCAGGAAGTTTCCAGCCACCACAACGCGGTCGCCGTCCGCGATTCCTTTGGCGAGTGCCACTCGATCGCCGTACGTGCCGGCAACTTCCACCGGATGCGGCTCAAATACTCCCTCGCTGGTTTCCACATAGACGATCTTGTGCAGGCCGCTGTCCAGCACCGCTTCGGCGGGGACCGATAAGCTCGCAGGAGTGTTGGTCTGGAACTCCACGTCGACGAACATGTCGGGACGCAGCAGCAGCCTGGGATTTGCTGCTTCCAGCCGCAGTTTCAGCGTGCGCGACGTGAGGTCGAAAAGCGGCGTGCTGGAACTCACTCTGGCTTCGATCGTGCTGCCCAGCTCCGGGATCGTTACCTTGGCGCGCGTCTCCGGACGAAACTCGCCGTCTTCTCCATGAACGTCCGCAAGGATCCACACCTTGTGCAGATCGGCGATGCGGTACAGCTCCGTGCCTTTCTCAAACCTCTGCCGGGAAGAGATATCTCGGGATAGTACGATTCCGTCGGCAGGAGCAACTAAGTTGATGTAACTGGTTGCACGGCGTGTGCTGCTAAGTTCTTTGAGTTGCTCTTCCCCCATCCCCAGCAGGCATAACTGCTCTTCATAGATGCGAAATTCGTTCTCTAATTTTGTTTGGCCGCTCGCATCCAGGTTGAGCTTCAAGCGCTCTGCGTTGGCCAGAAAGCCCAGGTAGGATGCCTGAGCAGCCTGAAACTCGGGACTATAGAGAGAAGCCAACAGTTGGTTTTTCTTGACCAGGGTCCCAGGAGGATTGTTCTCCAGCGACCGAACCCACCCGTCATTTCCTGCCATCAGGCGGTAGACGCGGTTGTCATCGGCGGTCACCCGTCCGGTGGTGCGGACCGTATGCCGTCCGGAACTCTTCGCAACCGTCTCGACCCGGACGCCGATCAACTGCTGCTGCTCTGCGCTCAGTGAGACTGAACCCGGCGGCAAAGAGGGTTTCGCCGGCCCACTCTCGCCGTCGTACACCGCTTCGAGCGCCATGCCGCAGTCGGGAGCGATTCCGGGCTTGTCCGACCGGTACGCGGGATGCATCGGGTCCACGTAGTACAGCACGCGGCGGGCGGCTGCTGGAGGATTTCCACCGGACTTCCCCGTGGCTCGGCCGGCCACAAAAGCGAGGATTAGCAGCGCAATGACCGACACAACAATTGCAGGGGTGCGTTTCATGTGCTCACTCCAATTTCAAACTGACGCTCCGCGAGCGGACCTTCGGGCTCAGTTCAGGCTGCTGCCGCCTCCGCAATCCGCGAAAGTTGCGGACGATTTTCGATCACGACGGTCTTGCGATCGACGGTCAGAATGTCCAATTCTGCCCACAACGACAGCAGGCGGCTCACTGTAAACAAGGACGTCCCGGTCATCTGGGAAAGTTCTTCGCGCGAGAGGGTAATGGGATCGTGCACACCCGCCGTGGTTTGACCCGCCAACTGGATCAGCAGCCGTGCCAGCCGTTGCGGTACTCGCTGCGTGGCGACGTCACAGAAACGTTGCTCAATCATTCTGAGACGGCCCAGCATGATGCTGGTGGCGTTCCGATGAATGACTGGAAAGCGCCGGGCCAGGTCATCGAACGTGAATGCGTCCCATGCGAGTATGTCGCAGGCATGGATGGCTTGAGCGCTCGATAAGTGCACCAGAGACACGTCCGTCAAGTCGTCGATCAGGCTGCCCCTCCTGTCCACACGCAAGATAACTTCCTTGCCGCCCTCGCTAAGCTGCGTAACCTTTACCGTGCCTTTGGCGATCACATACACGAACCGGACTGGATCGTCTTGCCGGAAGATAGTCTCGCGCCGCGAGAACTGCACATCCTGCGCAGCCTTGGCAATTTCGCACAACTCGGACTGCGACAGTCCGCGGAAGAGCGGAACTGTTCGGAGGCTGGCGATACGAACCGCCAGCGCCGAGTCTTCCCGCTTCCGCACCGTGCCCGCTGCTGATTCATTGTGCCGCTCAACCACCTCCATCCGTCCGGTTCGCGGGTGTCGTGTTCGCCGGTGGGACCGGATAGGAAGAAGTTGTTTTTTCGGATTCTCTGCTAGGGGAATTTTTGTTGCAGGCAGACCAACAAGATTTGAAATCACGTGCGCCCTCCCTGACGTCACGTCTTGAAAGCATGTCCATCAACGCAAGCATTGCTATCGATCGTAAGCAGCTTGCCCCTGGGTGCACCCTTTTGCAGTCGGATGAACCTCGGCAAGCTGATGGCAGCATCCGCGTGCGCGTTCAGCTTCCACGATGCGAAATGTGACTTGCGATTAAGAACCTGGGTCGAGGCTGGGGGAGGATTGACTGAGACTCAACCTTTAAGACATCAACTGCAAGTTACGAACCAAAGACCCGATCACACAATCTTATGGGGGTTATTCGTGATGCGGCTCTTTGCGTGTCAAGATTTCTGACTTAGAACGTACAGATTCTAGAAACGCAGGATATAAAACACATGACCAACATTCACTTTGCAATTGCTACGGTCTTCTTGGCGCTCGGTTATTCTGCCCAAGCATCTCCGCTCTTGCTGTGACGTAAATCACCGATCGCGGTGAGGTGCTTCACGTCTTGTTGGCCAGCAACGTTTCGCAATTCCCCATTCCGATACCTTACAAAAATTGAAGACCGAGCCGTCCTCCCTGACCGGCTCGTCTTCAGTGTTTTCCCAGGGCCCTGAGGAACTGAAATTTTGCTGTGCGGCATCGCCCGGTGCCAAAACAGCTTGCGACAAGGAGAGGGAATCATGAATCAGCGCAATTTCATCGCATGGATCCGGCTTACCAGATTCTTCCTATTGCTGTTTTGCCTCGTGATTCTGTTCGGCGCCTCGCAGCTGGCTGCGCAGGCTGCCAAGAATCGCCCGGCGCAAACGCAAACCCCGATGAGCAACACGGCCAACCCGACCGCTAAGAACCAGGCGGCCTGCAAGCCCGGACAGATGCGGTGCACGACCAATAAGGACCGATGGGCGGCCGCCGCCCGCCACGCGGACCGCCGTGCGGCTGCGCTGAGAAAACATCACGGGGGGGTGAAGTAACATGAAAAAAATATTTTTGGTCTCCCTGCTGTTGATGCTGTGCACGCTGGCGCTCGGCCAGACCAACCTTCCCCCATGTGACCCGAACAATGCGCCGCCCAACTGTACGGATTACTTCGGCGTGGCCAACTGGGCCAATAGCCCGCTGCCCGCGGGCGCGATCACCGGCTTCACGATTATTTCCGCAGGAACCGGCTACGTAAATCCCGTTGTCGTGATCGCGGACACAGCCGGCGCGGGCGCGGTTCCTCCGACGACGTTTACCTATGATGTAAATTTTGGCATCACTGCCATCACCGGGGGGGGCGGAGGCAGCGGGTATATCGCTCCTCAGGTTACTGTCGTAGATGTGGGTCTCAACGGCAGCCTGGTTGCCCCGACCTGCGGCGCCCTCGGCCAACCCGCCTGCGGCTCGGGCGCGATCGTTACTGCAACCATCGGTGGTCCCGTCGCGGGCGGTATCCGCAAGTTTGTTGACACGCTGCCATTGCCTTTGGCGAATTTGTCAATTGCTGTGCCGGATACAACTACCTTTCAGGGATCCGATTATTACGTAATCGCGCTGCAGGAATATACGACGCAAATGCACACGGACCTGCATCCTACGAGACTGCGCGGTTATGTGCAGCTCAATAACGGGACGCCCACTGTAGCAAATCCCTTAGGCACACCACCTCCGATCAGTTATCTGGGACCGACGATTCTTGCGGTGAAGAATCGGCCGGTGCGCGTCCTCTTCAAGAATATGCTCCCCATTGGCACCGGTGGGAACCTGTTCGTCCCTGTGGATACCACATACATGGGAGCGGGAGCGCCGTATACGCAGAACCGCGCCACGCTCCACCTCCACGGCGGCGCGACCCCGTGGATCAGCGATGGTACGCCGCACCAGTGGACTGTCCCAATTGGCGAGTCCGGCCCCCAGAGGGGCGACAGTGTGCAGATGGTCCCCGACATGTGGTTTGACAGCACTAATGGCTACGCCTTGATCGCGTCCTGTGCAGGCCAACCGACGTGCGCGACGCCAGGCGCCACCAACGATCCCGGCCAGGGAAGTTTGACGTTCTTCTGGACCAACCAGCAGGGCGGTCGCCTGATGTTCTATCACGACCACGCCTATGGGCTCACCCGCCTCAACGTTTACGCTGGAGAAGCCGCCGGCTACCTGCTGGTGGACCCGACGGAAGAAGCCGCGCTGGCCGCTGCGACCGTCCCCGGGACCGTTACCCTTGCGGGCGTTGATTTGGCGCACCTGGTTCCCCTGGTCATCCAGGACAAGACCTTCGTGCCCAGCGCTGCCCAACTGGCGGTCGAAGATCCAACTTGGGTTCCCGGGGGATTTGGAACAATTCCCGGAACCGCGAACCCAGGCGACCTCTGGTTCCCGCACGTTTACACACCCAACCAGAACCCCGCCGATGTAGGCGGGGCCAACGCGTTTGGCCGGTGGGACTACGGTCCATGGACTTTGCCCGGGAACCAAACCGTTCTGTTGGCCGCCAACCCGCAGGACGCGGTCACGATTCCCTGTACATCCGCCGCCTTCCTCAATCAGGCGGTGAATTGCCCGATCACTCCGAACCCGTCCGGGACGCCCGAGAGCTTCATGGACACGCCCCTGGTCAACGGCAAGGCTTACCCGGTTCTCCACGTAGCGCCTGAGGCGTACCGTTTCCGAATGCTGTCTGCCGGCAACGACCGGTCCTTGAACCTCCAGTTTTACCTGGCCGATTCTACGGTCACGACACCGGACGGCCGGACGAACACCGAAGTCAAAATGGTTCCCGCCATTCAGCCCGCGGCGGGGTCGGCCTTGCCGCTCTGCACCGCGATTACGCCGATTACCAACACCACCTTGTTCATGGGTCTGGCTACGGCAATCTTGGATGCAACCGGAAACCCGATCAATGGAACGGGCCTTCCAGCAAACTGTTGGCCTACCTTCGGCTCACCTTCCCAGGCCGCGGGCATCCCTGTACAGCAAACCATGTGGGCGGCCGACGGCAGGGCGGGCGGTGTGCCCGATCCGACGAAAGCAGGTCCACCCTTCATTCAGATCGGTACCGAGGGCGGCCTCCTGCCCGCGCCAGTGGTCATTCCTTCGATGCCAACCGGCTATGAAGCCAATACCCGGAGCGTAACCATCACGAACGTCAGCGTCCACGGCCTCTGGTTGGGGCCGGCGGAGCGGGCCGACGCCATCGTTGACTTCAGCAACTTCGCAGGTAAGACGCTCATTCTTTACAACGACGCGCCCACGCCTGCCCCGGCGGTTGACTCGCGCCTCGATTACTTCACCGGCGACGGCGACCAGACCTCCATCGGCGGCGCACCCAACACCCTGCCCGGCTACGGTCCTAACACGCGCACCATCATGCAAATTGTTGTGGACGGGACGCCGAGTAGCACGACTAAGTTCAGCCTGCCTGCTTTGACGGCCGCCTTGCCGAGCATCTTCGCGCAGACTCAGCCCGTGCCCATCGTTCCGGAACCGACTTACCCTCCGGCCTCGGGCGCGTACTCCGCCATCCCGACCTATTCGCTGATTACGGACGCCTCCTTGACCTTCTACCCCATCGGTTCCACCAGTGCGATCACCTACACCGATGAGCGGAAGACGATCCAGGAACTCTTTACGCTTGACTATGGCCGGATGAATGCCACTCTCGGCGTCGAGTTACCGCTCACCAACTTCCTGACCCAGACGACGATCCCCCTGGGGTACATCGATCCCCCCACGGAAATCATCAAGGATGGTGAAACGCAACTCTGGCATATCACCCACAATGGTGTGGACACTCACTTCATCCACTTCCACCTGTTCAACGTGCAGGTGATCAACCGGTCGGCCTGGGACGGAACGAAACGTCCGCCAGACCCGAACGAGTTAGGGTGGAAGGACACCGTCCGGATGAATCCCCTGGAAGACATCCTGGTGGCATTGAAGCCCATCCAGCCGATCGTCCCGTTCCCGCTCCGCGACAGTTACCGGATGATGGACGTGACGAATCCAGCGGGCAGCGACTGTGCGGCGCCAACCAGTGGTAAAGCGTCCCCAATGCCGTGCTCGATTTTCACAAACATAGACCCAGCCACCAACATCGGGACGCAGACCCCGAACAAAGTCATCAACCTTGGCTGGGAGTACGTTTGGCACTGCCACATTCTGGGTCACGAAGAGAACGACATGATGAGGGCCATGGCCTTCAACGTGGCACCGGAGGCGCCTTCGAATCTGACGGTGGCTGCCGCGGCTGCGCCGGCTATAGGACTAACTCTGTCATGGACCGACAACTCCGCCAGTGAAACCGGCTTCACGCTCGAGAGAGCAAACGATGCTGGCTTCACGACCAGCGTTCTCGACACAACAGTTCCGCCGATTACCGGGTCCATGGACATTAATGGCCAGGGAATCACCTGGGGCGGAACTCAAACGTATAACGACACGAACGCTGCGGCGGGTCCCTATTTCTACCGGGTCCGGGCGTTCAAACCGGATGCCACCTATTGGACCCCGAGCCCGAATATCACCTCGGCATGGTCCAACACTGTCTCCTTCGGAGGAACATCTGCCTCAGTATCACCATTAGCCCTGGCCTTCGGGACCTGGCCGGTCGCCAGCACCAGCACACCAGCCCTGGCGGCGACGCTCTCCAACACGGGCACCGCGTCATTTACGTACACGCTGGCGATCTCAGGTACCAACTTGGGTGACTTCGCAGTGACGGACGGCGCTTGCGCCGGGACCGCGATTGCAGGCGCGAAGTGCGCGCTCAGCCTGACATTTACGCCCAGCGTTGCTGGACCCGAGTCTGCAAGTCTGATCATCAGCACTACCGATCCCGCGAATCCAACCCTGACGGTCTCGCTGACTGGCACGGGTGGATCACTGCCGTTGTTGACGATTACGGCCAACAACTCCACCATGCGGTACGGCAGCGCGGTTCCGCTCCTTACGTTCAGTTACAACCCCGCTAACCCAGCTGGCATGACAACGGCGCCGGCTTGCTCGACGACCGCGACCAAGACCAGCCCGGTGGGAACGTATCCGATTACCTGCACGGGAGCAGCGGACGCCAATTACACCCTCACTTATGTCGCCGGCACGATGTCCGTAACGCCGGCGCCCTTGACCATCTGGGCCAGCAATGGTGCGATGGTCTACGGCGGAACACCTCCGGTGATCACACCCGAATACGTGGGCCTGGTGGCCGGGGACACGGCAGCGACGTTCAGCATCTCGCCCAATGTGGCGCCAACTTGCACAACCACGCCCGTGTTGAACAACACCACGCCGGTAGGGACCTACCCAAGCATCTGCTCGGGAGCCACCGATCCCAACTACACCATTAGCTATGCAGCCGGGAAAGTCACGGTCGCAAAGGCGGCACTAAGCATCACCTCCAACGCGACGCGGATTTACGGCGCTCCTAATCCATCGCCCTTCCCGCTTACAACCGTTGGCCTGGTGAATGGGGATACGCTTGCCTCGGCCGGCATTGTCGTCTCTTGCACAACGACGGCGACAACCGCCAGCCCGGTTGGAACCTACCCGATCACTTGCACGGGCCCAGCGTCCACCCTTACCTACATCATCACCTACACGCCAGGCACACTGACGGTCACTCCGGCACCTGCCTCGGTGACACCAAATGCGGCCTCGAAGGTGTACGGCACGGCGGACCCGGTTCCTCTTACCACGGGCACCCTGACCGGATTCCTGCCCGCCGACAACGTGACGGCCACCTATAGCCGCACGGCGGGTGAAACGGTGACAGGCAGTCCGTACACGATCAGCGCGACGCTGAGTCCAGCGGCCGTGCTGACCAACTACGCCATCACCTACAACACGGCGAACTTCACCATCACGCCGGCAGTCGCATCGGTGACACCGAATGCGGCCTCGAAGGTGTACGGCACGGCGGACCCAGCCTTCACGGGCACGCTGACCGGATTCCTCCCGGCCGACGGCGTAACCGCGACTTACAGTCGCACGGCAGGTGAAACGGTTGCAGGAAGTCCGTACACAATCAGCGCGACGCTGAGTCCAGCAGCTGTGCTGAGCAACTACACCATCACTTACAACACGGCGGCCTTCACGATCACTCCGGCAGTTGCCTCGGTGACGCCGAATCCAGCCACCAAGGTGTACGGCACAATCGACCCGGCCTTCACGGGGACGCTGACCGGGTTCGTGGCGGCCGACAACGTAGTCGCGACCTACACCCGCACGGCAGGTGAGACGGTTGCGGGAAGTCCCTACACGATCAGCGCCACGCTCGCTCCGGCGGCGGTGTTGGGCAACTACGCCATCACCTACAACACGGCAAAGTTCACGATTACCCCGGCAGCAGCCTCGGTGACTCCAAACGCGGCCACCAAGGTGTACGGCACAGCCGACCCGATCTTAATGGGGACACTGACCGGGTTCGTGGCGACCGACAACGTAGTCGCGACCTACACCCGGACGGCAGGTGAGACGGTTGCAGGCAGTCCCTACACGATCAGCGCCACGCTCGCTCCGGCGGCGGTGTTGGGCAACTACACGATCACTTACAACACGGCGATCTTCACGATCACTCCGGCAGTTGCCTCGGTGACGCCAAACGCGGCCACCAAGGTGTACGGCACAGCCGACCCGATCTTAATGGGGACACTGACCGGGTTCGTGGCGACCGACAACGTAGTCGCGACCTACACCCGCACGGCAGGTGAGACGGTTGCGGGCAGTCCCTACACGATCAGCGCCACGCTCGCTCCAGCGGCCGTGTTGGTCAACTACACCATCACCTACAACACCGCCAACTTCACGATCACCGGTGCGCCCGCTTCGGTGACGCCGAGTGCGGCTAGCAAAGTGTACGGCATGGCGGATCCCGTGTTCACAGGAACTCTGACCGGCTTCCTGCCGGCCGACGGCGTGACGGCGACTTACGCGCGCACACCGGGTGAGGCGGTGGCGGGCAGTCCGTATAAGATCAGCGCCACGCTCGCTCCGGCGGCGGTGTTAAGCAACTACACCATCACCTACAACACGGCCAACTTCACGATCACCCCGGCAGTTGCCTCGGTGACGCCAAATGCCGCCACGAAAGTGTACGGCACGGCGGATCCGGTGTTCACAGGAGCTCTGACCGGCTTCCTGCCGGCCGACGGCGTGACGGCGACTTACGCGCGCACACCGGGTGAGGCGGTGGCGGGCAGTCCGTATAAGATCAGCGCCACGCTCGCTCCGACGGCGGTGCTGGGCAACTACACCATCACCTACAACACGGCCAACTTCACGATCACCCCGGCCGCCTTGGTAATCACCGCCGGCAACGGCACGATGATCTACGGTGGAGCCGTTCCTCTCATCACTCCCAGCTACGCTGGATTCGTGAATGGGGACACGGCAGCCAGTCTGACGGCGCAGCCGACCTGTTCGACCACGGCCACGCCGCTTAGCAACGTAGGCAGCTACCCGAGCAGTTGCTCCGGTGCGGTGTCCACCAACTACGCGCCGATCAGCTACGTAGCGGGTACGGTGACCGTCACGAAGGCGTCGCTGGTGGTTACAGCTCCGACCCTCACTCGGGTTTGGGGCTTTGCCAACCCGGCCCTCACGCCTGTCATCACCGGGTTTGTGAACGGACAGACCTCGGCTGTTCTAACGACTCAGCCGGTCTGCTCGACCACAGCCACGGCCGCCAGCGCGGTCGGAGTCTACCCGGTCACTTGTTCGGGAGGCACGGCCACTAACTATGCCTTCGCGTCCTACGTTGGGGGCACGCTGACCGTCACCAATGCCATTCAGCTGACGCCTGCGTCGCTCACGTTTGCGGTGCAAAACATCGGCACGAACAGCCCGTTCCAGACGGTTACCCTGAGGAACCTCGGAGGCGCGACGCTGACCACCGTCAGCATTACGTTCACCGGCGCGAATGCAGGTGACTTCATCCGGGGCGGAAACGGTGGCGGGACCTGCGGCGCGACCTTGGCTGCAGCCGCGACCTGCACCATCAACGTTCGCTTCCGGCCGACGGCGGGTGGCCTTCGCACCACCAACCTGTCCGTCACCGCGACCGGCAGCAACTCAGGCACGGTGGGACTGACCGGTACCGGTAACGGTGCGGTCGCGGTCGTGGCACCGGCAACTACGGCAGCAGCTCCGTACAACTTTGGCTCCGTAACCCGTGGCCAGGTTTCGGCGCCGCTTACCGTCACCGTAACGAACAACGGCACTACCACCCTGACGTTTAACGCCGGGAACGGTTTCACGCTCGGTGGTGGGAGCGCGAACCAGTTCCGGCTGACGACGGGCGGTTCGTGCGTCAACGGCGGAACGCTGGCGGCGCTCTCGAGCTGCACGTTCACCGTGAACTTCGCGCCCACGGCGGGCACCACCCGGACCACGAAGAACTCAACTGTGACCATCCGGAGCAACGCCACCAATGGCAACCGGTTCGTGTATGTCAGAGGTACTGCTCAGTAGGCGAAGCTGATGTTCAACAACTGATTGCAATACCAATGCTGCCCGCGAGAAATTCGCGGGCAGCTTTTTCTTGAGGCCGGATTCTCCCACCCGGCAGCATCCCCTTCGACTTTACACTTGCGGGCGGCCCCCGACCTTAGGTAGTATCATCAGACTGCTGGTGCACCCATGACTGATGGACGCAGCCTCCGCCGCATTAGCCTTAAAATCCCAGGGGTACGAGTATCTCTGCCTCGTTGCAGCGTGTGGGGGAAGCAGTGAGCTAAGCAACAAGAAACCTCAAGGGCTCCCGAATCCCACCCGCCAGAAACGCTGGTTTGGTGGGTTTTGCATTTTGGAACCAGAGCAGGAAGGTTGGTATGAAGGATCAGAAATCCAACGCGCCCAGGACGGGGGCAAGCATTCTGTGGGAATGCCTGGAACGGGAAGGCGTGAAGCACGTTTTCGGCTACCCCGGCGGCGCGATTTTGCCCGCCTATGACGCGCTCAAGCACAGCAAGATCCATCACGTGCTCGTCCGCCACGAGCAGGGCGCGACCCACATGGCCGATGGCTACGCGCGCGCCAGCGGACAAGTCGGCGTCGCCGTGGCTACTTCCGGACCCGGCGCGACCAACATGGTCACCGGAATTGCCACCGCCATGCTTGACTCCTCGCCCATCGTTTGCATCACCGGCCAGGTCGGCAGCAAGTTAATTGGCTCGGACGCGTTCCAGGAAACCGACATCACCGGCGTCACCCTGCCCATCACCAAGCACAACTATCTGGTGACCAGCGCCAGCGAAGTCGCGCAGACCGTCCGCGAAGCTTTTTATGTGGCGCGCTCCGGACGTCCGGGGCCGGTGCTGATCGATATCACCAAGGATGCGCAGCAGACCACCTGCCCTTTCGACTGGGAAGCGGCCGCTCCACAGCTGCCGGGCTACCGTCCTGACCTTTCCCCGGCTCCGCACGAGTATGCACAGGCTCTGGAACTGATCCACCATTCCAAGCGCCCGGTGATCCTTGCCGGCCACGGCATCATCGTTTCCGGCGCCATGCGCGAGGTGCGCGATTTTGCCGAACGCGCCGGCATCCCAGTCGCCCTGACGTTGCTCGGCTTGGGCGCCTTCCCCGCATCGCACCCGCTGAACCTGGGCATGATGGGCATGCACGGCGAAGCGTGGGTCAATCACACCATTCAGGAAGCGGACCTGCTGCTGGCATTCGGCATGCGCTTCGATGACCGGGTTACGGGCACGATCAAAACCTATGCGCCCAACGCGAAAAAGATCCACATCGAGATCGATCCGGCGGAGATCAACAAGAATGTCAAGGTCGATGTCGCGCTCGTGGGGGACTTGCGCGAAGTTCTGCACGAGTTGCTCCCGCGCATCGAAACCATCGACCGCAGCGAGTGGCTCGATTCCATCGACAAATTGAAAGGCGATTCCGCGGTCCGCGACATTCAAAACCTGCCCGACAGCGGGCATCTGTACGCCGCCCACGTCATCAACGATTTGTGGCGGGAAACGCGCGATGCCAACACCATCGTCGTCACCGATGTCGGCCAGCACCAGATGTGGGAGGCGCAGTACTACCACCATGAGCGCCCGCGCTCCCTGGTCACCTCGGGCGGTCTGGGTACCATGGGCTTTGCTTTGCCGGCCGCGATCGGAGCCAAGGTTGCCTGTCCCGAGGCGGAAGTTTGGGTGATCGTCGGCGATGGCGGCTTCCAGATGACCATGTGCGAACTGGCCACGCTGGTGCAGGAGAATCTGAAGATCCACATCGCCATCATCAACAACGGCTATCTCGGCATGGTGCGCCAGTGGCAGGAGTTCTTCTACGATAAGAACTACCAGGCCACGCCGCTGCTGAATCCTGACTTTGCCAAACTGGGCGAGGCGTATGGCATCCGGAGTATGACGATTTCCGAACGCTCGCAGGTCGTACCCGCCGTGCAGTCAGCCCGTAAACATGATGGCCCGGTGCTGATTAATTTCAAAGTGGAGCAGGAAGATACTGTCTATCCGATGGTCGCGGCCGGTGCGGCATTGCACGAAATGATCCGCCGTCCAAGTAAGA
>Ga0075030_100002111_pt1 | contig 18039 bp, 13 predicted proteins | sample LitLauG_LLR_2012_FD_71393 | JGI IMG/M metagenome (GOLD analysis project Ga0075030, IMG submission 71393) | Freshwater sediment microbial communities from Pennsylvania, USA - Little Laurel Run_MetaG_LLR_2012 | ecosystem: Environmental > Aquatic > Freshwater > Creek > Sediment | place: USA... | reverse complement strand
CGCCAGGGCTGCGCAGGAAGAGCATGGCGGCGGGCATGCGCCGGGCGACGATCATGGCATCGTGGCCGGCGCCGCTGGTCATGCGATGCACTGGAAAGCCGGCGGAGACGACCGCGTGTTCCAACCTGGCGCGGAGCGAGGCCTCCATGGCTACCGCCGATTGATCGAGATGGTGCTCGGCGGAAACGGTGAGGCTGCGCCTTTGGGCGATTTGCTCCGCGCAACCGGCCAGGCGGACGACGGCGGACTGGCGCACGAAGTCATCGGCGTGTCGTACGTCGAGGCTGGCACGGACGACGCCGGGGATGACGTTGGCGGCGCCGGGCTGGACATCGAGGCGGCCGACCGTGGCAACCAGGTGGGGCGTGGCCGACGCTTCCCGTTCCACGGCGGCGATCCACTCGGCGGCTCCGCCGAGGGCGTCGTGGCGGAGTTGCATGGGCGTAGTGCCGGCGTGGTTTGCCTGGCCCCGGAAGGTGAGAGTAAGGCGGCTTTGGCCGGCAATGGCTTCGACGATGCCGAGAGGCAGGGCAACGCTTTCCAATACCGGGCCCTGCTCGATGTGAAATTCCAGGTAGCCGAGCGCGTCCCTGGGCGCGCAGGCGTCGGCGATTTCGGACGGATCGAGGCCGAATGCGTGGATGGCAGCGGTCACCGGTGGATCGAGGATGAGCTCGCCGATGAACGCACGGCTACCGATGAAGGGCGCCCCGAAGCGCACCCCTTCCTCTTCGGAGAAGCCCACGATTTCGAGGTGAAACTTCAGCCTGCGGCCGGCGAGAAGTTCCACCAGCGCAACCCCCAGAACGACACCGAGGACGCCATCGAAGGCTCCGGCGTGAGGCACGGTATCGAGATGCGAGCCGAGGAACAGCCGTGGGGCATCTGGGGTCGAGGCGTCGTAGCATCCCCGCAGGTTGCCCGCCGCATCGACCGAAACTTGCATCCCGGCCCGCTCCATCCAGAGGCGGAGGCGCGCATGCACCGCGCGCATGGGCGGGGAGAGGAAGGTGCGCGTTATGAAGCCGGCCTCTTCGGTGCATTCGGCCAGCGAGCGGCACCGGCTGATCACTTCGTGCTCCATCACCAACCCCGATACGTGCTGTAGCTGTAGGGGGCCAGCAGCAGAGGAACGTGGTAGCGGCCGGAGGGATCTGCGATTCCAAAACGGATCACGATGTCGTCGAGGAACGGCGGATCGGGAAGATCGACGCCGGCGGCGCGGAAGTAGTTCCCGGCGTGGAAGGTGAGCTCGTAAACGCCGGCTTCGAGCTCGGGGCCGCTGCCGCGGCCATCGGCGTTGGTGGCGAGTGTCGCCAGATGCTGGCGTTCGCCGTCGTGACACGCGTGAAGCTGGATGACCACTCCCGCGGCCGGCATGCCGCGGGCGGTGTCGAGGACATGCGTGGAGATGCGGGCCATGCTATCTTCGCAGCCTCAGGCCGAGGCAGCCGTAGGGCGGGCGCGCGTCGGTGAAGACGCCGATTTCGTCGCCGTGTTCTACGACTGTGTCCCAGGTACGATTGTTGGCTTCCAGATGCACTTCGGCGATGGCGGGAATTTCGGCCAGCATTCTCGTGCCGATTTGGTAGATGACCTGTTGGATGCTGCCGGACTCGAAATGGAGGAAGACGTCGTGCACCAGGCGGCGCACCGTGGCCGGGATGGCGCCGCCGCTGAAGGCGCCGGCGGGCTCGCCGTAGAGCCATTCCAGATCGAGCCACATGTGCAGCGGACGGTTCCGAATATCGGGAAGGGTAGTGTACTGGTCGCGCACAAATCCTTCGAAGGCGCTGCCGCCGAGACGCAGCAGGCGGAAGCCTCGGATGCCGGAGACGATTTCCACGGTGGCGGCCCGGTTGCATTCGAGGCGCGCGGTGAGGCGCTCGGGGCCCGCTGGTGCGAAGGCGAGGGCGCTCTCTCCGGCGGCCGTGTACGGAATTTCTTCGGCCGAGATTTGCACCCCTTCCACTTGAGGGTAGGTCTGGAGGAACTTGCCGGCCAGGAAGCGACAGCAGTCTTCCAGATCGCACCCGGTGTAATGGAGGGTCTCGCGCTGGATGAAGTTCTTCATCGAGTCGGTCGCGATCAGGTCGGTGTTGTCGCCGGTCGTATAGGTGGGCCAGAAAGCGTCGCCATAGACCAGCATCTTGATATTGGCGCCGAAGACAGGTTGCGGAATGTCGCCGTGCCGGTGGAGGCGGTAGACGATGACGTCGCCTTTGCCGTAGTAGTTGCGCTTCCAGCCGCTGAAGAATTGTTCCACTTGTAAGAGTAGAATATCATCGGCGGTGCGGGGAACGGCCGCTGAAGTCCGGCTGCTTCGCGGCGGCCAGGCTGTTTAAGACCTTGACAGTTTAAAGCGAGCCACGATAGACTCCGTCTCCAGGTATTCACAATTAGCTTTTGGGGAGGTCCACGTGAGAATTGTTGGCCGCCTTGTCCTTGGTTGTTGCCTGGCTTCTGCGTCTGCTTGGGCGCAGGCTATTTCGACATCTCAGCTTAAGGGTACGGTTCAGGATCCCAGCGGATCGGCCGTGCCCGGCGCCGAAGTCAGAGTTACTCAAACCACGACCGGCGCCTCCAGAACTGCAGTCACCGGGGCGGACGGCGGCTACCTGTTCACCGAACTGCCCGTAGGCCCGTATCAGCTCCAGGTCGGCAAAGAGGGCTTTAGCAAGGCAGTGCAAGCCGGCATCGTCCTACAGGTTGCCAGCAACCCGACCATCGACGTCACGCTGAAGGTCGGCGCGGTCAGTGAACAGGTGCTCGTCGAAGCGGCGGCGGCCATGGTGGAGACGCAGAACACGGGCGTGGGACAAGTAGTCGATCAGCAGCGCATCGTGGATTTGCCGTTGAATGGGCGTCAGGTGACCGATTTGATTCTGTTCACTGGCGGGGCTACCGCGGCCACAGGAACCCGTTCCTCCTATCCTTCATCGACGGGCGTGTCGATTGCCGGCGGCGGAGTCGGCACCGTCGGTTATGTGCTGGACGGCGGAACGCACAACGACCCGTTGAGCAACCAAAACCTGCCCTTGCCCTTCCCGGACGCCATTCAGGAGTTCAAAGTCGAGACTAGTTCTCTCCCCGCCCAGTACGGGTATCACTCGGCGGGCGCCGTCAACGTCGTGACAAAGTCCGGAGGCAACAGCTTTCATGGCGACGCGTTTGAGTTCGTAAGAAATTACCGGTTCAACGCACGCAACAGCTTCCAGCCGGTCCGCGACACCCTGAAGCGCAACCAGTTCGGCGGCACCGTGGGCGGGCCAATTCTGAAAAACAAGCTGTTCTTCTTTCTCGGCTACCAGGACAACATCGTGAAGTCCAGTCCAACGGCAACCGTGGCGTTTGTCCCGACTCCGGCTATGCTTGCGGGAGACTTCTCGGTCGTAGCTTCGTCGGCCTGCCGCCCGGCTCCCCTCAACCTGCCGGCCTCCTTGGGATTCGCAAATAACAAGGTCAGCCCGTCTGCTTTCAGCCCGATCGCCCTGGCACTGGAAAAGAGCCTGCCGGCGCCCGCTGATCCGTGCGGCAAGATAACCTATGCGGGTCCTGCGAGCCTGACCGAGAATCAAGGCCTCGCCAGGGTCGATGATCAACTCACCTCCAAGCATTCCCTCTTCGGACGCTACTTCGTGACCCACTTCGAACAGCCGCCTGGGAGTCCCAGCGGCGGCCTTCTCGTGCAGTCGATCGGCGGGGTTTCCGATCACGTTTTCAATGCCACGCTGGGCGATACCTATCTGATCACGCCTAACATGGTGAGCAGTTTTCGCGTAATGGCGAACCGAAGCTCGAACACCAACGTTTATAGCTCGTATCTTGGTCTTCCCGACCTCGGGGTGACGGGAGTTGCCCAACTGCCGGCCTCCCAATTCGGCAGCTATCTGGCTGGATGGAGCACCACCGGGGGATTCAGCATCGCGACCACTCCGTCCTTCCAGCCTTACCTGACATGGCAGGCCTCCGAGGATGTGTCGCTCACACGCGGGCCCCATCAGGTTTCATTCGGAATGCTGTTCGTCAACCTGAAGGCCACCGCCATCAACTATCTCAACTCCAATGGGGGCTTCACGTTCAACGGCCAATTCAGCGGCATCCAGAATGCCGACTTCCTGTTGGGCCGGCCGAGCCAATTTCAGCAGGCCGGCCCGGCGTATTCCGACCAGCACCAGAATGTCTTCGGACTCTACGTGCAGGACTCCTGGAAACTGAACCGCCGATTGACTGTAAATGCGGGCGTCCGCTGGGATCCGTTCTTTGCCCACACGAATCCCTATGGCGAGGTTTTGAGCTTTTCACTCGATAATTTTTCCAACGGCGTGGTGAGCAAGGTTCTTCCCAACGCTCCCGCGGGCATGCTGTTCGGCGGAGATCCCGGACTGCCGAAAAACCACTACAGCAACAACAAGCTGGCTAACTTCTCCCCGCGCGTGGGAGTCGTATGGGACCCGAAAGGGGATGGCCGGATGTCGGTTCGCGCCGGGTACGGCATTTTTTATGACTTCCCGAACTTCGCGTTCGACCAGTTCGGATTCTCGCCTCCGTATGGGGCCAACCTCATCTTGCCGAATCCCCCGTCCCTCAACAACCCGTGGGCGAATTTTCCGGGTGGGAACCCATTCCCTTTGCCGTCCCCTCAAAAGTTCGTATTTCTGCAAGGCAACGCGCAAAATACGTACGGCTATCCGCTGGATATGAAGCCAACCTACATTCAGCAATTCAACCTCAGCATTCAGAAGCAGATGGGCAGCAACTGGCTGGTTTCGGCAAGTTACGCCGGCAATGTCACGCGCCACCTGTGGGCCAACAATCCTGTCAACCAGTCGCAGTTCCTGGGCTTGCAGGCCTGCACGATCGCGGGTGTTTCCTATCCGGTCTGTTCCACGACCGGCAACACTGCCGCGCGCCGCAGGCTGAACTTTGTGAATCCGGCCTGGGGCTCCTATTTCGGCGAAACTTTATTGCTGGACGTGGGCGGGACCGGATACTATAACGGGCTGATTCTTTCGGCCACGCATCGCTTCGGCCGGAATTTCACTTCCACTACAAACTATACGTGGTCGCATTGCGTCTCCGATCTCTACACGACAGCGGTGGGCCTGATCAGTACGTCCGAGACGCGGTTCAACAACCGCGCCGCGGACCGTGGCCCCTGCCCCGGGGCCGACCGGCGCCAACTGTTCAACCAGACACTCGTGGTGGCCTCGCCGAAGTACACCAGCCGCGTGCTCCGGATCGTAGCCGGGGATTGGAGAATGTCCGTCGCTGCCGTGGTGCAAACCGGTCCGCCGCTCAACGTGAGCACCGTTCTCGATCAAGCGCTGGATGGCAACGCCAGCGTCCAGCGTGCCAGCCTCGCGCTTTCCGATCCCTACCTTTCCAACAAAGGCCCGGGCGGGTGGCTCAATCCGAAGGCATTCACTCAGCCGGCCTTGGGAACGTTCGGGAATCTGACGGCGGGGGCGATCCGCGGACCGGGTGCATTCCTGCTCAACATGGCCCTTTCTCGTGCGTTCCCCATTACCGAGCATCAGAGCATCGAGATTCGCGGTGAGGCGTTCAATCTTTCCAACTGGACCAATCCCTATAACCCGGTCACCAATTTGACCGCCTCGAATTTCGGGCAGATTGTGCCGGCCACCGCTTCCGGGCTGGGAGCTCTGAGCCAGTCCATCAACGACCCGCGCATCCTGCAGTTCGCGCTAAAGTATACCTTCTAATTTCTAACGAAGTTTCGAGTCCGCTGGTCCCGTCCGTGATAGAATCGGCGCCATGCGGAACGTCACTTCTGTTCTCACGGTCCTGTGGGCACTCCCGATCTTCGCACCCGGAATCGAGGCGCAGAGCGCGGGACCGTCCATCTTCGCTTCTCAAACTCAAGTCGCTTACCGTGTGATCCCCAACCTCACCTACTTCACGGCCAACAACTACGACGCCAAACTCGACATGTACCAGGCGCGCGGCCAGAACGCGCCGCAAGCCACGGTCATTTACATACACGGCGGCGGGTGGACCGGCGGCTCCAAGGAGACCAACGTCCTGAACCTGCTTCCGTATTTCGAGATGGGCTGGAACGTGGTGAACGTAGAGTACCGCCTGGCACGAGTCTCGCTGGCTCCTGCTGCCGTCGAGGACTGCCTCTGCGCTCTTCGCTGGGTGATCCACAACGCCAAGGAGTACAACATCGATATCAGCCGCATCGTGGTCACGGGAAATTCCGCGGGCGGCCACCTGGCACTCACCACGGGAATGATTCCGGCATCCGCCGGGCTCGATCGCCAGTGCCCCGGACCGGAGGAGTTGAAAGTGGCTGCCATCGTCAACTGGTATGGGATTACCGACGTCGCCGACCTGTTAGAAGGCGCCAATCGCAAGGTCTACGCGGTCACGTGGCTGGGGAGCATGGAGAATCGGAAGGAGATCGCCGCTCGGGTTTCACCGCTAAGCTATGTGCGCCCGGGGCTCCCGCCGGTTCTGTCGATCCAGGGCGATTCCGATCCCACCGTTCCCTACACGCATTCCGTGCGTCTGCACGCTGCACTCGAAAAGGCCGGCGTTTCCAACAAGCTGATCACGGTTCCTGGCGGCTTGCACGGCAACTTCAAGCCGGAAGAATACCCTCGCCTTTACGGAGAGATCCGCGATTTCCTGACGAGTCACAACCTGCTCAAACGCGGCATCTGATCTTTCGGGGCAGCCGTACCATCTTTGTCCCGCCGCAAAATCCGGCTCGCCGCGAGCGCCGCACATGCTTCCAAAAGCGCAGCCTGGCTCAACTCATCCTCATAGCCAGACACGTGATGTCGTCGTGCTGGCGCGTGAGACCCACGAACGCGTCCACCGACGTCATCAGCACCTTGAGCGCTTCGTTGGCGGTGGCGTTCTGGAGCGCGTGCAAGACGGGTAGCATGCGCTCCTCGCCGTACTCCCGTGCCTGGCTGTTTTCCGCCTCCACAAGACCGTCGGTGAAAATGAGCAGGAGGTCGCCGCGCGCCAGCGCCGCCGCGCCCGATTCGTAAGGCCGGGAAGCGCTAATGCCCAGCGGCAGGCCACCTGTCTCCAGCCGCTCGATCGCGCCCGAAGCACGGCGAAGTACGGGCCAGTTGTGGCCCGCGTTGACGTAGGTGAGGCAACCGGTGGCGGGCTCCAGCTCGGCGAGAAACGCGGTGGTGAATCGACGTCCCTGCAGGCTTTGCTCACACGCATAACGATTGACGCGGCCCACCAACTCCGGAAGCGAGCCGGGCAGGGCGGCCAGCGTGCGCAGGCTGGCCTGCAGCGTGGCGGTCAACAAGGCGGCGGGAACGCTCTTGCCGGCCACGTCCGCGACTACGATCAGCAATCGCTCGTTGGGCCGGAAGAAGGCATCGTAGTAGTCGCCGGCGACGGTGTTGGCGGGCCGCGTGGTGAAGGCGATATCGACGCCGGGAACCTCAGGCGGGGTGGACGGCATGAGCCAGCTTTGAATCTCGCGCGCGATTTCGAGATCGCGCTTCATCGTGACGCGGTCGGCCAACTCGAGGGCGAGCAGAATCACCAGAATGACCCCGGCGAAAAACTGGGCGTCGCTGGTGTCGAACTCGTTGTCCCCGCGCGTGATGCGGACGCCCGGCAGGAACAGAAGCACCAGGCCAATGAGAAGCAGCACGCGGCGGCCGGGCGAAAGCTTCATCATCATCGCCCAGAAGAGCCCGCGCACCACTCGCCAGAAGCGCGTCCAGCGCGACTCTCCTTGGCGCCGCGCGGACTCCACGTCACTGGAGTAAAGCTGATAGCCGGCGCGCGCGTCGGCGCGAAACTGCGCCCAGAGCTGCTGGATGGCAATGCCGTCGCTGATCCGCTGCCAGAAGTTGCGAATGTTGCCGGCCATTCGGCTCAAGTATACGACGGTCGCGGTTGTGGCCGGTTCACAGTTGGCTCCGCCGGGGATGCCGTCGAGCCCGTGGATGAATTGGTTTCGCGGGCGCTCGATCGCGACATCCCCAGTCGAGTGCCCAGACCAGGCCGGTGCTCCCTAAATCAACCGGCTCGAACCTGAGAATACTACTCCACGCCTAGCAGAATTGCCTGGCAGACATACTCCTGCAGTTCCCAACCCGGCGCGAGTGTAAAGGTTCGGTTGAACTTATAGGGCTGCGTGAGGGCTTTCGGATCGTCGATCGTGAGCTCCACATTCAGATGGCCCAAATCGGGTCGTTTGTAGCGCTCCGTCAGGTGCATCGCGTCGCTATGCGGCTTCCCGGTCGCGTCCAGCCATGTTTTGTCGTTGAATCCGACCGTGTCGACAACCAGTGTATCGCCCTCCCATTTGCCGATCGATTGTCCCGTCCAGCTCTCCGGTTCAATCTCGAGATCGTGGGCGCGGCCATCCAGGAAGAAGCGCCTATAGCTGTGCGTATTGCCTTCCCAAGCCTCCACGATCATGTCATGGCGCTGGACCATTTTGTACGGTAGCGGATTCACACGAACCGCCCCATCCGGCAGACACAGGCGCTCCGGATCGTCTTTCCCCTTGTTCGCTTTCCGCTGGTCGTAGAGCTGCTTGGCCCAAGGCAGGTAGGAGGGGTCGCCCGGCAATTGTGTGCTCGTAGGAACCCAAACCCCGGAAAGATCGACTCGGCCATCTTCGGCGCGCGGAGTGGGCCCGGAAGGAGGCGCAACAGCTTTTCGCGCTTTCGGAGCCGGAACACCCCCCGTCAGTTTGATTTCGCTGGCGCTGCCGGAGGCATCCAGTTTGTACCCCGCGGCCAGATGCCCGGGATCCTGGTTGTTTTCGTTGCACACGTACTCGGTCATCTCGAAGTTCGGCTCGAGAGTGGTGGTCCGATGAAAGGTCCACGGCTTGGTAAACACTCCCGAATCTTCGATTGTGTCGTCCATTTCCATGTTGCCGTAATCGATGCGGTGGAACCTTTCGATCAGGTGCATGGCCTTGGTATGGGGAGTGCCAGGGAAATCGAACCAGGACTTTTCGAAGAAGCTAACCGTGTCCACGATCAGAGTATCGCCTTCCCAATGAGCGCGCGAGTCCCCGTAAAACGTGGGCTTGAGGTCCGCCGGATGACTGCTCCCATCGACGAAGAACTGCCGGTACATGTGCGTGTTCCCCTCAAACAGCATCATCACGAGCTTGGGAGTCGCGAATAAAGCGGTGTGATACGGCGCTGCTCGCGGCGGGCCGCCCGGCAGACAGCGCGCTTCATAATCTTCCGCGCCACTTTTTGCCCGGCGTTCCTCGACCACCTTCTGCGCCCAGGGAAGCATGTCCGGGCCCGGCTGGCCGCTGCCGCCAAACCCGTTCCAGATTCCGGTGAGATCCGGATGGCCATCCGATAAGCGGGGCAGTGGTCCGGGGGGGCCTTTGCGCGGAGCGCCACGTCCGCGTCCTCGCCCCGCTTCGGGAGGCGCCGCGGCGTCCTGCGCCCAGACGCTTCCCAAGGCTGCGGCCACAACCACGAACCACGTTGCCTTATTGCGCACCAGTGTTCTCCTTTTCAGCTCTCCCTTACTGATTCGGCGGAGCCCCGTCTTCGACTGCAGACCCCCCAAATACTCTCCGGCCATCCGCCAACAGGACCCTCCGCGTACTGGCGGCGTTGCTGCTATCCTTCGCCCTCAACCCTTCGACCGTGACCTGGTCGCCTTCCTTTAGCGAAGTCTTTCTCCAGCCCTGCTTTAATAGCACCGGAATTGCGCCTAACTCGAAATTCCAATTGGTCACCTTCCCATCGGCTTCCTTCACATCCACATAGAAGCGCGCGTGGGGGTTCATCCATTCCACTTTGGTGACGATACCGGTCACTTTGATGGGTTTGTTCGAATCGTACTCGGCGGCGAACGAATGGTGCGCCAGCAACGGAGCGGCGGCCGCCGTCAGACAGAGCACCGCCCGGAAAAACACAGCGTTGATTCCCATTTACATTTCTCCTCTACTGTCGGCGTTTCGCCAGCAGCCGTTGGTTACCCGAGACGGCCCCAAAATACGACAGCAGTCCACGCTAGGCCCGGCCACCAACTGGGAGGATGCTATCATGCCACGACTGGGAGGTCAAGGCTGGCTCAACCGGCTGGCTCGACAGGCCAACTCCCGTGTTTTCGCTGATAATTACCACACCAACGACACATGCAAATTCCAGCCCCGGTTGACGGCGGGCGTTTGATGACATAGACTTTCGCCATCGACAGGGCTGTGCGCCAAGCCGCGAAATTGGTTGGGAGGAGTTGGGGAATGACGAGCGTCACCACGAACCTTATACGGATTCTCAGTATCGTCCTTTTGTGTGGCTCCTCGGTTTGGGGGCAGGCGGCTTCTACCGCACAGATCAATGGCGTCGTTCGCGATTCGAGCGGGCTCGCGGTTCCGGGCGCCGGGATTAGGGTGACCCAAAGCGCCACGGGTGCGGTCCGAACCGTCAACTCCGGCGCCGATGGTGGTTACGTGCTGGCCAATCTGCCCATCGGACCGTACACCTTGGAAGTGACCAAGGAAGGTTTTTCCAGGTACGTCCAGTCGGGGATCGTCTTGCAGGTGGACAGCAACCCGACTATCGATGTTGCCTTGAAGATCGGTTCCGTAAGCGAGCAGGTGCTGGTACAGGCCGATGCCGCCATGGTAGAAACACACAGCACCGGAGTGGGAACGGTGGTAGACCAGCAACGCGTGGTTGACCTGCCGCTGAATGGCCGTCAGGCGACACAACTGATCTTTCTGTCGGGCATGGCCACTACCGGCAATGGCACCAATCTGAACACGATCCGGAATTACCCCACGCAACTGATTTCCGTCGCCGGCGGCCAGGGCAACGGAGTCACTTACCTGCTGGACGGCGGAACCCACAACGATGTCATGAACAATCTCAATCTGCCGCTTCCCTTTCCGGACGCGTTGCAGGAGTTCAAAGTCGAGAGCAACGCGCTTCCGGCCCAATACGGGCTGCATGCCTCGGCCGCGATTAATGCCGTCACTAAATCGGGTAGCAATGAGCTGCACGGCGATCTGTTCGAGTTCTTCCGCAATGGAGACTTGAATGCGCGCGATTATTTCGCGTCGGCGCGTGACACTTTAAAGCGCAACCAGTTCGGCGGAACCGTGGGCGGTCCCATTCTGAAGAACAAGCTGTTCTACTTTGCCGGCTATCAGGGCACGGTGATCAAATCGACGCCTCCCCAAAGCGTTGCTTTTGTCCCCACCCCGGCCGAACTCGCGGGAAATTTCACGGTAGCCGCCTCGCCGGCCTGCAACACCGGGCGGCAGATCAACCTGCCGGCGTCGCTGGGCTTCGCGGGCAACCAGATTTCCTCCGCGGCGTTGAGTCCGGCGGCATTGAAGATCAGCAGCCTGCTGCCGGTGCCCACGGACCCCTGCGGCAGAGTCACCTACGGCATCCTGGGAAACAGTAACGAGCACATTGGAGTGGCCAGGGTGGATTACCAATTGACGCCGAAACACTCGCTGTTCGGCCGCGTCGTATTTGCGGACCTCGAGGGGCCGGGCGCTTACGACGGCAACAACGCGTTGACGTTTAATAGCGCATCTACTCTGGATAGGGACACGGCGGTGGTGTTGGGCGATACCTACCTGATCGGCGCGAACACGATCAGCTCCTTCCGCGCTACCGTGACGCGCACGCGAGTGGAGAAGACATCGGACACCTTCTATTCCTGGGCCGCCCTGGGAGTGCCTACCATCACCCAACTGGTGCCGAATTTTGCGCGCGTGACGGTTTCCGGCGCCGGGTTTGCCTTCGGCTCGGCCAATGAAACGCCGAGCAAATTCAACACCGGTCCCACCATTCAGGCCGGCGACGACTTCAGCCTGGTGCGCGGCTCTCACCAGATCGGCTTCGGCGCCAACTATATCCACGAGGTGATGAACTTTATCTCCGGATTGAACACGCCGGGCGGGTTTACGTTCAGCGGCCAAATCACTGGATTGTCGATGGCGGACTTTCTGTTGGGCAATGCCTCGGCGTTCACGCAGGGCGGCTTCTCATTGGGCAACAACCGCCAGAATTACATTGGACTCTACGCGCAGGATTCCTGGCGGCTCAGTTCCCGCTTGACGCTGAACTATGGCCTCCGATGGGAGCCCTATATCGCGCCGTACAGTAAGCACGGTTGGTTTTTGAATTTCAACCCGGCGCTGTTTGCGCAAAATGTTCATAGCACCGTATACCCCAACACTCCCGCGGGAGTGGCCTTCCCAGGTGACGCCCAATACACCGCCGGCAACGCTCCGGAGAATTCTACCTGGGGCCGGACCGTGCCGCGCATCGGCCTGGTTTGGGATCCCGAAGGGAGCGGGCGCATGACCATTCGTGCGTCCTATGGGATGTTCACCGACCGGCAGCACCTGTTCTATCTCGACGCGTTTGCCAACGACGCCCCTTACGGAAATAGCGTCACTACGGGGGCGGTGAGTTTGGCCAATCCATGGACCACGATTCCCAATCCCTTTCCTTACGTCCTCACGAAGAACTCCAAATTCCCGGTGGCGGCCGGCGTGGTGACTCATCAGTTGGATGCCAAGCCGACCTATCTTCACCAGTGGAACCTGAGCGTTCAAAGGCAATTCGGCGCCAACTGGCTGCTGTCGGCAAACTATGTCGGCAACAGCACGATTCATTTGTGGACCGGGAACCAGTTGAACCCGGCCATCTACATTCCGGGCGCAAGCTGCGCGATCAATGGGGTCACTTACAGTCCCTGCTCCTCGCTTACCAACACGAATCAGCGGCGGATGTTATATCTCCAAAACCCTGCGCAGGGACAGTACTTCGGCTCGGTCCAGCAACAGGACACGGGCGGCACCGCGAGCTACGAGGCGCTGTATTTCGCGCTGCTACGCCGGCTCAATCACGGCGTGACCGTGCAGGCCAATTACACCTGGTCGCACTGCATCAGCGACCTCGAGAATACCGAACTCGGGACCGCCGGCCCGCTGTACATGGTGCCGTCGGAGCGGAGAGTGGACCGGAGTAACTGCGTTTTGTCGGACCAGCGGCAAGTGGCCAATATTTCCGCGGTGGCGCAAACGCCCAAGTTTTCCGGCCGGGCGCTGCGGATGGTGGCCAGCGACTGGCAAATCTCGGCCATTATCAGCGCCAAATCGGCGCAGTTCTTTACGGTGACCACGGGCGTGGACAACGCGCTGTCGGGCCAGGCGAACCAGCGGCCGAATCTGACTGCGGGCGCAAGCCCCTATGCCGCCAGTCCGGCATGCACCCCGGCGCCCTGTGTGCAATGGGCCACTTCCACGGCGTTTACTTCGCCGGCAACTGCGACCTACGGGAACCTGGGAGCGTTCAATCTGGCCGGCCCGAAAGTGTTGCAATTCGACTTGGCGCTGGTGCGCGCACTCCGCATTCGGGAGAGGCAGACTTTGCAGGTGCGAGCCGAAGCGTTCAACATGCTGAATCGCGTGAATCTCAGCACTCCCGTGGCGACGCTGAACAGCTCCAACTTCGGACAGATTACGAGCGACATCAGCGGGCCGCAGGCCGGCGGCCTGGTGGCCTCGTCGGGCGATCCGAGAATCGTACAACTCGCGTTGAAGTTTCTTTTTTAACCCCATCCCCGCCGGCGATGAATGCATATCCGCTTGAGGACCCGGCAGTCACCAGGCAACGGCTCACTTTGGCGCTTCCCCACCATCCCGCCGGGCCGTGGCTTCGATGTAGCCGGCGAAATCTTTGCCCGGCGGCGCAATCTCGAAGCGGATCTTCAGCCGGCCTCGGTCCGCGTTTCGATAGGTCATCCGGTATCGGGCGGCGGTTCGGGGTCCTTCGCTTTCCATCACTACGCCGCCGTCTGCGATCGGCCGCACGGAGTAGTGAATTACGTGGCCTTCGTTGTCGAAGTAGATCGCCCGGAGTTGGGGAGAGTCCTCCTCGCGATAGATGACCATGAGATCGTCGTGCCGGAAGGCGGGTTTTCCCCCAGCCGGTGGATATTCCGCGAAGTTCTTCCGTATGAGGACCTTGCCCTGGAGATCCGGGACAAACGAGAAGCCGCCCGTGGCTTGGCCTGGCGCTCCGCCCCCCTCGCCCGTCCACTGGCCGAGGAGAAATTGCACCGGTCCCCAATCTTCCGCCGTCGCGGCTGCCGGCGCCAACAAGCAGGCGAAAACCAGAACGAAGCGCATTCCGCCATCGTAAGTTCTTGCAACTCAAAAGTTCAAGCCCCCGGTTTGGAAGGCCGGCGGCCGGCAATTCCTAACCTCGGACAACACCGGGTCGTAATCTAAATTCAACGGATTCCTTCCCCGGCCTTGGAGGTAGAGTGGGTGGAAGTTAACATACCCCCGAGGCCGTTATGATTGTCTGCCGGTTGATTTTTGCCGTTTCGCTGGTGTGGCCCCTGGTGTGGGCCGATACGATCTCGATTGTAGGAGGTTCGTCCGAGGCGGAGCGCGCCGTTACCTCCCCGGCGTCCGCGGCCCAGGACACCCGCGTCATCTCGTTGCCTGCCCCACCGCCCAAAGCGGTCACCCCGGCGTCCCCGGCCCCGTCACCAGTTCCTCAACGCCCGAAATCCGTTCTGCCGCCCGAATTCCGCCAGGAGAGCGCCCTGTATCTGCAACGGCTCATTGGGACTTGGACCCTGACCCAAGCCCGCGATCTGCTGGGCGAGCCGCTCCGCCAAAGGCCTTCCTTTGACGATGATAAATCCCCGGTCGGCCAGATCTATGCCTTCCCCGACCCGAGCAGCCGCTACCACGAAATCGAGTTGGATTTCGACTTGGATTCCGGTCTGCTGCACGGTGTGTTTGTCTTTCCTCTGCAGTTGACCTGGCAGGACTGCCGCCGCCAGTGGGGCGCTGACGTAACCGCTACCGAGGTGGCCAACGGACGCACCTTCTACTCCTATACCAATCGCCGGTTGGATGTGTTGGTCGAGCGTGGTGGAAAAGTCGTCAGCCTGGGCTTATACTGAGGCGTCCGCAGCTCCATTAAGAATCGGAAACCTGCCGGATGCGCCATACGTTTATCAGTTGGATAAGCGTAGTCGCCGCAATGGCGCTATAGTGTACCTAGACAGGAGTTTTCGGATGAACCCGCGTTCAACAGTCCTCTTGGCCATCCTGGCGACACTCAGCCTTTCGGCTGGCGGCGCTTTCGCGAAAGACAAAAAAAACGACCCCGAGGAGATCGGCAACCGCGACGTTGGCAAGGGCGTGAATTTCTATTCTCTCGAGAAGGAAATCGCGCTGGGCAAGCAGTTGGCCCAGGAAGTCGAGCGCCAAGCCAAGATCATTGATGACCCGATCATCGCGGAATACGTCAACCGCGTGGGCCAGAACCTCGTTCGGAATTCCGATGCCAAGGTGCCTTTCACGATCAAAGTACTGGATTCGGAAGAGGTGAATGCCTTCGCACTCCCCGGCGGCTTCTTCTTTGTGAACTCCGGCCTTATCCTCAAGGCGGAAAGCGAGTCGGAACTGGCCGGTGTAATGGCGCACGAGATCGCCCACGTGGCCGCACGGCATGGCACCAAGCAGGCTACCCGGGGCGAGATTATCAATCTGGCTTCCATTCCGCTGATTTTTATGGGCGGCTGGACCGGATACGCGATCCGCCAGGGCGCGGGCTTGGCGATCCCCCTCGGCTTCTTGAACTTTTCCCGTGCCTTCGAGAGGGAAGCCGACTACCTGGGGCTCCAGTACCTTTATAAGACTGGCTACGACCCAACCGCCTTTGTCGATTTCTTCGAGAAGATCCAGTCGATGGAGAAGAAGAAGCCCGGAACCGTTTCCAAGGTGTTCTCCACCCATCCGATGACCGACGACCGGATCAAGTCGGCCCAAGGGGAGATTCAGAAGATCCTGGTGGCCAAGCCCGAGTACGTGGTGAACACTTCGGAGTTCAACGACGTGAGAGGCCGCCTGGCGATGCTCCACAATCATCGTAAGGTGGAGACCGAAGATCCGAACCGGCCGCGCTTGCGCCGGGCGCCAGGCAGTGGGACTGGTCCCGTCGATGAGAACGGCGACGATAAGCAAAAGCCCGATCAGGACGAGCGGCCCACCCTGAAGCGCCGCGCGGATCAGTAGACTTCCGGCTGTATCTGGGCTGCTAAGATTGGGAACATGGATTTGCGCTACCCCGTCGGGAAATGCACATATCCCCCGATCGTCTCCGCGGAAGAACGAAAACAGTATATCGAGGAAATTGCGTCCGCTCCCACCCGGTTCCGCGAGGCCGTCGCGGGGCTCAACGGTCAGCAATTGGACACTCCCTATCGCCCCGGTGGTTGGACCGTACGACAGGTGGTCCACCATGTAGCCGACAGCCACATCAACTCGTACGTAAGATTCCGGCTGGCGCTGACCGAGGACCAACCCACTGTCAGACCCTATGATGAGCAGAAGTGGGCGGAGCTGACGGATGCCAGCACCGCCGAGCCCGCCATTTCCCTTCAACTGATCGACGGGCTTCACCAGCGCTGGACAGCACTCCTGCTCTCACTCTCCGCCATCGACTTTGGCCGTCCTTTGCACCACCCGGAGTTGGGTGTGCTTCGGCTCGATACCTACTTGGCGTCTTATGCCTGGCACTGCCGCCACCATGCCGCCCACATCACCTCGCTGCGCCAACGCATCGGCTGGAAATAGTCGCAAATCCCCGGTGACCGGATCGCCCCGTGGAGCGTCCAATAAGGCAGAGTACCCGATAGGCCCGGCGCTGTATAATGGTTACAAGGGCCCCCTGGAGTTCCATCACTTATGAGCAGCCGTCTTAAGTACATTGTCGTGAGCACTTCGACGTGTGTCACCGTTTTGCTCCTGATCGGGAGCGTTCTGGGCCAAGGCGCGCCCCAGGACGATACCTATAAACACATCGGCGTCTTCACCGACGTCGTTTCCCGGATCAAAAGCGAGTACGTGGAAGAACCGGACATGAAGAGCGTCACGCTGGGCGCTCTCAACGGCATGCTGGAAGCGATCGACCCGTTCGCCAGTTACCTGAACGCGGATCAGTATAAGGACTACCAAAAGAACAAGGATGCCAGGCGTCCCGACGTCGGTCTGATTCTCTCGAAGAAGTTCGGTTACGTCGGCGTGGTGGGCGTCATCCCCGGATCTCCGGCAGCCAGAGCCGGTTTCACCACCGGCGACATGATCGAAAGCATCAAAGATATCGCCACGCGCGATATGCCGCTGGCCTACGCCGACCTGCTGCTGAAGGGCGATCCCGGTTCCACGGTGGAACTGAGCGTGGTTCGCGTGCAGAGGCCCGAACCGCAGGCTGTCAAGCTTACGCGTACCGTACTGGCGCTGCCCGCGGTGGAGGATCAGATGCTGGCCGGGCAGCAAGTCGCGTACGTGAAGCCGGGCGCGCTTTCGGCGGCGAAAGTGAAAGAAACCGCCGCTGAGATCGAAAAGCTGCAGAAGCAGGGCGCGCAAAAAATCGTCCTCGATCTCCGCAATACCTCCGTGGGCGAACCCGAGGATGGCATTGCCTTTGCCAACCTGTTCCTGAACAAAGGCCGAATCACGTATCTGCAGGGCCAGCGCGTGGCGCGGCAGAATTTCGACGCCGATCCCTCCAAGGCCATCACAACCCTTCCGGTCGTGGTTCTCACGAACCGCGGCACTGCGGCCGCGGCAGAAATTGCCGCTGCCGCGCTGATGGACAACAAGCGTGCCGAACTCGTCGGCGAACGCACCTACGGAGACGCCTCGCTCCGTCGCGCCATCACCATGGAAGATGGATCGGCTATCATCCTGTCGGTCGCCAAATACTACGCCGCCGACGGCAAAGCCATTCAGGATAACGGCGTCACACCGAAAAACGCCGTGCTCCAGACCGAACCGCAGGTCGAGTACGACGACAATGGCGAGCCGTTGCCGGAAGCCAGGAAGGACCAGACACCGCAGCCGCAAAAGAGACTGGAGGAAGATCCCATGGTCAAGAAAGCCTTGGAACTCCTCGGAGTCAAAGCCTGACCGGTCGCGTGCCCGGTCTTACAGGGTCTTCAAGTACGCCACCACGTCGGCCTTTTCCTGATCGCTGAGGATATCTTTATACCCCG
>Ga0075030_100002108_pt1 | contig 18047 bp, 11 predicted proteins | sample LitLauG_LLR_2012_FD_71393 | JGI IMG/M metagenome (GOLD analysis project Ga0075030, IMG submission 71393) | Freshwater sediment microbial communities from Pennsylvania, USA - Little Laurel Run_MetaG_LLR_2012 | ecosystem: Environmental > Aquatic > Freshwater > Creek > Sediment | place: USA... | reverse complement strand
GGTAGCTCGTCAGGCTCATAACCTGAAGGCCGCAGGTTCAAATCCTGCCCCCGCAACCAAACCATCCAGTAAACCCAAATCAGAAAAAAAAGCCCCCGACGCGAGAGCCCCGGGGGCTTTTCGCGTCGGGCCGATCGGGCTTAGGCGCGAGGCCACCTCGTGCTCCCGACGATGACGTCAAAAAAGCCCACGAGGCTAACCCCCCGCGGGCTTTTTCGATTCTCAGGGCTTGCGAACGCCGGCGGCCTATCGCTGCTGACTTGCCCTCGAAGTTTCATCAACCGGCTATTGGAGCGTTGGTGGGTTTACCCGTGCGGTTGGAGCCGCATACGAAGACGCGGTGCGTAGCAAGTTCTTCGATTCTTAGGGCCGGCAGCGGTCTTTCGAAATTTCTCCGTCGCGCGGGCAAGGCTCCCGATTATATCCAGCCGAAGAATGCCGCGAATGGCGGCAATGCGATCGCCTTGCCATTCAAGGTCGAATTGAAACCGTGGCCGAAGACCGGCTCGACCCGCGCGAAGACCGAAGCATCGAAGGTCTGCGCGGTGCGGCCGAGATTGAACACGCACAGCAGCGTTCGGCCGTCGTGGCTGCGGCTCAAAGCCAGCAGTGGCTGGGACGAGTCGTAGAATTTCATCTCGCCATTGATCAGCGCGGGAATTGTCTTACGCCAATGAAACAGTCGACGCGCCCGATTCAGCGTGGAATTTGGCGCCTTCTCCTGTGCCGCCACCGAGCGGGCGCGTTGCGCATCCGGGATCGGCAGCCACGGCTTGCCGGTTGAAAAACCGGCACCGCTACTAGAGTCCCAGGGCATTGGCGTGCGACAGCCGTCGCGCCCCTTGAAATCTGGCCAAAACGTCTTGCCGTAGGGATCCTGGATCTCCTCATAGGGAATATCCGCTTCGCCAAGGCCGAGCTCCTCGCCCTCGTAAATACATGGCGAACCGCGCAACGAGATTTGCAGTGCCAGCAGCAGCGGCGCCGCCTGATCGGCAACGTCTTCAAACCCCCAGCGCGAAATCGAACGCATCACATCGTGATTGGAGAAGGCCCAGCAGCCCCAGCCCTCCGAGACGATCGTTTCGTAAACTTCAAGCCGCGCGCGAATATAGCGAGCGGAGAACTTGTCGCTCAGCAGATCGAAGGCATAGCACATGTGCAGCTTGTCGCCGCCAGCGGTATATTCGGCCATCACTTCGAGCCCGCGCTCGCCCGCACCGACTTCGCCGACTGTCGTCTTGCCTGGATAGCGGTTGAGCAGTGCGCGCAAGTCTCTGAGGAAACCAAGATTCTCAGGCCGAGTCTTGTCGTAGATGTGATTCTGATAGGTGTAGGGATTGGAAGCCGGCACGTCGGGCGCTTCGCGGTTTGCCGCGGGCGGATTGTCGCGTAGCAGCTGATCGTGGAAGTAGAAGTTGACTGTGTCGAGCCGGAATCCATCGACGCCGCGACGCAGCCAGAATGTGACCGCGTCGAGTAGCGCCTTGCGCACATCAGAATTGTGAAAATTCAGGTCTGGCTGTTCGGTCAGAAAATTGTGCAGATAATATTGGCGGCGGCGCGGGTCCCACGCCCATGCCGAGCCTCCGAAGATTGACAGCCAATTGTTGGGCGGAGAGCCGTCCGGCTTCGACTCCGCCCATACATACCAGTCGGCGCGCGGGTTGGACTTGTTCTTGCGACTCTCCGTGAACCAAGGGTGTTGGTCCGACGTGTGCGAGAGCACGAGGTCGATAATTATCTTTACGCCGAGCGCGTGAGCGCGGGCGATTAGCGCATCGAAATCGGCGAGGCTTCCAAATGATGGATCGACGTCGCAATAGTCGGAGACGTCATAGCCCATGTCCTTCATCGGCGACCTGAAGAACGGCGAGATCCAGATCGCGTCGATGCCCAGACTGGCGACATAATCGAGTTTTGCTGTGATGCCGGGCAGGTCGCCCAGGCCGTCGCCATTGGAATCTGCGAAGCTGCGCGGATAGATCTGATAAAGCACCGCGCCGCGCCACCAGTCGTTCACGCCTGATTGCGTCATCGATGCCTCCATGTAATTGCCGCCCGTCGGATCTGGGCGGACAACGCCGCAATTGGCTATAACGCGCTGGCCGCCGCCTGGCGAGGCGAGCGGGCCAGAGGCTGGTGCGCAGGTGCCGCAAAGATTGTCAATTTCTCTGCGGCGCCGCGCAGCGCCACTCGAATTGGCATTTCCTCGAGCGGGCCTGCGTCCATCGCGCGCCGCAAGACCGCAAGCTTGTCCCCCCCTTCGATATGGAGGGCCAGAGAGCGGGCGCGCAATATCACCCGGGCAGTCAAAGTCAGTCGCGGCTCCGGCGCTCCCGGCGCCGTCATCGGCAACACGAGAGCCCGGCAGGCCGGGTCGATCGCATTGACGAGATTGTCGCCGCCGGGAAACCACGATGCGGTGTGTCCGTCATCGCCCATGCCGAGAACGGCGAGATCGGCCGGCAAGGGCAATTGTGCAATGCGAGCGCTCGCGGTCGCAAGCTCCTGATCGGAAGGCAATCGGGAATCGGCCAGCGGAACGAATTGTGCCGCTCCTGCCCGGTCAACGAGCAAGGCTTCCCGCACCATCCTCGCGTTCGAGCGCGTGTTGTCGTCGGCGACACGACGCTCGTCCGTCAGAGTGATGCAAACGCGCCGCCAGTCGATGTCGCGCTTCGCCAGTTGGCCGAAATACTGTCTTGGAGTCGAGCCGCCAGAAACGATCAGCAGCGCAGCGCCGCGCGTCTCGATGGCTTTTTGCAGGATCGCCGCCGTCCAGTCTGCGAACGCGGCCGCGAGCGCGTCTCCGTCGGTGAAATCACGCCATGCCGGACCGATTGCGCTCATTCGTATTCCTCATTCCATGTGCGCCCGTCGCGCTCGATCAGCGCGATCGCCGCCGCGGGTCCCCATGAGCCCGCGGGGTAGGGGCGCGGCGCTTCGCGCAGATTGGCCCACGCCTGCCGAATCGGGTCGATGAACTTCCACGCGGCTTCGACCTCGTCGCGCCGCATGAACAGCGAGGCGTTGCCTCGCACCGCATCCATCAACAGACGTTCGTAGGCGTCAGCGGATGGTCCCGCAAAGGCTTTGGCGAAGCTCATGTCGAGCGGAACATGTTGCAGCCGCATGCCGCCGGGGCCGGGTTCCTTGATCATCAGCCAAAGCTTGATGCCTTCGTCCGGCTGGACGCGAATAACCAGTCGATTGGCGGGGATTCCATCGGCGCCCGACTGGAAAATTGCGTGGGGCACGCGCTGGAAGCCAATAACGATCTCTGAGAAGCGCTGCGGCAGGCGCTTGCCACTGCGAAGATAAAACGGGACACCTGCCCACCGCCAGTTGGCCACACCGATCTTCAGCGCGACGAATGTCTCGGTGTCGCTCGCCTCCTTCTCGATGTCCCGGAGGTAGGAGGGGGCTGGGCCGCCATCAGCGAAGCCTGCGCGGTATTGGCCGCGTACGGTCATCGCCGCGGCGTTCTGGTCGTTGATCGGCGCGAGCGATTTCAGAACCTTCAACTTTTCGTCGCGCAGCGCGTCGGCCTGCAGGGACGAAGGCGGCTCCATCGCGACAAGGCAGAGCAGTTGCAGCATATGGTTCTGCACCATGTCCCGAATGGCGCCCGATGCATCATAGTACGCGCCGCGCCCTTCGACGCCGAGCGTCTCGGCGACGGTGATCTGCACATGATCGATATGCGCGCTGTTCCACAAGGGTTCGAACAATGCGTTAGCGAAGCGCAGCGCCATAAGATTCTGCACCGTCTCCTTACCGAGGTAATGGTCGATGCGGAAAATGTTGCTCTCGAGAAACACGGCGCCGAGATCATTGTTGATCGCGGCTGCGCTTACGCCATCCTTGCCGATAGGCTTCTCAACGATGATGCGCGAGCGCGCTGTTGCAAGACCATTGGCGCCGAGTCTTTTGGCGATCGGGCCGAACAGGTCGGGACTTGTCGCGAGATAATAGGCGCGCACGCGTTCGTCGGCGCCGAGCATCGCGGTCAGCGCGTCCCAACCCTGATCGCCCATCACATCGACGGCGACATAGTCGATGCGCGCCAGGAATTTTTCGATCGGCGCCGCATCCGTCTGTTCGTTGGCGCCGCCAAGCTTGACAAGCGCGTCCTTGACGGTGGCGCGAAAGGCGTCACGGTCCACGGCGCGGCGCGAGACCCCGATAATGCGCGTAGGCTCGGTGAACTGACCGTCCTTGCAGCGATGATAGAGCGCCGGGAACAGCTTGCGATAGGCAAGATCGCCGGTGCCGCCAAAAACGACGAGGTCGAAAGGCTCCACCTTGATGATTTGCGCGGTCATGAACTTCTCTCGTTGTCGACGCGGAATGGCGCCCTGCGCCGGGTTCGCGCCACCCCTGCAGCATTCAGAATCAGACCGGGGCCGTTTGCGCGTCCTTAAACAATACTTCTCTGTCACGCGCAAAATTCTTGATCAGCGGCAACGCCGCCCCGCCGATCGCACGCGCATCGGAACCAATGGACCCGGGAGTGATCATCACGTCGGAAAGTCCGCGCTGGTCGAGTGCGGAAAAGTAATGGCGGACGCGCGACACCAGCGCATCACGCACAGTCACAGGCACGGCGCCGTCGATGACCACCGATTTTACGTCAATCACGGCGATTGCAGCCAAGGATGCGTAAGCTAGAGCGTATGCCGCTTCCTCGATCCAGGCGGTCAGGTGGTCGCCAAAATCGTCCCAGGAATCGGGTGTGCGCCAGATTGACGAGAGGTCAATTCTTGCTGCGCTGAGGCGCCGCTCGAGCTGATAAATTGAGGCGGCTGAGATCAATTGCACAATTTGATCGTCGTTCGCGCCGCGCGGGCGAATCGGCATCGATCCAAGCGCTGCGGCATTGCCTGTCCGGCCGGGGTAGAGAGCCCCATCCAATACAAGGCCTCCGCCGACAAACGAGCCGACGAAAAAATACAGAAAATCGCGATGGCGCCATCCGTCGCCAAAAAAGAATTCTGCTGCGCAGGCCGATGTCGCGTCGTTGAACAACGTCACGGGGTAGGCGCATAGCGAGGCGATCTCGGCCGCGATGTCGACGCTGCGCCATACCTCTAGGGCGCCGGGTGGAGCGCCGGTCTCCGTGTCCCAGTTCCATAGCTGAAACGGTGAGGCAATTCCAAACCCCGCGATGCGCTGCAACTGGCGGCGCGATAGCGCTCCTGTGATTACCGGCAATGTTCGCGCGACGAAGTCGAGGATCTTGTCCGGGGTCGGGAAAGAATAGGCTTCGTGCGCCCGTTGGCGGATATGTCCGTCAAAGTCGATCAGCACTAGATCGCATGAGCGACGGCCAATTTTCAGTCCAAACGAAAACGCTCCTTCGGCATCGAGCGAAAACGGAATGGTCGGTTGTCCGACGCGCCCGCGCATCGGAGACTCCCGCCGCAAAAGGCCGTCTGTCTGCAGCCGGTTCATGATCGCCGAGGCGGACTGAACGGAAAGGCCGGTGACTCTGGCCACCTCCATTTTCGACAACTGACGATATCGACGCACAAGCGAGAGGATCAGCCGCTCGTTGTAAGCGCGCACGCCGGCCTGATCGGCGCCGCTCGCGACTGATAGCGCCGCAACGGGCAGCTCAAACGACTCCCCGCCTTCCCCCATTTCCTCACCCGTTTGTTGCGCCCCTGCGGTCGCGCCGCGGGCTCATTAGGCAAGATGGCCTTGGGGGATGCTGCTGTCAATAATAATTCAATCGGATTGATTTATCGATTGACATTTGCTGAGGTTTTTGCGCCAATGCGATTGCGAAGACGTAAGACCGGCGCCAGATTGCGACCGCTTCTGCAGTCCGTTGCGAGCTTTGCGTCAGGCAACCTGACGCAGAATTGAAACATGTTTTTGGGAGGAATGAATGTCCAGGAAGCTTGGAATACTGTCAACCGTCGCGATCGCCGCTCTGTCGATCGGTTTGCTGAGTGCGCCCGCATACGCCGCCGACATCGTCGGCCTCATCACCAAGACCAATACCAATCCCTTCTTCGTCAAGATGAAGCAGGGTTTTGAGGCCAAGGCCAAGGAACTCGGCCTGACGCCGCAAAGCTACGCCGGCAAGGCGGACGGCGACAACGACGGGCAGGTCGCCGCGATTGAAGCGCTGATGGCTGCCGGCGCCAAGGGCATCCTGCTGGTGCCGAGCGACTCGAGCGCCATCGTGCCGACCGTCGAGAAGGCCCGCAAGGCCGGCATCCTCGTCATCACGCTCGACACGCCGCTCGACCCAGTCACCGCCGCTGACGCCAATTTCGCCACGGACAATTACAAGGCTGGCCAATTGATCGGCCAGTGGGCGAAGGCGACCCTCGGCGACAAGGCCAAGACCGCCAAGATCGCCACGCTCGATCTGGCTGCCAACCAGCCGACCGTCGACTACCTCCGCCACAACGGCTTCCTCAGTGGCTTCGGCATCGCCGTCAAGGATCCCAAGCATTTCTCGCAAAGCGACAGCCCGCAGATCGTCGGATCCGACGTGACCGCCGGCTCTCCCGATGGCGGCCGCAAGGCGATGGAAAATATCTTGCAAAAAGCCTCCGAAATCAATGTCGTCTACGCGATCAACGAGCCGTCGGCGGACGGCGGCTTTGCCGCGCTGAAAGCGGCTGGGAAGGACAAGGGCGTCCTCGTCGTCGCGGTCGACGGCGGCTGCCCCGGCATCAAGAGCGTCAAGGAAGGCGTCATCGGCGCGACGTCGCAGCAATATCCGCTGCTGATGGCCTCGAAGGGCGTCGAGGCGGTCGCCGAATTCATCAAATCCGGCAAGAAGCCGGTCAGCATCGACACCGGCGAGCAACTCGTCACCGATCATCCGGTGCCGGGCGTTCCCTCGATCGATACGACAGAAGGGACCAAGCTCTGCTGGGGTTGATTTCCCGAGCGTTTGATCGCTTAATGACATGAGAGTCGGCGCCCTCGTCTTGAGGGTGCCGATTTCGTACGGGCGCAAGCTTGATATAAAGGCGGGCGGACGATGAGCGACACCTCACAAGGACCCCGGCCTGCCCCGCAGGAGTTCGAAAAGGTTCTCGCCGGGGCCGCGACCGCGCAAGCCTCCTTCGATGAGGAACATCTTTCTTTCGCCAAGCGCGCGCAGCACTTCTTGCACGCCTATCCCACCACGGTTCCTTTCGTCGTGTTGCTGCTGGGCCTGTTGCTCGGCATGACAGTCAACTACTCGCATTTCGTTGCCGCCAGCAATCTTTCAACCGTGCTGACACAAGTGACGATTATCGGCATTCTCGGCATTGCGCAAACCCTGGTGATCCTGACCGCCGGCATCGATCTTTCCGTCGGCGTGATTATGGTGATTTCATCGGTCGTGATGGGGCGTCTGGCCGTTGTCGAAGGTGTACCGCTTTTTCTGGCGTTTCCTGCCGGACTCCTGTGCGGCGTCGCCTGTGGCTATCTCAATGGCACGCTGATTACGCGGCTGCAGATGCCGCCGTTCATCGTGACGCTGGGCACGTTGAGCATCATCGGCGCCCTCCTCATATTTTATTCGCAAAGCGAAACGATCCGGTCGCAGGACCTCGAATCCCAGGCGCCCTTCCTGCAATTAATGGGCGTTCCCTTTGAAATCGGCGGCGCCCGGATCATCCTGGCGAGCTTTCTGCTCATCGTCGTCGCCGTGGTGGTGTGGTACGTTCTCAATCGAACCGCCTATGGGCGACACGTCTATGCGACCGGCGACGATCCGGAAGCGGCGCGTCTCGCCGGCATCAACACCGATCGCATCCTGCTGAGCGTTTACACGCTGGCGGGTCTGATTTCCGCCATCGCAGGCTGGGCGCTGATCGGACGCATCGGCGCGATCAGCCCGACGGCCGGCGAGAACGCCAATCTCGACAGCATCACCGCCGTGGTGATCGGCGGCACCAGTCTGTTCGGCGGACGCGGCTCGATCATCGGCACGCTGATCGGCGCGTTGATCGTGGGCGTGTTCCGTTCCGCGGTCTCGCTCGCCGGTCTCGACGTGCTGTGGCAGGAATTCGCCATCGGCATTCTCATCATCGTCGCGGTGGCGCTCGACCAATGGATCCGGAGGGTCTCCAAATGAGCGTCCAGCCCATCATGACGGCGCGCGCCCTGGTCAAGAAATACGGCCGCGTGACCGCCCTCGACCACGCCGATTTCGATCTCTATCCCGGCGAGATTCTGGCGGTCATCGGCGACAACGGAGCGGGAAAATCGTCGATGATCAAAGCGCTTTGCGGCGCCGTGATCCCCGATTCCGGCGAAATCCGTCTGGCGGGAGAGGTGATCAATTTCAAATCCCCGATCGATGCGCGCGAGGCGGGGATCGAAACCGTCTATCAGACCTTGGCCCTGTCGCCGGCCTTGTCGATCGCCGACAATATGTTTCTTGGACGCGAGATTCGTTCGAAGAGTCCGCTCGGCAGTATGTTTCGCGCCCTTGATCGCGGCGCGATGCAGAAGTTCGCGCGCGAGAAGCTGAACGAACTCGGTATGATGACAATTCAGAATATCAACCAGCCGGTCGAAACGCTATCGGGTGGGCAGCGTCAGGGCGTCGCGGTCGCCAGGGCCGCCGCATTCGCCCGGCGGGTTATTATTCTGGACGAACCGACGGCGGCGCTGGGCGTCAAAGAATCGCGGCGCGTGCTCGAACTGATCCTCGACGTCAAAAAGCGCGGCTTGCCGATTATCCTCATCTCGCACAACATGCCGCATGTCTTCGAAGTCGCCGACCGGATCCATATTCACCGGCTGGGTCGCCGGCTGACGGTCGTCGATCCAAAGAAGATCTCAATGTCGGACGCGGTGGCGATGATGACGGGCGCGATGGCGCCGCCCGTCGATCAGGCGGCGTAACACCTGAAGCTACGCGGCTTGCATCGCCCTCTCCACCGTGGGCGGCGAGGCGCATGCGTGTCGCGCATTCGCCGCATAGTTGACAAGCGTGGCCAGCGTCTCGATCGAAACGGGCTCGCCGCGCGATCGGCCGTCGGAGTCCACGCTCTCGCACCAGCAACCCTTGGGCGCCGGATTGATGAATTGCGCGGCGATGTGCGTTTCGAGTTGCCCCACCTCGTTTGCGCGCCGACGCTCGCCCGCCGTCAGGGCCAGCATCGCGGCGGCCAGATGCAACTGGTCGCGTAAGCTCATCGAAGGGTCCTGCGCCGCACCTCCCGCGTCGATCGACCGCGTGAGCATTCCCCGCTCATTGCGCTGCGCGAGCAACCGCGAGCCAAGCGCGTGCATGAGGCTGAGCGCCTCCGCGTCGCCGTTGGCATTACCATAGCGCCGCAACAATACGATCCAATGCGCCGCGCTGGCGGGATGATGGATGGGCCGCCCGGATGGCTCGGTGACCCGCCAGCTGCGATCGAAGGTCTCGCCAACGTTCATGGACGCTCGATCGAGGAGATGAAAGTGGAACAGCTCAAACAATGCGGAAGCGCGTTTTAGATAGGTCGGCGAACCTGTCGCCGCATGAAGCGTCAGGATTGCATCGAGCAGGTGCGCGTGGCTCGCCTGGCGCCGCCCGCCGCCGCCCTGATTGTCCTCGAAGTAGCCGATTGAAGCATTGGCGAGATGGCGGTCGAGAAATTCTAGCACCATGTCGGCGATCAGCAGGATTTCGCGGGAGTCAGTCGCAACATACGAATCGGCGAGCGCCTTGAGCAACCACGCGTGGTCTTCGAGACTGCGCCGGTCGTCCAATACGCGGCCGTCCGCAGCCACAACCCGTGCGAGTCCCGGGTCTCCGTCGGGGGAGAGGAAATTCGTCAGCAGGGTCGCCAGATAGGCAGGGAAAGAGGATCCCTTCGGTCCCGCGAGACCAGCGGCGGCCGCTCGCGCCCGGGCGCTGACGATCTGCGCCTGCACACGCAGCGTCGCGATGGGTCCCTCGCCCGGCAGGCGTAGGGCATTCACTGGGTCGACGGGGGCGCCAAACTCTGTCCGGCCAAGGCTCGACCACGTCGGCATGATGCGATTGAGAATCTGCTCGGGCAGTCTTGGCGCCGCGTGGTCCGGCTGTGCCGCCGCCAATACCCGATCATTCCCCATATTCGCCCCCGCTTGTCGCTAATCTCGGGCAGAATGGGTTTGACCGGTTAATCCCAGCACTAACGCTCCAGCGCCAACGTCAAGCGCGGTTTCCGCAGCGTAAATTCAATCCGCGCCTTTCTATGGAAGAGCGGCGGGCTGCCTCTGCCTCAAGCCCGGCTGGATAGTCGCTCCCGGCGCCTCAATTGAAAAACATCCACGTCGCCAGTTGGTTAGCGGTCTGAGTAGAGACGCGCTTGAGCGTCCGCGGGGTCGCCCGCAAACTGTTCGGTATTGGTTAACCAAGCCCAAGTTTACCATGGGCGGTGGCAGACGTAAGGGAAGAATAAACTATGCGGGCGCTACAAAGCTTCACGCGTGTCGCGTTGCTTTGGCGTCAGAATGAGTAAGGTGTCCAAGACGGTTATGTGGTTCGTCGCTGGGCTCGCGCTCATAGCGATCGCTACGGAACCCGTCAGCATTCGCGCCCAGTTCGTTGTCGGCGTCGCCTGCCTGATCCTGATGGGCGTGATCCGCAAACTCAAGCTCACCGGCCCCTGGCGTCATGTCTTTCTGGCTCTGAGCACCGCGATCGTCATGCGCTACTTTTTCTGGCGCACCGCCAACACTCTTCCGCCGCTCAATGACTGGGTCGACTTTATTCCTGGCGTATTGCTGTACATCGGCGAGATCTACAGCACCGTGATGCTGTGCATCAGCCTGTTTGTGGTTGCCGATCCGCTCGAACGCAAGCCTCCGCCGCAGTTGCGCGACGAGGACCTGCCGACGGTGGACATCTTCATACCGACCTACAACGAGGATCCGGAGTTGTTGGCGATGACCGTCGTCGGCGCGGTCGGCCTCGATTACCCCAAAGAGAAGTTCAAGGTTTTTATTCTCGACGACGGCGGCACGGATCAGAAGTGCAATCAGGACAATCCCGCCAAGGCGCGCGAGGCCAAGAATCGCCGCGCTCAGCTCAAGGCGCTCGCGGCGGAACTTGGCGCTGGCTATTATACGCGGGCGCGCAACGAACATGCCAAGGCCGGCAATATGAACAACGCCCTCGGACAGACCGAGGGCGAACTCATTGTTGTGTTCGACGCCGACCATGTGCCGATGAAGGAGTTCCTGCGCGAGACGGTGGGCTATTTCCGAGAAGACCCGCGCCTCTTCCTCTGCCAGACCCCGCATTTTTTCTCCAACCCCGATCCGCTCGAGAAAAATCTCGAGACGTTCGCGCGCATGCCGTCCGAAAACGAGATGTTCTACGGGATCATCCAGAAGGGTCTCGACAAATGGAACGGCGCTTTCTTCTGCGGATCCGCCGCACTAGTGCGCCGCGCCGCGCTTAACGAAGTCGGCGGCTTCTCCGGCATCACGATCACCGAGGATTGCGAAACCGCGCTCGATCTGCATTCGCGCGGCTGGAATTCCTGCTACATCGACAAGCCGATGATTTCAGGCCTGCAGCCCGAAACATTTGCCTCTTTCATCGGCCAGCGCTCGCGCTGGGCGCGCGGAATGTTTCAGATATTTCTGCTCAAGAACCCCATCTTCAAGCGCGGCTTATCGGTCGCCCAGAAGATTTGCTACCTCTCAAGCATGACCTACTGGTTCTTTCCGATCTTCAGATTGCCGTTCCTCGTTTCGCCGCTGCTGTACATCTGGTTTTCGATGAAGATTTACCTGGCCAACGCCCAGGAGTTTTTCGCCTATACGATGATCTATATGATCGGCAGCATGATGACGCAGAGCTATCTCTACGGCGCTGTGCGTTGGACCTGGGTGTCGGAGCTCTATGAATATGTTCAGACCGTCTATCTCAGCCGGGGCCTGATCAGCGTCATTCTCAACCCGCGCAAGCCGACCTTCAATGTGACAGACAAGGGCATGAGTCTGGAGAAGGATCATCTCTCCGAACTTGCCATTCCCTATTTTCTGCTGTTTGGCCTGTTCGGCGTTTCGATGATCGTCTGTCTGTATCGCTTGTTCGTCGAGCCCGACGCCAACGAATTGCTTGTCGTCGTCGGTATGTGGAACCTGTTCAATCTGCTGCTGTCGGGCGCGGCGCTCGGCGTGGTGACCGAACGGCGCACCGTGCGCGTCGACATCGATAGGGCCGCCCAAATCGCGATAGGCAGCGTCATTACGCCCACAAAAATCTCAGACATCTCCTATGGCGGATGTCGCATCCACTTGCCCGTCGCCGCAGTGCCGCAGCCGCTCCGCGAGGGCATCGCGGCGGTTCTCAACGTACCGCTCAATCGCGAAGGCGGCGGAACCCAGTCGTTGCCGGTCATCGTCAGCAACCTCACCACGGTGGCCGGCGAGCTTTCAATCGGCCTTCGCTTCCCGCCGTTGAAGCTCCGCCACTATCAGGTCGTGGCCGATCTCATGTACACGAGCGCGCGCGAGCTCGAGACGTTTCGCGCCAAGCGCCGCAAGCCGCAGGGCATTTTGCTCGGCATCTACGTCCTCGTCCGGTGGGGCGTTACCGAACCATTTCGCGGTAGCCGCTTTCTCCTCGCACATCTGCGCCATCGTAAAGCTGAAGCAGCGGCCGCTATTGAGGCGCATATGCCCGCGATTGTCGCCGATCTGAGTCCCGAGCTCGCGCCTGTCGCGGAAGCGGCGCCGATGGCGATAGCGGTGAACCAATGAGCGCGACGCGATCCTTCGGGGTCTTCGCCCGGACCGTCGCTTTGACGACCGCGCTTATCGCAGCGCCCGCTTGTGCGCAAAACTTGGCGACGGCGACGCCGACGGCTCACGCGGCCAGTTCGCTGCATCGCCTTGGCGCCGACATGCTCCAATTGCGGTTCGAGGGTGAGACCAGCACCAAAGTGTGGCCGGTCTACGTGACCGCCGCCCAGGCGTCGACTCGCGCGCGAATTCATATCGCCTATTCCAACGCGATCTCCGTCATGCCCGAGGCATCGACGATCTCCGTCAGCGTCAACGACGTGGCGGTCGCGCAAGCCTCGATCGCCGCCGCGAGCGATCCTGGAAATGTCGACGTCGAGTTGCCGCGTGGCTTGCTGGAACCGGGTTATAATGCGGTGCGCGTGAGTGTCCAACAACGCCATCGCGTCGACTGCTCGCTCGAAGCAACCTACGAATTGTGGACGCAGCTCGATCCCGCACAGAGTGGCTTGACCTTTCCCGGTCTCGCCGATTTGCCGATCACAAGCCTCGATGATCTCGCCTCCTTGAGTCCGGACGCGTCCGGCGCGGTTCCGATCCGCGCCATCCTGCAGAAGAACGCGGAGCCCGAGACGATCGATCTTACGATGCGCGCAATTCAGGCGGTCGCGCTGCGTGGCGGCTATGCGCGGCCAGTCGTCGACGTGTCCCACGAGTTGGGCGAATCCACTGGCCTGGCGGTCGTCGTAGGCTCCAGAAGCGAGCTTCGCGATCGCGGGTTTGGACAATTCATCGCCAGCGGCGCGCCCCTAACGCTGAACGGGACAGGTGTTGCTGGGCGCTCGATCCTCGCGGTCACCGGCGCCAATGCGGCGGAGATCGCCGCCGCGATCGAACAGATTCTGCCCCCGCGGCGCCTTGAGCAGCGGCTCGCGACGCCAGCCGGCGCACGCGCACTGGCCGGCGTCGGCGGCTACCGCGTAACCGGCGATATGCAAATCTCCTTTCACGACCTTGGCGTGCGCACCGAGGAGTTCAATGGCCGGCTGTTTCGCAGCGGATTCGACATTGTCATGCCGCCCGATTTCTATCCTGCCGATTACGACAAGCTGACTCTTCTGATTGACGCGGGCTACTCGCCAGGCCTCGATCCGCGCAGCCAGATCCTGGTGCGCGTCAACGATCGCGAAGCCGCTTCGCTGCAACTCCGCAATCCCAACGGCGATCTGTTCCGCGCGCGCCAGCTGACAGTCTCGCTCAGCGCTTTGCGGCCGGGCTTCAATCATGTGGTGGTTGAAGCGCAAATCCCGGAGCAGGCGGACAAGGCTTGCGATGTTCACGCTTTGCTCGGCGCGAAGAAACGCTTCGTGCTAATGGACCATTCGGAACTGATTATGCCCAGCATCGCGCGGATCGTGCGCATGCCCAATCTTTCGATCACCGCGGCGAGCGGATTTCCCTACGCCAATCAGGATGCCGCCCATCTCTATTTGCCGCGGCCGAGTGCGGACACGATCGGTGCCGCCGCGACGTTTCTGGCGCGCGCCGCGGTTGCCGCCCGACGCCCGCTCCACACCGCGTTCACGACGCAAAAAAGCGATCTGAGTTCCGGGTCGGCGATTCTCGTCGGGTCGATAGCGGATTTCCACGATCCGCTCGTCGATTGGTTCGGGCTTGACTACGCCCGCTTGAAGGAGGGCTGGTCGCACCCGCAGGAAGCGCAGCGGCTGGAGGAAAAGACGGAAGCTGAAAAGCAGATGATCAAGGTCGAGGCGCCGCCTGACGACCTGTTCGATCAATGGGCCGATAACCTCCATTCCACCCGCTGGAGCTTCGACCCAAGGCCGTATCTGCGCGTCTGGTACGACAAATACATCAACGTCCATTCCGCCGATTTTGCGTTCTACCGGGCAGCTGACCGTAAATTCGCGCCGGATGCGAAGGCGACGATTGTCGTTGCACAGGCGCAAGCGCCTTCTGGCGGCCATGACACCTGGACCATTGTCGCAGCAGCCAACGACGAAATCCTCGAACGCGAAATGCGCAACCTCGTCGCGCCCACGGCCTGGAACCGGATCGAGGGACGCGCCATCGCGTTCGATCCCAAAAAGAACGGCCTGGCGATCGCAACGGGAAACGGCGGATATTTCATTGAGACCGCCGCCTTGACCCCGGCCAATTTTCGCCTGGTGGCGGCCGGCTGGCTGTCCTCAAACGTCGATGTCTATGTCCTCGTCCTGACGTTGGCCGCATTGACGCTCGGCGTCCTGACGAAGGCCACCGTGCGGCTGTATGGGGCGCGCACGTGACATTGCGGCGGTTCGGATTGGCATGCCTCGCGGCGCTCTATCTTGCCGCGCCTGGCATCCGCGATGTGGAAGCGCAAGACGCGCCTCCGATCGTGACTCCGCAGGCGCAATGGCAGGCCTACAAGGATCGATTTATCGGCAGCGAGGGCCGGCTGATCGACGACAGCGCCGGCAACGTCAGCCACACCGAGGGGCAGGGCTATGCCATGCTGCTCGCGGCGTTTGCCGACGACGCGCCAGCCTTCGCTCGGCTCTGGTCGTGGACCCAGGCTAACCTCTACATTCGTGGTGATGGTCTGGCGGCCTGGCGCTGGCGTCCGCAAGACACTCCACACGTCCTTGACCACAACAATGCGACCGACGGCGATTTGCTGATCTCGTGGGCCCTTGCCGAGGCGGGCCGGCGCTGGAAGAATCCGAACTATATCACTCAGGCGCATAAAAACGCTTTGGCGATCGCCCGCCTTGTCACCTATGATTCCATTCTCGGGCGTACGCTCGCCCCTGGCATCGCCGGCTTTGGGCCCAAGGATTCGGACGATGGGCCAATCGTCAATCCCTCGTACTGGGTTTTTCCGGCAATCGATGCCTTGGCGGAGATCGCGCCCGAAGTCGATTGGGGCGCTGTGCGGGCTAGCGGATACGCCTTGCTCGACGGAGCCAAATTCGGTCCGAGGCGATTGCCAAGCGACTGGGTATCGCTCAAAAGCGGTTTCCAGCCCGCAGCGAAATATCCAAAGACCTTTGGCTATGACGCAATTCGAGCGCCGCTCTATCTGATCTGGAGCGGCCATAGCGAACAGGCGCGCCTTCAATCTTTCGCAGACGGATGGGCGAACGCCCACTATCAGGCCCCTTCTGTCATTGACGCCGTCACCGGCGCGGCCGTCGAGCCATTTACCGAGGAAGGCTATCTCGCCGTAGCGGCCCTTGTGCGCTGCGCGGCGACCGGCGAGCGCTTTCCAGAAAATTTAAGAAGCGTTCACCTTGATAGATACTATTCCGCAACCCTTCACATGCTTTCCTTAGCGGCAGCGCGCCAAAGGTTGCCGCAATGTTTGTGAGGGTTGGTTGGGTTCTGGCGCTATTGTGCGCCGGCGCAGTTTTTGCGCCGGTTCGCGCTGTGGAATCGGCTGTCCCGACCAGCGCCGAGCTGTTTCCCGACGAAGCGCCACAGAGCCTGATCCGTGCTGGCGCTGGCGATGAAGGCTCCCCGTCAGCGCCGTTCGACAATCGCGCCGCAAAGACCTCGCTCTATCCGAAAATCTATCAGGGGCCGCTGTTCGGTTCGTTGTTCTCGCGCTCGCTGACGGAACAGAAGGTCGATGAAACCGCGCTGCGCTATTATGCGTCGCTGCACAACAATGACCGGGTGGAGGCCGAAATCCGCCGGTTGAAGGTCCTCTATCCCAACTGGATCGTGCCGACCAACATCTATTCGGCGGGAGGTTCGGGCAACGACGAGCAGCCATTCTGGGATTTGTTCGCCGCAGGCCGCATGGAGGAACTGCACGCCGGCGTCGCGGTGCGGATCAAGGGGGAGCCCGGCTGGCGGCCCTCGCGCGATCTCGTCAGCAAGATCGAGCGCAAGGAAGCCGTCGATCGGCTGACCAGGGCGTCCAACGCCCGCGACTGGGGAGCCGTCCTGGAGGTCGCCAACAGTCAGCCATCTGTGATGCATTGCGCCTATATCGACGCAGACTGGCGCGTTGCCGAAGCGTTCGTTGGGATCGGCGCCGCCGACCGCGCGTTCGAAATCTACCACGCGATCATCGCCACCTGCACCGACCACGATGAGCGCCTGGCGACCGTGCGCAAATCGATCGCGATGTTTTCGGTCGACGAAGTCAAGTCGCTGATCGCGCTCGGCACCAAATCGAGCGATGGAGAGGCTGAATTCGATGCCGTCAAGAACGATCTGACGAGGGCCCGCATCGGCGCCGTCAACGCCGGCAAGTCGAAAGATCAGATCGAGGAAACCGCGCTCAACGAGCTTTTTGCCGAAATCGAACGAACCCACCAAAAGAGCGATCTAACCCTCGCGGGCTGGTACGAATTCTCTCGGGGACGCTTCACGCAGGCCGATCGCTGGTTCTCGCTTGGTCTTCCCGAGGTTCAGCCCTCGAGCCGCGATGAGGATGAGAAGTTCGCCGAGGGCCACGCGCTGTCGCTGATGAGGCTCGGCCGGGTCGAAGAAGCGCGAAAGTTTGCCTGGGAGTGGCGCGACGCCTCAAAAGCGATGCGTGAGCTCTACGCAGGAACGATGATTGAGCTGCTGACGCGCGCAGATCCCCCGCCGGATGTTTCGGCGGCCGCTCTCGACGACTTCATTGCCATGGTCAATCTCGACCGCTCGTTCAGCGGCGCGCAAGCGCTTGCCTGGTTTCATCAGAACCGCAAGGATTGGGAAAATTCCGCTCTATGGTTCAAGAGCGCGTTGGCCTGGAAAGGCATCGACCCGCGCGCGCCGCCGGACGATGGCGCCGATAAGAAAGAACTCGCCAAGGCGATCGAAGGCTATGTCATCGCGCTTGAGAATTTGCAGCGCTTCGATGAAGCGCTTGATATCGCCAACGCCTGGCGGCTGACAAATCTGACGCTGCGCGGGTTGTTCATTTCAGTCGTCACTGAAATCCTCAATCAGTCGGAAAAGAAGACAAACCTGTCGAGCGAACGGCTCGATCATTATGCGCAAGCGGTGACCGCGGACCACTCTGTGATCGGGGCTCAGAATCTTGGGTGGCTGAGCTATCGATCGAGCGACTGGAACCTGTCGATTGACTGGTTTGGCAAGGCGATCGGCTGGTCGCCGAACGGCAAGGGCGACGCCAAGATCAACGAGGGCTATGCGCTGGCGCTGAAGGGGGCGGGGCGGCTCAGCGAAGCGGAAGAGGTGGCGTGGGCGTGGCGCGATCAATCGAGCGATCTGCGCAGCGCCTATTTCGGCGTGATGGTGATCCAGCTTTCGCGCGAGGATCTGCGCGACAAGGTTTCGGACGCGCGCATCGAGCGGTTCGCCAAACTGGTGCGGCTCGATCATTC
>Ga0075030_100002106_pt1 | contig 18054 bp, 11 predicted proteins | sample LitLauG_LLR_2012_FD_71393 | JGI IMG/M metagenome (GOLD analysis project Ga0075030, IMG submission 71393) | Freshwater sediment microbial communities from Pennsylvania, USA - Little Laurel Run_MetaG_LLR_2012 | ecosystem: Environmental > Aquatic > Freshwater > Creek > Sediment | place: USA... | reverse complement strand
GTCGAATAGCGCGGGATCCAGGGTCTGCTTGCTAAGTTCCGACACCCCAATTGTGACGGTCGTGGGGGTTCCATCCGTGCCGGGCATGGTGATCGCCTGAGACAGAGGGTAGCCTGCCTTCCCGCTGCCGCTGTGGTGTTCCACGATCGCATCCTGGCAACCCTGTGCCGGGTGCACGGGCGGCGCCAACTGATTGCAGCCGGCCAGTTCCTTGCTCACATCCGCGTACCAGCCATCAATCTCGAAACTCTGATGAACCTGCGTGCAGGCGTTTTGCGAAGACTCCTGGGTGACCTTCACCTTCAGGTGGCGCGCCGCATATCCGTACAGTTGCTTCCGCTCGCCCGTGTCCGTGATTGTCGTGGTGACATCAATCTTGCCCCCGCTTATCTCCGGTACTGGAGCGCCGGTCGCCAACGCTGCGGCGCGCGCGGCCGCTGCGTCCTGTGGATCGTTCGCCACGTGGTACGTCTGAGCCGACTCGTTAATGGTCACGGTGCGCTTAAGATCGCATTGCCGCAGAGTGACGGTGCTTCCGGCGGGCCCCTGGTTCACCTCTCTTGTTCGGGAGCCTTTTATTGAAGTATCAGTCGTGGAAACAACATTTCCACCAACCGAGATGTTTTTCTTGATGTGCAGATCTTGCGCCTGAGTCGCCGTCGCTAGCGCCAACAGGGTCAGGATCGGGAAGAGCGGTCGCAAGCAGAGGGAACGCATATGCAACTCCTTTGAGTTAGTTGTGGCCCGGAGCAGTCCAAACACTGGATGGGGAGGTCCCCGGCCAGCTCCCCCCAACGCTCGCCAGCCAGGGCGCGACTGCTCCTCCTGTATGGTTATGCGAGAAACGAAAGCGTTTCTCCTCACGGTCTTAGACTTTTTTTGATTTTTCTCCCTTCGCGGGAGGAAGGCATGTCCCCAGGGTCGGTACGGATTCTACGTGGCTGGATCGAAATCTGTGGAAATCTCGTTCCCTAACCAGCCTCTTTTCAATGCATTGACACCGAAACATCAAGAGGTTATGCTACCAACCCTACGCGCCACCCCCCGGGCGCTCGGGGCCGAACCTGTGGCACGCGACTCCTCCGAACCGATCACCGAACTCCTTGAGCGTTGGCGTGGCGGCGACCAAGTCGCGCTGGATGCCTTAGTCCCCCTCGTTTATTCGGAACTCCGCCAGATCGCCCACCACTATCTTCAACGGGAGCGCTCGGACCATACCCTGCAAAGCACCGCCCTGGTCCACGAGGCGTACGTGCGGCTGGTCGGCCACAACATCCCCGCATGGCAAGATCGAGCTCACTTCTTTGGGGTGGCTGCGCGCGTCATGCGCCAGATCCTGGTGGAGTATGCTCGCAGTCACCGCGCCGCCAAGCGCGGGGGCGAAGTCTGCAAAGTCACACTCGAGGAAGGCCTGCAAGCCCCTCAGCCGATGAACCTTGACGTAATCATGCTCGACGACGCTTTGAGAAACCTGGCCGACCTGGATCCTCAGCAAAGCCTCATCGTCGAATTGCGTTTCTTCGCTGGGCTTTCGATCGAGGACACCTCCGAAGTGCTAGGCGTCTCGCCAGCGACGGTATCGCGCGAATGGACTTCTGCCCGCGCATGGTTGCACCGCGAGATCTCACGGGGACAAAGCGCATGAACCCGGAACGCTGGCAGCAAGTAAAGCAAGTGTTGAACGGAGCGCTCGCTCTCAAGAACGTCGAGCAGCCCGCTTACCTGGATCAAGCCTGCCGTGGCGATCGCGACCTTCGGGATGAAGTCGAAACTCTTCTCCATCACCACCAGCAGGCAGACACGGGTTTTCTCGGTCGACCCGCCATCGTGTTGCAGATGCCAGGAGCCGCTGCCGACCGGCCTCCTTCCCGCGTGGGCCGCCGTGTCGGAGTCTATCAACTTCTGGAGGAGATTGGTCACGGCGGCATGGGTGAGGTTTATCGCGCCGCCCGCATCGACGGGCAGTACGAGAAGCAAGTGGCTGTCAAGCTGGTTCGAGGCGGTTTCGATACAGCCTCAGTGCTTGAACGCTTCCGGCACGAGCGTCAGATCCTGGCCTCACTGGATCATCCCAATATCGCGCGTCTTCTCGACGGTGGAACTACTGAAGATGGCATCCCCTATCTCGTAATGGAGTTGATCGAAGGCACGCCGATTGACCGGCACTGCGATGAACGCGCCCTGTCGGTCACCGAGCGTCTGGAACTTTTCCGGCCGGTGTGTGCCGCTATACAGTACGCGCACCAGCACCTGGTCATTCATCGCGACATCAAGCCCAGTAACATCCTGGTGACCGCCGGTGGAATTCCGAAGCTTCTCGATTTTGGGATCGCAAAAATCCTGGATCCTTCCTCGAGTTCAGAGGCCACCCTGCTCAACCCGTTGACTCCGGAGTATGCCAGCCCGGAACAGGTTCGTGCGGAACCGATCACGACCGCAAGTGACGTGTATTCGCTGGCGGTGGTGCTCTACCAGTTGCTGACCGGCCACTCCCCTTATCAAGGGCAGCCGGGCACACGGCGCGACCTTGCTCGCGCCATTTGTGAACTGGAGCCTGAGCGGCCCAGCACAGTCATTCTCAAGAATGCTGAAGAGTCGCGTAACGGACTCGTTTCCCGCATCACCTCCGAAGAGATCAGCCGAACGCGGGAAGGCTCCACGGCGAAGTTGCACCGCCGTCTTGCTGGAGATCTGGACAACATTGTTCTTAAGGCGCTGCGGAAAGAACCGCAGCGCCGGTACAGTTCGGTCGAGCAGTTTACTGAGGATATTCGATGTCACCTTTACGGACTGCCAGTCACTGCGCGCAAGGATTCATGGAGCTACCGTGCCAGTAAATTTGTAGGCCGTCACATCGCCGCAGTGGCCGCGGCCCTGGTTGTCATCCTTACCCTGGCAGTAGGCATGGCCGTCACATTGCGAGAGAAGCACATTGCGGAACGGCGATTTAACGATGTCCGAAAGCTGGCGAACTCGTTGATCTTCGAGGTCCACGATTCCATCAGAGACTTGCCCGGTTCAACCTCGGCGCGGAAGCTGCTCGTCGGACGTGCGCTTGAGTATCTGGACAGCCTGAGTCAGGAAGCCAAAGGCGACCAATCGCTGCAAGGCGAACTGGCAGCGGCTTACGAAAGAGTTGGCGACGTCCTTGGGCATCCCTATTACGCCAACTTGGGCGATGCTCCTGGGGCGCTGCAAAGCTATCGCAAATCATTGGCCATTCGCGAGAGCCTCGCCGCGGCACGCCCCGATGACGCGCAGCGGCAGAGTGAATTGGCCGGGGACTATCTCAGAATCGCTAATCTGCTGGAATCCACGGGGGATCTCAACGGGGCGCTGAGCATGGTCAAAAAGGCCCTGCCCATTACCCAGAGGATAGCGGCGACCGCCAAAATGACGCCGCCCGCGGCAGATCAGCTTGCGGGGGGCTACTACTTTACCGCCGGATTGCTGGCACAAACAGGCGACCTCGACGGAGCGTTGAAGAACTACCGTCTGGCGGCATCCGCCCGCGAGGCGGGGCTGCAGCTTGACGGGACAAACATGAACCTGCGCACCCACCTGGCCGCCGATTACTCTGGGATGGCCGCTTCTGTAAGCAAGAAGGATCTGACCCAAGCGGTCCAGTTGCAAAACAGGTCGATCGAGCTACTGGAAGAAGTCTCCCACGAACACCCAAATAGCGCCGCCCTCCGCGAATACCTCGGGGAGGATTTCAGCCGGCTCGCCGGTTTCAGAAGGGATCAAGGCGACGCGGAAGCCGCCTTGGAGGCAAATCGAAGAGCACACGTGATTTTTCGGGATCTGGTGACAGCGGACCCGAATGACTCGCTTGCGAAGGCCAACTTCGCTTTTACCGACAACGGGCTTGCCGAGGCTTTAGTTTCACTGGGCAAACCAGTGGCCGCCTTAGATGTGCTTCGGGAAGCTACCACCACCTTCGATAGCTTGTCTCCCACAACGTCTCGCAACCGCTACGTTCGTAGTGGATTAGCGAGTTCCTATTCCGGGCTGGGGCGCGCTTATGCGGCGTTGGCGACCGGGAAGCACGCTTCCGCATCCGATCGAGCCGAAAGATGGCGCGAAGCCCGTTCCTCGTATGAGAAAGCCCTGTTGCTTTGGATCGACAAGCAAAAGCGCGCAGAATTAGAAGATGCCGAGCGTGAGGAAGCAGGAATCGCTGCCGCCAACATAGCGCGCTGCGACTCAGAGCTCGGCAAGCTACACTTCCCGCGGTAAAAGTAATCCCCGGAAAGCTGCTGGACGCTCCCGGCACACTACGCAACGGCCTTGCCAGAGACTTGGCGCCCTGGAGCAATCCCGTCACAAATCTCTCATAGACCCGAAGTTTCGTAGCGCAGGACGGACGACGCAAGGCGATAGTCGTACCCGGCTTGGGCGTTGCTGATCTCCGCCTGCGTTGCCTGCAGTTGCGCCTGACTTAACTCGACGATCGAGCCGAGACCCAACTTGTAACGCGCTTGCGCAAGATCGAGCGCAAGTTGCGCCTGTTGCAGAAATTGCTGAGTAACCGCCAGCCGGTCATAGGCAGCGTTCGCATTGAGCCAGCTGGTGCGAACGTCCCGTGAAATACGGTTGCGCAGGTCGAGCACGCGATCTCTCGCGGCTTGCGACCGCAAATCTGCTTCATGGCTGCGGGCAGTGTACAGAAACCCATTGAATATCGGGATATCCATGTTTGCGCCCACCGCCCCGTACCAGCTGGGAAGATGGTCATTTCGTACCGGAGCTCCGCCCACCGCGCCGAGCGCCCGGATCGATGGAAGAAGCAGGTCCCGCTCCGCTGTCTTCAATTTCTGCGCGGCCTGGTACTGGTAGTCCAGTGCCAGCAGCTCGGGGCGCTTCGCCAAGGCTTCGGTGATCAGAGCATCGATGTTGGCAGGCGGTGCGTTGATCGCCTCGGTATCCTCCATCAGCGTCATATCCTGCAGCGCGGGGTAACCTAGCACGGCCGAGAGGCTCGCGAGCGCAGCCTTGTCGTTGTTCTGAGCATCCAACAAAAGCAATTTTGCCTGCGCCAGGTTCACGTTGGCAAAACTCAGGTCCAGTTCCGACTTCAGCTTATTCTTAGTCAGAGCTCCAACCTGATCGGCCACCAGTTGCCGGGCATTTACTGTCTCCTCCGCAACTCGCAAGACGGCGTGCGTCTGCAGTGCGCTGAAGAATGTCTGGTTCACTTCCAGCAGGATCTGCTCTTTGGTTGCAAGCGCGTTCTGCTCCTCGGCGCGCTGCGAAAAAGCTGCACTCGCGACCAGGTTGGTGGTGCGTCCGAAATCCGTAATGAGTTGACTTACGCTGACACCGCCCGCCGCTCGTTCGTAGATGATGGGGTTATTCAACCCTCCCGCTGTAATTCTGCTGTTCTCCTGCGCGTCGACACCGGCGATATCCGCGTTGGCGGTGGGCCAAAGGTTCGACCGCACTTCACGAGTAACTTGTCGCGACGCCAATGCCAGCAGATGGGCTACAGAAATTTGCGGATTTTGCCTCAGCGCCAGTTCTTCCGCCTCCTTCAGCGACAACTTCGGTGCCTCAGTCGCCGGCGCCGACGGCGCCCCGTTTTGCGGCACCTGATCCAGTCCGGGCCGCCATGCTTCCTGGAAACTGGCGATCGCTTGTGGTACCGGCGTTGAAGGCAGATCGGCCTTCGCACTCGGCGTCTGTCCAAGTACCCAAGCTGGGGCAGCCAGAACCCATACGACCAGCACTTGGTTTCGCATCAGGCCAACTTCTCCTCAGTGGGGGTTTCGTCCTTCGCGTGGAACCACAGGTACGCCGCGGGCACAAGGTACACCGTGACCACCACCGACACCAGCAGACCACCAATGATCGCCCGGGCCAGCGGTGCGTACGCCTCTGCGCCCGTTCCCAGTTTCATCGCCATCGGAATCAGTCCGAGCAGGGTCGCCAGTGAGGTCATCAGCACCGGCCGCAACCGCAGGCGCGACGCGACCGAGACAGCTTCCTTCAGAGGCTTTCCCTCCCGGTGCAGGTTGCGGGCAAACTCAACGATCAGGATGCTGTTCGAAACCACAATCCCCACCATCATCACCACTCCCATCAACGACATCACATTCAAGGTGGTTCCCGTCACCAGTAGGAACAGCAGCACTCCCGCCAGCCCCGGAGGAATCGCGAGCAAAATGATGAACGGATCCAGGAACGAAGCGAATTGGGCAACCAGCACCAGGTACACCAGCACAATCGCGAGGATCAAGCCGATGCCAAGGCTCTTAAATGACGACCGCATCCCCTGCACCGACCCACGCACGTTCACGCGCACGCCTTCGGGCAGGGTTGTATTCTGCACGATTTTCTCGATCTGGCCGCCAACCTTTCCCAGATCCTCCGTTTTCGGCGACACGTAGAGATCGATCACGCGAAACAACTGGTAGTGATCAACCTCCGTCGGGGACGGAATGGTCTCAACCCTCACCACCGTGTCGAGGGTAGTCGGGTTCGTGAGCTTGGGACCGCGCAGCGGAATCTGCTTCAGGTCCGCCAGCGTCTTGATGGCGTCCTCAGGGTATTGCACGGTCAGCATGTAAGGATTGCCGCTCTTGGGATCAATCCAGTAGTCGGGCGCGATCATGCCGTTCGAGGTCAAAGCCGTGATGATGTTGTCGACCACCTCCTGTTGAGACAGTCCCACCAGGCTGGCCTTCTCTCGATCCACATCCAGCCGCAGTGCCGGGTAGTCAATATCCTGCGGGATCAGCACGTCACTCACATTCGGAAGCCGGCGCACCTGCGAAGCAATGCCCGTCGCGCTGGCATAGACCTGCTTGAGGCTGTTTCCACTCACCTGGATATCAATGGGCGCTGGCATTCCCATGTTGAGCACCGCGTCCACCAACCCTCCGGACTGGAAATACGTGCTCAGCTGTGGCATGTCGCGGCTCAACCGGTCGCGAACCTCGCTCATATATTGATAGCTGCCAATCTTGTGCCCTTCTTTCAGGCTCACCTGGACAAACGCGGTGTGCGGAGCGGAATTGGGCGTGTAGATCGCGGAGAAGTCCGTGGTGATGCCAATATTGGATACGATCATCCCCAATTCATTAGGCGGAACAACCTGGCGAATCGTATCTTCGACATCCTTTATATATTGTTCGTTGAGCTCCACTCGCGTCCCCGATGGCGCCTTCACGTTGATCACGAACTGGCCCGGATCGGTTCGCGGAAAGAACGCGAGACCCATCAGCGGATAGAGGGACAGGCAGAGCAGAGAAACGCCGGCAAGACCAAGGGTCGTCGCCACCGGCCGCAGCAATGATCGGTTTAGCGTGCGATCGTACGAGACCAGCATCTTCTCGAAATAGACGTTGAACTTCCGTGCGATCGCTCCGAACCTTGCGCCCAGGGACCCTTCGCCCACTTCCTCGTCGGCTTGATGCTTGCCGATGAGTTTGGCACAGAACAGCGGCACCACCGTCATCGCCACCACATACGATGCGAACAACGACAGGACGACCGCCGTCGCCAGCGCGACAAACAAAAAGCGACTCACACCGTAGAGAAAGATGACTGGGAAAAAGACGATCGCTGTCGTGATCGTGGCCGCTAGCACCGCCAGCGCCACTTCCTGGCCGCCTTTTTCGGCTGCGACCTCTGGAGCCTCTCCCATCTCGAGGTGGCGGAAGATGTTCTCCAACACGACCACCGAGTTGTCGATGAGACGCGAGAACGCAAGCGCGAGGCCTCCTAGCACCATGGTGTTGATCGTGCCTCCTCCCGCGCTGATCGCCAAAAATGCCGCTAGCGCCGAAAGCGGGATTGACAGGAACACTGCCGCGGTGGCCCGCATGCTACCCAGGAAGAGCAGGATCATCAATCCCGTCAGCACCAATCCGATGGCACCCTCGTGCAGCAGGTTTTCGATCGCCAGCTTCACAAAGATCGACTGGTCAAACACGACCTTGGCGATGAGCTGCTTGGGGATGTCCACCAGTCTGGAGATAGCATCCTGGATCCCATCCACAACCGCGATGGTGTTGGTGTCCCCCCCTTGCTTGAGAATCGGCAGGTAGACCGATCGCTGGCCATCCACCCGCACGATATTGGTCTGGATCGCCTGCGCGTCCAGCGCGTTGCCCACGTCCCGCACGAGCACTGACGCCTGCCCCACCGTCTTCAAAGGCATGTCATTGATGGCCTGGGCGGCAGGCACCTGGCTGTTCGTGTACAGGTTGTAATCGTACGGCCCGATTTTTACATCGCCCGCCGGCAGAATCAGGTTGCTCTGATTCACCGTGCGGACTACGTCCATCACCGACAGCTCGTGCGCGTCCAGCTTGAGCGGATCGACATACACCATGATCTGGCGGTAGCGCCCACCGAAGGGTTGCGGCACGGATGCGCCCGGCACACTCGCAATTTGATTGCGTACTGTGTACTGGCCCAGATCGCGCAATTGCGTCTCGTTCAGTCCCTGCCCCTTCAGGGTGATCAGGCACACCGGGAGGCTGGAAGCGTCGAATTTCAGGACCACCGGTGGAAGCGTTCCGGGTGGAAGACGGCGGAGATCTGCCATGGCCAGATTCGAAATTGTGCTCAAATCCGCGTCCGCGTTGGTTCCCGGTTGAAAGTAGATTTTGATCAGACTGACCCCCGGCAACGATCGCGACTCGATGTGGTCGATGCCGCTCCCCAGGGTGAAGAACCGTTCGAAAGGATTGGTAATGTCCGTTTCAATCTGCTGGGGAGGCATGCCGGAGTAGAACGTCGCCACCACCACGACCGGGATATTGATCGGCGGAAACAGATCCACCGGCATTCGCACCAGCGTAACCGTGCCGACGATCGCGACCATCAGGCACGCGACAATAATGAAGAATGGATATTTGATGGCGAAACTGGACATTAGTAGTCAGCCTCTGTGTTTTCGGCGATGACCTTAGGTTCGACTCGGTCGCCCGCGCGGAACTGGCCGCGTGATCCGATCAGCACGCGATCACCTTCACTGAGGCCGGAAAGAATCTCAACGCTGCTCGTGCCTTCCAGCCCCAGCCGGACTTGCCGTTCCTCCAGGCGATTCTGAGCATCCACGATGAGCACACTCGACTCCGCGCCGTTGCGAGCGACCGCCTGAACCGGAACGGTCAGCGCAGCCTCCTTGTGCGCCAGCGTCAGGTCCACTTCGGCGTACATTCCTTGCACCAGGCCGTGGTCCGTATTGCGAACGTCCACCTCGGTATGCATCGTGCGAGTATCCTCGTCCACGGAATCTGCGAACCGCGCCACTTTCCCCTCGAACGTCCGGCCCAAGGTCTGCACCCGGACCTGCACCACGCTGCCCAGATGGACCTGTGGAACCGCAGACTCGGGAACGGGCAGGGTCAGGCGAAAAACGTCGGTTTCAGCCACCCGCACCACAGGCATTGCTTGCGTGCTCGACGACGTTCCCGCCTGCACCAGCGCACCCGTATCCGCATACCGCTTGGTCACAACACCGTCAAAGGGAGCAACGATGTTCGTATAGCCCGAGAGAGCGGTGTATTGCTTCTGACCGGCCAGGGCTACGTCCAGTTGATTCTCCGCTTCCGATAGCGCGGCCTGGCTGGATGAAATCTGAGCCTCCGCTTCCTTATCCTTCGCCTCGGCATCGTCCAGTTCCTGTTGCGCGATGATTCCCGGCCGCGTGGTGGAGGCTTCTTTCAACCGCGTGTAATTTAAATGAGCAGCTTCATGCACGGAGTCAGCCCGCTGCAGGTCGCTCTTGGCGCGGCGTACCGCATCCTTGCTGCGGCGCACAGCGGCATCCGTGCCCTGCAACTCGGCCTGCAACTCGGGAACCTCCAGCACGGCAATCACTTCCCCGCTTCGTACACGGTCGCCCACATCGACCCGAATCACGCGAATGTAACCGGCCACCTTGGCGTGGACGTCCACTTCCTGAAACGGCCGAAACTCTCCCGACAAGGTGACGGTGTTGGACAACGGCTTTCGGCGTACTAGGGCCACCGCTGCCGGGCGAGCCTGCGGATCACTTTGATTCGCTTTCGCGCCCCTGCCGAACACCGTAAACAGGACTACGACAAAAACGGCCAGAACAATCGCAGAGACGGCTGCGTGTTTACGATTCCATTCCATGGTTGTCTACCAGTTCCTTCAGGATCCCTGTGCCGCATTCCGCCCGCCTTAATGACGGCTACAGTACTCGGCGGAGTCGACCCCACTTGCCGATCGACCGTGAGCGGCGACGGGGTCGAACGAAGACGCTTAGCGCGTCACGTAAATAGCACGACCCGCCTTCAGTGGTTCGCGAGCCGCAAACGGCACTCTCGGGCCAACACACTTGGCCTCATTCGCAGCAGTTATATGTTTGGAGAACCCTTCAACGACGACTTAGGAACGGGGTGGGGGACGGTTGTAGAGGCAAGTATCAAGTTGCTCAGAGATGACCTGAGTCTTTTCCGGCACAAGCGGTTTTGCGCAGACAGCAAGGTAGAAGGGTTCGGAGTCTGTAACGACAGGCGACCACCCGTGCGCATCCCGGTCGCGATGCTGAACCTTCGCTTTTTGAGTCTGCGATTGTACGGACGGATGGGCGGAAATGTTCAGATCTACGGTTCGGCTGGCCAGACTGACGGTGAGAGTTAGAACACCCAAAAACACAAGGACGGATCGCCCCACCAGCCGTACGTGTTTGCAGGATACCAACAACATTTCAAACTTTACCGACGACAGCCTAACATTATATATCAGACAAGTCAGGCGGCCTTGCGTCCAGAAGGCATAGCCCCTCAGCATGCAGCATGACGAAAGGACCGAGCATGCAAGCCATGGGCGATCGCCCACAAACCCTGGGGCAATTCACCGTTTATTCATCGCAAATTTACATGTTTGTAACAAAACGCCGATAGCATCCATCTTCCGAGTTTTCAGCGTAGTACGAGTCGGCCTCGGATATTTTTCGCGTGTCGAAGTGTCGAATTATTTTCTTTGAGGAGAGAGAACGATGAGACGAGTACTAGCCCAGCTGCTTTTGTGCGTGCTGGCCGTAAGCACGATAGCTGCTTTTGGCCAGACCGCGACCAGTGGCACTGCCAAGGCGCGCAAAGCGCCCAAGGCAGCCAAGGCACCCGCCGCACCGAGTGTCGCGAGTCAGTTGAAGACCATGTCAGAGGCTCTCGAAGCTCAGCAGAAGCAGATCGAAGCCCTTCGACAGGAGGTGCAGAGCCGCGATCAGGCCGTACAGCAGTTGCAACAACGGCTCGATCAGAGTCAGACCGCCGCCGCCCAAGCCCAGGCCAAGGCCGATTCGGCGAGCGCTGAGGCTAGCAAGCAGGAGCAGTCCGTCACCGCGCTCCGCAGCGACGTTGACGACCTCAAGCAGAATGCCACCACCACGGTGCTGACTCTGCAAGAGACGCAGAAGAACGTCAAAGAGGCCCTCGAAAGCCCGGCGGCCATCCACTTCAAAGGGGTTACGCTCACTCCGGGCGGCTTCGTCGCCGCTGAAACCGTCTCGCGGCAACGTGCAACTAGTGGCGATATAAACACTCCGTTCACGGGCATTCCTTTTGGGGGGAACGACCTGTCCAGGGTCGCCGAGAACGCTTTCACTGCTCGCCAGAGCCGCCTAACCCTGCTCGCGGAAAGCAAGGTCGGAGACGTCAAACTGACCGGCTACTATGAGGGCGACTTTCTGGGAACGGGTGTGACTTCCAATAACCGGCAGAGCAACAGCTACGTGTTTCGCCAGCGCCAGATTTACGCGCAAGCTGCATTCGACAATGGATGGAGCTTCACCGGCGGTCAGATGTGGACCTTGGCAACGGAGAACAGAAAAGGCATCCAGAACCGGGGCGAAGCCCTTCCGCAGCAGATTGACCCACAGTACGTAGTCGGTTTCACCTGGGCCCGGCAGTACGGCTTCCGCGTCGTCAAAGACTTTGGCGGCAAGTTCGCGTTGGGCATTTCGGTTGAAGGACCGCAGGCGACCATCGGTGGACGCGGTTTCTCGCTCGTCACCACGACCACGGTTGGCTCCGCGACCGTGGCCACGACCGGCAATACCTTCCTCGACGCTCCCGGCGCGGGCGCTGGTCTGAACAACTTTATCGACACGTCCGGGTACACCGTCAACAAGGCGCCCGACCTCATCGTCAAGGCAGCCCTGGACCCCGGATGGGGCCACTACGAAGTGTTCGGCATCCTCAGCACCTTCCGCAACCGGGTCTATCCTTGCGGTGTGGTCGGCACGAACGCCAATGACACCGTGCCTCCGGCCACGACCACGTCGACTCCCCCTTGCCCGGCTACTGGCTTATTCACACCCAGCGCGGCTGGCGCGTTCGATGACACCCGAACCGGCGGCGGCGCAGGCGCCAGCTTCCGCGTTCCCATATTTGCCAAGAAGGTTGACCTGTTCGGCAAAGCCGTAGGGGGAGATGGCATCGGCCGTTACGGCTCGGCTCAGTTGGCCGACTTGACCTTCCGCCCGGATGGCACGCAGGCCTTGATCCGTACTGGTCATGGAATGTTTGGGCTCGAACTGCACGCAACCAAGAAGCTGGACATCTACACTTACTTCGGCGCGGAATATGCAGACCGTGCCGCATATAAGGGGTATGACAGCGTTTCCGTCGTGAAAACACCGACAATTCCCGTCGTAGGCGGTCCGAATATTGCCGCCACCACCACGACGACGATCAAGCTGAACCAGATCGGTGGATACGGCTCCCCCTTTGCCAACAACTCCGGTTGCAACACCGAAGTGCCGCCTGCCAATCAACTCACCCCTGGCAGCGGAAGTTGCGCTGGCGACATTCGTATTATCAAGGAAGGAACTATCGGATTCTGGCACCGGTTCTACCAGGGTCCCAAAGGCGGTCTGCGCTGGGGACTCCAGTACTCCTACTTCGAAAAGGATGGCTGGTACGGCAATAACAATACTGCTAACAGCGTTTCCCCCAAGGCCATCGACAACATGTTCTGGACGTCGTTCCGCTACTACTTCCCGTAGGTAGCACGACCGCAATCTATGGCCCCGCTGGCATCGCATGGGCGGGGCCGTTTTCTTGTTGGCGGAGGAATTGCCACTGCGACAGTTCGAAGTTGTACTTTCCCACCGATCCCGTCCAATGATGAGAAGTACGACTCGCCTCGGCGCACCCCCGATCGGCGAGTAGGTGTCAATCAGCCCCCGACGGGAATTGAACCCGGTTTTAGCGGGATGGGTAAACGTACCCGCCAAAAAAAGCACTGGGGACGCGGACGCACGGAGTGGCGTTCTTAGGAGCATTAGGAAATGCCCCTATTGTGTCCTCATCTGCACCAAACCTCCGAAGGCGGATGTGGTCAATTTTGACCAGTTCCTACCCCCCTTTCGTCGAATACTTAGAGGAACACGAACCGTTCGGACTTTGGGGCGCTCAACATGCCTGCCCAGCCAATTGGCATCGGGCACCCCAGCAACTTCACCACTCCATCTCAGCGAATCCAGGAGCTAATGTCACTAGCAAACACCGGGCTTTCCCGGGCACCGCTCAAAATCGTCGGCGCGCTTCCGTTGGTTCGCGAGGGAGGGTCGGATTCTCGCGCGAGATTGCAGTCGAAGCCATCTCTGCCCAGCCGAATTGCTGTAATTGGGAACTATCTGCCGCGCCAGTGTGGGATCGCAACGTTTACAACGGATCTTTGTAGCGCGATCGCCACGGAATACGGAACGGCTCGATTGTTGGCGCTGCCGGTTAACGACATAGAACAAGGCTATGACTATCCTGCACGGGTCAGATGGTCCCTCGACCAGAACGAGGTCGCGTCGTATGAAGCCGCCGCTCGCTTCCTGAATTTCAACAATATCGACATGGTCTGCCTGCAGCACGAGTACGGAATCTTCGGCGGGCCTGCTGGAAGCCACATTTTGCATCTCTTGCGCGGGCTGAAGATGCCCGTGGTGACCACCTTGCATACCGTGCTTCGCGAGCCAGACTCATATCAGTTGATGGTCATGGAACAGATTGCGGAACTTTCCGACCGGCTGATCGTCATGAGCGAGCTCTCGTCTCAGTTCCTCCAAGAGATCTTTAAGGTTCCCGGATGCAGGATCGACATGGTTCCCCATGGGGTTCCAGACCTGCCGTTCCTTGATCCCAATTTCTATAAGGACCGGTTCCGCGTGGAAGGCAAAGCAGTACTCCTCACGTTTGGTCTCCTCTCGCCGAACAAGGGCATAGAGAACGTGATCGAGGCGCTGCCGCAAATCCTATCGAAACATAGCAATGTCGTTTACATCGTCGCCGGTGCCACTCACCCGCACATTCTCCGTCGTGAGGGCGAAAAGTATCGAACGCAGTTACAGGCTTTAGCCAAGGAAGTCGGGGTGGAGTCGAACGTGTTCTTCCACAACCGCTTCGTCAGCCCCGAGGAGATGGTCGAGTTCATTGGCGCCGCAGACATCTACATCACCCCTTACCGCCATGAAGCGCAGGTGGTTTCCGGCACACTCGCCTACGCGCTCGGCGCGGGCAAGGCGATCATCTCGACACCTTACTGGCACGCGATCGAATTGCTGGATGATCGCCGGGGTGCCCTCGTTCCCTTTCAGAACCCGGGGGCGATCGCCCAAAAGACGATCGAACTCCTGGACACTCCCGCGGTCCGCCATGCCATGCGGAAGCGCGGGTACCTGTTCGCTCGCGAGATGGTCTGGAAAAGAGTGGCACAAGGGTACATGGAGAGCTTTGCCCGGGTTCGCAGCGATCGCATGAAGATTCCGCACGTCCAGTTCTCGGCGCGCGCCACGGAGAAATCCCTGAATCAACTGCCCGACTTGAAGCTGAATCACCTGCACCGTATGACCGATGACACTGGAATGCTGCAACATGCAATCTTCACAGTCCCTAACTATGGAGAGGGCTATAGCATCGACGACAATGCTCGCGCGCTGATTTTCACAGTGCAACTGGCGCAACTGGGTAATGATCAGCTTGGGTTGTCCAACTCCACTGCTCCAGCTTCCATCACCCAAGATTCGGCTTTCCGCTATTTGTCATATCTGGAGCATGCGTTTAATCCCGTGAAAGGTAGATTCAGAAACTTCCTGGGGTACGATCGCCGCTGGAATGAAGGCGAAGGGTCCGAAGACTGTCACGGCCGCACCTTATGGGGGCTGGGAACGGTTTTGGGCCGGTCGCAGGACCAGGGCTTGCGCTGCGCTGCCGGACGTTTGTTCGAGTTTTCCCTTCCCGTTGCCCTGGAATTCAGTAGTCCTCGCGCCTGGGCCTATACCTTGCTTGGCATTCAGGAATATCTCGATTCTTATCCGGGGGACCGGGACGCGCAGAAGATAAGATCCGCACTCAGCGGGCGAATGCTTGCGATGTATGAGTCCGTCCGCAACCCGAGTTGGAAGTGGTTCGAACAGGTTCTGGCTTACGGAAACGCAAGGCTACCCCAGGCCATGCTGATGGTAGGCGCAGCATGTTCGGATGATCGCATGGCGTCCGCCGGTCTGGAAGCACTGGATTGGCTGCTAGCCGCGCAGCGCTGCGAAACCAATGGCCACTTTGTACCCATCGGGTCGCAGGGCTTTTACCGCCAGGGTGGTGAAAAAGCCCGCTTCGATCAACAACCGCTTGAAGCCGCGGGCGCGGTTTCCGCTTGCCTGCAGGCGTACCGCGTAACCGGCGACAGTCGCTGGCGCCGCGAAGCCTGGTCGGCTTTCAACTGGTTCCTGGGCGACAACGATCTGCAACTTCCGCTTTATGATTCCGTCACCGGCGGCTGCCGAGACGGTCTGCACCCCGATCGCGCCAATGAGAACCAAGGAGCAGAATCGACGCTCTCGTTCTTGATGGCTCTTCTTGAAATGCACTCCCTACAGCAGTCGGAAAAGGCGGATAACCCCTCGTGACTATCCACGAAACTACGCTCATGAACCTTAAGGGTACTCGGTACGAACCACTCCTGATTCGCCACCCGGCCAACCCGATCCTAACCGGCAGGGACTGGCCGTACTCCATTAATAGTGTGTTCAACGCGGGCGCCACGCTCCTAGCGGATGGCTCTACCCTGCTGCTTTGCCGCGTGGAAGATCGCCGTGGCTTGTCGCATCTCTGCGCTGCGCGCTCTCAGAACGGTGTAGACGGCTGGCAAATTGACCGCGAACCGACGCTGATGCCCAGCCCAAAGGAGTATCCCGAGGAGATCTGGGGCATCGAAGATCCTCGCATCACGTTCGTACCCGAACTGCAGCAATACGTCGTGACTTATACCTCCTACTCGCGAGGTGGTCCCGGCGTGTCTCTGGCCTTGACCAAGGACTTCCGCTCCTTCGAGCGCTACGGCGTCATCATGCCACCGGACGATAAGGATTCGGCGCTTTTCCCACGGAGAATCGATGGATACTGGGCGTTGATTCACCGGCCCATGACGAAACTCGGAGCGCACATGTGGATCTCGTACTCGCCTGACCTGCGCCATTGGGGCAGGCACAGGCTCATGCTGGAAGCACGGCGCGGCGCCTGGTGGGACGCGAACAAGATTGGGTTGTCGCCGCCACCGATCGAGACATCCAGAGGCTGGCTCGTGCTCTACCACGGTGTGCGGCATACGCCTTCGGGCTGTCTGTATCGATTGGGGTTGGCCCTCTTCGAACTCGAGAAACCGGAAAAGTGTCTGCTGCGCGGGGACTCGTGGATCTTCGGGCCAGAGGCGGAGTACGAGCGCCGCGGCGACGTCAATGATGTCGTATTCCCGTGCGGATACACGATGAATCCCGATGGGGACACGATCAATGTTTATTACGGTGCGGCGGACTGCTCCATTGCGCTCGCTCGTGCCAGCGTGCGCTCCTTGCTGGAGTGGCTGGATGCCAATGGAAGTTGCGAACGCCGGCAACGAACGGAGTTATGAGGCTGCTGCTTTGGATTGTCGAGTTTGCCTGTGGATGTCATCACCGCCGACTGAGTAACGTGCTCACGATCAAGAAACGGACGTACCAGGTCTGCCTGGAGTGTGGGCGGGAATTTGGGTATTCGTGGGAACTCATGCACTCTGTCCGGTCGAACGGTGCGCCCGTCTCGGCGCCGCTGAACAGCGCCAGGCGTCCCGAAGTTGCGCTAGTTTGATGCTGTCACGCCGCCGGCCGCGATCCTAATCTCCGCATGTGAGCTATCTTGCTCAGACGTGCACTCTCACACCTGTCATTCTTGATTCACCTGAGTGTGTCGACCGAGCCGCGATTGCTGATTCGGGGCTCTCCTTCTTAGGTCGCTGCGGGCCGAGGCCGGCTCCACGTCGAGGTGAAGCGACCACATCCAGTTCATCGGCATTCGTCGTCCGTGGGTCCCGTGAAACCTGACGGCTCTCAAACACCGAAATCAGGGCAGCACCTCCAGGCGGATGAGAGGCGTTAGCCCGCAAAACAAGGAAGGTTCAAGATCATGCCTTTAATTCAACTGCTGGAAGTTCTTATCGTGGTGGGTGTCCTCCTGTGGCTGGTGAATCGCTTCATCCCCATGCAGGCGTCCATCAAGTCCATTCTGAATGGCGTTGTGGTCATTGCTGTCGTTCTCTGGCTACTGAACGTCTTTGGGCTGTTTCATTCCCTCTCCCGGATCCACGTTGGAACATGAAAGATGGCCTAAGGAAAAACCAGCCGAGCGGAGCAAGAGCACGTTAACGAAGCAGCAATGGAGGTAACACCTTATGAAAGTGATTGGAATCACCGGCACAGCCATCCTGTCTTTGCTTCTCGGAGTCGCTACTGCTGCCTACGCGGAACAGGAGCAGCAGGGCGAAAAGCAAGACCATCCTGCACAGGCAGAGAGCAAGCACGACCAAAGTAAGCCCGACCAACAGCATGACAGGCAACAGCAGCAGCAAGATCAGAACAAGCAACAGCAGCATGCCCAGCAACAGCAGGATCAGAACAAGCAGCAACAGCACGCCCAGCAACAACAGCAGCAGAATCAGAACAAGCAGCAACAGCATGCCCAGCAACAACAGCAGCAGAATCAGAACAAGCAGCAACAGCACGCCCAGCAACAACAGCAGCAGAATCAGAACAAGCAGCAACAGCAC
>Ga0075030_100002105_pt1 | contig 18055 bp, 17 predicted proteins | sample LitLauG_LLR_2012_FD_71393 | JGI IMG/M metagenome (GOLD analysis project Ga0075030, IMG submission 71393) | Freshwater sediment microbial communities from Pennsylvania, USA - Little Laurel Run_MetaG_LLR_2012 | ecosystem: Environmental > Aquatic > Freshwater > Creek > Sediment | place: USA... | reverse complement strand
CTCGTCGGGAGCGGACGGGACGGCCAGAGTCTTCGCCTCCGCCAAACGGAGCACGTAATCTTCCGGTTTCTCTCCCGGCCAGGGCGTTTCGTCCACCGTTACGCTGCGGACCGTGAACGGGACCCCGGCCTGGCGTAAAATTTCCGCACGTCGAGGAGATTGTGAGGCGAGGACCAGCACTATTCCAGTGTAGAATGAGGGCCGAATGAATCACGCCATTCCCAAGCTGGTGGTGCCGCCGGGGAAAAAGGTCAGGCTCGCCGATATCGATCCCGACGAAACCCACGGGATGACCAAAGGGACCGCGGAGGCCGCGCTGGCAAGACAACAGAAACGGCTCTCGGTGTTGCAATACCTGCTGTACGCCGAGGGAAGCCGGGCGCTGCTGGTGGTGCTGCAAGGCATCGACGCCGCCGGGAAGGATGGCACCATCCGGCGCGTGATGAGCGGGCTCAACCCGCAAGGTGTGCGCGTGGTTCCCTTCAAAGTGCCGGAAGGCGCCGAGAAGCGCCACGACTACCTCTGGCGGGTACACCATGCCCTGCCGGAGTACGGACAGATCGGCATCTTTAACCGCTCCCACTATGAAGATGTGCTGGTGGTGCGCGTACACGGCCTTGCGCCGAAGCCGGTCTGGTCGGAGCGCTTCCGGCAAATCAACGATTTCGAACGCCTGCTCAGCGAAAACCGGGTACATATCGTCAAGTTTCTTCTGTACATCAGTAAGGAAGAGCAGGCCAAACGGTTCCGCGAGCGGCTCGAGGATAAGCAGAAGAACTGGAAATTCTCGCCCGATGACATCAAGGAGCGCGAGTACTGGGACGAGTACATCAACGCCTACAACGACATTCTCGAAAGATGCAATACGCCGTACGCGCCGTGGCACATCGTTCCGGCGAACAAGAAATGGTTCCGGAACCTGGCGGTGGCGCAGGTCATGGTGGAGACGCTCGAGAGCATGAAGCTGAAGTACCCCAAGCCGGCGGCGGATCTTTCGAAGATCGACTTCGAGTAACGGCTGCCCGGCAGGCCATCCGTTTTTGGCGGGCGGAACCTGCCATGCTAAAATGAAGCCTCCGCCCCACATGGAACGTGTGAGCAAGCTGCTACGCGGCCTGAATCTGCCCAGCGAGACGATGAGCGCCGAAGAACTCGTGTGCGCCGCCTGGCCGCAGGCCGTCGGCAACAAGATCGCCGCGCACACGCGCGCGGCCCGCATGGTGCGCGCGCGGCTAATCGTCGAAGTGGAGGACAACGTCTGGCAGCGGCAGTTGTTCACTCTCTCCCGCCACATCCTAAGGAATCTCGAGCGAACGGTAGGTGCGGGAATGGTGGAAGACCTGGAGTTTCGCATTGTTCCCCGGCGCCGCGAGCCGCAGCGGGCGCAACGATCGGTTCCCGCTCTGCTGGACGAGGCCGAAGCGATTGCCGACCCCGTGCTGCGCGGTATTTATAGGGCGTCGCGGCTGAAGGCACAGGCGTGAAGATTACGGAACAGGAAGTCCGGTATGTGGCCGAACTGGCGAACCTGACGCTCAGTGATGAGGAAGTGAAGAAGTTTGGCGCGGACCTGGACGAAATCCTCGAGCACATCGATAAACTCAACGAAATCGATACCAGCGGGGTGGAGCCGATGACGCAAGTGCTCTACGATGCCGAAGAGACCGCCACGCTCCGCCCGGACGTGCCCGCGCCGCCGCTGGGCAATCTGGCGGCGCTGGCCAACGCTTCGCAGCCCGGCGCGGGATATTTCAGAGTGCCGCGAGTGATCGAGCGCTGAGCCATGGATCCCCGTTCGCTGTCGGTCGAACAAATCAGGACCCGGCTGCTGGCGGGAGAATCGAGTGCCGTCGAGCTGATCACCGAAGCACTCCGCTTTGCCGAGGCGGAGAACGGCGCTACCAATGCGTTTCTTCAGTTCTGTCCGGAGCGCGCGCTGGCCACAGCGCGCAAGGTGGATGACCAGATCGCTCGCAGGGCCAATCCCGGCGCGCTGGCCGGAGTGCCGGTTGCGGTCAAGGACGTAATCTTGACCCAAGGGGTGGCCACTACGTGCGCCTCGCGGCTCCTGGAGCGCTATGTGCCGCCTTACGATGCCACCGCAGTGGTGCGGCTGGAGCAGGCGGGCGGGGTCATTATCGGCAAGACCAACTGCGATGAATTCGCGATGGGCTCGTCGAATGAGAATTCGGCGTTCGGACCCGTGCGCAATCCGGTGGCATTGGATCGGGTACCCGGCGGCTCCAGCGGCGGTTCGGCGGCCGCCGTGGCTCAGGGCACCGCCGTGGTGGCGTTGGGCTCCGATACCGGCGGCTCGGTCCGGCAACCGGCCTCGTTTTGCGGCGTAGTCGGCGTAACGCCCACCTACGGGCGGGTCTCCCGTTACGGGCTGACCGCATTCGCCAGCTCTCTCGATCACATCGGGCCATTTGCGAAGACGGTCCGGGACGCCGCCATCGTGCTGCGGGTCATCGCAGGACGCGACCCAGCCGATTCCACTTCAGCGGAGGCCCCAGTGCCGGATTATGCGACCGCGCTGGATGGCAACGTCAAAGGATTGAAGCTCGGGCTGCCCCGCGAGTATCTAAAAGACTTGACGAGTGAAACCGGCGATCTGATCGCGCGCGGCGTCGACGTCCTGAAAAAGCTCGGCTGCGAGGTGCGCGAGATCGGCCTGCCGTCGACCGAATACGCCATTGCTACCTACTACATCATCGCGACCGCCGAAGCCAGCTCGAACCTCGCCCGGTACGACGGCGTCCGATACACCATTCGTTCGAGCCGCTCGGATACGCTTTCCGATATGTACCGGAACACTCGGGGGGAAGGGTTCGGCGCCGAGTGCAAGCGCCGCATCATGCTGGGCACCTACGTGTTGAGCGCGGGCTATTATGACGCCTACTATTTGAAAGCCCAGAAGGCCCGTGCGCTGATCGCCCGCGATTTTGCGCAGGCGTTTCAGACGGTGGATGCCGTGGTGGCGCCCGTCTCGCCCTTTCCCGCCTTCCGGATCGGTGAGAAAGTGAACGACCCGCTGGCCATGTATCTTTCCGATATTTATACAATTACTGGTAGTCTGGCGGGAATTCCGTGCATGAGCGTCCCGTGCGGGAAAACCGCCGATGGATTACCCGTGGGGATGCAGATCCTGACCCGCCATTTTGACGAGACGACGATGTTTCGTCTCGCCGACGCGTTTGAGAAGGCCGGCGGAGCAGCCTGACCCCGGATCGGCCCGGTTTCATTTTTCAGAGGAGACGAGGAGAAAATATGCCTTTCACACTTCCAGCATTACCCTACGCACACGAGGCGTTGGAGCCTCATATCGACAAGACGACCATGGAAATCCACCATGGCAAACACCACAATGCGTACGTCACGAACCTGAACAAGGCTTTGGAATCGGCACCCGGCTTGGCCGATAAAACGGTCGAGGAACTGCTAGCTAACAACTGCGCCGCCGTGCCTGAGAACATCCGCACCGCAGTGCGCAATAACGGTGGCGGCCACTTAAACCACAGTATGTTTTGGAAAATCATGGGTCCGAATGGCGGGGGACAGCCCGTCGGCAACGTGGCCCAGGCGATCATCGGGACGTTCGGAAGTTTCGACGTGTTCAAGGAAAAGATGAATCAGGCGGGGGCTACGCGCTTCGGCTCGGGATGGGCGTGGCTGGTAAACGCCGGCGGGAAGCTGGATGTCCTCTCCACCGCCAACCAGGACAGCCCGGTCATGGAGGGCAAATACCCGATCATGGGCGTGGACGTATGGGAACACGCTTACTACTTGAAGTATCAGAACCGCCGGCCGGATTACCTCGCCGCCTGGTGGAACGTAGTGAACTGGCAGGGAGTCGAAGAGCGATTTAACGCCGGGACGTAAGGGGAATGCTGTAGCAGAGCCACGGCTATGGGCCATGGCTCTGCTCGAAGACAGAATCGACCGCCAATCCCGAGGGTGTCCCGATTCGATTGCGCTGGACTTTCTGGCGGGTTCGTATAAGAATAAACATTCCAGCACCAAAAAATGCCGGGTTGCCAAGCACGCCTGGCATGATTTCAATTTAATTAGAGAGGAATATTAACGCATGTCCGATCCATTTTTGGGTGAGATCCGGATGTTCGGCGGAAATTTCGCGCCCACCGGGTGGGCGCTGTGCAACGGACAACTTCTATCCATCTCGCAAAATACGGCATTGTTCTCCCTCCTGGGAACGACGTTTGGGGGAGATGGACAAACTAATTTTGCTCTGCCGAACCTGCAAGGGCGTGTCGCGGTGCACTTCGGTCAAGGGGCGGGGCTGAGTCCTTACACCTTGGGACAGCAAGGCGGCTCGGAGCAGATCACGCTGACGATCAACCAGACCCCGGCGCACAGCCATGCCGCCACAATTACGGTGGCGGGATCGGCGCACGCAGACGCCCACAGCCCGGCGGGGGCCGTACTGGGCGGCGGCCCAGGCCGTGACGTGTATGCCTCCAGCGGGCCGGACGGCAGCACCGTCATGAATGCCCACATGGCCACTGCGTCGGTGGCCATGGCCGGCGGAAACCTACCGCACCCGAATATCCAGCCGTACACGTGCGTGAATTTCATCATTGCTCTACAGGGGATTTATCCGAGTAGAAGCTAGCCATCCTGTGGCCCGCATGACGATTTCCTGGCGGGCGGAAACGCCGTCGGACGAAGCGTTCGTGCATCAGTTGATCGTGACGACTGTGGCGGGCGAACTGCGGGCGACCGGGTGGCCCCCCACGGTTCGCGGGCCTTTACTGGAGATGCAGTACCAGGCGCGGCGCCAGGGTGTGCGGTCTAATTTTCCCTATGCGGAGAGCAGAATCGTCCTGGTGGACGGGCAGCCCGCCGGTTGGCTGGTAATTTCCGATGCGCCGGGCGAAATTCGATTGGTGGACATCGCCATGCTCCCGGAACAGCGGAATCGAGGAATTGGCTCGGCAGTTATCCGGGAACTGCTGGCAGCCTCGGACCGGACTGGCAAGCCGGTACGGCTGACAGTGAAGGCCAACAGCCCCGCCGTGCGGCTGTATGAGAAGCTCGGCTTCCGCCGGAGCGGAGGCGACGAGTTACAGCACTTCATGGAACACTCTGCGGGCCGCTGATGTTAGGCAAGGCCACCATCACGAATCATCGGGCAATCCAGAAGAGCGGAATCAGTCCGGCGAGCGCCAGGCCGGCCAACAGAAGAAAGCTTTGTATGCCGGTATGCCGATCGCTCCAGGAATAGGCGTACACGCCTTTCATGACATTGTTACTGGCGGCGGCGATCAGAATTGCGGCGGCAGCCACCGTCAGAGCCGCGCTCGCGCCGGCCGATTGGGTGATTCCCATGATGAATGGATCGACATCGGTGAAGCCCATCACGGCCGCCAGTGTATAGATGCCCGCCGCGCCGAGATAGGTCACCACCAGATGCGTCGCTGCCAGCAGCCCTACAAAGAGTGCGGCGAAAACGAAGGCGGCGCGCAATTCCAGCGGGTTCCTGGGTTCATACTCACGTTTGGTTTCGCCGGCATTCGCATCCGGGAGGCAAGTCCACGTCCATCCCACGAGCAGGCCGGCCCCGGCGAGCGCCGCGAATGCCGGGCCAAGGATCAAAAACAGGTTGCGGTTGAACAAGAGCACCAGAATGGCCAGCCGCAGGTACATCATCGAGGAAGCCACCAGAGTCGCCCCGGCGAACCGGTGCGGCTGATTCTCACCAGCTGCTCGTTTGGCCAGGACCACCGTCGTCACCGTCGAGGAGTAAGCGCCCCCCAGGAGGGCCGACAAGACAATTCCGCCTCCCGGCTTGGTCACTTTCTGGATCACGTAGCTGCCGTAAGAGATGCTGCTCACGGCGACCACCACCAGCCACGCTTTGAAGGGATTGATCTGAAACGGCCCGAACTCCATGTTGGGCAGCACAGGCAAAATCACCGCCGTGAGCAGCAGGAATTTGGTGAAGGTCAAGATCTCCCCGGCATCGAAGCGATGGGTCAGTCCTTCCAGGGCAGATTTCAATTCCAGTAACAACATGCTCGCCACCGCCACGGTGGTAGCAATCCAAAGCTGATCGCGATAAACCAAGGCGCCGATCAGATACGTGGTCAGGCCCGACATTTCGGAGGTGATGCCGGCGAGGTTCGACTGAGTCAGCTTGTGCCAGTACGACAGGATGAGGAATCCGGCCACTACCGCCAGGCCGATGGTAACCGGCAGAATCTGGCCTCCCGACAACAGCGAGACCGCATATCCGATCAGGCCGATCAGCGGAAACGTGCGGACGCCGCCAAACGAGTAGCGATCGTCGATTAGCCGGTGTTCCTCCCGCTCCAGACCAGCCAAAAAGGAGAGGAACAAGACCAGCACGATTTTTGCGCCTTCAGGCGGCAGCGAGCGATAGAATTCGAGGAGCACGGGTTTCAGCCGTATATCTCGATTTTTTGGTTCCCGGACCAAATCATACCGCAGGCTGGCTGCGAACTCCCCTATTTCGGCAGGGTGATTCCGGTGGCACAGCCTCCCCGCCAGCCACCATGGGGTTTACTCCCAGGGGCCGGGTTAGGAAACGTATAGTACTGGTCTGTGCGCAAACTTACAGAACTACAACCTATAATCGGACGATCTCTGTGCCTCAAGCCGTCACTGCGATGCGGGTGGTTCACGGAGAACGACAAACCTGGATAACGGGACGAATAATGAAGAAATCGCTTTTCGCCGTAACGATTTGTATCGCCGCCTCGGCCTTCGCACAAGCGCCTGAAGCGGCCGGCCCTGAGGGCGCGGAGCCGCCCATGTTTGGCATCTCGTGGGCCCGTGGATTCGATCCATTTGCCCGCGGTGACTTCCGATCGAGAAACCCCAATATGACGTATCATGGCGGCAAAATCATGCCTACCGCCAATACCCATGCGATTTTCTGGGGAACGAGTTGGCCCAGTTACACGGGAGACAAGATGACGGGAATCGACTCGTTCTACGTTGGCTTCTCCGGCTCAAACTACGCCAAAACCTCGGATGAGTACACCGGTACCAACGGTCAGGTAGCGGCCGCCACGACATACTCGGGCCATGCTGTCGACAGCAGCCAGGCGAGCGGCGGCAACACTACCAGCGTGATCCTCGCGGAAGTTTGCAAGATGATTACGAACCCCGATGCCTCGGGCAACGGCTATTATCCGGTATACACCGACGTGCCCCGCGGCAGCGCCGGCTACTGCGCCTGGCACAGCGCAGGTTCCTGCAACGGCCATGCCCTGCAGTTCGCCTTTTTCTTCAAGCTCGATGGCGACCCGGGTTGCGACCCACAGGACACCTCGGGCCTGCATTCTCAGGGACTGGCAGCGCTGGCCAACGTCAGCGCGCATGAACTTTCCGAAGCCCGCACCGATCCCGCCAACCCGGGTGCCTGGTACGACTCCTCGGGCCAGGAGAACGGCGACAAGTGTGCCTGGACTTTCAATGTTCCGCTCGTGACCTTCAGTAATGGGACACAGTGGAAACTGCAGGGTGAGTGGTCCAATGCCGCCTACACCGCCGGCACCGGCTATCCCAACAGCAGCGGGCAGAAGGGCTGTCTCGACGGCCACTAAGAGCGACGCAACACCAAATAACGCAAAGGGCTCGACCGGGAGCTAATCTCCAGTCTCGGCCCCCGCGAACGGCGCCACGCGCCAGACCGATTTTCGCGGCCAAAACGGCCCCAGTCGACGGCCGCGAACGGGTTTATCCCCCATACCCAGAAGCAATATATATAGTACTACCCTGTGGTCAGACTCACGGTACTTCAGCGTATAATCGTACGATTTCTGCGCTCCTTATCTAGCGACCCGATGCTGTCGCAGCCAGGGAACGACAACCTCTTGAGGACGGACAAATGAAAAAAACGGTTTTCGCTGTAGCACTTTGCGTCACAGCCTCCGCATTCGGACAATCGCCGGCAGCGGCCGGCCCAGGTGCCAATGAGCCTCCCATGCTTGGCATCGTGTGGGCCCGAGGAATCGACCCATTTGCAGGGGGCGATGCGGGTAGGTTACTGAGCCCGAACATGATCTACCACGGCGGCAAGATCATGACGACGGCCAATACCAAGTCGATCTTCTGGGGGACCACCTGGCCAAGTTACACGGGAGACGAGATCACGGGTATCGATTCGTTCTATACGGGCTTCTCCGGCTCAAACTATGCCAAGACCTCCGATGAGTACACGGGAACCAACGGGCAGGTAGGGGCCACCACCTCATATTTGGGCCATCTGATCGATTCCACAGCGGCGGCAAATGGAAGCAGTTCGAGCGCGATCCTCGCGGAAGTCTGCAAGGAAATTACCGCTCCGGATGCCACCGGCAACGGCTATTATCCGGTGTATACCGATGTGCCCCGCGGCAGCGCCGGTTTCTGCGCCTACCACGGCTCCGGCACGTGCGGCAGCCAGCTTGTGCAGTTCGCCTTCTTCTTCAAATTGGACGGCGACGCGGGTTGCGACCCCCAGTCCACCGTCCCCAATGAATCCCAGGGACTGGCGGCGCTGGCCAACGTGAGTGCGCATGAGCTTTCGGAAGCTCGCACCGATCCCGCCAGCCCCAGTGCCTGGTACGACCGTCGGGGCCAGGAGAACGGCGACAAGTGCGCCTGGACTTTTAACGTCCCCTCCGTGAGTTTCACCAACGGCACTCAGTGGAAGTTGCAGGGCGAATGGTCCAATGCCGCATACAACGCCGGTACCGGCTACCCCAACAGCAGCGGGCAGAAGGGCTGTCTCGACGGCCACTAAACGAAATAACAGAAGGTAACACAGGGGGCCGGGCTGGAGTCGAAATTCCGCCTCGGCCCTTTTCTCATCGTGACTCCAGTCACTGATACGGCCGCCGGATCGGTCGAAAATGGGCATGGAGAAAAACCATGCACCCTACCGAGATTCTCAGCCAGGAGCACCGGGCCATTGAGGAGAAGCTCAACGCGCTCGAGGCCGAAGTTGTCGGTTCCTCTGGCGACGCGTCCTTCCGCCCGGAGTTCTTCGAGGAAGCGCTGGACTTCTTCCGCCACTTCGCAGACGGGTGTCACCACGCCAAGGAAGAGAACCTGCTATTCCCCCTTTTGAAAGAGAGAGGCCTGCCCGCCCACGGCGGTCCCATTGGCGTGATGCTGGCGGAGCATGACGAAGGCCGAGCGTACCTAAAGGCGATTGGCGAAAATCTCGCGGCCGCCGGACAAGGCTCCGCGGCGGCCCGCCAGCAGGTGTATGCCAATGCTGCCGCCTATATCCAACTCCTGCGGAATCATATCTATAAGGAAGACAACGTGCTGTTTCGCCTGGCGCGGACACTCCTCGAACCCGACGACGTGGCCGAGCTGGCGCGTCAATTCGCGTCCGTCGAGGTTCCGGAGAGATTTCACCTGCCGGCAGTCTAGACGAAGGGTGCCGCGTCCGCGATTTCCTTACTTACGCCGGAAAACTTCGCGAAGTTCTTAGTGAACCGGCTAGCCAGGTCTCTGGCAGCGTGGTCGTAGGCGGTCTTGTCGGCCCACATGCCGCGCGCATCCAGAACGTGGGCCGGGACTCCGGGACAGGACTGGGGCACCGCCACTCGGAAAATGGGATGCTCCACGGCCGGCACATGGTTGAGTTCGCCAGCCAGGGCGGCGTTCAGCATGTCGCGCGTGAAGGTCAGCTTCATCCGCTTGCCGACGCCAAACGGACCGCCCGCCCAGCCGGTATTCACCAGCCAGCAGGCGGCGTTGTATTTCCGCAGTTTTTCGCCCAGCAGGGAAGCGTAGGCGGCGGCCGGGCGCGGCAGGAACGGCGCCCCAAAGCAGGCGCTGAACGTGGCCTCCGGCTCCTTGCCCAAACCGCGTTCCGTCCCGGCCACCTTGGCCGTGTAGCCGCTCAGAAAGTGATACATGGCCTGTGCCGGTGTCAGCCGCGAAATGGGAGGCAGCACGCCAAAGGCATCCGCCGTAAGAAATACGACGTTGGCCGGGTGGCCGCCAACGCTGGGTATCTGCGCGTTGTCGATGAAATCCAGGGGATACGCCGCGCGGGTGTTCTCGGTGATGATTTCGGAATTGAAATCCAGGGCGCGCGTCTCCGAATCCATGGCGACGTTCTCGAGCACAGTGCCAAAGCGGATCGCATTCCAGATCTGCGGCTCCTGCTCCTTCGACAGCCGGATGCACTTGGCGTAACAGCCGCCCTCGAAATTGAATACGCCCCGGTCGCTCCAGCCGTGCTCGTCGTCGCCGATGAGCCGCCGCTGCGGATCGGCCGAAAGCGTGGTCTTCCCAGTGCCCGAAAGTCCGAAGAAGAGCGCCACGTCGCCGTCGGGTCCCTGGTTGGCCGAGCAATGCATCGGGAATACGCCGCGGTCCGGCAGCAGGTAATTCAATATGGTGAACGCGGACTTTTTCATCTCGCCGGCGTAGCTGGTGCCACAGATGAGAACCACCCGTTTCTTGAAGCTCAACACGATGGCCGTTTCCGAATTTGTGCCGTCCTCGGTGGGATCGGCCTGAAACTCGGGCGCAAACAGAATGGTGAACTGTGGCTCGAGGTTCCGAAGTTCCTGGGCGTCGGGGCGGATGAAGAGTTGCTTGGCGAACAGGGCGTGCCAGGCGTATTGTGTCACCACGCGGACCGCCAGTCCGTACTCGCGGTCGGCGCCCACCAGGGAATCCTGCACATAGACGTCATGCCCCTGCCAGAAGGTCTGCATTTTGGCATACAGGCGGTCGAATTTGGCCTCGGTCATGGGCTGGTTGACCGCGCCCCACTGTACCGTCTGGTCGGTGATTTCGTCCCGCACCAGAAACTTGTCTTTGGGCGAACGCCCTGTGAACTGGCCGGTTCGCACGACAAACCCGCCGTCCGCCGCCAAGTGCCCTTCCCGCCGTTCCACGGCGTGCTCGATCAACGCCGGCATCCCCAAATTCCAATATGCCGCATTGATATTGCGTATACCTTGCGCTTCCAAACCGGACCGCTGCCCGGTCACAACCGTCTGCGTTTGCCCGCTCAACTTTTCCCCCTAAACATTCCGTATTTTCGAACCTCTATCGTAAGATAGTCTCATGAACCGGCTTCCGGGTACGTGTATGCTCCTGGCCGGCTTGCTCTACCAGATTGCAACAGCTCAAGTTATCGAATTTGAATCACATGGTTTGAGGTATCAAACCCTGACCAGGAGCGGCCTGACGGTCATGTTCGCCCATTTGCCGTCCCATGTCCGGGAGTTCTCCATCTTGCAGGTGGCCGTGTCTAACGGTTCGGCGGGTCCTTACGTGATCAAACCCGAAGACTTTTATTATCTCAGGAACGGAGGCGCCACGATACAGGCCGCCGCAGCCCGTACCGTGATCGAGGATTTGATCGAAAAAGGGAGCCGCAGCGACGTGACCAAACTGGTCAACACCTATGAGGGCGCGCTATACGGGATTCCCCATATGAAGTCGACCAACGGGTATGAGCAGCGGCGCCAGGCGGCGGTTGCAGGTATCAACACCAGACTGAGGGCCGCGGCTACGGCTTCGGCGGTGGCGCTGGTTCTGACCAAGCTGGCTCCGGGCGAGACCACCGACGGCGCCATCTTCCTGCCCACGGAGGGCAAGCCCCTGGGGCCCGGGAAGCTGCAGGTACGGACCAACACCGATATTTTCGATTTCAACTTGGAATAGCAATCGCTCCCCGGCGGCGGCTCAGAGAGCGGCGGCAACCGTCAGCCCTAACGGAGCGGGTATCCGTGGATCAATTGAAACGTGCGGGACCAACGGGTCTTGGTGAAGAAATGCGCCACCACGTCCACCAGGTGATCGATGCCGATATTCGGATTGGTTAAATCTTCGGTGGGCGCCTCGAACGACCAGTAGATGATCAGCGGCGCGCCGACAATATTCTCCCTCGGAACGAAGCCCCAGTAGCGGCTGTCGGAAGAGTTATCGCGATTGTCGCCCATGGCGAAGACATAGCCCGCCGGTACGACCACTTCGCCGTTTTCCACGTGATGTTCCAGCATGTCCATAGCGCTGGGCGGCAGGGGTGCATTGGGCTGGGACGGGAAATTGTCGCGGTAGCTGTCGATGTAGCCGGTCTTGTGGACCACGTACGGCTCGTTGACGGGCCGGCCGTTGAGGATTACCTGCTTGTTCACCAGGCGAATGTGGTCGCCGGGAACGCCGATGGCACGCTTCACATAATCCTCGCGGATATCGAGCGGATAGCGGAAAACAATGATGTCGCCGCGCCGTACGTCGCGATACGGCAGCAAGTGCTTAGAGGCGGCGCCCACCGGCGAATAGGTGAGCTTATCCACCAGCACGTGATCGCCGATCAGCAGCGAATCCTCCATGGAAGCGCTGGGGATGACGAACGCCTGCACCAGCGTGGTGGTGCCGAACAACAGCAGGATGATAGTGACGGTCCATTCCGCGACGAATCCGCGGTGGACGTTCCGGGTCATCTCCGAATATCGGCTGTACAAGCCTCGCGCTTGGGTCGGTGCCTGAGTCTCCACAGATCAATTGTATCGGATACCGCGACGGGGAAGCCGCCCGGTCTGGTACAATCGCCCCATAGGGGGGTTTACTTGTCGAAAGCCAACCAAGAATTACCCCGTACCTTAGGAGCGCTTCGCCAGAGTCCCCATTCCGAAGCCAAACTAGGCACCCGGTCCGTAAAAGACGAACTCCGCAATAATTTAATCTGTAAAATCCAGCGTGGAGAAGCGTTGTTTCCCGGCATTCTGGGGTACGAAGACACGGTCGTACCGCAGGTCGTGAACGCGGTTCTTTCCCGTCACAACTTCATCCTGCTGGGCCTGCGCGGCCAGGCCAAAACCAAGCTGATCCGCATGCTTACGACCATGCTGGATGACGTGACGCCCTACATCGAAGGGTGCGAGATTCACGACAATCCCTTTACGCCCATTTGCCGCCGCTGCCATCACCTGGTGGCCGCGCAGGCGGACGAGACACCGATCGCGTGGCTGCGCCGCGAGCAGCGTTATGTCGAAAAACTGGCAACGCCCGATGTCACCATCGCCGACATGATCGGCGATATCGACCCGATCAAAGCGGCGCGGCGGGGGCAGGACATTTCCGACGAGCTGACGGTGCACTACGGCCTGCTGCCACGGGCTAATCGCGGCATCTTTGCCATCAATGAACTTCCCGATCTGGCGGGCAAGATTCAGGTGGGTCTGTTCAACATCATGCAAGAGGGCGACGTACAGATTAAGGGGTACCCGGTGCGGCTGCCGCTGGATCTCATGCTGGTGTTTACGGCCAACCCGGAAGACTACACGGCGCGCGGCAAGATCATCACGCCGCTCAAGGACCGCATCGGCAGCGAGATCCGCACCCATTATCCGGCCTCGCTCGACCAGGGCATCGCCATCACCGGACAGGAAGCCTGGCTGCGCCGCGAGTCACCCGTCGAAGTGCGCGTGCCCGACTATATGCGGCAGGTGGTGGAGCAGTTAGCCTTCCTGGCGCGCGAAGACAAACGCGTCGACAAACGTTCCGGCGTGTCGCAGCGCCTGCCCATTTCCGCGCTCGAAAACGTGGTGTCCAACGCCGAACGCCGTGCCCTGAAGGCCAAGGAAGCCGTTGCCGTGCCGCGTATCGTGGATCTGTACTCCGCTCTTCCTGCCATTACCGGCAAGCTGGAATTGGAGTATGAGGGCGAGCTCAAGGGCGGCGACACGGTGGCCCGCGAACTCATACGCACAGCCGTGGGCAAGGTCTACGACCAGCACTTCGAAGGCGCCAACATGGCGCAGATCATCCAGTGGTTCGATCTGGGCGGCTCCTTGAAACTGGACGAGAATGCCGCTTCGGCCTCGATGGTCAAGCAGCTTGCCGGCATCCAGGGTTTGATGGAGAAAGTGAAAAACCTGGGATTGAGCGCCAACGAACCTGACGCCGTCCGGGCTTCGGCGGCGGAGTTCGTGCTGGAAGGCTTACACGCCCACCGGCGCATCAGCCGCAACGAAGAGCGGGGTTTCGCCGCCGAGGAGAAGCAGCGCCGCGAATCGCGGGAAGAAGGCGGCGGGCGCGGCGAACGGCCGAATTTCCGCAGGCAGTATAACTGAGGCGCCCATGAAATGGATCCGCTACTCCCGCTATACCGGTGAGGACCTGGGCATCGGCGCCGAGGATCTGCTGCAGGCGCTCTCCGACTTTCTCCTCGAAAGCGGCTTCAACACGCAGTACATGCCCTTCAGCGAGTGGAACCAACACACGCTCGAGGATCTGAAGAAGGCCATCCAGCAGGCGCTCGAGGATGGCCGGATGTTCAACGACGACAATCTTCAGGAGATGATGGAGCGGCTCCAGAACATGACCCCCGAGCAGATGGACAAGCTCCTGGAGAACCTTGTCCAGAAGATGGTGGATGAAGGCCAGATCACGATTGAGGACCCCAACCAGCAACAGGCGCCCGCCCCGGGAGTGGGCAACGGCAGAGACACGAAGGTGAAGTTCGAAGTCACCGACAAATCGCTCGACTTCCTGGGATTTAAGACCCTCAAGGATTTGCTGGGCTCACTCGGCAAATCCAGTTTCGGCAGGCACGACACGCGCGACCTGGCCACCGGCATCGAAACGTCGGGCTCCTCCAAGCCCTACGAATTCGGCGACATGCTGAATCTGGATGTGAGCGAAACGCTGTTCAGCGCCATCCGCCGCGAGGGGGCCAAGGTGCCCCTCGACATGGATTACTCCGACCTCCAGGTGCACCAGTGCGAATATCAGAGCTCCTGCGCCACGGTGCTGATGCTGGATTGCAGCCATAGCATGATCCTGTACGGTGAGGATCGCTTCACGCCGGCGAAGAAAGTGGCTCTGGCCCTGGCGCACCTGATCCGCACCCAATATCCGGGCGACAGCCTGCGGTGCGTGCTGTTCCACGACAGCGCCGAGGAACTGGCCATCAGCCAGCTCGCCCGCGTGCAGGTTGGACCTTACTATACGAACACGCGCGACGGCTTGATCCTGGCGCAGCGGCTGCTGAACCAGGAGAAGAAGGACATGCGGCAGATCATTATGATCACCGACGGCAAGCCGAGCTGCCTGACGCTGGAAGACGGCCGCATGTACAAGAACGCCTTCGGCCTCGATCCGCTGGTGATCAGCCGCACCCTGGAAGAAGTCAACCGCTGCAAGAAACAGGGCATCCTGATCAACACCTTCATGCTGGCCAGCGACTACGGCCTGGTGAATTTCGTGCAAAAGGTGACGGAGATCTGCCGCGGCAAGGCCTACTTCACCACCCCGTTCACTTTGGGGCAATACCTGCTGATGGACTACATGAACCGCAAGACGCGGACGATCCACTAACTGCTGTTCGAGCGCGTACCCTTAGAACCTATCCCGCTTTCCCGTCGCTCCGGTATTCTGGAGCTGTATGGAAGGAGAAATAGGCGCGGGCGAAGGGAGCAGTCGGACGCTATTACCGTCCCCTGAAATCGCAGATTTCGTTCCGGATCGATCTGGACGTCCTCGATTGGCTGAAGTCTAAGGGCTCTGGACACCTCAGCCGGATCAATGCGATCCTGCGCGAGCGGATGGAGAGCGAGCGGCGATAAGTCTTTTTATACCGAGACGGGGCCCATCTGCTCACTCCACCGCGAACGCCAGCAGAACGTTCCCAAAATTGCTCCCGGTGATGCCGTATCCCGAGCCGATGAAGAGCATCCCGCCGGCGACCGCGGGACCCGGTGATCCGATCGCGCCGCCCTTGGCGGGGACTTTGTTGACGGTCGTGTATTCGTGGGCCGTATCGTACTCCCAGAGAATGTGTCCGTCGGCGGTCGCGAGCGCATGCAGCTTTCCGTCGGAGCCGCCCACAAAGGCGACCCCGGGAATGGCCGTGGTGGCCGCGGAATTGTTGACGCGCGTGCCCGGCTTGGCCAGCGCTGTGTACCAGAGCTTTTCGCCGGTGGATAACTGCACGGCCACCATGCCGCCGCGGCTGAGACCATAGTAGAGGTTCTGCCCGTCGGACGCGCCGCCCCAGACGATGCCGCCGAGGCGCGCCAGGAAAGCGTTGGGACCGGTAACGTTCGCGTCGCTCGGCGCTACGTTCGTGTGCCACACGACAGCTCCGTTGCGATCGGGGTCGAGGGCGATCACGTTGCCGTCCTTGGTGGCCGCCACCAGCACGCGCTTGCCATTGCCCAGCGTGCGCAGGATCGGAGAATTGCCGATGTCCAGGTCGGGCCCGTTCTCCGACGGGCAATTATCGGTCTTGCCGGGACCGTTGCAGCCTCCCAGGAACGCGTCGTTGGCCTGCGCCTGGTAAACCCACAGCATTTCCCCAGTCTTGATATCCACGGCCATGATGGCATCGCTCGTCTTGGGCGCGGGTTCGGTCTCCGCGTCTCCGGTCCCGAAGTAAACCGCGTTGCGCTGCGGGTCGACGGTGGGAGAATTCCAGACGGATCCGCCGGCCGGCGCGTAGTTCTGCACGCCTTTGGAGTTCTTCTTCGTAGGCTTGGGCTCATCCATTACATAGGTTTTCCAGATGCGCCTGCCGCTGCTCGCATCAAGAGCCACCACGCTGCCGCGCGAAGTGCAGCAGGGGTAGTCCAGGGTCGCAGCCGTGAATTCTTCCGAGGAGGAGACCGGCACGAAGAGCTCGCCATCATAAAACGTCGGAGCGGCGGTGATACGCGCGACGAAGTGATCGTCCACCTTGGTGGTCCACAACTCGTGGCCGTCCTGGGCATCGAGGCCGTAAACATTGGCATGTGCGTCGCCGAAGAAGACTCCATATTTAGTGGCGCCGCGTCCTTTCACTGCCCCGACGCTGATCGCGTTCCGCACCGAGCCTTTGGTCTGGTAGGACCAATACACACAGCCGGTCTTGGCATCCAAGGAATAGATGTAGCCAATGTCGGTGCCCACGAAAATGCGGCCCGATACGATCGAGGGCTGGCCGAAGGCCGATAGTCCCGTGGGGAAACCGAACGCCCACTTGAGCTTGAGCCGCGGAACCTGATCGGCCGTCAATCCCGCGGCTTTCGCCGATTGAAATCGCGAATTCGTGATGTCCACGCCCCAGCCGTTCCAGGCGGGCCCCGCCGAGGGATCGGCTACCGGAGGATTGCCGGCGCACTGGTTCGGCATGTTCTTGGCATCGCCCTGTTGCAGGCTGCCCAGCGGCCGGCCGCTCATAAAGGTGGCCACCATGCGCCTTTGATCCTCGGAGAGGCCGTCACCCTGGCCCTTCATGGGTCCCGTGGTCAGCGCCTCATAGATCTTCTCCGGGCTCATTTCGCGAATGGCTGCTGGCGAAGGCGCCCGCTCGACACGGGGGTTTCCGTGACAACCCATGCAGCGTTGCTGGAACACGGCGAAGCCGGACTCCGTTCCGGCGGAACCCTGTGGGCGTGCCGGTGCCTGGGCGTACAAGCCGGTTGTGGCGGCGGTCAGCAGGGCGACCACATAGAAAGACCTGTGCATAAAAGACCTGTGCATATAGGGTGTTTTCATAGGGTATCGAGAATTCGTCCGGCCCGCAAATCGGGTAGACTGAACAGCGATGCGACCTGCGCGAACCCTGTGCCTTATGTTCTTAGCACTGCCTCTCTTGGGCCAGCCCTGCCCACAGCAGGGCGAAATCGGCGATCCGTTGGTTGGGGCGAGTTGGAATGGTTGGGGCGGCGATGCGGCCAATTCGAGGTTTCAGAAGGATGCGCAATTGCCGGCCGACCAGATCGCAAAGCTCAAGCTGAAGTGGGCCTTCGGATTCCCCGGCGTCAAGTCGGTGCTCGGGCAGCCATCGGTGGTGGCGGGACGCGTGTTTATTGGGGTCGATACCGGCGCCGTGTATTCGCTGGACGCAGCTACCGGGTGTGTCTATTGGACCTTTCACGCAGACGCCGGAGTGCGGACGGCGATCAGCGTCGATGCACGTAAGGCCGCCTACTTCGGCGATCTCAAAGCCAATGCTTATGCCGTGGACGCCACCACCGGGAAACTGTTTTGGAAAATCCATCTCGACGAGCATGCCACCGCGCGAATCACCGGCGCCCCGAGAGTCTTTGAGAGCCGCGTGTAC
>Ga0075030_100002104_pt1 | contig 18059 bp, 19 predicted proteins | sample LitLauG_LLR_2012_FD_71393 | JGI IMG/M metagenome (GOLD analysis project Ga0075030, IMG submission 71393) | Freshwater sediment microbial communities from Pennsylvania, USA - Little Laurel Run_MetaG_LLR_2012 | ecosystem: Environmental > Aquatic > Freshwater > Creek > Sediment | place: USA... | reverse complement strand
CGTCAGGAGATTGCAGCCCTGGAAGACTTCATGTACAACTGTGGTCGTAAAGATGGGACACCTCATGAAGACCGCATGTTGTTTGGGGAATTTTTAAAACTCGCGGGTCGAGACGCTCTTACGTTCGGCCATGTGGCTATTGAAAAAGTTAAAACACGTGGTGGTGGCTTACACCGCTTCAGACTACTCCCTGCTGAATCCGTATATCGTGTAAACCGTATGGTACAGAAGAAGCAGATTGAATCTGAGGCAGCTTCAGCAGCTAAGGTTTACGGAGTACCTAAATCAGACAACGATCCTAGGAAGGATCAAGTTGTTACCGATGTACCTATCGAATACTACAAGTTCGTGCAGGTATCATATGACAACCGTCCTATCGCTAACTTCGGCGATGAGGATATGATCTTTAGGCTCTTCAATCCTCAGAACTTTGCAGATTCTAACGGCTATTGCTACTCCCCATTGGAGATGGCAATCATCAATATTACAAATCACCTGAACGTTGAGAATTACAACTCCAACTTCTTTACTCAAGGTTATGCAGCCCGTGGCGTGCTTCACCTTAAAGGTACAGTTACTCAAAGTCAATTATCTAACTTCCGTCGTCAGTTCTACAACTCTATCTCTGGTGCTCAGCACGCATGGAGAACACCGATTGTTGCTGGCTTAGATGAAGTTCAATGGGTTCCAATGTCTGCATCTGCGAAAGAGATGGAGTACATTAACTTTAATAATCACTTGATGCGCATCCTTTGCGCTCAGTTCCAGATTGACCCCGTTGAGATCGGCTTAGATTACCTTGTTAGCGCAACTGGTCGTTCGCCTATGCAACAGGCTAATAACGAATATAAGATAGCCTACTCTCGCGAGCGTGGCTTTCAGCCTATGCTACTGTATTTTGAGGACTTAATCAACGGTGAGATTATTCCTGCTATTGACAAAAACCTAGCTCAGAAGTATAAGTTCAAGTTCACCGGTTACACAGATGAGACACCTCAGACAGAGATTGCACAGATGCAGGCTGAGATGACCGTCTACAAGAGCATGAACGATTTGCTTACACAAGCACAGAAATCTAAACTTGACAGTCCTGGTGCTGATCTACCTATGAACCAGGCATTCTGGATGTTGGTAGAGAAGAACTACACCAAGGGCGAGATTCGTGAGCTGTTCTTTGGCGATAAGGGCGCTTCTCAGCGTCGTGAGTTGCAATACTTCCCAGCTGATCCAGCCTTTATGCAATGGCAGCAAAACCTGCTTGCTATTGATAATGCTAAGGTTCAACGCGAACAGATGCAGGACCAAGCTTCTCAAGAGGCTCAGGCACAGCAACATGAGATGGAGCAACAGAAGCTTGAGAATCATCATGCTGAAGAAGCTCATGGCCGTGATGGCGAAAAACATAAGATGGATATGGAGAAACTTCACGCTGAAGCTGCTGCAAACGCAGTTCACGCTGGACATAATCCACTTAAAGACTCCGCTAAGCAGTTTGGCGCTTCTAAGGCAAGCAACATCGGCGGACAGGTTGTTGCAAATCCATTGAACAAATTAGACAACCAAGAATAATAATCTCTGTATAATTCCCTCATTGAGAGGGAATATAAATGGCTTTAGTATTGCTTGAGGGACTAGATAGAACCGGTAAGACAACCGTTGCTAAGTTCTTTGAGTCCAAAGGATATGAAGTTGTTCATCTCAAGGCTCCAGGTAAAGAGTTTTCCGCTGGATATTCATACTTAGATGCTATGGTTGACTTGCTCCAACGTGGAGCTAGTCGTGATCTAGTGATAGATCGCACTCACTATGGCGAACTCGTTTGGCCTCAGGTTTACGGACGCAAACCTCTATTAGGTGAAGAAGATTACGAAATTCTACGCGAGATTGAGGAATCAATCGGCGTTAAACGCATCCTGATGCATGATCCTAATGCAGAGGCGCACTGGCAGCGATGTGTAGATAATAAAGAACCTCTGACTAAGGCCCAATTTGCTAGAGCACGTTCGATATATGCAACTATGGGACAGCAACATGGCTTTGAGAGTGTAACTTTGCCTGCTTTTTGTAAGGAGTTCGGTATCGATGAGTCAACTATTGGTGAAACTACTAAACCAGCTGTCCAGCAAGAGACGACTGATAGCGCTCCTGACCAAACTGGACGTACACCGGCCAAACTATCGTCGAGGCCAGCAGACCAACGGCAGTTGCTTGAGAAAGCGAACGCCATAAACGATATTTTAGAAAAGCGTATCCTCAAAAAGGGCGGAACGCTGTATGATGAGCTTGAGAACGATGTAAGAACGTTTTTGAACGGTAAGCTTGCTGCTATCTTCGGTAATACTAACAATGGAACATCGTTTTCTCCCGAAGAAATAGCATTTTTTAAGGCAATGTACAAGAGAGTAATAGAGAAGGAGAATTAATGAACACGATCCAGAACACTGGTGCAGGACAACCAGTTAATCTTGAGTATGAGAAGTTGTTAGCTGAGGTTAGCAACCTTCACCTTAGTAATGAGCAACTCAAGCTCAATAATGAACTTCTGAAGATAGAAGTAGATACACGAAAGGTGTATCTTGAGCAAGAAAAAACTAAACTTGAGCAAATGAAGAAGGGGAAGGAATAATATGAAAGGCTTTAGACAACCAGCGGAGACCTCTAAGAAAGAGCAGCTTCGCAGTTTGAAGACAGAATTGGCAAACTTGCAGATGGCAGGTCGCATCTCTCAGATGATGGTCAAGCAGGTTATGGACAATACAAAGACGATGTCTGAGGACTTAGGTCGTGCCTTGGGCTTGATCAATGAGCTGCAGTACAAGCTTTTGGCAGTTCAACAGGTCTCTAACCTTAGCGTCGATGACCTAAGTAAGGTAGCAGATGAACTCCGTGTCAAAGATTTTAATGAAGCTTCAGATAATGAAGATGCCAAAGAAGGTTTCACCGTCGCAGCCGCAGTATCACCTGATTCAACTGTTATCCTTACTTCGGAAGCTCCGGATGGCAAAGGGATTTTCAGATCACGGATCGAGCTCAGCTCGTGTGGTGTACCTGCTCTTATTAGCGAACTGGCAGGCAAATCAGTCGGCGATAAAGTTACCGTAGCACTCAATGGAGTCGATCACGTAGTTGAACTCCTTGGTGTTCGCAACCCGAAACCTGAAGATCGTCCAGTAGACGTCGTTCCTCCAACAGTACAGTAATGAAACCACAGTCCAAAATGGACAATAGGTGTCCGCGCCAGCTAGAAGAAGTGCCGGATACCTGGTGTCCACTGGCTGTACTGCGTCTAAAAGCAATCAGAAATGCAGGTCAAGAGCTTTCGGAAGAGGAGGAAGCTAAGCTTCCTGGATGTCCTTGGGCTGTTGACCATCAACTTGCTAACTACTGCTTCTTCAAATACATTCTAGAATATACCAGCGATAAAGCTCCCTCTGATATGGAAATCGCTTCCCTCCTAAACGTCTCAACTGAAACTGTTAAAAAGATAGAGAAAACAGCCCTTGGTAAAATGAGGGAAGATGATGCTTTCTCAAACATGTCTTCAGATAATGAACCCGTTGTTAAAGAGGGTTCGGATGATTATAAAGTCCATCGCTGAGGTTTCTAAAAGCGGTCAGTGGCGTACTTTCATAGGCTTTGAATCTTATGTAAACAAACCTAAATTTAAAGTAACGACCTTTTTATGGGCATGGACCCTACACGCTCCTTATATATGTAGAGCTTTCATACAGTCCTTCTACTTGCCACTTCATAAGAACATAATGTATAACCATAAAGTCTGGGACGGTCAAACTTCAAATGACTTCAAAAGAGGCCACTTGATCGAGTTTGTCTACAAATTAGGTGGCATAAAGCAGCTAAGTTGGAATGACGAAGACGATGGTCGTGGATACTTCATAGGTTACTCAGACGAGGATGAGATCTGACTTAGAACCGTAGTATAATCTCTAGTATGGCAAAGAAAGCACTAGAGATTGACATGATCGCCGGGTCTCAACTCAGAGATACCCAGGGCGAGATGCTCTCCGTTGAGGGAGCCGACATATCAGACCTTATAGCTGGTAAGGGACGTTTTAACGACAACCACGGCAAAGGATTCTTCAACTCTATAGGAAGAATCACTACAGCAAAGAAGATCTTTAAGTCTGAGGACTGTGACAACGAGCGCCATACCTACTACTGGAACAAGGTCAAAGCTCCTTATATATATGTAGCTGGTCAGCTATACGATGACGAAGAGCACGCAAACGCCAAAGCTGCTGCTGCTATCTTAAGAAACATTCATAAGACCGATTGCCCCTTGCAGCTGAAAGCTTCAGTTGAGGGTGGTGTAGTTTCGCGTGGTATTTCTGATCCTTCTCTATTAGCAAGAACAAAAATTCACTCAGTTGCGTTAACCTTTACTCCTGCTAATAACAATACACTTGTTGAACCAACTAGCTTAGATAAAACACAAGCGAACGAAGCTGCAGATATGCTTCTAATAAAATCCGTTTTACACTTAGCTCAGACAAATGTCCCATCATTCAGACACATCACTCGTGATGCATCTGCAGGCAAGATTCAAGAGAATCTTAACAAGATCGCTGAACTTCTTAACCGTAACGGTCTAGAAGTAGAGATTATTATGCCAACGCGTGAGGAGATAATCGATCACGCTTTAGAGCATAAGATCCATGACAATGTGGAGAGGATTAGTTCTCTAGTGACTCAATTAAAGAATGAGGAACTTGAGAAGAACTGGCGCAATGCCGCTGCTGGAGCGGCAATAGCTGGAGCAATGGCTGCACCGCAGACTGCACAAGCTCCGAAACCAATTGAACCTCAAGTTCAGAGCCGTGAAGCCTTGGATCTAGCAAATATCCCTAAGAACCATCAACAGGTCTATGAGAAGGTTGCTGCTGAGAATCCTATGCTTGGTGCTATCGGTTTGAAAGAATCTGGTGGTGCAAAGAACTATGCCCATCATGTTATCGCAACAAAGGGATCTCCTCACGAAGGACAAACTGCAGGCGGAATGTTCGGCATGATGCCAAATTCAGCAGAGTACGTTCTCAGGAACGATCCTGAGTTAGCAAAGAAGTATCCTAAGTTACTTGAAGCTTCTAAGGATATGAAGAAGAATCATAAGCAATTTACAGATGCATTAAATCAAGATCCTCAAGCTGCGGCTGACTTTGCTATCGCTCTATATAATAGGAACAAGTCTAAGACTAATAGTCCTGAACAATTGGCCTATTCTTGGCTCAATGGTCTTAAGGGTAGCTGGAATAAAGTAAAGTCTGATGGCCATGGAGCAATAAAAGAACATCCATATGTTAAAGAAGTTATGGAATACTACAACGCTCATAAAGCCAAGAACAATCAGCAAGTTAATAAAGCTCTTACTGCTGGATATGGTGGTTCTGGAGCTCCAACAGGTCGTGTTCAAGGCGCAGTATTGCAAACAGAGTCTTTTGGAAGCGGTATAATGGGTTTTAAGTACATAACTTGCGACAAGTGCGGCAAAGAGCAAATCATGGCCAAACATCAAGTTAAGTGCAGGGAATGTAACAATCCCTGGAGCCTGGACAAGTTGTATCGGTCGATGTTCGGTTCTAACGGTAAGAAGTAAGTAAGCCTCGAGTAGTTTAACTCTGGGGCCATGGTATAGTAAATATTAACTGAGTTTAGAACTCAATTGAAATAAGGAGACCTCTAATGGCTGCACCTGTACAATCCTCAAACCCCTCTACGCCTCAAACGATGCTTAGAATTGCACGCGATGCGTTCGAACTGGGACTTGTTGTAGTTTCTCAATCTGCAACCAACGTTGTAATCAGCAATGGTTCAAATAACTTGACAGTTGGATATATCGCTGCATCTTTCAACCCTTCGATGGTTGGTGGTGTTGACGGTTCAGTTTCGCCTTTCTTGGGCATTGGAACTGCTAACCCCGGCAAAATTTTGATGCTCTCTTCTATCAACACTGCAGGAACTATTGCAGACGTTATTGACGGAAGTGTTGCTGCTCAAGTGCTTTGTTTGCTTGCTGGACGCGCTAATGACTTAGTTTTGTCGAACTCAGATGGTTCTTCAATCACTAACATTCGTGGTTCTGCAGATCTTCTTGGTATGGGTCAGTAATCGGTCACAGCTGAGGAGCTTAACAAATGGACAAAGAACTTACAAAAAGCCTCAACGACCTGATCGACGAAACTCTATCCGAACTGGAAGAGCTTCGTAAGTCGCGTTTTTCGGCTTCTGAAATTAAGATTGAAGGTCCTGGCGATGGAATTGCTGGCAAACCTACGAATGGCGATCTTCATGCTAAGAAAGCAGAAGACGACAAAGATGAAGATGACAAGGACGACGATAAAGACGTTGAAAAAGGTCAAAATCGTGAAGCTGATCCCAACGGTGGTCATCACAAGCCTGTTGCCGGTGAAGGCGACAAGCATGGAGCTGGTCCTCGCGAACTAACTGGTGGCGGTAAGTCACGTGGTTCTGAAGGTCACAACTCGTCTGCAGATCCTGGTGAGACTCACCACAAGTCTGAAGATGACATGGGTAAGAAAGAAGATAAGAAAGATGATAAGGAACCTCACAAGGATGATCCTGATCATGAAGAAAAAGAGAAGAAGATTGCTAAAAAGCTTCTCGACATGCACAAAGCTGAAATGAAGAAATCGGCTGATGAGCATGAGTCCTTGATGAAATCGTATGTTGAAGAAAAGATCAAGCCTCTTGAAGATAAGCTTGGTACGATCCTTGACATCGTAAACAAAATGTCTGAACAGCCTGTTGCTCCGAAAGGCGCTACCGCACGAGTTCAACCTCTGTTTAAATCAGATGCTGAAACTGGCGAAGCACTTACAAAAGCACAAGTCGCAGACAAGTTGTTTGAGTTGAAGAAATCAGGAACATATGTTGATTCGATGGATGTGGCCAAAGCTGAAATGGGCACAGACTTAGAGTCGATCGTTAGAAAGTACAAAATTTCGTAATCAAAGGAGAGCACGAAAATGCAGAACGACGCAGTTAACCAAATTCTACAGGGAATGGACCAGGGCCTAGTGTCCGCAGCCGACCTTGAAGCCTTGAATAAGGCTATCACCGCTGGTTACGGTGGTTCAGGTAAGCCTACCGACCTCGTATACGGTGGCGTAATTCAAGCAGAATCATTGGAAGCTACTCTGAAGAGTGTTACCTTTGATATGAAGAACATGAAGCTTTGGCCGGCAATTGCCGTTGATAAAGCTTACAACTTGTTTGAACAGTACAATCGTTTGATTGCTTACGGTTCTGACTCTGCACCGTACATCGGCGAAGGTGGAGCTCCTATCGAGGAAGATTCGACCTACGTACGTGACGGACAGAAGATCGTATTCTTCGGAACACGTCGTAAGGTTTCGCACCAAATGACGCTTGTTCGTGTAACTGTTGGCGACGTTGTTGCTCAGCAGGCAAAAGAAGGAACAATGCATCTTCTGAAAAACGTTGAGCGTGAACTCTACTGGGGTAACTCTCACTTCTTGAATCGTAGCACAGGCGCTAACGATGGTGCTGATGCAAACATCAATACCAACAGTATCGCAATGGCTGGTATCTTGAAGCAACTTAAAAAAGGCGACACAGACGTGCTTCAACAGTCTGGTGACTTTGCAGGCTACGGCGATGCTCGTTCGATCATCACTAACCTTGCAGGTAACGTGATCGCACAAGACGATATCGAGCTTTTGGCCGTTATCGCCCTTGAAAACTTCGGTGCTCCTAGCGCACTGCACATCGAGCCGGCTGCTTTGTCTGCCTTTGTGAAACAGTTTTATCCGCAATTCCGCTCTGCTCCTGGTCTGTCTAACCAAACAGTTGGTTACGACGTGTCGAAGGTTACCACAACCGCCGGCGTTATTGACCTGAAGCCAAACTTGTTCTTGCGTCCACGTGCTCTTGCACGTCCACAAGCAACTGGTGCTCTTGCTCCACAACTTGGTTCCTTCTCAGCAACTGCTGCAGGTTCAGGTTCTGGTTCGTCTTTGGCAGCTGGTGCTTACAACGTTAAAGTAACGTTGGTGAACGACGCAGGTGAAAGCTCACCTTTCCAAGTTGCTTCCGCAACTACTCTTACCGTTGGCCAAAATCTCGTGATTACGGCTGCAAGCATTCCATCGGGCGTCAAGTACCTTAAAGCGTACATGTCTGCTGCTGGTGGTGCTGTTGGTACTGAGAAGTTCGTTGGTAACTTCGCAAACGCAGGCGCGACAACTTACACGTTGTCTGGCGCAATGCAGCCTGGTCTTGGCGAAGCTTTCTTGCTTGACATGAGTGCAGAATGCATGCGCTTCAAGCAATTGGCTCCTCTGAGCAAGATTAACTTTGCTATCGTGACGACTGCTCTTGAGTTCGCGATTGTGTTGTACGGAGCTCTGTTCGTGTACACTCCTCGCTTCAACTGCTTGTTCGAAAACACTGGCAAGTAATCGCTAGTTAAAATTAGACTCTTAAAAAGGCGCACACTGTTGCGCCTTTTCTTTTTGTACTGCACGTCTGGTAGAATAGAAGTATGGATATTATTGAAGCACTCGTCAAGAAGCTGGTTGAGGACGAAGACCTGATAAAGGGTGTTACGCCTCGTAAGATCCAGAAGATGCTAGATCATCTAAGAAACGCCAAGAACACAAAACTATCCCCAGAACAGCGTCAACGTGCTCTAGATCAGGTGAGAATCCTTGCATCTGAGGGTAAAGAGAAGAGATCAGCTCAAGAGAAAGCATCTAACTTAGATAAGCTCCTTGCTCGCTCTAAGGAAAAGACTGCCAGTGCTGCCGATAAGAAACTCGCCGATATTGCAGCAAGAGCAGGACTCACAGGTCCCAAGAAAGAGAAAGTCAAGGAAGCGCCTGCTACTCCCGGTAGCGAAGCAACCCGCACTGAACTCGAGACATCAGCTCGCAGGGCAAAGCGCGATCCAAAAGCAATGTCAGATGATTACTACGATATTCCAACCATAGATGATGCAACGACCAGTCTCCTTGAGACCGGTAAGCCTGAAAAAGCTAAGCGCATGCTCACTGCCAAATACAAATCGCAGGCAAATGAAGCACTAGATCAAGTTGGTAAACTCCATGGTGCTGGTGATATAGATAGTGCTCACGAGCTCTACAGCGCTATCCCTTCCAATCTGCTGCCAAAGCACTTGCAGAATTATCATCCTGATTACATGCATTACGGTGTAACTCCTACACACTGGGGAGCATTACCACCTGAAGCACATCAGCATATGGCAAGCACACATAAACAGGTATTGAGTGGCGAACTCGACAATCATCCTGATTATGCCCACATCGCTCCTAAAGTGAAAGCCTTAAGAAATCCAAAGCCTACGGCGTAATTTTGTATAATTACAGCATGAGAAAAGCATGCTATATCTGTCTAGAAGGTACTGAGGGTGTTGGAAAAACTACGCAAACTCAGAAGTTATATGACTATTTACGTTCCAAAGGTTATGGAGTTTTACTCACAAAAGAACCTGGAACAGCACATCTCCCACTCACGATGAAGCTTCGCGAGATAATGCTAAGTAAAGAGTATAATGATGAGCTCACTGTTCCAGCAAGAGAATACCTTGCTCAAGCAATCCGCTCCATTCACCTAGAGCATCTAATTGTTCCAGCACATGCAAAGTTTGACTATATAGTTCAAGATAGAGGCATTCTCTCGAGTTACTCTTATGGAGATGCTTGCGGAAATGAGTTCTCATTCTTGAAGACTATGGCAGAGGCTACTGTGCAAGGAGCTAACTTATCTAACCGTACATTTCCTTATTGTCCAGAGAACATTTATGACAAGGTAATATATTTGCGAGGCAGTTCAAAGAAGAATCTCGCAAGAGCTAAAACGGCAAAGCAAGAGTATACTGCTGGTGATGCCATTGAAGCTAAAGGTGATGCATTTATGCAGAAGTGCTCTGACAACATGGACGAATATTCGTCTTACTTTAATGCGTGTACAATAGAAGTAGATGGCAAGTCAATAGAAGAAGTGCATCAAGAGATACTTGCCGCACTCGAACTAAAGGAAGAATAATGTCTAAGGAAGTAAAGTTAAATAGACCCAAAGTACTGATTTTTGATATTGAGACTGCTCCAATTATAGGGCATGTTTGGAGTCTGTGGGAGAACAACGTTTCTTTAAATCAGATTGTGTCTGACTGGCATGTTCTTAGCTGGAGCGCAAAATGGCTTGATGATCCGCCAACAAAGATCATGTACGAGGATCAGAGTAAAGCAGCAGACATTACAAACGACAAGAAACTCCTTCAAGGTATCTGGAAGCTTCTAGACGAAGCAGATATCGTCATCACACAGAATGGAAAGCATTTTGACCAGAAGAAGTTGAACGCAAGGTTCATCATAAACAAGGTCCAGAACGGACATCCGCCTAGCAGCTACAAACACATAGACACAAAGATCATTGCAGGTAAGCACTTTGGTTTTACAAGTACAAAGCTTGAGTATATGACAGACAAACTATGTGTAAAATACAAGAAGCTTAAACACAAGGAATTTCCCGGCCACGAGATGTGGGTTGAATGTTTAGCAGGTAATCCCAAAGCTTGGGCGGCAATGGAGAAGTACAATAAGTATGATGTTCTAGCTCTTGAAGAGCTTTATCACATCCTTATTCCGTGGGATAATAGCATTAACTTTAATTTGTATCACGACGAAGTAGATCATGTTTGTAAGTGTGGAAGTACATCGTTTATGAAAAACGGTTTCTACTACACCAGTGCAGGCAAGTATCAGAAGCACAAATGTAAACAGTGTGGCGCAGAGATTAGGGATAAGCAAAACTTGTTCTCAAAAGAGAAGCGAGATTCCCTGAAGATAAGTCCACCTAGAAACTAAGGTTATATGGTCTTCAAAGAAATAGAATCAAAGTACGATGCTCAAGACATCTCCATGAAGAAATTCATGGAGCTTGTTACGACAAATTATAAGGTAGACAAGAAGATGCTTGTCAGCTCATTTGATGACTACTTCATTGATAAAGATGGGAACTTCATTAGGTATCGCTATACCGACGATAGGGGTGAGCTCACTATCAAACGCAAGACCATTGAGAAGAACAACAATGATCGTATCGAGGTCAACGTTCCTACAACAGGAGACAATCTTAAGGCTATCGAGGCATTCGTTGATCTCCTTGGCTATAAGCACAATTTTGGAATATACAAGACCTGTCAGATCTATTGGGTTGATAAGGTCGTCATGGTCTACTATGTCGTCTATGACAAAGAGATGAAAGAGCTTCGTCGTTTTGTAGAGATCGAGGCCAATGAGGACCTAATTTGGACTTCAGAAGAAGAAGCTTGGGCTGAGGTAACTAAGTATGAGAAGGCGCTAGAGTCACTCGGAATTAGCCCTAGTCGTCGACTTAAAAAGTCACTATTTGAGATCTTCCGAAAAGCATCCTGATATTTTTAGGTCGGGAAATGCGGTATAATGTCTCTATAGCAAGGAGACATAGATGCGCGCAGCAAATTTAGCCAATGAAGCAGTAAGACAGGCCGAAGTAGGTCAGGTATGGGAAGAAGTTCTTTCCGGCTCAGGAACCGCAGTTCCTGTACGCCCCTTTCAAACATTTAGAGTTAGAGCAGCATCTGCTGTTACCGTAACAATCGATGGTACTTTAGCCATGACAATGATCTCTGGTGAGATCGCTATATTCAATGCTGGAAGCGGTGTCCCTGGTTCAGTACCTGGAGATGCTAGGTACACAGCCCCTGTTGTAGCTGTAACAGGAACTGCTTTTGTACAGGTTGCTAGAGACAACATTCGTAATAATTAAGGAGCGATCGTGGAACTCAAAGGTTTCAGGGAAATCCTTCTTAAGAAAGCCGAAGGCAATACGACCCTGCAAACGTTAATAGCGTATGCTAAAGACGACATACTTGTTGATAAAGTGATCGAAGCTCTCGAGAAGATGGCTCGTCCTAACGCATCTATGGGTCGTGGAGCTAATGCTGCTGTTGTAGCATTCGCTAATCAGTTAAAGAATAAAGACGTTGGTATGATGCATGATGCCCTTGGGCATCATGTCTCTCATTACAAAGCAGCTCTAAAAGCTGCTCAAGATCCTGGTACTGATCCAAACAAGATTGCAACGCATAGAAAAGTAGCAGATCAACATCTCAATAAGATCGTTCCTCTGATGCATTTAGCAGGTCGCGCTGCTCCACATTCTGGTGGCTCACTTGCGTTAGACTATGTTCCTACAGAAGGTTGGGAAACAAATTACACGCGTCTAGATAGAAACCCTATGAACGGTAAGTTACAAGAGGGTACCAAAGGTCTTGGTCGTCGTCCAAAATCTACGAAACGAAATCCACATCACGAATCAGATCCAAAACATGCTGAATTAAAGGCCCAGGGACACAATCCTTATGGCGTTCCCGATTATAGATACCTCGAGATGCCCCCACATCCAGGACATCCAGATTTTAAATCGACTACGCACGAAGGTGGATATCCTTTTGAAGAGACATTACTTGGTAACCCAGCGAAAGTTGATGCCAAGGAAGCATATTTACACGATCACGATGTAGAATCATCAGATGCGTATACTCCGCATCCTTTTGATTATCACCCTATTCATTCACTAGCAGATGTGAAGCAAGGTAGTTTCATTGACGAACATGATCCAAGACTCCAAAAGTTTGCGAAAGACATGGAACAGTGGCATGAGAGCGAACCAAGTAAAAAATGGGCAGAAAAACTCAAAGCTGATTACCAAAAAGACCCGGAGGCATTCAAGTCCCGTGGGAAAACCAAACCAGCCCACACATACAAGGACCTCAAATTACAAGATGTCGAGCCCCATGTCAAACACCACGAAGAGACATACGGTAAGCCGGAAAAGGTTGGAGCGAAAAAGGAATCTACTGACAGCCAAGATACACCTAAGACTAAAGATTCTAAAGAGATCCCTGAAGCTGAATTAGCAAAGCTTCCTCCTGCTATTCGGGCCATATACCTGAAGTCGAAGGGGAAATAATGCCAGCGTTCATTAAAACTCCTGGAGATGAAAAACGTTGGGCTAAGGCTAAAGAAGCCGCCAACAAGAGTCATTCAGAGTCTGAAGGCGATAGCTATTGGGCTGTTGTTAATAGCATATATCAAAAGATGACTAAAGCTGTTGACTTAGCATTAGAGCTAGGTGATGAAGAAGCTTTATCTAAAGTTATCGATATGCTGCAAAAGGCAGACGATGAGTTTGATGATGAAGACCATGATCTAGACGAAGGATTTCAGGAGTTTGATCCTGATGATGAAGAGTCAGCTGGTGACGATTGGCTTAAGGAAAATGACCCTAAAAAAGGAGATGAGTATGAAGAATATGGCGAAGGCGAAGATGAGGATGCTCATCAAAAGAACATTAGAGATGACGAAAGCGCCGAAGAAATCCCTGGAGAAGAGGATGAAGCAGGCGAAGCAGCTCCATCTGCAGCACCTAAAATCTCTGAAAAAGAACTTGCGGCGATGCCGAAAGCTATCAGAGATATTTATGCCAAAACACAACCCAAAGGTGGTCAACCTCAAAAAGTGGAAGAAGCAGCGCCGGAAGTAAAGAGATCCAGTCGCTTCAGACAACCTACTGCTGAAGAGCTTCAGAGTATGCGTGCATACACTCGTCCTTGGGAGCAACGTGCCCGTGAGACAGTAAAACTTAAAGCTGATCCTTCTAAGAATCCCGTATTGGCTCATCAAGGTGAACTAATCGAAGCTCGTGAAAAGGTACATGGTGGACGTAAATCTGCCTATCAGCAACTTATTAACTCTGATGACTATAAGAATGCAGATCCAATGCAGCAGATGGAAATGGATGATAATTTCGAACGCGATTGGAAGCAAAAGAATCCTGAGCATTTGAAGACAGCTTTAGCTGAGCATCATGCCGCTGATAAGAAAGGCAGAACTGCTGGAGCACAGCATGCTGCAACCAAAGATGCAAACATTCGCAACATTATTATGGGTGGATCTAATCCAGGTGAGACTATGTCTACTGAAGAAGCTCTGCAGAATGTTGGTGGTGTTAAGGGAGAGGAAGGAACTACTGGGCGAATTGCACAGGATCCAGCTGCAGCTTTTGCTGGCAGTAACCCTGACTTTATAAAACAGTATGCTAAGCAATACGAGAAGAAGGCAAAGCCAGTTGGCGAAGTAGATGAATATGCCGAAGCTCCTAGTAGGAACATTGGCAAGATTTTGGGCGATGCGCCAGCAAAAGACCCTAAGGTTGAGGCATTCTTTTCTCATTATTATCCTCTTATTGGCATGAGCAAATCTAAGGTCCTAAAGAAGTTAGGCTTAGATTCTAAGTCAAGTGATATAGATCATGGCGCATTAGACGAAGCTGGAACGCACGGGTTATTCCAAGCTATCAACGATTATGATCCTAATCATCCCAGTAAGGCATCTTTTGCCACTCATGCGGGCAATAAAATACGTGGATTAATGCAGACTCATCTTAGAGAACAGGATAAGATACCTACTGAGATGCGTATAGCGCAGAAACAATACCAGAAAGCCAAAGCTCCTCCGGTAAAAGTTCTGTTAGGTTCGCACCCTAAAGCAAAAGAAATTGGTGAGAGACTTGGAAGGATTCAAGCACAGAAGGCATTGATGCCTAAGAAGCCGGGAGGCACTGGTGAGTAACGATAATAGTAATTTTAACAACGGCAATGGTGGGCGCATTGCTAAGACAAACACCAATGCTGTTTTTCCAGCGTGGAACGTAGAGCAGGAAGATAGTCCGTCTAGATATGCTCCTATTCCTACCCCTGCAACTCTTAGACAGAGCGTATTGTTCGGCATTCCTCTTCGTTCATTCTTAACGGGTGAAGAGGTATCTAATGATGCACTTCAGACTTTTATTAATCAGGCTATATCAGAGATTGAACATGAATTCGACATCTATATTACCCCTTGTACATTCACTGAGAATCAAGACTATAGTAGAGCTATGAATTTCTGGAGCTTTGGGTATGTGAAGTTAAATCACTCACCTATTTTGAATGTTACTAAGTTTCAACTTACATTTAATAATGGTATTCAAGGTCTTCCGCCCCTTGTTGACATTCCTTTAGAGTATGTCTATGTTCAACCTCAAGAAGGGACAGTGCAACTTGTTCCTGCTCAAGGCATAAGCATCTCTGGCCTTATTGTTAGTATTTACTCTGGTTTAGGTTTTCATGCCTTCAACAGTCAAATGTTGAACCATTGGCCTGGTGCTGTGGTTGTAACATACAACTCTGGTTTTGAGTTAAATAAGATCCCGGCAATGATAGTGGGTCTTATTGAAAACTTAGCTGCTTTCAAGATGTTATCTCTAATGGGACCAATTCTGTTTCCGCATAACTCTGTTAGCATTGGTATAGATGGTACTAGTCAGAGTGTTGGAACTATGGGACCTGCTTTCTTGCAGAATCGTTTAGCTGATTTGGAGAAAATTATAGGTCAAAATAAAGAAGCTATGAGAGGTTACTACCAGAAGAGATTCTTGGTAGACTATTTATAAGGATGAGTAAGATGATTGAAGTTACAGCAGATGGAAAGCAAGAGCCAGTTCCCGGCAAGGAACCGCTCAAGAAAGATCCTAAAAAGAGAAGCAAAAATCTCTCTGAGCGCTGGGCTTTAATTAAAGCAGCACTTGATAATACTAAAGCTATTATGGATATCAAGGAAGAAGGTGGCTTTAACGATCCTCCTCCACAGGCTCAACCGCCTCAAGAAGGAGCAGAGGACATGGACCCAGATGCTCAACCTGAAGAAGGTGCAGAACCTGAAGAAGACATGGGTTCTGACGAAGAAGTGGATGATGGATCTTCTGCAGAAATTGATCCTGCTCAACTTGAAGATGAAGAATCTGAGCCAAATGATATCGATGCGGAAGATTCCGATGAATTACCCGATGATGAATCGGATGATGACGATGATTCCGGAAATGAAGACCATGATGAACAGATGCGTGCTGCTCTTGAACAGGAAGGATATACTCCCCCTGAGATCGAGTATATAGTTCACGGACGTCATTCTCAGCCACCTGACCTAACTGCAGAAGCTAAAGCTCATGCAACTATGGAAATGTCCCATGTTGATGTTGAGAATGCTAAGGCATCCAATCAGATGGAACTTGAGATGAAGAAGCGTCAGGCTGAGATTGATGCCAAGCATCAAGAGCGTCAAACTGATGTTGAGCATGAGCACACTAAACGCATGAAAGATTTAGAGTTTGAACATGCTAAGGCACAAGCTCCAGATCCTGAGACTGATAAGAAGCATAAGCAACGCATGATGGACCTTGAATATCAGAATGCTCAAGCTGGGTCACCAGATGGTTCTGATAAGGAACATCAGAAGCGCATGATGGATCTTGAGTATGATAATGCCAAAGCTCAATCTCCTGATGGCTCTGAAAAAGAGATACAGAAGAAGATGGCTGAGATGGATCTTGAAGAACGTAAGCTTAAACTTGAGTTGCATAAGAAGCAAACTGAGATGGAACTTGAGTTCAAGAAGAAAGAGCAGGCTCTTAAGCTTAAGATGATGGAAGCACAACTTAAACAGCAAGCTAAGCAAAAGACTCAGATTGCTGATGAGAAGCATAAGCATAAACTGGCAGATGCTAAAAAGCCGCCGACTAAGTTAAAGAAATCAGATGAAGAGGAGATCGACGATGAGTCAGATCAAGATTAAACAAATCGACGACGACAATCTTATTGTAGAAGTTGGACCTGATACTCCAGTTGATACTATCAACAGATTGTGCAAGGGGTTTTCTGACCGTGGTTTAACGGAGGATTTAACTAAGAGTACAGTCTCAGAGAGGCATTTTTACAGACCTCAGGATAGGGTCAATGATCTTGCCGATGAGCTTATAAAATCTCTATACGAGATATCTGGTCTTGCTAAAGTTAAGAGTCCACATACTCAGATGTTCTACGAACAAAGAGCCCAGTCTAAGTTAGTAGATAGAAATGCTAGTCGTGCACGAAGTGGTCTTGCTCCTATCAATATGGATCAGATGAGAAATCCTGCAGGCCAGAAGCCACCTGGTGCATTAGCTCCTAGGGCATCATCGCCTAACACTCCTGGCGCCGCTACTCTTCCTGGAGTACCTAATAAGCTTGTTGGTGAAGTTGGAGTTAATACTAAAAAATCTGATTATGGACCTAAAGGTGGTGGTCAGTACAGCGTTACCGACAATATCAGACGTAAGTTGAAGAATGTCGGAGAGCAAAGCGGTGTCGGACCTAATGTCAATACCAAGAGATATAACACTAGAACTCAGGCTGGTCAGCAGACTGATCCTAGCATCAAGAGAAAACAGCCAGCGAAGGTATGGAGCCCAGAGATGGTTGCAGCAGAGAACGCTAGACGCGGTTTAAAGAAGGCCTGGGGACAACACCTCGAGTTTCCTAACGGAGATGAGATGGTTGAGCAGTATGAGGAAGAGTTCTTGAGCGGCGATGAGGCATCTGCACAGCAGCTTGCCAACATGATGAACAGCAAGGCTATGCTGAGACCTAACCATAGGATTCCTACTACTGAGGACATGATCATGGCTGGTCAGCAAATGGGCTTCGGTGAGACCAAAGAGATTATGAAGGCTCAGGACGAGAACTGGGGTAACTCTATCAACAACTGGCTGAATGAGGCTGTCAAACCTATTAGTGCTAGATTTGCTTCTGAAGAAGAAGAAATGGCTTATTGGAACTCCATTAGGGTCTCTGATGCGCCAGATGGTAACTCTGGTTACTAAGCGACAAATACGGTATAATGACCTAAAGCCTGCATATGGTTGTAGGTGTTCGGAAATGGTTGGGTCTTAAATGTTTGAAAAGCGTTTCGCCGCGGTTCCGCCGCATTTATTTACAGCTGATGGTACTACATCAGGGAAAATAACAGTTGCTGACAGTCGTCAGTTCAAAGTCAAACAAGAAGTATTCCTAACTGCCAATACCTTTCCAAATTTAGATAAAATTGAAGTCAAGAGTATTCTTGATATAAACACAATAT
>Ga0075030_100002098_pt1 | contig 18086 bp, 13 predicted proteins | sample LitLauG_LLR_2012_FD_71393 | JGI IMG/M metagenome (GOLD analysis project Ga0075030, IMG submission 71393) | Freshwater sediment microbial communities from Pennsylvania, USA - Little Laurel Run_MetaG_LLR_2012 | ecosystem: Environmental > Aquatic > Freshwater > Creek > Sediment | place: USA... | reverse complement strand
TCCATGCGCTCGACTTCGGCGATCTCTCCGTGCTCGGCCAGCACGTAAAGCTCCTCGAGCACTTCGTCGAGTTCTTCCTGATCGGCCATGGCGAAGATTTCCTGCGCTGCGATCTTGCCGTGATGCAGTTCGATGCGCCGGTCGGCCAGGCGCGCCACCACCGGATCGTGCGTCACCATCACGATGGTCCGTCCCTGATGATGCAACTCACGCAGTAGCCGCAAGACGATTTCCTCGTTTTGCGCATCCAGGTTTCCGGTCGGCTCGTCGGCGAGGATTATTTTCGGGTCGTTGATGAGGGCGCGGGCGATGCACACTCGCTGCTGTTCTCCTCCCGATAGCTGCGCGGGTAAGTGCCCGGCGCGGTCCGCCAATCCGACGCGTTTCAATGCCTCGCGCGCCTCGCCTTCATCCGTCATGCTGTGGAAATATTGCGCCAGCATCACGTTTTCGAGGGCAGTGAGAAACGGAATGAGATGAAACTGCTGAAAGATAAATCCAATCTTTTCGGCCCGGACCCGCGTCAGGTCGGCAGTAGAAAGCGAAGCCACGTTCTGCGCATCCAGCCAGATCTCGCCCGAGGTTGGCCGGTCCAGGCAGCCGATCAAGTTCACTAGCGAAGACTTGCCCGATCCCGACGGCCCCATGATCGACAGCCACTCGCCCCGGGCGACGTCCAAAGAAATATCGTCGAGCGCTCGAATCAGGCCGCCGGTGCGGCTTTCCGAGCCGTTGCCCGACAGTTGCGCGGGATAGAGCCGGGTGACGTGGCTGAGGTGGATCATGCTATTCACCCCTCAGGATCGCAGCCGGCTGCAAACGATGCAAGCGCGAAACCGGGAACATCGCCGCCAGCAGCGTCACCACAACGCAGCCGCCGACCACCAGGGGCAGCACCGCGAACCGGGGCGTCAGCGGCGAGTGAAAATTGCTGCGCGAAATCCACGCCGCCACCGCTATTCCAACCAGAAATCCGGGAAGCGCGCCGGCCACGCCCAGAGCGGCCGACTCCGCCATGAAGAAAATGTTCAGCAGTCGGTCCGATGCGCCGATCGCCTTCATGATCGCAAAATCGCGACGCCGGTCAAACAACCATCCCATGAGCGTGGAGAGAACGCACAGCGCGGCCGTGATCGCGACGAGAGCGGCGGCCGCGATCATGGTCGAGCGGGTCCGGTAAAGCACGCGTGCCTGGCCTTCCACAATCCGGCGCACCGGGCGGACGTCGGCATCGGGGAATGCGTCAGTCAAGTTCTTAAGAGCAGCGTCTATGTCGCGGTTCGAACCGCTTGCGGCGATCTCGATGACCGAAGGTTGAACGCCGCTCCACGCCGTGAAATCAATGAGGGGGATGTAGATGCGGCTCTCTTCCGGGCCACCGGTTTGAAGCGTGCCCGCCAGTTTGACTTGAATTTCTCGTCCTTGAAATGTCAGCAGCAAAGACTGGTCCGGCTTCTGAAACATCTGCGAGGCGCGCGCTCCCACCAAAGCCGGCACCGGGCAAGGCGAGGCGGAGCAGGGCCGCGCATCTGGCCAGCTCGTCACCGACCAGAAGCGCTCCAGTTCCTTCGTCCGCGTGAAATCCGCACCGGCCACGACTAAAGCCTGGCCGGAAGGAGTTCTCGCAATCACGAAGGCAAAGGGTGCTAGAGTTCCGCGGCCGGCGAGCGCGGCATCCGCGCGATCGAGCGAGTCAACGGGGAGGGAAGCGCCGTCTTTCCCGCTGACGACGATATTCGCGCCGTAGTTTCGGAACTCGTGTTGCAACTTGGCTTCGGCGTCAAACTGAAGCATCAGCAGCGCTGTCGACACCGCTGCCGCGACACCAATCGCCAGCAAGGCCGAGAGAACGCGATTGCGGCGCAGCACCGCGGCGCGAACAATCATGCGCAACAGCATCGAGGTATGCCCCGCCCGCCCGCGCCTTTGCGCGACGGGAGGTACGGACGACGCTAGGCTCACGCTTCACCTCGCAGGGCGAAGACGGGATCGAGCCGCACCGCACGGCGAATGGCCGCGGCGCTTCCGGCGAACGTGACCACCACAGCCACCAGCAACACCACAGGCAGAACGACCGGCTGCACTTCAAGGCTCGATCCGAAAATGCGCCAGCCGATCTGGTGCGCCAGCACCGTACCGGCCACGAAACCGAAGATGCTGGCCAGCAGGCAAAGCAGGCCGGTTTCAGCAAAGAAAACCGAGGCGACTGAAAAATTGCCCGCGCCCAGCGCCTTCATCAGTCCGACTTCGGCACGCCGCTCAAACATCGTCGTCGCCATGGCCGCCGAGACCGCCAACGCAGATGCCAGCAAGGCCGCCAGCGTAATCAGCAGCAGCAGGCCTTCGATGCGCGACAGCACAATGCCTTCGTTCTGCGAAACCTGCCGGATCGGCGCGGCATGCGAGTTCGGAATGGCTTGCTGTAACTGGTAGGCGATCGACTGCGGATATGGCGAGCAGTACCAGCGGTCGTAGATCGGCCCCTGCGGCAGTTTCTTCGGGTCCGACTTTGCGAACGCGTCTTCCGGTTTCGTCAAGGCACTCACGAACACCGTCCGCACCGCTCCGGGCTTGCCGAGCAGTTCCTGCGCCAGCGCAATCGGCGCAATCACTTCGTCATCTTCGGCTGAGCCGGTCGAGACAATTCCGGAAACTGCGTGCGGCTTGCCGGAGATGGTCACGGTGTCGCCCGCTTTGAGGTCCAGTTTGGCCGCGAGCCGCTCTCCCGCCAGCACGTCCTGTGATCCGTCATCCGGCCACGAACCTTGCACTTTCCAATACGAATGCGTGGTGCGCACGCCCGTGGTCAGCACTTCCTTGCCATACGAATAGGGATGCGCGAAGTAGGTGCCAAGCACCGTCACGTGCAGCGGCCCCTGCGGCGTGTCAAGCGTGGCATCCGCCGGAAGCATGGGTGCGAACCCGAGTATGTTGTGGTGCCAGAAGATCGACTTGATGAGCGGTAAATCGCTCTCTCGCAGAAACGCCCCGTCCGACGGCGGCTTCAGATTCACGCCGCCGGCTTCGAGGTCGAGCGTGTCTTCCTGCGGAGTGATGAGAATATTCGCGCCGATGGTGCGAAGCTCGCGGTTGATCTTGTCACCGACGCCGGTGGCGACCGCGATCATGGCCGTGGCCACGGTCACGCCCAGCGCAATAGCTGAGCCGGCCAGCAGTTTGCGGCGCTTCTGGCGGCGAAAAGACTCGTAGACGAGGCGGGCAAACAAGTTATTTCTGCGTGAACAGGTGGCTGCCGGCCGCCATGTCCGCCTCCTGAATCACAATGCCGTTGGCCGTCTGCGTCGCCTTCAGCGGCACCGGATTGCAGCCGCCGCCAGTCCCGATCGACTGCGCATTGACCGGTGCAGCGCAGTTCTTGCAGACCACTCCGTTGGCACCCTTGTAAAAGCCAACGGAACCGCAAATCTCGCACGCGTCAAACACCGTCGCGATCTTTCCGTCGGGCTTCTGATAGAGCCAGAAGCGAATGTCGACGCCGTTCTCGGTGGCTTCGAAGCGGTGCAGTTCGCCGTCGGAAACCTGCGCCACCGGAATCTCCACCGAACCGTTCTTGAACGTGACTTGCGTGGCCGGCGACAGCGCGCTCACATTCTTGGTGTAGATGAACTCGGCAGTGATGAGGCCGATAAAGACGAACGAGAAAATATAGACCGACGCCATCCAGAGTCGCTCGCGCCGGGCGGACCACGCCTGCTTGCGGGCCTCCGCCGGAGATGTGGCTTCCGGCAAGGCTTGCCGGCGGCGAGCGTCAAACAGCACCATCAGGGCCGCCAGGGCAAAGATGGTTACAAAAAAGAAAACGTCGTTGCGCACCAGCGGGCCGACGATGGCCATCTCCCGCTTGGACGAGGGAAGCACGCCATTTTCCGAAAGTTCGTGCAGTCCGGAAATCACAAGCTGGGCCGCGACGAGAAACAGAATGGCCGTGGTCACGCGAAAGAATTTCTGCAGGTTGATCCGGACGCTGCCTTTGACGAACATCACGCCAAATGCGACCGCGGCGCCGATGCCGAGCAGCGTCCCCAGAAAACTCATCAAATCGCTCGAATTCAGCGAAACGGCCGAGAGCACCAGCACGGTTTCCGCGCCCTCGCGGAACACCATGAGGAAGATGAAGATGAAAACGCCCAACCACGTCCGCTTGCCGCCATCGCCCGCGGCGAGCGAGCCGAGTTTGCCCTCGATCTCACCCTTCATCTTGCGGCCGGCGCGCATCATGAAAACGACCATCGAGACGACAAAGGCCGCGGCCGCCAGCATGATCCAGCCTTCGAAAATGTCCTGGTTCCATTGCGTGCGCGCCAGCACCACGGCGGCGACAATGCTGGCCCCGAAGGCCGTGCCCAGGGCCGCATAAACCGCCTTGCGCAGGTCGTTGCGCCCGATTTTGGCGAGATAGGCGAGAGTGATGCCGACGATTAGCGCAGCTTCCACGCCTTCGCGCAATGTGATGATGAATGCCTGGAGCATCTGGTTTTAGGGTCTGTCCATGTTGAAAATGAATTTCAATTTCAATATCTAAGGATACTTGGCCCACGAGGCGGGCGTCAACGCAGGTGGGGCCGAACTGCGCCGCGGAGCGGGGGAACGGTTGCGGGCTTACAGCCGTTTGAGAAATGCGTTGGCGGCATGGAGTTCGGGAAACAGCTTTTCCTCGGCCTGAAACTCCCGCGAATGGACGCAGCGGCGGCTGCCGCGCAGCTTTACCGGATGCTTCAGATGCAGCATCTCATGATAAACAACATACTCAAGGGCATAGCGCGGCACCGCCGGATGGTCAAAGATGCGGCTGATCAAAATAGCGTTGTGCGCCGGATCGTAATGCCCAAGAATCCGGCGGGTGCGGCCCGGGCTCCAGCTCATCTGCGGGCGGCCCATCAGGCCATGAAAGAAGCGCTGGTTCAGGTCCTCGAAAATCGCGTCGAGATCGTAATGGTGTCCGCGCGCGCCTTGCAACTGCTTGCGCCCGCGCATCTGCCGCACCAGGCGCGCCTTGCTCAGCACCGCCTGCGACGCGATGTGCCTGCGGTAGCGTGCCGAGCGGGCGCGATCGATCGGCCGCCGATAAAGCTTGGCCAGCAGTATGTGGGCGATCGCTTCGATCACGTCGTCGGGAGCGCCTTCGAGCACGTCGGAGAGCCGCACCAGCACCTTGCCTTCGCGCAGGCGAATGGTGTTGTTGATGTTGGCAAAGGGTTTGAACGCGATTTTGATTTCCGGCAGCGGCGTGCGCGGGCGCAGCTCATGAAAACAACCCTGGAAAATTTCGAGGATCCCTACCCGCACGGTGAGGCCAGATTAACACGAGGGTGCTTGCCAGACCCGATTCAGCGCTTGTCTTTCTTGCTCTTTGCCGCGGCTTCCAACTCTTCCGCCAGCTTGCGATGGTCTTCGGTGGAATTGTCCACCGAATCAATCGCCGTGGTCAGCACAAATTCGTAGCGTTGACGCTCGGCGGGAGCGGCTTCGGAAGCGTCTTTCAGCCCGCGCAACTTGGCCTGAAACTCGGTATCGGCTTCGATCACGAGTTTCAGCGGCTTGCGAATGTCGTCTTTGCGGTCGACGTAGGTTTCGATGTTCTCGTTCAGCTCGTCGTAAATCAATTGGAAGTCGTCGAGCAGGTCGTGGGTTTGCTGGGCGCGGTCTTTGGCCTTCGGGTCGGCGCGCATGGTTTCGAGCTGCGACAGCCGCGCTCGCGCAAACTTCACATAAAGCGCCAGCCTGCGGTTCGGCTCCCAGGAGGTGTCGCGAATCTGGTCAATTTCTTCCGGAGTCAAAGGATCGCGGCGGCGGGCCGCGGCGGTAATCGCGATCAGGAGAATCAACGCCAGCAGGACGGCAGCATGGGCTCGTCGCGAGGTCATTTTGGCGGATGCTGGGGAAACATGGCTCCCAGCAGGGAATCGCGCACGCGCTCGAGCCGGTCGATGGTGGACTGGATCGCGGCCTGGTCTTCCTGGATTGCGCCGCGCTTCATATCGGTCAGGCGGTGGATCAGCCTTCGCACGCTGATTTCGGTTTGCTTTTCGTGCGATCGCGCTTTGATGGCGGCGTCCCCGGCTTGCTCGGAATATTGCGCCACGTCATTCAACGATGCCACCGCCTGCTCCGGCGCGTTCTCGGTCAACGCCTTGCTCGCCTCGTTCATCTGCAGATGCGCGATTTGAATGCAGATTCCCGGCTGGTCCGAAACCGAGGCGTGTGCCAACTTGTCCTTCAGTGCGTCGACCGTGGGGTCGGCAGACTCGACTGCCAGTGCCGCACATGCCAGCACCAGCACGGTGCCGAGCAGCGCCGCCGGACTTGGGCTTCGAGCCATGCTTCCAGCCTACTTCTTCGGCTCGATGGTTATCAACCGGTGCTGGGCCTGCCATTCCTGGTCGGGAAAGCGGCCGTGCGCCGAGTCCAGAAAAAGATGGTAATTTGCCGCGGCGGGCTTGTATTGGCGCAAATGATCGAGCGCGGAGGCGCGCAGAAAATAAGTGACCGGAACTTCCGGAAGAGACTTGGCGCGGAAATCCAAAGCCTTCAACGTGAGCGGATAATTCTTGTTCTCGCTGGCCGCAAACGCCAGGTCACCGTAGGCCTCGCCGTAATCGGGCTTCAGTTGGACCGTCTTCAGGAACTCATCCTGCGCTTCGGGAAACTTCTTCTGCTTCAGCAGGGCCTGACCGAGGCCTCGGTGCAACTCGGGATCGTTGCCGCGCTCGGCCAGCAGAGCTCGATACGCGGCTTCGGCCTGATCATATTTCCCGCCGAGGGCCAGCACGTCGGCGAGTTCGCGCTGAGCGACCGTATCATTGGGAGCAATTTTGATCGCGGTCTGAAATTCGCCGACCGCCTCAGAGTAGTTTTCCTGCGCCGCCAGCACTCGCGCCATCTGAAGATGTGCCGCCTCGCTCTGTGGCTGGGCCGCGATCAGCGTCTTGAGCTGCTGCGCGGCGTCGGGGAAGCGGCGACCGCGCATGTAAAGATTGGCCAGCCCGATGGTTGCATCCACATTCTTGGGGTCGAGCGCCTGGGCCCGCTTATATTCGCTCTCCGCGTCGGCAAAGCGACTCGCCGACTCCAGCAGCGGTCCGGCAGAAAGATGCGGCTCAGGATCAGTCGGAGATAGCGCCTCAGCCTTTTCAAACGCCGCCAGCGCATCGTCGGGCTTCGACTTCTCCAGCAGGTGGCCTAGCGAAATCCACGCGGCGGCCTGTCCCTGGCTTGCATTCTTTTCGGGAGTGAGCGAAGTCGCGGCGCGAAGAAACTTCTCCGCCTCCGGGTTGTGCGTCTTCGCCAGTTGCAGGCCAAGATTCAGGTTTGACTCAAACACGGTTGGCTTGGCTTCGACCGACTTGCGATATGCGGCGATCGAGTCGTCCATCTTGCCCAGAGCGTTTTCGACAAAGCCGAGATCGAACCAGGCGACGTAATTATGCGGATCGGTGGCCGTCGCTTTTTGCAGCAGAGGCTCGGCGGCGGCGAAATCGTTCTTCTCGATCAGTTCGGTCGCGCGAGACAGATCGGGCGAGGTGGAACCGTCGTCCTCGACCTGCACATGGTGATGGGGCTTTGTAGACGATGCCGGTTGCTGCGCGGCGGCTTGCGCGAACAACCCTCCGGCGCGCGAGGCAAAGCCGACTGCCGCAATCGCGCAGAGAACCCTAAGCCGCGCCATCGGACGTAGTTTCTCCATGGCCATTGAGCACCGTCGCCAAGTACCGGCCGGTGTGCGAGCCCCGCAATTGCGCGATGAACTCAGGCGTGCCGGCCCCAACCACCCTGCCGCCGCGTTCGCCACCCTCCGGGCCCAGGTCGATCACCCAGTCTGCCGTCTTGATCACTTCGAGATTGTGTTCGATCACCACGATCGAACCCCCTGCCTCGATCAGACGCCGGAACGCGGCCAGGAGTTTGCTGACGTCGTCAAAATGCAGGCCCGTGGTCGGCTCATCGAAGATATAGAGCAACCGGCGGGCCGGGGACAAGCGGTCGCCGCGGCTGATCTGCCGGGCCGTCGGCTGCAGGTGCGCTGCCAGTTTCATGCGCTGCGCTTCGCCGCCCGAAAGCGTGGTCGCCGACTGCCCCAGGCGCAGGTAGCCCAGACCCACGTCGTCGAGCACTCGGATCTTTTCGGTGATCCGCGGCGCCTCAGCGAAGAACTTCAGCGCTTCTTTCACCGTGAGTTGCAGCGCTTCATGAATATTTTTGCCGTGGTAGCGCACCTCGAGCACCTGCGGCTTGTAGCGCGTGCCTTTGCACTCTTCGCAGATCAGTTCCACATCGGCGAGAAACTGCATCTCCACCGTGACCGTTCCATCACCCTGGCAGGTTTCGCAGCGCCCGCCGGGAATGTTGAAAGAAAAATGGCCCGACGTGAGCCCGCGCTTTTTCGCCTCCGGAGTGGACGCATACAGGTCGCGGATGGAATCGAACGCCTTGATGTAGGTCACAGGGTTCGATCGTGGAGTGCGCCCAATCGGCGACTGGTCCACCAGCACGACTTCGTCGATATACTGCTCGCCGTCGACTTCTCCCCACGTCGCGCCGGTCTTGGTTGCTGAGACCGGCTGCTTCTTCGCCTGCGCCAGCGCCTGATAGAGGACCTGATGCAGCAGGGTGGATTTTCCCGATCCCGAGACGCCGGTCAGCGCCACCAGCATGCGCAGAGGAATCTCCACGTCCACGCCCTTGAGATTGTTGGCCCACGCTTTGGAAATCGTAATTCGTTGCTGCGAAGGTTGCCGGCGCGTCGTCGGAACCTGAATCTTCAAATCGCCCGACAGATATCGCCCGGTGAGCGAGCTGTGATTGCCCAGTATCTCGCTGTAGGTTCCGGCAGCGACAACTTTGCCGCCATGCTCGCCCGCGCCCGGACCCAGATCGACGATGCGGTCCGCCGAACGCATGATGTCGGAATCGTGCTCCACCACCAGAATTGTGTTGCCCAGCTCGCGCAGCCCTTCCAGCACATGAATCAGCCGGTTCGTGTCCCGCGGATGCAATCCGATCGATGGCTCATCCAGCACATAGAGAGTTCCCACCAGCCGCGATCCGAGAGACGTGGCCAGCTGAATTCTCTGCGCCTCGCCGCCGGAAAGCGTTGACGACAGCCGATCCAGCGTGAGGTATTCCAGGCCGACATCATTGAGGAATCGCAGCCGCTCCCGCACTTCCTGCAAAACGCGTTCGGCGATTTCGGCTTCTTCCGGCCGCAAGTTTAGCGTTTCGAAAAAAGCCGCGGCACCCTCCACGGTCAGCGCGCTGACTTCGCAGATGTTTTTGCCTTCGATCTTCACCTGTCGCGCCTCGCGTCGCAGGCGCGCTCCGCCGCATTCCGGGCAGATCGAATAGCCTCGATACCGGCTCAGAAATACGCGCACGTGCAGCTTGTACTTCTTGCGCTCCAGATATTGAAAGAAGCCGCGCACTCCGGGAAACTTGTCTTCGCCGTTCAGCACCCACTCCTGCTGTTCGGAAGAAAGTTCGCGCCAGGGCACGTCCAGCGGAACGCCCGCCGCCTTGGCGTGACGCTTCAGTTCGGTCAGCAGCGGCTTGTATTTCGGCTTGGTCCACGGTTCGATCGCTCCCTGATTGAGCGTGAGCGACGGATCGGGGAATACCAGGTTCAGATCGAAATCGATGGTGTTGCCGAAGCCCTGGCAGCGCGGGCACGCGCCGTAAGGATTGTTGAACGAAAACAGCCGCGGCTCCGGTTCCTGATAAGCGATGTGACAGTTCTTGCACTCGAAGCGCTGCGAGAAGCGCAACTCGCGCGCCGGTTGGCCATCGGAAGCCGGGACTTCGAAGATCACTTCGCCCGCCTCGCGATAAGCCATCTCCACCGCGTCCACGATGCGCGACCGCGACTCCGCCTGCACGGCAAGCCGGTCGATCAGCAGGAACACCGGCTCGGCGAAATTAATTTCCAGCAGTGACTCCGGCGTGGAGAACTCAAACAGCCGGCCGTTCTGATACAGCCGGTTGAACCCCGCCTTGCGCAATTCAAACAGCCGCGTCTTAACGTGATCGGCGAACGTGACCACGGCCGGCTCGGCTTTCTTCTTTCCTCGGGGCTTGGGCTTCGGTTTCGACTCTTCGGGAGCCGCACTCCGCTGCTGCAACGGGAAGAAGGCCTGCAGGCGCGTCCCCGGAGCGAGCGCCATGATCGCGTCCGCGACATGGTCGACCGTGTCTTTTTGAACCAGTTGCCCGCAGTTCCAGCAATACGTCCGACCGACTCGCGCAAACAGCAGACGCAGGTAGTCGTATATCTCCGTCGCCGTGCCCACCGTTGAGCGCGGATTGCGCGTCGTGTTCTTCTGCCGGATGGCGACCGCGGGCGCGATGCCATCGATCAAGTCAACGTCGGGCTTCTCGATCCGCTCCAGGAATTGCCGCGCATAGGCCGACAGCGACTCCACAAAACGCCGCTGACCCTCGGCATAAATCGTGTCGAAGGCAAGCGACGACTTCCCGGAGCCCGAGACCCCGGTGACCACGGTCAGCGTATTGTGGGGGACGTCAAAGTCAATGTTCTTGAGGTTATGCACCCGCGCCCCGCGGACAATAATGCTATCGGTTGGCATGAAAGAATCGCGATGCCAGCCCGGACGAGAGGGAAGTGAGCGGTAGCTCCCAGCCGCGTCCAGCGACATGGCGAATCTTTCTATTATAAAACGGCTCGACGAACTGCGGACGACAGCGGTTGCCGCGAAAGTCAGGATGACCGGTACCGTCCAGCGAATCTCGTCATCCTGAGCCTAGTAGATGGTCCGCATCTGCGGATCATCTACGGAGTCGAAGGATCCCTATACCCGCTCACGCGCCCCACTCCAGCAAGCCCAGCACATACACCCACAGCAGCGCCATGAAGTGCCAATACCACGCCAGCATCTCGATCCGGATGCTGCGCTGCTCGGGCCGTCGATTGCGCCAGAGGGGAAGCGCGACCCACAACAGTCCAACCACGCCGCCGGCCAGATGCACCGCATGCGCCGCAGTCAAAAGATAGGTGAATGAACTGCTGGGATTGGTTGAGATGTAAAACCCGCGCTGCGCCAGAATGCGCCAGGCCTGCCACTGACCGGAAAGGAAAACCAGACCCAGCGCCACAGTCGCTGCCAGCCACGGACGAATCTTCTCTTCGCCCACCCAAACGCCGGGAATGGTCTTGACCTGCGCCAGCGCCGCGGCACGTCGGCTGGCGCGGCGCAGCGCCTCCATGCTCAGGCTGCTGATGAGCAGCACCAGCGTGTTGAACGCCAGCAGCGCATTGGGCAGGCGTATGCTGCCCCAACCATGCACCGGGCGCGGCTCACTCTCGCCCAGTTCGATCAGCCCCCGCCGCGCCATGAAGACGAACGTGAGGACGACAAACAGCAATCCGACCGGAACCAAAAGCAGCTTGAGCCCGGTTCGGGCCCGCGCCAGCCGCTCCGTGTAGTCCTGCTCCGCCGCTAGTTCTTCTCCGGCTGCCATTCCAGGACCCGCCCCGGAGTCCAGGGCGCGCCCGCAGCCTCCAGGTCCTTCTCCACCTTCGCCATATCGACTTCAACCAATGCTTTAAGTTTCGCCAACTGCCCGGCGAACTCATCGGCGGCAATGCTGTATCCGTCCATGTCCGTCTGCGTCGGCCGCGCAATCGAGAAACGCTCCGACTCCATCACGCCGTTCAGCCGCGAGCTGATCGAGTTCGGCACCGGTTCGTTGCGCTTCGCCTGTTCCGCATCACCCTGCAGTGCGCGCTCAATCTCGCGGTTCTTCTGTTCAATCGCATCCACTTCCGCGCCCAGTTGGGGCCCGGCATTGGGCGTCTCGCGCAGTGCTTGGCGAATGGCTTTGATATGTTCCCGCACCTCATCCGTGTTGTGCAGCGCGCCCGAAACGGCGCGGTAGAGATGGGAAACCTTGCGCAGAAACTGCTCCTGCAAGGCTTGGTCCTGCGGCGAAAGATTCGCCGCGCTTTCGGTCACCACCTTGAAAGCCTCCGGCCCCGCCAGCTCCGTCACCGCCCCATTCACTTTCGTAAACGCCCGCACCGAATAGCTGCCCGGCATCACCAGCGGGCCCATGGTGCTGGCGGGCGGGAAGTCCTCCCCTTCACCGGTATTTTCATGCAACGTGGGCGCTGCATAGCGCAAGTCCCACGCCACGCGTTGGAATCCCGCCTCGATGCCGCCTTCCACCCGCCGGATCGCCGCGCCCGACTCGTCGTAGACCATGAAATACATTTCGGGCTTGGCCTCTTCGGCTTCCGCGCGCAGGTCGTCATTGCTCGGATAAGCCGGCGTCTGGTTCTTCTTGGCAGCCTCCTTCTCGGCATCCTGCCGTTTCTCTTTCTTCGTCTTCAGCTTTTCTTTCAAGTACGCGGTGAACACCGCGCCATACGGCGGATTCTCAGCGGTAAAGAAGGCATCGCCCTGGTAGCCTTTCTTCGGCCCGCCCAGCGGAAGCCGCTCGATATACATGAGCGCGTCTTTCACCGGCTCCAGCACCGCAGGCTTGTCGAACATGGCGGCCGACATTCGCCGCAGCGGCGTGATGTCGTCCAGGATGTAGAAGCCGCGGCCAAACGTCGCGATCACCAGATCACCCTCGCGCGGCTGGATGACCATGTCGCGCACCGCAATCGTGGGCAGGCCGCCTTTCAAACGAATCCAATGCGCCCCGCCGTCGATCGTGAAGTACGCGCCAAACTCGGTTCCGACGAACCACAAATTCGGATTCACCGTGTCCTCAGCGAAAGCGAGCACGGGGCCGTTCTCCGGCAAGTCCCCGGCGATCGAAGTCCAGGTCTTGCCGGCATCGCCGGACTTCAGCAGATACGGCTTGAAGTCCGATTCCTTGTGGTGCTCGAAAGCGGCGAATACCACATTCTCATCGTAGTGCGACGCGGCCAGACGGCTGACATACGTCATGTCGGGGACGCCGGGAAATTTCTCGTACTTGGTCCACGACTTCCCGCCGTCGCCTGTGACCTGAATCAATCCATCGTCGGTGCCAACGTAAATCAGTCCTTCCTTTTTTGGCGACTCGGCCAGCGCCACTATGTTTCCGTAGAACGAAGTCGACTGGCTCTTCGCAACTGCATCGGGCATCCAGATTTTTCCCATGACCGGCAGCTTGTTGCGGTCGATCTGCCGCGTCAGGTCGCCGCTGATGGCTTGCCAGGTGTTGCCACGATCGTCGCTGCGGAACAGTTTGTTGGCCGCAAAATAAAGCCGCGTGTGCGAGTGCGGGCTGATGATCAGCGGCGAATCCCAGTTCCAGCGCAGCGCCGGCTCGCCTTTGCCCTCCTGCGGTTGCAGCGCCAGTTGCTGGCCGGTCGGCTTGTCGTAACGCACCAGCACTCCATATTGCGACTCCGAATAAATCGTGTTCGGGTCCACTGGGTCCACTTGCGAGCGGAACCCGTCGCCGTTGGTCGTCACAAACCAGTCGGAATTCATGATCCCATTCAGGTTGCGCGTGCGTGCAGGCCCGCACCACGAGAAATAATCCTGCGTCCCGCCGCATACGTTGTAAAACGGCGTCGCGTTGTCCACCGCAACGTCATAAAACTGCAGCGTGGGCAAGTTGGCTTTGAACTGCCACGACGTCGCGTTGTCGAAAGTTTCATAAAGCCCGCCATCTGAACCCAGCAGCCAGTGTTTCGTGTCGTCCGGGTCAATCCACAGGGCGTGGTTGTCGCCGTGATGGTTGACTTCGTTGATGGTGTGGAGCGTCTTGCCGCCGTCCAGCGACTCGCGCAGGACGACGTTCATCACAAACAGCCGGTCCGCATTTTTCGGATCGACGACCACACGCGCGTAATACATCGCGCCCACATCGAACTCGTTGCGCCGGTCCCAGTTGGCGCCCTTGTCGGTGGAGCGGAAAATGCCGCCCTTGCCGTCAGCCGCTTCGACGATCGCGTAAACCGTCGAAGGATCCGACGGCGCAATGGCCAGCCCGATGCGGCCCATGTCCACCGTGGGCAGGCCGGCTTTCAACTTGTTCCACGTAGCGCCCGCATCGGTCGACTTGTAGATCGCGCTCTCCGGGCCGCCGTCAATCAGCGTGAACACATGCCGCCGCCGCTGATACGCCGCGCAGTAAAGAACGTCAGGATTCGACGGATCGATCACAACGTCCGCCACGCCGGTGTTCTCGCTGATGCTGAGCACAGCCTTCCAGTTTTTTCCGCCGTCGCTCGTCTTATAAAGCCCGCGATCGCCGCCCGGCCCCCACAGCGGGCCTTCTGCTGCTACGAAAACGACTTTCGAATCCCGCGGATCAATCGCAATCCGCCCGATATGTTCCGACTTCTTCAGCCCAACGTTCACCCAGGTTTTGCCGCCGTCCTCGGAACGATAAACTCCGTCGCCATAGGCTACGCTGCGCTGGCTGTTGCTTTCACCGCTGCCCACCCACACCACGCTCGCATCATTCGGATCGAGCACCACCGTGCCAATCGAATACGAGCCTTCGCCATCAAACAGCGGCGTCCACGTCGTGCCCAGGTTGCTGGTCTTCCACACTCCGCCCGAAGCCACGCCGACGTAGTACTCGATCTTGTTTTTCGGATTCACCGCGATCGACATGATCCTTCCCGATGCCACGGCCGGCCCGATCGAGCGAAACTTCAGCCCGGCCAGCGTCTCAGCATTGAGGCCCGGCTTCTTTTCTTTTTCATCAGCGCCGGGCGCGGCTTCTTTGGCCTCGACTTTCTTTTCAGCTTTCTTCGCAGGTTTGGAAGCGGGCTTGTCGGGCGACTTGGGTTCCAGTTGCTGGCTGAGCAGCAGCGGGAACGGCAGGGACAGGCACAGAACGGCGACGAGGGCGGCGGTGCGTGTTCTCAAAGGATGTCTCTCCGAATGGCGGTAAAAACCGGCACCACATCTTATCGTAGTTAGTTGTCATCCTGAGGAGGGCGCATTTTGCCCGACGAAGGATCTGGGCGAGCCGCGCGAAGCGTCGCGTTCTTGGCGGCGCAACCGTCGCGCGTTTGGCTCGCTTCCTCGTCGCCTGCCCCCGCCGCGATAGAATCAGCCATGCCCCGCAAACCCGCACCCACCTCCGGCCAGGGCCACAACACCCGCTACATCCAGCTCCAGCGCAATCACTGCTTCGGATGCGGCCAGCACAACCCCGACGGCATGAAGCTGAAATTCGTTATCGACGAAAACACGCGTACGGCGACGTGCCGCATCCGCCTGGCCCGGCGTTACAGCGGCCCGCCCGGACACTGCCACGGTGGCATCATCGCCACTCTGCTCGACGAGGCCATGGGCAAAGTCAACAAGCTTCGCCACGTCATCGCCCTAACGCGGGAAATGAAAGTCGAATTCCTGAAGCCGGTGCCGCTCGGCAAACCGCTGAACATTATCGGCAGGGAAGTCCGCGTGCGCGGCCGTAAGCACACCAACGCCGCCGAAATTCAAAACGAGAAAGGCGAAGTCCTCGCCCGCAGCCGCGGCACCTTCATCGCCATCGACCCGCAAAAAATGTTTGGCAAGTTCGTGGAAAGATAGCTGTTGGCTCTCAGCTATCAGCTTTCAGTTCAACCCGGATTGCCATTCCGAACGCCTCCAGGCGTAAGGAACCTACTTTTTTCCCGTAGGGCGATGAGACGCAAGACCCGAGTCATGCTGTAAAATCCCACCGAGTCGGTTGAGCCACATTCGCGCTGCGGAGGAAAGATGCGTCACCTGAATTTATTGGCAGTGCTCGTTGTGTTGTCCATCGCGTCTCAAGCGCAAGCGCCCGCGAAGCCCGCCGACCCCGATCTGATTGGCGTCGTCTACAGCATGGATCCCGCGTCGCACGAACTAAAGCGCCTGCCCAGCGACACGTTGAAAACCCACCAGGCCCAGGGCTTCGCCAAAGTGACCGTTATGGCCCGGATCGACGGCGCTGCCTCAACGTTCCGCATCGCCGGAGGCGACAAGATTACACTCGTGTTCAGCGCCGTAGGAGAGGCAGCCATGAAGGTCCGTGCCTATTCCTGCGTGGTCAAAGAGGGTCGGCGCGAGTGCGATATCGCAAAATTTGGCCGCGGCTCCACCCCGGCCCCCGGCGTATCCGCCAGCCTCGCCAAGTATGGCGACTCATCGTACAAGCTAACGCCCGACCAGCCGCTCACCCCCGGCGAGTACGCGGTGGTGTTCGACGACAAAGTGTTCACCTTCGGGGTCGACGCCGCTAAGTGATTGCGGTGGAACCTGGGTGCTCCATCCTTACTCCGCTTTTTAACGTCACCGTGACCTTGTCATCCTGAGCGTAGGGGCTGGTTCGCGAAGCGAAGCAGCCGCGGAGTCGAAGGATCCCTTTAGCCTGCACCGAGGCAACCCTTTGGAGTCGAATCCTTCGTGTTACATCGTGTCCTTCGTGGTGGATGAATTTGGGGGCAGTGCCCAGCGTTGTGCGGGGTACCGCTTATTGGAAATGGGCTGTAAAATAAACGGTGTCTGCTGATAGCTGACGGCCGACCGCTGGCAGCTGGAATCGAGCCCCGAAAATGTCCCAAAACAACGGCAGTTCCTCCAACTCCACGTCCCTTCGCCTCAAGACCGGCCTCGCTGAAATGCTCAAAGGCGGCGTCATCATGGACGTCACCGACGCCAAGCAAGCCGAGATCGCCGAAGCAGCCGGCGCCGTCGCCGTCATGGCGCTCGAACGCGTGCCGGCGCAAATCCGCGCCGAAGGCGGCGTCGCCCGCATGGCCTCGCCCAAAAAGATTCGCGAAATCATGGCCGCCGTGTCGATCCCCGTCATGGCCAAGTGCCGCATCGGACATTTCGCCGAAGCCCAAATCCTGCAGGAACTCGGCGTGGACTACATTGACGAATCCGAAGTCCTCACCCCCGCCGACGAAGCCCACCACGTCGACAAGCACGCGTTCAAGGTCCCCTTCGTCTGCGGCGCGCGCAATCTCGGCGAAGCCCTGCGCCGCATCGCCGAAGGCGCATGCATGATCCGCACCAAGGGCGAAGCCGGCACCGGCGACGTCGTGCACGCCGTCAAGCACATCCGCCAGATCGTGCAGGAAATGAAAATCCTCACCGTGCTCGGCGAAGAAGAGCTCTACGCCAAAGCCAAGGAACACGGCGCGCCCTACGAACTGGTGCGCATCGTGGCCAAAGCAGGGAAGCTGCCCGTGCCGAATTTCAGCGCCGGCGGAATCGCCACCCCGGCCGACGCCGCCCTGGTCATGCAGCTAGGCGCCGAAGCCGTCTTCGTAGGCAGCGGCATCTTCATGAAAGATTCCACCAGCTTCGCCGACCCAACCGAAGCCGCCAAGCGCGCAAGAGCAATCGTCAAAGCCGCGACGCACTTCAACGACCCTAAAGTATTACTTGAAGTCAGCGAAGATCTGGTGGGAGCCATGAAAGGCCTGGCCGTCGCCGGGCTGGACGAGGCCAGCATGCTGCAGACTCGGGGATGGTGAGTTCGCTCAGGGTGAGGATATTCTTCTTTGCCCTTCGTTAGTTTGCGTGGTTGCGAAACGGGAAGGGCACGGCTAAAGCGTGCCAACTCTTACAGCGCCGCGAAAGATCTGGGCCGCAGAGCTGCGTCCGCGTTGGGCGACGGCATCGGACGAATCGATGGAACGTGCGCTACAATCACGTTTGAATCCATGGGTAGTCCTTCTCGTGGTCTTTGCGGGGATCGTTGCTGCAATAGCGGTTCCCAATCTCAAACTCGCTCGCATGACAGCTAACGAGTCATACGCGCGGACTTCACTTCGCACCATCAACGCGGCTGAATTGAAGTTCATTCAGCTTAACCCGGCGAAGGGATACGCGTGCAGTCTTACAACTCTGAGCGAGGCCCGTTTGATTTCTGACCAACTAGCGTCAGGTTTAGAAAAGGGCTACAAGTTCGAAATCTCGGACTGTGGACTTGAGAATCCGAACGGCGTGTATCGAGTGTCCGCGCAACCCGTCGCCAAGAATCACACTGGCTACTGGGTTTTCTGTACAGACCAAACCGCCCGCATCAAGGGTAGCCCCACTTCCAGAGAAGATTGCTTCAACGTAGGCGTTGAGCGTCCGTTGGCACGATAGGCCGGCTGGCCCATTCAATCCTGCAGT
>Ga0075030_100002097_pt1 | contig 18087 bp, 16 predicted proteins | sample LitLauG_LLR_2012_FD_71393 | JGI IMG/M metagenome (GOLD analysis project Ga0075030, IMG submission 71393) | Freshwater sediment microbial communities from Pennsylvania, USA - Little Laurel Run_MetaG_LLR_2012 | ecosystem: Environmental > Aquatic > Freshwater > Creek > Sediment | place: USA... | reverse complement strand
CGCGGGTCGGAGCGGAGATTGTCGAGTCTCGGATCAACATAGATGTCTACAACTCCCGCCCGCCTGACAAATGCCTTGTCCAGAGCCGCGAATGCAGCATCCTTCTCGCCCAGCATCGCGTACTCAGCAGCCGCGCTGCGGGTTAGCCCGCCGCCGTAATAGTTGGATTCAGCTTCATTGTCCTTGGCATCTTTGCTGAGATACCCCTTATACCCTGCCTTCTCAAAGGTTCGCATGAGTTCCCTGGCTCGCGCTTCGTGACCCTCTAACCGTTGGATTTTCGTCCATTGCTCCATCGCCTGCGTGTAGTTCCCAACTTGCTCGTATGCGAGTCCCAGAACTGAAAAAGCGTCAACGTCGTTCGGGTTGATCTCCAGTGTTTTATTCGCTTGCTCAATGGCATGTTTGTAATCACGAGCGAAGTCGTACTCCCACGCGAGAATCATGTTGTTCAACACAGAGAGCGGATCGAGTTCCACCGCTCGGCGACATTCGGCGAGACCCTCCTGAGGCTTGCCCGTGCCAACTTTGATCCAGCAGGAGACCTCATGGGCATAGGCAGAACTGGGATCAAGCGTGAGAGCCTTCTGAATCTCCGCTTCCGCCTCTGGGAAGTTCCAGAAATAGTTGAAATCGAGATTTGCCAGGGCAGTGTGGGATTCGGGAATCTGGCTGTCGAGCGCCAGTGCCCGCCGTGCGGCAGATCGAGCTTTGTCTAATAGCTGGGGGTCAGAGACATACCCCATGTAACCCTGGATCGCGTAAACATCCGCCAGTCCAGCATACGCAGCGGCATAGTCCGGGTCTTGAACAACTGCTTTATCGAAGAACTCGGCAGCCGCCTTCAAATCTGCTGGAGTCCAAGTCTTTTCGTAATAGTGCCGTCCTTTCAAGTAGAGACGATACGCCTCAGCGTCTTTTGTTCCCACTTTTGCTACGCTCTCACGCTCACTCCCCGATAGCTGCGGGCGCAATTGACTGGCAACATCACGGGTGATCGCAGCTTGCAAAAGCGAAGCATCGTGGGCATTTCGTGTGTATCTTTCGCCCCAGAGTTGTGCTCCCGTTCCGACATCCACCAACTCACTTTCAACATCGAGTTCACTGCCGTGCTCCACTACGCGCCCGGTCAGCACTGCATCGACATGCAGGTCGTGCCCGACCCCTTGCGGATCGTCTTGCCGCGATTTGTAGTGAGACACGGTGCTCCGAGCCATCACTTGGAGATTCGGAAGCCGGGAAAGAGAGTTGGTGATCTCCTCGGAGATGCCTTCTCCGAGGTAATCCATTTCCGGGTCTTTACTCGCATTCGCAAACGGCAGCACGGCAATCGAATGGATCAGTGTCGCACCTGGACTGCGGGAGTGCAGAGAGCGCCACACGAGAAACGCAGCACCGACAATGAGCACTGCCGCCGCGCTTGCGACCAGGCGCCAAAGCACTCTGCGTGAATATCTGCTGGCCCCGGCTTCCGCGACCGTGGCTGCGCTCTTGCCGCTCTCCCTATCCCGCTTCAATCGTTGCAGGTCGGCTCGCATCTCCGCTGCGCCCTGATAGCGCAGGTTGCTGTCTTTCTCCAGCGCCTTGCGGATGATTTCATCCAGCCTTGGCGGAGTGTCTGGGTTGAGCTGAAGTGGCGGTACCGGGGCCCGATTCAATATGGAGTCGAACATCACCCCGGTGGTATCCCCTCGAAACGGGAGCATACCCGTGCACATCTCGTACAAGACTGCTCCTAATGAGAAGAGATCGGTGCGACCATCGAGTTCCTTACCGCGCACCTGCTCCGGAGACATGTAGGCGACCGTCCCCAGCGCACTGCCGGGACTGGTCAGATGTTCCTCGGACTCGATGGTCGGGACGCTCAGGGCAACGTTCTCCGGCTTGAGGGAGACCTTGGCCAGCCCAAAATCCAGAATCTTGGCGTGGCCCCGCTTGGTCACAAAGATGTTGGCAGGTTTGATATCCCGGTGGACGATGCCCTGCGAGTGTGCAGCATCGAGAGCGTCGGCGATCTGGATGCCGAGATCGAGCATCGCTTCGATCTTCATCGGCTTGCCAGCAATCCGGTGCCGGAGCGTTTGTCCCTCCAGCAGTTCCATTGCGATGAAGGTTCGCCCGTCGGCCTCGTCAATCTCGTAGATCGTGCAAATGTTAGGGTGGTTCAAAGAGGATGAGGCTTTGGCCTCCCGCTGAAAGCGGCTGAGGGCCGGTATGTCGTGGGCGAGGTTGTCGGGAAGGAACTTCAGGGCGACATGGCGACCGAGCTTGAGGTCTTCCGCGTCATACACCACACCCATGCCTCCGCCACCGATCCTGCTCAGGATGCGGTAATGGGAAACCTTCTGACCCACAAGTTGGGAGGGTGTGGACACTGGGCAGACATGTTAGGTGGGAGCGGAGGGCAAGTCAATGAAAGCGATGGGGTTGCCCCACCTCAAGAGGATCGTTGGCGATAAATCGCGTCTCTACGCAACGAGTACTTCCACCTAGCGCTGCGGCGGGGTCGGAAGACCGCAAAAGTCGCCATGGCGCGAAGACTAGTGGTTCGCATGTACGCTATGGCCTGGTTTCGTCAAGTATCATTACCCGCATGAAAAAACTCTCTTGGATAGCCGGCCTCTGTCTTGTGCCCGCCACACTTGTTATGGCTCAAGATGTGGGAAGGGGTCAGCCGCGACAGTCGAAAGACACAATGAAGGACACGCGGATTCAGGAGAGCGCATTTCGCCTCACTCTACCCGGCAAGTGGGTTCAGAAGCCATCCTCCGACCCGACCCGCTGGGTCTATCAAAATGAAGACGGTCGCGAACAGCTGACGGTTTCCCTCCCGCTGGGTTCGATTCGACGCCTAAGCAAAGAGGAGCAGTCCAAAACTCTCCGACGCCTCGCGGAGCTTTCTAGGCGTGCCGTGACACAGGTGACGGACGTACCTGCTGATGCGTTGTCCGAAACTACGTTCGGCGAAGCGGATGGTGTTCTTGCCGCTCGGTTTGGCGGTGTGCAATCCGCGCGGCAATACCGTTTCACATCTCTATTACTGTGCAGCCCTTCGGCGGTCACCACTTTCTACTACGAAACGACGGGCTTAACCGAAGCGGAGTTTAATACCAGAGGCAGAACGATGATGAATTCGATCGTTGTGCCGCGATAACTGTTGTAAAATGCCAATTACACGCATTGACCTTGCCGGACAAGTTCTGAGCCTAATCGCCGGTCGGGGCACCTACCCCCAACACCAGGTTGCAACCAGAGCAGCAATCGCGAGAAGAATAAGGGCCACTCTGTAGCCGACGTATACAGAGAGCGTCGAAAACTCATGATTGCTGTGGCCAAGATCGCAACTCGTTAGACTTTCCAGTGCTTCGGCGGTCACGGACTCACGCTTGGCATTGTAGGCAAGCCAAAGAAAGGCAAACAATGTGAGGCCAATGACCGCCGCAGATACAAAAACCTTCTGGTGGAACTGCATTGCAGGTCTCAAGACGAGGGGACTACCAGCAACAGCTACGAGAATTGCACTGCTCCACGAAAAGATGCTCCCCTGTTTGCTTCGCCGGTATTCCAATTCGGATTGGAGCACATCAATCTTGCGGTCGTTGGAATTGGAGGAAGTTCCCATCACATTCACGCTCCTTCACGTAGACATTTTGATCCCAGGCCCCGCCGGTTGCAAAATCACGACATGGTTATGGAATCATTACACTCATTAACCCCAACCAGCCATGACGCCAACTACCAAACGGTCGCTCCGTTGTGCCGCAACCGGTCCAATCCGGCTGCGGGCGTTATAAGATAAGCGCCAGGATGGAGTTGACCCCGCAAGTCGAGAAGCCGGATTCCTATCCCCCGGCGCAGGAGGAAGTGGCGCGCCTGGCCGGGTCGCCCGAGGTGCGGGCGGCGTTTGACTGGTTCCGCTCCCAGGAGGCGCAGTTCGTCGAGTGGCAGATGGAATCGGCGCGGATTGCCGCGCCTCCGTTCGGAGAGGCCACGCGCGGGGCATGGCTGGCGGAGCGCTTTCGCGACCTGGGACTCGGGGATGTGCAGGTGGACGAGGTGGGGAACGTATTCGGGTTACAGGAGAACGAGCATCAGGGAAACCCTGCCCGGTTGAGAACGCCGGCATTGGGCGGACAGGAGTGTCCGCCCTGCATGGTCGCGCTCAGTGCGCATATCGACACAGTGTTTCCGGCGACCACGCCGCTGAACATCCGGCAACAGGGCAGCCGCCTGTACGGTCCGGGAGTTTCCGACAACGGCGCGGGCATCGCCGCCATGCTGGCCGTGGCGGGCGCAATCCGGGCGGCACGGATTTCGCATGCCCTGCCCTTTGTCTTCATCGGGAATGTGGGCGAGGAGGGGGAAGGCGATCTGCGCGGGATGCGGTATGTGTTCGCGACGCCGCGCTGGCGGGATTCGATTGCCTACAGCGTGGTGGTGGACGGCGCGGGATCGGACACGGTGGTGGCGGAAGCGCTCGGGAGCCGGCGGTTCGAAGTGATCGTGCGGGGCGCGGGCGGACACTCCTGGAGCGATTTCGGAACACCCAATCCGATCATCGTGCTGGCGCGCGCGATTCAATCGTTCAGCCGGACGCCGGTGCCGGCCTCGCCGAAGACTACGTTCAATGTGGGAGTCATCCGCGGGGGCACTTCGGTGAATTCGATTCCCGAATCCGCCAGCATGCGGGTCGATCTGCGGTCCACGTCCATGACAGAGATTGACCGGCTGGAGCACGCGCTGCGGGTTGCGGTCGATCATGCCATCGAGGCAGAGAATCGGACCGCCCCCGTACATGGCCGGCGCAAGAGCCAGGCCGTGCAGTCCGAAGTGGTGACGATTGGGAACCGTCCGGCGGGGGAACTGGCGGCGGACACGCGGATCCTGAAGGTGATCCGCGCGGTGGATGGGCAACTGGGCAATACGGCGCAGGTGCAACGCGCCTCGACTGACGCCAACGTTCCGCTTTCGATGGGCCGCGAGGCGATCGCCATCGGCGGCGGCGGATCGGGTGGGGGCGCGCACACGTTGCAGGAATGGTTCGACACGAACGGACGGGACCTCGGCCTCCGGCGCATTCTGCTTACCATGCTGGCATTGTCTGGAGTGGGAGAATAAATGAAGCGAATTGCACTGCTACTTCTTATGGCCATGACGTCGGGCATGCCGGCGCAGACGGCGGCGCCGAAAGCGGCCGCGGATGTGATCTTCACGCACGGCAACGTCTACACGGGACTGCTGGGTCATTCCCTGGGCGCCGGGAAACGGGCCGAGGCGATCGCTATCCGGGGTGACCAGATCCTCGCGGTGGGAACACGCGATGACGTCATGAAGATGAAAGGCCCGGATACGAAGGTGGTGGATCTGGACGGGCACTTCGTCATGCCCGGGTTCAACGACGCGCACATGCATCTGGCCAGCGCGGGGTTCGAGAAGCTGAATGTGGACATGGTCGGAGTGAAGTCGCTCACTGAGTTTCGCGAACGGTTGCGTGCCAAGGTCGAAGCCGCCGGCGCCGGGCAGTGGGTTGTGGGCCGGGGATGGGACGAGACGCTCTGGCCGGTGAAGGTTGTGCCCACACGCTGGGATCTGGATGAAGTGAGCGGGAAGCATCCTGTTTACCTGGTCCGCGTGGATGGCCACATTGGCGTTGCCAACACCCGTGCGCTGCAGCTGGCGAGCATCACGGTGGCCAGCCGCGATCCGGAAGGCGGGAAGATCGATCGCGACGAGACGGGAACTCCCAATGGAATTGTGCGCGAAACCGCACAGGAAGCAGTGCGGGCGGTCATCCCCAAGCCGGACCATGACAAGCGGCGGGAGGCCATCGAAATGGCCCTGGCGGATCTGGCCAGTCACGGGATCACCTCGGCGCAGGACAATTCATCGTGGGAAGATTTTCAGGTTTACGAGGAACTGGAACGCGCGGGCAAACTGACCGCGCGCATTTCCGAGTGGCTGCCGTTCGATGACTCGGTGGACGAGCTCAACCGGAAGCGCAGCTCCCATCCGGGATCCGACAACATGCTCCACACCGGAATGCTGAAGGGCTTCATGGATGGCTCGCTCGGCTCGAAAACGGCGGCGCTGCTTCAACCCTACAGCGACGATCCGAAGAACTCCGGAATCCCGCAGTATGAACAGGCCAAGCTGAACGCGATGACGAAGGAGCGCGTGCTGGCGGGATTCCAGATCGGGTTCCATGCGATCGGCGACAAGGGCGTCGAGATGGCGCTCCAGGCATTTGAGGAAGCGGAAAAGGCTGCCCATGCGGCCGGCACCAAGGCGGCGGACGGCGGCAGCGACTACCGGCTGCGCATTGAGCACTCCCAGGTCACCGTGCCGCTGCAGATTCTGCTCTGCCACGAACTGAACGTGATCGCGTCGATGCAGCCCAGTCATCTGCTGACCGACATGAAGTGGGCCGAATCGCGCCTGGGGCCGAAGCGGGCGGCGCACTCTTATGCCTGGGCGGAGGTTTTGGCCCGGGGCGCATCCTTGGCCTTTGGAACGGATTATCCGGTTGAGCCGGTGACTCCATTCCGGGGACTTTATGCCGCCATCACCCGCCAGAATGAGAAAGGAACAGAGAGTTACTATCCTGGGCAAAAGCTGACGATCGAGCAGGCGATTGCGGCTTACACGACCGGGTCCGCATTCGCCGAGTTTGCCGAAAAGCAGAAAGGCACGCTGCAACCGGCCATGCTGGCGGACTTCGTGGTCCTCGACCGCGATGTCACGTCGGTGCCGCCGCCGAAAATCCTCGACACAAAAGTTCTGCGCACCGTGGTGGGCGGCAAGACCGTGTACGAGGCGAAGTAGATCCTCTGCCTGACGACGAAATGAAATCGATACGTCCATGACTGCTAGAGAGCGGGAACGCGCATTCCTGATCGGCGCGCCGCTGGCGGTTATCCCCGCGCTGAGCGTGCTTCCGGCCATCGTGTTCCTGGTGATTGTGCCGCGCGTGGCGCATGCCCGGATGATCGCGCTGCTGGTGCTGCCGGCCTGCGCATTGCTGGGCAGCTTCGGGCTGTGGAAGCTGGCCATCGGGGCGGTGCAGAAACCGTGGGGAATCTTCAACGTGCTCAGTGTTGGGGCGCTGCTGGTACTGCTGGTCATCGCCAGCTATACAGGGATGTTTCTGGCTCTGATCACGGTGAGGCTGTAGCTCTTGCCGGATGCGGCAGGCAAGTGACTACCATGTAGGACTGCAAGACGCTTTGCCCTTGCCGTGGTTGGACGGGCGGGGACGCCGTCTCTCCATTTGCTCGGGGCGGTAACGTTCCATCGGGTTTCTGCGTCTAAGAGAGTAGCAGCCTTCGCCCGATTCCCCTGCCTGGGCGAAGGTATAATAGTAAGTTACGTATTTTCAGGAGGAAAGCAATGGATTCGCGCGCAAGCGCCTTTTGGGTGCGCCTCAAGGCCAACCGTTGGGCGTACACATTCACGATTCTGGCCACTCTGACCGTCGGGATTCTGATCGGCACCATCGTCTCGTATGGAGTGAAAGGCAAGGAGGGGCAGAAGTCATCGGATGCGACTCCGCTCACTATCCCTGCCCCGCAACAGCTTTCGAGCACCTTCTCTCAGATTTCCAAGCAGCTTGAGCCGAGCGTGGTGAACATCAATACCGAGTCCACGATCAAGAACCCGCACAAGCAGTTCCGGCGTAATCCGCATGCGGACCCGGACTCGGGCGACCAGGGCGGCGGCAGCGGCGACGACAGTCCTTTCCAGGACTTCTTCGACAAGTTCTTCGGGGGGCAGGGCGGCCCCGATGCGGGCAACATCCGCCAGCGTTCGCTGGGTTCGGGCGTGATTGTGGACTCCAAGGGCTACATCGTCACCAACCGGCACGTGGTCGAGAAAGCGGATCGCATTCGAGTGAAACTGCAGGATGAGCCGCAGGGAGCACCTGGACACGATGCCAAAGTGATCGGCACAGATCAGGAAACCGATCTGGCGGTGATCAAGATTGACGTCGATCATGCGCTGCCGTCCGCGAAGCTGGGCAATTCCGAAGGCATGCAGGTGGGCGACTGGGTGTTGGCGATCGGCAGTCCCTTCGGACTGCAGGAAACCGTGACGGCCGGGATCGTCTCGGCAAAAGGGCGGAACATTGTGCCGAACCGGCAGTTCCAGTCCTTCATTCAAACCGACGCGGCCATCAACCCGGGCAACTCGGGCGGGCCGCTGGTGAATATGGCGGGCGAAGTGATCGGCATCAACACGGCCATCCTGACGGAAACCAGTTCTTACGCGGGCGTGGGATTTGCCATGCCCTCGAACACAGTCGCGCAGGTCTACAACCAGTTGATCGGCCCGGATCATCGCGTCGCGCGCGGCTCGATCGGCATTGAGTTCGCGGCCCAGCCCAATCCGGCGATTGCGCGGGTGTATGGATCGGGCGTAACGGTTTCGAACGTGGTTGCCGGAAGTCCCGCGGAAACGGCGGGCTTGAAAGTGGGCGACACGATCACCTCGGTGGACGGCCGGGACGTGAAGGGCGGCGACGACCTGGTGGCCGACATCGCGTCGCGCAAGCCGGGATCGAAGGCGAAGCTGGACTACGTCCGCAACGGCAAGAAGGAATCGACTACGGTCACCATTGCCGACCGGTCGAAACTGTTTGCTTCCCGCCTGGGAGACGACGAAGAGGCCCAGAACGAGGAAGAACCCAAGCCCAGCAAATCCGGGCTGACGGTGAGCAACATTACGCCGGAACTGGCGGACCGGTTGAACGTTCCCGCCGGCAAGGGTGTGGTCGTGAAGGACGTGAAGCAGGGATCGTTTGCCGAGGATGTAGGACTGAATCGCGGCGACGTGATCCTGGAGGTCAACAAGCAGGCAGTGAACAGTCCGGAGGACTTCACGAAGATCGAGTCGTCGCTGAAGAGCGGGCAGGATGTGGTGTTCCTGGTGCGTCCGCGCGGCTCACGGCCCCAGGATGGCGCGATTTTCCTGGCCGGTACACTTCCGTAACTGGTATAAAGACCGGCGAGACTGGTACTGCGCCCCGGCTTCGGGGAAGATAGTTGCAGGCTGATCTCGCCGGTCTTTTTGTGCGCGATCGAAAACATGCGATTTGAGTTTCCAATTCGACGCTGGTCAGGGGCGATGCTTTGCGGGTTGTTTTGCCTGGGAGTGCCGGCCAGCGCGGCGACGCCGGATACTCCGGCGAAGGATTCGTCGACGTCCACACCCGCTCACCCGGCGAGCGGGAAGCCCTCCAAACACAAGCCTTCGACGAGGAAAGCGTCCAGCAGCAAGCAATCCCACGGCAAAACAAAAGGTAAGAGAAAACGCGGCCAGCAGGCGATTGATTCGCCGCGCGCACGAGAGATCCAGGAAGCGCTGATTCGCGAGCACTACATGACGGGCGGGCCCTCGGGAAAATGGGACGCCAGCACCCAGGACGCGCTGAAGCGCTATCAGGCCGCGCAGGGATGGCAATCGAAGACGGTTCCCGATTCCCGCGCGCTGATCAAACTCGGATTGGGGCCCAGCAAGGACGGGCTGCTGAACCCGGAAAGCGCGATGACCGCGGAACCGCTGGCCAGCGCGCCGAAGGCGGAGGCGAAACCGAAAACGAATCCCGCGAACGGCTCTGCGAACGAAAACAAACCTCAGTAGATCCCGATTTTCCTCCTACTTGAACGGGCGAGGGCGCCCGCCTCTCCATTTCGTTCAGTCCATGACGGGTTTGGGGTTGTAGGGGATGGGTTGTCCGCTCACGATTGCGCCGGGGTTGCGCTCGACCAGGGCCTGGGCGTACTCGGCGCCTGCGATCTGTTCGGCGAGGTGGCGCGCTGCGGACAGAATCGGGACGCGGCGCTTGGCGTCGTGGGCGTCGGAGGCGAGGATGTGGACGGCGGCGCGGTCGAGCAGCCAGCGCGCGATGATCTCCGGACGCTCCCCCCAAAACCCGGTCAGCGCGGAGGCGGTAACCTGCATCAAACAACCTTGTTCGGCCCACTCCAGGATGCGCTGGGGACTCTGCTGCAGGATCGGATTGCGCTCCGGGTGGGTCAGGATCGGAGTCAGGCCGCGGTCCCCGAGACGGACGAAACAGTCGCCGAGTTGGATGGGCACGCTGTAGTTGCTGAGTTCCACGAGCAGGTAGTTGGTGTCGCCGATGGTGTAGGCATGCGGTTGCTCGAGCACCCGCTCCAGGTTCTCGTAGGAAAGGTGAAGATCGCAGCCCAGGCTCAGACGCAGGGAGGGCCCGACCTTTCCTTGCAGTTGGGCAAGAAGGGTAGTCAGGTAGGCGCGATCGTAGGCATAGCGATCATTGGCGTGCGGGGTCGCGACCATGTGCGTGATGCCATCGTGGGCCGCCATGCGGCACATTTCGACGGCGACTTCCCAGGACTTGGGGCCGTCGTCAACCTCGGGGAGAAGATGGCAGTGGATGTCGATCACGGGTGCACTTCAATTTTAGGATACATCGAGCAGGAGCGGAGGCGCGGACCGGAGTAAGGGAAGCGGCACCGCCGCCGGCGAGGACGCCGGCGCTACGGTCACGGGCAGTTGCCAGTTCCGGCCTTCTCGTGCACGATAGTAGGGACAAATTTTCGAACTGAGAGTGGGTCTCGAGGAGCAGATTCTGACAATGAGCTTTCCAGGGTCAGCGCGTGCCGCGCTGGGGAATCAACCGTGCCTTCGTTGGACAATCGCCGCGCTGGCAGTCGTGCTCTCCGGACTTTCCGTTTCGTGCGGGAGTCCGTCTTCTTCTACTTCGACGGCCAGCCATAACGCCTATATCACCCTGCAGGCCGGAGGTGTGCAGCTCCTGTACCTCAACAATTCCACCGGTGCGATTTCGCTGGGACCTCAAACCGTGCCGGTGTCGGGCACCAGTCCGACGGGGCTGGCGCTGGATCACTCGAAGAAGTTTTTGTTTGTGGCGAATTCCGGCCAGAATACGATTTCGGTCTTCAACATTGGGAGCGATGGAACGCTGACGCTTGGCGGTACGCCGACGCCGGCCGGGGTCGGCCCGCGCAGCATGGTCCTGGATCCCTCGGGGCAATACCTGCTGGTGACCAACGCCGGAGCCAACGCCAATAACGTGTCGGTGTTCTCCGTGGATTCGGGGACCGGGGCGCTGACCGCGGTGGGAGCGCCGGTTTTTGCCAACAACGGGCCAACCGAGATTCTGATCACGCCTTCGGGCAAGTTCGTTTACGTTACGAATCCGAGCATTGGGTTTATCACGGGCTTCTCGTTTGCGGGGGGCGTTCTCACCCAGGTACCAGGATCCCCGATCAGTTCGGGCGCGGGGGTGAGCGCGCTGGCCGTGGAATCGGGCGAGCACTTTCTTTATGCCGCGAACACGACTGCGAACACCATTTCCGGGTTCGCGATCGATCCGAATACCGGCGCGCTGACCCCGGTTCCGGGCACGCCGTTCACGTCCGCTGCCGGCACGGGGCCGGCCGCGATGTCGATGGATACGGTCAACAAGTTCCTCTACGTGACGACCCAGGGATCCAGTGACAGCATCTGGGCGTTCACCTGGGACACGACCACGGGAACGCTGAAGGCGGCTTCCAACTCGCCGTTCAACCTGCTGAGCGCGGGCAGCCTGTTCCTGGTCATGGAGCCGGGCGGAGGCTTCTTCTACGTCGGCAACAGCCAGGGCACGACCAACAACATCTCGGTCTACCAGTACGGTTCCGGGAATGCCGCTCCCACCGTGGTGACGAACTCGCCGTTTGCGATCGGCGGGGTGGCTGGGAAGATGGTGATTGTCCACTAGCGGGGCGACTCGCCGGCTCGGCAGGGCAGGACGCCCGGCTCTCTACGGTCACAACAATCTGTGATTTCGGTCACTGCCCAACGTTCAAGGAAGGACGATAACGGAATCGTCCACACCTTCGGTTGGGAGCAACTACCGTGTGCCTGGCCATTCCGGGGAAGATTCTGAGCAGCGAGGATTTCGGGCTGGCGCGCTCCGGGCGGGTGCAGTTCGGGGGCATCGTCCGCCAGGTGCGGCTGGATTTCGTGCCCGATGCGAATCCGGGCGACTACGTCATGGTGCACGTCGGCTTTGCGATCAGCAAAGTCGATGAAGGCGAAGCCCAGCGGACCTACCAGTTGCTGGCCGAGATGGGGGCGCTTGAAGCTGAACTCCCGCCCGAGGAGAGCTAGCGCTGGTCGGCCGCAAGTTTTCCCCTCAACACTCCCGGCAGAGGCAGAAAAGCCGCCATGTTCAATGCTCACCAAGCATTGTGACCTCAATCACCGAGTGAGTGTTCATCCCGGCATAGAGTGAGTCTCGCAAGCGGTTGCAAGGGATGGAGACCGCCTGGGCCCTCAGGGGCTGAAGCCCGCGGTTGGTGGCGGACCTGGCGGCACGGGTGAAGCCGTGCCCTTCCCAAGAGCTTGCGTTTTCGTTCCCGACTTTGGCGGCCGGGGTGAGGGCTGGATGAAATACCTGGACGAGTACCGTGACGCGCGCGTTGCGCGGGGCTTGCTGGCTGAAATTGCACGGGAAGTGCGGGGCCACTGGGTGCTGATGGAAATCTGCGGTGGGCAGACGCACACCATCATGCGCTACGGGCTTGACGAATTGCTGCCGCCCAGCATCGAACTCGTGCATGGTCCGGGCTGCCCGGTGTGCGTCACTCCGCTCGAGACCATCGACAAGGCCCTCGAACTCGCTTCGCGTCCCGACATCATTCTGGTTTCTTACGGCGACATGCTCCGCGTGCCTGGGTCGACGAGCGATCTGTTCACCGTCAAGGCCAAGGGCGGAGACGTGCGGGTGGTGTACTCGCCGACTGAAGCTCTGAAGATTGCGCGCCAGAATCCCGACCGCGGAGTGGTGTTTCTGGCGGTGGGATTTGAGACGACCGCTCCGGCCAATGCCATGGCGGTGTGGCAGGCCAAAGAAGAGAAGATCCACAACTTCTCGGTGCTGGTTTCGCATGTGCTGGTGCCGCCGGCAATTCGCGCGCTGATGACTTCGGCGGAGTGCCGCGTGAATGGGTTTATCGCTCCCGGCCACGTTTGCACCGTGATGGGTTATGAGGAGTACGAAGGCCTGGTGCGCGATTTTCATGTCCCGATTGTGGTCGGCGGGTTCGAGCCGGTCGATCTGCTGGAAGCGGTGCTGATGCTGGTCCGGCAATTGGAAAAAGGCGAGGCCAGGGCCGAGAACCAGTATGTGCGGTCGGTGAACTACCAGGGCAATTTGCCAGCGCAGCGCGTGGTCAAAGAAATATTCGAGATTGCGGACCAGAAGTGGCGCGGCATCGGAACCATTCCCGCCAGCGGCCTGCGCGTCCGCGACGCCTACGGCGATTACGATGCTTCGCGAATCTATGGGCTGGCCTCGATCACCGCGGAGGAACCGGCCGAGTGCATCAGCGCCAAAGTTCTCCAGGGATTGAAGAAACCGACGGAGTGTCCGGCGTTTGGGATGCGCTGCACGCCACATAATCCGCTGGGCGCGCCCATGGTGTCGTCGGAAGGGGCGTGCGCGGCGTATTACAACTATCGGAGGAGCAGCTCTCAGCTGTCAGCTCTTAGCTCTCAGCGGGAAGAGCTAAGAGCTGAGAGCTAAGAGCTTCACTCATGTCAAACAAGACCAATTCGCTGGCGCAACTCAGTTGTCCTGCGCCGCTGCCCGTGAAGGACACGGTTGTGCTTGGCCATGGCAGCGGCGGGCGGCTGAGCGCGGAGCTGATGCGTTCGATCTTTCTTCCGGCGTTCCGGAATCCGGTTCTGGCGCGGCTGGACGATCAGGCCATTGTCAAGGTGAATGGCACACGGCTGGCATTTACGACCGATACGTTTGTGGTCAAGCCGCTTTTTTTCCCGGGCGGCGATATCGGATCGCTGGCCGTCCATGGCACCGTGAACGACCTCGCCATGGGAGGCGCAACGCCGCTTTTTCTGAGCGCGGCTTTCATCATCGAGGAAGGACTTTCGATGGATGTGCTGCGGCGCGTGGTCGACTCGCTGCACGCTGCGGCGCACGACGCGGGCGTCGAGATCGTGACCGGAGACACGAAAGTTGTTGAGCAGGGATGCGGCGACGAGTTGTTCATCAATACGACCGGGATTGGGCTGGTGCCGGATGGGCTCGAATTGTCGGCCGACCGCGCGCGGCCGGGGGACAAAGTTCTGCTGAGCGGGTCGATTGGCGAGCACGGCATTGCCATTCTGGCGCAGCGCGAGGGGCTGGAGTTCGAGTGTCCGGTGGAAAGCGACAGCGCGGCGCTGCATAACCTGGTAGCCGACATGCTGCACGCCAGCCGCGAGATTCGCTGCATGCGTGATCCGACGCGGGGCGGAGTGTCGAGCACGTTGAACGAGATTGCGGAGCAGTCGCGAGTGGCCATCCGCCTGGAAGAAAGCGCCATTCCGATTCGCGAGGAAGTTCGCGGAGCGTGCGAAATGCTCGGCCTCGATCCGCTGTACGTGGCCAACGAGGGCAAGCTGATTGCGATCGTTGCGCCGGAGGCGGCCGATGTTTTGCTTCGCGCGATGCGGGCCAACCCACTGGGAAGAAATACGCAGATTGTCGGCACGGTGGTGGAAGCGTCGTCGCCGATTGTGACAATCCGAACTTCGCTCGGCACTAGCCGCATGGTGGATATGCTGACGGGCGACCAGTTGCCGCGCATCTGCTGAGGGCTGCAGCGCCTAAAGGCGTGTTCGTCCTGGGCAACTTTCGGCAGGCCTGAAGGCATGCCCTGATACGGACCCTAAGGCGTGCCCTGATACGAATTTGGCTTTCGCGGCGAACGGTTGAGAACCTATGCACGAGATGGGAATCGCCAATTCGATCCTCGATGGGGTGGCGAAAGAATTGCGTCGGCGGCCCGGGAACCGCGCCGTGAAGGTCGGGGTGCGAATTGGCGAGATGGCGGGAGTGGACCCGGATTCGCTGAGTTTTGCGTTTGAGGCTTTGACGCTGGATACGCCGCTCGCCGGGCTGGTTCTCGACATCGAGTTCCGCGCTCCGCGCAGCCGCTGCCGCGACTGCAGCTACGAGTTTGAGGTGCGGAACTTCGAGTTGCTGTGTCCTGGCTGCGGAGGCGTGAACGCGGAATGCATCAGCGGGGATGAAATGGAGTTTGCATACCTGGAGGTGGAAGAAGATGAGCCGTGTGCCGCTGGAAGGGAAAGTTCTGAATGAAAATGCGCGCGTAGCGGCGGAGTTGCGCGGGCGTTTCCGCGAGCACCGTGTGCTGGTGGTAAACCTCATCAGTGCTCCGGGGTCGGGCAAAACGACGCTACTGGAAAAGACGCTGGAGAGTTTTCCGCGCGGCGAGAAAGTTGCGGTGCTGACCGGCGACCTGCAAACCGAAAACGACGCCAACCGGCTGAAGCGTTACGGATTTCCCGTGAAGCAGATCACTACGGGCGGCACCTGTCATCTGGATGCCCGCATGATCGAGAAGCATATTGCGGACTGGGATCTTGAAAAGCTCGATCTGCTGATTGTGGAGAATGTCGGGAACCTGGTGTGTCCGTCGAGTTACGATCTGGGCGAAGCGGCGAAAATTGTGTTGCTCAGCGTGACGGAAGGTGAAGATAAGCCGCTGAAGTATCCGTCGATTTTCTTCAAGTCGGAACTGATGGTGCTGACCAAGACTGACCTGCTGCCCTATGTGCCGTTTGACGCTGCGCTCGCGATTGAAAATGCTCGGCGGGTGCATGCGGAGATGGAAGTGGTTCGAGTCTCTTGCCTGACGGGTAACGGGATGGCGGACTGGTTGAACTGGCTGGAGGAGCGCAGGCGGGCGTTTCTGGCAGGACTTCCGCAGACCGTAGCCTAGCTTCGCTTTTCGTGCGACCGTCGTTGCCAATATTGGGTTTTGAGACGACTCTCGGTCGCTGCGTTGTAAAGAGTTTCGCAGTCACAAAATGCTCCCTGTCCCATCAAGACATGGAACACATCAGACCAGTCCGACTTGTCAAACCCACAAAGTTGGAGCGCCTACTTTGCATAACGGAAGTCGCCAGTTTCTTGCAGTCCCCCAACAACGTCAGTTCGAGGCCTCCAGCCATCCGCCGATGTCGGCGATCTGCATTCGCTATCGTGGAGCGGACCCGGATGAAGCGCGCTCGAAGGAACTGCATGCGCAGGTGGTCGGTAGAGTCGAGCAGAGCGGAAAATTCTGGATCTCGACCACCGAACTGAAAGGGAAGACGTGGTTCCGGATTAATCCGGTGAACTCTCGCACTCGCACGGAGCACATGGAGCAGTTGCTAACGCTGCTGGAGCAGGAATGCCGCTCGGCACTTCAGGATGTTCGGCTGGCTAGCGGCTAGGACCTCGCGCGCCGAGGGCGAGACGCCCTCGGGACTGCCGGCAGGATGCCGGCGTTAGGGTTGACCTTGTCTCGGCCGGCGAACTGTCATCTCTGAACGGCGCGCAGGTTTAACTGTTGTCAGTCACAAACTTACACAGCTGGCACTTTCGTGGGATCGGCTTGGCACGCGTGGGCCATTTTCAGACGGAGCCCCGAGTTCTAGATTCCCAACTGAGCAGTTCTGGGGGAGGGCTGCCCGGGCGCCCGAGGTTCGAAAGAACTTTGGACGCCCGTTTGATTTTTGGGGAGAAATTACCATCCGGAAAAGGCGCCGCGCCGAAATGCGATCCGGCGGGGAGAGCAGGATTGTGGCTCGCTTCAGTTGGTGGAAATCGTGAAGTTCACGGTGATCCGGGCCTGGGTTTCAATGGCCTGCCCGTTCTGCAGGTAGGGCTTGAAGTGCCACTGCCGCACGGCCTCGCGAGCCGCGGCCGCCAGGATGGCGGGGCCGCTCACGATCTGCAATTCCTGAATCGTTCCATCCCGCGAAATGAGCGCCTGCAAATTGACCGCGCCCTGGACCTTCATCTGGCGGGCCAGCAGAGGGTAGTCCGGGGGAACCGATGACGTCACGCTCTGCGCCGCCTGGGGCGAGAGTTGCACCCGATCCGCGGCGCTGACTACGCCGCTGGCTGCCGGCTTGGCGCTGGACGACGAGGCGTCCGCTCCGAGATCCAGATGGATGGCATTGCTCTTCGCGGGCACGCTGGTATGACGGTTTCCGGCTACGACCTCCACTTGAAGAGGAGGCAGGGCGGTGCGCTCGGCGGTCGCCGCCAAGGGTGTTTTCGTGGCCGTCTTTTCTGGTGCTTTGGAAGGCTTGCGATCGTGGACGGCGGCGGCAGGCGGAACCGCGGGCACGGAAGCTGTGGCCGTCGCCTTGCGGCTGGGAATGCTTACATCCTGAACTTCAGCTTTGGGCGGAAACCAGAAATCCCAGTCCTTGAGGACCACCGCCATCAGGGCGACCAGCAGGACGCCGAGGGCCATCAGCATGCGGTTGCGCTGTCCCGGGGCGCTGGAATGCGGAAGCAGCAGGACAGGCGGGCTCAGCCGCTCCAGGCGGCTCGGCGACTCGGTTTCATCTGTCTGCAGCAGGGGCACGAAAAGCACCTTCCGGGAATCCGTTGAGCCGGGAAGATTCCTCGCCTTAGTATGCCCCCAAAACCCCGGCAAATCCAATCCCCCGGAAGTGCCATAGACGGGCCGATCGCCGCTTTCCGGTGGGCACAAAATTGCTTGTGATGTTGGTCACAACCACCTGTGCCACTCGTCACCGCCGGAAGTTAGGCCGGGACGCACACTGAGTACGTGATCTGTGTCACAGGGCGCGGGCACCGGCAACCATAGCGGTCGGACTGTGTGCCCAGGGGATCACCGGGGGTATATCGTGCTCTCACCATACGGACTAGATATTATTGAAAGCTGCCTGACCTGCAAGATGCGGGTGGACCGGATCTTCTGCGATCTGCCGACGTCGGCACTGCAGGCCTTTGAAAGCATCAAGTACGCCACCGCCTATCCGAAGGGCGCGGTGCTGTTTGTCGAAGGACAGGCTCCCCGCGGTATTTTTGTCCTCTGCAAAGGACGGGTCAAGCTCTCCATCTGCGCCAGCGACGGCAAAACTCTTATCCTGAAAATTGCGGAACCGGGCGAAGTGCTCGGGTTGAGCGCGACCGTTTCCGGCAAAGCGTATGAGTTGACCGCCGAGACCATCGATCCCTGCCAGGTGAATTTCGTCAAGCGCGAGGAC
>Ga0075030_100002096_pt1 | contig 18098 bp, 14 predicted proteins | sample LitLauG_LLR_2012_FD_71393 | JGI IMG/M metagenome (GOLD analysis project Ga0075030, IMG submission 71393) | Freshwater sediment microbial communities from Pennsylvania, USA - Little Laurel Run_MetaG_LLR_2012 | ecosystem: Environmental > Aquatic > Freshwater > Creek > Sediment | place: USA... | reverse complement strand
GCCAAGGTGTGCCAGCTGGCCAACGGCCTGCGTGCCATGGGGTACAAGAAGGGCGACCGCGCCATCATCTACCTGCCCATGTCGATCGAGGCCGTGATCGCCATGCAGGCCTGTGCGCGCCTGGGCGTGATCCATTCGGTGGTGTTCGGCGGCTTCTCGGCCAAATCGGTGCAGGAGCGCATCGTCGACGTCGGCGCAAGCCTGGTGATCTGCGCCGACGAACAGCTGCGCGGCGGCAAGGCCGTGGCGCTCAAGCCGGCCATCGACGAAGCCTTCGCCATGGGCGGCTGCGAGGCCGTCAAGCACGTCATCGTCTACCAGCGCACGGGCGGCAAGGTGCCCTGGCACGAACGCGACGTTTCCCTGGCCGACGTGATGAAAGGCCAGGCCCAGACCTGCGAACCGGAATGGGTCGAGGCCGAACACCCCCTGTTCGTGCTCTACACCTCGGGGTCCACCGGCAAGCCCAAGGGCGTGCAGCATTCCACCGGCGGCTACCTGCTGTGGACCATCCTGACCATGAAGTGGACCTTCGATGTGCGCCCGGGCGACGTATTCTGGTGCACGGCCGACGTGGGCTGGGTCACCGGCCACTCCTACGTCTGCTATGGGCCCCTGGCCACCGGCACCACCGAAATCATCTTCGAGGGCGTGCCCACCTACCCCAATGCGGGCCGCTTCTGGCGCATGTGCCAGGACCACAAGGTCAGCATCTTCTACACGGCGCCCACGGCGATACGCGCGCTCATCAAGGCCAATGAGGCCGACACCACCACCCACCCGTCGAGCTTCGACCTCTCGAGCCTGCGCATCCTGGGCTCGGTGGGCGAGCCGATCAATCCGGAAGCCTGGGTCTGGTACTACAAGAATGTCGGCGCCGAGCGCTGCCCCATCGTCGATACCTTCTGGCAGACCGAAACCGGCGGCCACATGATCACGCCGCTGCCCGGGGCCACGCCGCTGGTGCCCGGTTCGTGCACGCTGGCCTTGCCCGGCATCGAGGCGGCCATCGTCGACGAGACCGGCCACGACGTCCCCAACGGCCAGGGCGGCCTGCTGGTCGTCAAGCGCCCCTGGCCCTCGATGATCCGCACGATCTGGGGCGACCCGGACCGCTTCGTCAAGTCGTACTACCCGGCCGAGCTCGGCGGCAAGCTCTACCTGGCCGGCGATGGCGCGATCCGCGACAAGGAGACGGGCTATTTCACCATCGTCGGGCGCATCGACGACGTGCTCAACGTCTCGGGCCACCGCATGGGCACCATGGAGATCGAATCGGCGCTGGTCTCGCATCCCCTGGTGGCCGAGGCCGCCGTGGTGGGCCGCCCCGACGACCTCACCGGCGAGGCGATCTGCGCCTTCGTCGTGCTCAAGCGCTCGCGCCCCGAGGGCGAGGAAAGCCTCAAGATCGCCAAGGACCTGCGCGACTGGGTGGCCAAGGAGATCGGCCCGATCGCCAAGCCCAAGGACATCCGCTTCGGTGACAACCTGCCCAAGACGCGTTCGGGCAAGATCATGCGCCGGCTGCTGCGTTCCCTGGCCAAGGGCGAGACCATCGCCCAGGACACCTCGACCCTGGAAAACCCGGCCATCCTCGACCAGCTCAAGGTCACGCTGTAGCGCTGCCCGCGCCGCGGCGCGGCCCCTGCCGCAGGGCAGGGCGCCGCGCCGGCGCCCCGGCACCCGTGAACCATGCCCTCCGGCGCCGCCGTCCAGCGCTATTGGCAGCAGACGCGCCGGCTCACGCTGGCACTGCTGCTGCTGTGGTTCCTCGTGACCTTCGTGGGCGCGTTCTTCGCGCGCGCCCTGCGCTTTAGCTTCCTGGGTTGGCCCTTTTCGTTCTACATGGCGGCCCAGGGGGCGCTGCTCGTATACCTGTTCATCGTGTTCGTATATGCGCGCCTGCAGGCCCGCCGCGATGCGGCCTTCGGCGTTGCCGACCCGCAGGACGACTGAAGGCCGAGGATGCCCGCAAGCCGCCCTGTCGACCGGTCCGTGCGTCCGCTCGCGGCCGAGGTCCCGGCACAGGCCGCGCGCCGCTATTCGGCCCGCCTGGGGCGCTATTACGCCTGGTTCACGGCGGGTTTCCTGCTGTTCGTGCTGCTGCTGGGCGTGGGCGAGCGCCTGGGCCTGCCGCGCGTGCTGATCGGCTATACCTTCTTGTTCGCCACCATCGGCCTGTATGCCGGCATCGGCATCATGAGCCGCACCACCGATGTGGCGGAATATTACGTTGCCGGGCGGCGCGTGCCGGCCTTCTTCAACGGCATGGCGACGGGGGCCGACTGGATGTCGGCGGCCAGCTTCATCGGCCTGGCCGGCACCCTTTACCTTTTGGGCTTCGACGGCCTGGCCTTCGTGCTGGGCTGGACCGGCGGCTATTGCCTGGTGGCACTGCTGATCGCGCCTTACCTGCGCCGCTTCGGCCAGTTCACCATCCCGGATTTCATCGGTGCACGCTATGGCGGCAACGTGGCGCGGGCCATCGCCATGCTGGCCGCGCTGATGTGCTCGTTCATCTACGTCGTGGCGCAGATCTACGGCGTGGGCCTGATCACCACGCACCTGACCAATGTCGACTTCAGCTACGGCGTGTTCCTGGGCCTGGCCGGCATCCTGGTGTGCTCGTTCCTGGGCGGCATGCGCGCGGTCACCTGGACCCAGGTGGCCCAATGCATCATCCTGCTCGTGGCCTACCTGATTCCGGTGGCCTGGCTGGGCCTGCAGCACGCCGGTTCGCCCTTGCCGCAGGTCTCCTATGGCGCGGTGCTCGAGCGCCTGGGCCAGCGCGAAAGCGAACTGGCGCGCGATCCGCGCGAACAGGCGGTGCGCGAGGTGTACCTGGCGCGCGCGGCCGAGGCCGCGGCGCGTGTCGCGCAGTTGCCGCGGTCCTGGCAGGACGGGCAGGAGGCGGCACGGCGCAGTGTCGATGCGCTGCGCATGCGCCATGCGCCCTATAGCGAGCTGCGCGAGGCCGAGCGCGCGCTCGCGCGCTATCCGGCCAGTGCCGAAGCGGCGCGGCGCGCCTGGCAGGAGGAGGCCGATCAGAACGCGGCACGCGGTGCGCCACTGATGCCGCATGCCGAGCCCTTCTGGAGCGGCCAGGCCGACCCCGAGCGCGCCGAGCAGGAGCGCTCGACCAAGCGCTGGAACTTCCTCGCGCTGGTGTTCTGCCTCATGGCCGGCACGGCCGGGCTGCCGCACGTGCTCATGCGCTCGTACACGACGCCCACCGTGAACCAGGCGCGCAAATCGGTGTTCTGGGCCCTGTTCTTCATCCTGCTGCTGTATCTCTCGGCGCCGGCGCTGGCCGTGCTGGTCAAATACGCCGTGTATACGCAGGTCGTGGGCAAGCATTTCAGCGAGTTGCCGGCCTGGGTGGCGGCGTGGAGCCGCATCGATCCCTCGTACCTGCGCCTCGATGATGTGAACCACGACGGCATCGTGCAGCTGGCCGAGCTGCAGTTGGGCCCCGACATCGTCGTGCTGGCCATGCCCGAAATCGCCGGCCTGCCCTACGTGGTCACGGGCCTGGTCGCGGCCGGAGGCCTGGCGGCCGCGCTGTCCACCGCCGACGGCCTGTTGCTGACGATCGCCAATGCGCTGTCGCACGACCTGTATTTCAAGATGATCAACACCACCGCCAGCGCGGCGCGGCGGGTCACCATGGCCAAGGTGCTGCTGCTGGTGGTGGCGCTGGTGGCGGCCTTCGTCACCTTGATGCGGCCGGGCAGCATCGTATCGCTGGTGGGGCTGGCCTTCTCCCTGGCTGCCGCCTCGCTGTTCCCCGCGCTGGTGCTGGGCGTGTTCTGGCGCCGTGCCAATGCGGCCGGGGCGATCGCCGGCATGCTCACGGGCTTTGGCGTATGCGCCTATTACATTGCCACCCGTTACCCCTTCTTCCAGGGCATGCTGGGCCTGGCGCCCGACGGCTGGCCGCTTTGGCTGGGCATAGACCCGATATCGGCCGGCGTTTTCGCCGTGCCACTGGGCTTTGCGGCGATCGTCGTGGGCAGCCTGGCCACGGCCCGCCCCGACGCTGCCAGCGCGCGCTTCGTCGATTTCCTGCGCATGCCGGCGCCGCCGGCGGCGCAGGATCTGCCGGCACCGAAGAACCGGTAGAATGCCGGCCGGCGCGCAATGTGCCGGGAGAGATGGCCGAGCGGTCGAAGGCGCACGCCTGGAAAGTGTGTAGAGGGTCACTCCTCTCGTGGGTTCGAATCCCACTCTCTCCGCCAATTTGCGCTGCGCAGCAGCGCAAATTGCCCGCCGTAGCGCAGCGCGCGAAGGCGGTCCACCGAAGCAGCCAACCCCCACAGTAATGACGCCGGAACGCCTGGACTGGCGCCACAAAACAGACCGCCCGGGATATTCGCGTTCCTGGCCCAGGATACTGCGCCGCGCCGCGTGATCGCCAAATCAACGACTCCTTGCACGAAACCTCACTAAGAAGGTGCACAATTAAGGCTGGTTTGGGGCGGCTTGGTCGGGCCACTGTATTGGCGGCAGTGATGGCGCTCGGTACACCCGCCTCATGCGCGCCGTCTGACCTGAACCTGGAGCCCGTGATTGGCAGCCCTTCATCCGCCCGAGATATTCACGCAGCTGACCGCGGATGACCAGCTGGCCCAGTTTCTGGAGAAGATGCCGCTGGGCGTTGCGTACTGCAGATTGGTGCAGGACCCTCGCGGTGCCCCGGATTTTCGTTTTCTCTATGCCAACACGGCATTCCACGACCAGGTAGGGCTGAGCTCGGTAGCGGGCAAGCTCGGCAGCGAGGTCGATATCGGCGCGCGCGAATCGGCCGCGGACCGCCTGGAGATCTTCGCCCGCGTCGCCACGACCGGCGTGGCGGGCACTTTCGAACTGTACGTCAAGGCCCTGCAACACTGGTTCTGCGTCGAAGTCTTCAGCCCGAAGCCGCAGCATTTCGTGGCGCTGTTCAATGTGGTGACCAAGGTCAAGGCCGCAGAGGCGGCGCTGCGCGCAAGCGAACAGCAGTTCCGCAGCCTGGTCGACGGTGCTCCCGAGGCCATTTTCATCCAGACCAACAACCGCTTTGCCTATGTCAATCGGGCCACGGTCGATCTTTTCGGCGCGGCCGGCCCGGAGCAGTTGCTCGGACAACTGGTGTTCGAACGCATCCACCCAGATAACCGTGCCGAAGTGGCCCGGCGCATCCGCCAGACGAATCAGGGACAGCGCGGGGCCGAGCCGATCGACGAGACCTACCTGCGCTTCGACGGGACCTGCGTTGCGGTATCGGTATCGGCCGTCCCCATGCGCTATGAGAATGCCGACGGCGCGCTGGTCTTCGTGCGCGATGTCTCCGCCCGCAAGCAGCACGAGGATTTCCTCAAGGAGATCGCCTATCACGATCCCCACACCAAGCTGGCCAACGGCTTGCTGTTGCGCGACCGCCTGCGCCAGGCGCTGGTGGACCAGGAGCGCACCGGCAATCTCGTGGCCGTGTGTCACCTGGACCTGGACGGCTTCAAGCAGGTAAGCGATGCGCTGGGCCATGAAAGCAGCGACCGCTTCCTCCTCGCGTTCGCGCAGCGGCTGCGCGGGGCATTGGCAGCGGACGACACCGCCGCCCGGGTCGGCCATGACGAATTCGTGCTGCTGCTGTGCGGGCATGCCCGGGAAGAGGACTGCCTGGAAGCGGTGGCGCGGGTGCAGCGGGCGGTCGCCGAGCCCTACCTCGACGGAGATGCCGCGCCGGTCCATGTGTCGGCGAGCATCGGCATCACGCTCTACCCCCGCGATCCCGTCGATGCGGCCACGCTGCTGCGCCATGCCCACCATGCGATGTTCGCGGCCAAGCAAGCCGGGAAGAATCGCCTTCACCTGTTCGATGCGTCGTCGGAACTTCGCATCGAAGCGCGCAAGGCGACGCTCAAGATCATCGAGGCCGCTTTGGCCCGGCAGGAATTCGTCCTGCACTACCAGCCCAAGGTCGACTGCCGCCATGGGCGCATCGTCGGCGTCGAGGCGCTGATCCGCTGGCAGCATCCGGTACTGGGCCTGCAGCCTCCGGCCACCTTCCTGCCGCTGGTCGAGGACCATCCGCTGGCCCTGGCGATGGGGAACTGGGTGATCCGCGAGGCCCTGCGCCAGATCGCCCAATGGCGCACCAATGGCATGGACATTGCCGTAAGCGTCAACGCCTTCGGCCGCCAGTTGACCGAATCTGGATTCGTGCGCCAGTTGCGCGACATCCTGGGCGAATATCCTGCAGTCCCGCCCGATCGGCTGCAGATCGAGATCGTGGAGACGGCGGATCTGAAGGACCTGGATGTCGTGCGCTGCGTCATCGAGGAATGCGCGGCCTTCGGAGTCCATTATTCGCTCGACGATTTCGGCACCGGCTATTCCTCGCTCGTGTACCTGCGTCAATTGCCGGTGCAGGAGATAAAAATCGACCAGGCCTTCGTGCGCGACATGCTGGTCGATGGTGAGGACCGCTCCATCGTGGATGCCGTCCTGGGCCTGGGCCGTGCCTTCCGCCGCCGCGTGGTGGCCGAGGGGGTCGAGACGCCGGCGCACATCGCGGGGCTGCTCGACCTTGGCTGCGACGTGATGCAGGGCTACGCGCTGGCGCGACCCATGGCCGGCGCGCAGCTGGTGTCGTGGATGCACTCCTTCAGCCCCGATCCGGCGTGGGGCAGCGCGCCCGGCTTCGCGGCGCCGCGGCCAGGGGCCAGCCGCTAGCATGCCGGGCATGGCGCAATGGGAGCCGGCTACGCTGGGCTCCGCCCTGCTCACCGGCGACGAGCGGATCGACTGCCAGCACCGGGTGCTGATCGATATCCTCAACGAGTTGGCGGCGCGGCTCAGCGGCCCGCCCGATCCCCACCGTTTCGACCAGGTGACGCGCGATCTGCTGGGCTACGTGCTCCTTCACTTCGAGACCGAAGAGCAATTGATCCGGGAGTCCGGCTACGAGCTCGCGGATCCGGCCGGCGCCCACCTGCATATCGGCCAGCACCGCGGATTCGTCAGCCGCGTTCTTGCCATGCGCGCCGCGGCGGCGACGCCGCACAGCGCGTCGCAGGCGCTACTGCACGAATTCCTGCGCGATTGGCTGATCCATCACATCGGTACGACCGACCGCATCCTCGGGCGCTTTATTTGCGAGCAGCCGGTAGGCCGCTGACCGCCGTTGCCACCCTGGGCTAGGTCCCGCGGCGACCCCGCGCCGCCAGCGCCGCCGCCGCGGCAAGCTTGTGCTTGGCCTGCCACGGCGGGCCGCAGCATTTTCCCATCGCATCGAGGAACGCGCGGATATCCTGGACCGCGAGCGCCATCGCTGCGTCGTCGAAGACCCGCTCGGCTTCATACCAGTAGACGGTCCAGCCGCGCCCCGCGGCCGCTGCCGCCAGCGCCTGTCGATAGAGCACCGAGTCGGCGACGAGCTGTGCACGGTGATCGGCAATCCGCTCCGCGATCGTCGGGGGCAAGGCTGGACACCGGCGCAAGGCGATGGACGAGATCGGCATGGGTAGCGCCGCGGCCAGCGCCTGCAGACCCGCGCCTGCGCCCTGCGCGGCTGCAAGGTGCACCCGTTCGATGAGTGCCACCGCCTGACCCAGCGAGATCGGGCGTGCCCAAGGACTGTCAAGGTAGCGCCCCACGGCCCAGGCGCCTTCGTGGTGGTAGGGGTGGGTGGGCAGGCCGGACGTAAGGGCCAGGCGCCGCCGATCCAGCAAGCTGCCGTTGGGCGCGACCGTGACGACAAAGGCCGAATTCCCGTGTTCGGCCACACCAACGGTCGCGCCCGCCTCGGATCGGCCGCCCATTACCGGTCCATCACGCGCGCCGCGCAGACCCTGCTCTCAACGCCCGGGTTCCACTGCCGAACCAGGCCTTGCGTGCAGCACCGGGATGGGGGTTGCGGCGCGAACGGCGCGGTGCACCGCGTTGTAAGAACTGCGCCGCCATCGCGACCAAGCATGCAGTGGGTCCGATCGACGGTTCCACCTGACGCATTCAAAACGAGGGAGTCACCATGCATACGAATTTCACCGCAGCGCGCGCGCGCCTGCTCCTGGCCGCCGGCCTCACCAGCATCCTCGCCGCCGCTGCCCCGGCTGGTGCCGCGACGATGGATCCGGGCAAGGCCGCGGTGGCGTCGGTCGACCGCTTCAGCAAGGAAGCAGGGCACCTGCAGCTGCGCACCGACAGCAACGGCATCCCGGGGCCGAACCAGCCGGTCGATTTCGACACCGGCCCCTTTACGACCCAGGGGCTCTCGCCGCAAGGCAAGCCCGTGCGCTACTACAACTTCGACGTGCAGAGCACGACGCCCGCGACCGTCTATGTGCTGTATCGCGCCGGCGCCATGGAACCGCTTGCCGGCCAGTTGCCCATCATCGACGAGTTGCCGGGCGAGCCGGGCTACAACGATTTTCGCCAGGTGACGAAGGTCAGCGTGCCGGCCTCCTACGAGGTGAACAGCATCGTCGATGGCGCCGCCTTGAAAGCCGCCGGCTACAAGATGGAAAAGACCGATGCGATCCGCAACATGCCGGTAGTGCCCGACGGCTCGGTTGCGCGCCATCGCCTGGGCGGCGCCGACGCCGGACTGCAAAGCGCCTGGTACCACGGCAAGGTGGCGCGGTTCTTCGCCTTCAATGAAACGGCGCTGCGGGCGGCCAACGGGGAGGATGTTCCGATCTCGCCCATTTCGGTGTTCTTCAACATCAACCCCGATCAGGCCAACGGCGGACCGGCATCGGGATTTCGCAAGGAGCCCGGATCCTCGCAGACCCACAACGTGGTGGCGACGCTTCCCGGCAACCTGTCGTATTCGCCGCTGTGGGTCGTGAGCGTTTTCGATACCGCCGATTGGCCTATGGTGCACGATCTGGACTCCGCATCCAACGCCAAGATCGTGGCCGCGAGCGTTGCAACCGTCAACTGCCCGATTTACTTCGTCACGCAATAGGCTGCCTGCGCTGTCCCGTGCCGTCGCCGTGGGCACGGGGCGGCGCGGCAGCAGCCAAGCGGTGGAGTTCGCGTCGGGCCCTGTTCCGGGCGCAAGGCTCATTGGCCCAATTGCCGCCCGACGGGTTCAGGCTCCGAAGTGGCGCACCGCGGCCCGCAGCGCCTGGAACTGGCGCTGCACCCGTACGCAAAAATCGCAAATCAGCAGATGGGCCGTGAGCAGCGCCCATTCGGCTGGCGCGAGCGGGGCATCCATCTGGCGCGAGAGCAATTCGTGGGCGCGCCGACAGTCGATCGAATCATCCGGTTCAGCCACTGGCACTCCCGGTCTGGAACCAGTTTATTTCAACACATTCGCGCAGCCTCAGGCGGGCGCGGTGCAGCATCACGAAGCAGTTGGCCGAGGTGATGGCGAGCTGGTCGCAGATCTCGCCGGTTTCCAGTTCCAGCCACTCGCGCATCATGAAGATGCGCGCCTGGCTGCGCGGCAGTTTGTCCATGCACTGCTGCAGGATCTCGAAGAACTGCGACTGCGACAGTGCCGCTTCGGGATCACCCCAGTCGAGCGGTTCGTTGGCCTTGTGACCGGTATCGTCGTACAGCTCGTCGAGCGACTCGACCTGCGCCGAATCGGCCTGGGCATCGACCGAAACGTAGCGCCGGCTGCGCCGGAAGTGATCCAGGATCTTGTTCTTCAGGATTCCGACGACCCAGGTTCTGACCTGCGAGCGGCCTTCGAAGGCCGTCGCCCCCTCGAGCGCCGCAATCAGCGTTTCGGATACGACGTCCTCGGCCCATGCCGGTTCCCGCAGTTGCATCCTGGCGATTTTCAGGAGCATAGGCTGCAGTTCCGCTATTTGGACCTCGATGCGCATGCCTGGAGATTCCGGGGAGAGTCTGGTGCGGCTGCCCGATCGGCATGCCGCCATGCGCTTGGTCGAGCCTCGAAAAATTATAATCGGTTCCGCGCCGGTCAAGGAACCGTGTGCACCCGCCCCAACAGGCTCATGACCAGCAGGAAGCCGCCGCAGACCGCAAAGACTCCCCCCATCACGTAGAGGAAGGTGTTGCCGGTACCGCTGCCCGGTTCGAGCACGGCTTCGGAGTGGTCCGCCGGGTTGTAATAGACCTGCACCGTGGCTCCGTCCGGATAGCGCGTCACGATGCTTCGTGCCCGCGCCTGCGACGAGGAAAAGTCCACGATGGCGATGCGCGAGGATGAATAGTTGATGCCATTGACCTTGTAGCGGTAGCTGACGTCGGCCTTGTAGGTCGGATTCTCGTCGTCGCCGGCGCCCCGTGTCTGGTACAGCACGGCTGCATGCGCGATCTGGCCGGAGGTCGAGGGCCAGGTCAGGCTTTGCTGGGCTTTGGCCGACATCTGCCTTGCGTAGTAGACCAGGCCCCCGCCGATCGCGACGAACAGGAGGCTCAGCAGGCTGGAGGCGGCGGCGGTCATGGCGGATCTTGCCCCTTGGGCACCAGTATCGGCGCAGCGTGCGGTGGTGTCTCGCGACCGATACGCGAGCAAAGCGCCGTGCGGATTATGGCCCACCGGGCGACCCGGGTCGGCATGCCGGGGCGCCCGTTTGCTTGGCGTGCGCGGCGCGCCCTTGGTCGGCTGCGCTGCAACAATGGCGCCCGGCGCTTGCGTCCGGGCACGCCTGTCCCTGAGAATGGCAGTCATTCTCTTAGGGGAAGGTCAGCATGGCCGAAGGCGTCCTGGGCAGCGTGTTGGGGGAGGAAGAAGAGTCCCGGGAAGCCGAGGCCGTCGATGGTGCGATCAGTGCCGATGCCTTTGCCATCGCCGTTGCCGAGCGCCTTTGCGGGCACGATCCGCAGGTCGCCCGCGACACCTGTGCCTTCCTGCGCGAACAGACGCGCCTGCTCAAGATCCAGGTGGATCACCTCGAAGACGAGCACGCATCGCGCCAACATTACCTCGATGGCCAGGCTCGTGAAGTGGACATCCGCCGTTTCGGGCTGCGCCCGCGCGTCGCCTTCCAGCTGTTTGCCGCACTGGTGGCCGCCTTCGTGGGCTGCGGCGCCCTTTTCATGGTGCGCGATGCGCTGGCCTCGCGCCAGGTCGTGATCGAACCCTTCAGCGCGCCGCCAAGTCTCGCGCCCGACGGTCTCAATGGCCGCGTCGTTGCCTCCGGCATCCTCGATGTCTTGACCCAAATCCAGGCGGCCAGCCGCTCGGCGATCGACCATCGCAGCCTATCGAATGCCTGGACCAACCAGATCTCGGTCGAGCTGCCCGAGACCGGCGTCTCGATCGAGGAACTCCAGCGCCTGCTCAAGGCCCGATTCGGGCACGACCAGCGTATCGATGGCGACCTCGTGAAGACGGCCGAGGGCCTGGCGTTGACGGTGCGCGGAACCGGCATCCTGCCCAAGACCTTCAATGGCACTGCCGGCGAACTCGACGGCCTCATGCGGCGGGCCGGCGAATACCTCTTCGGGCAATCGCAGCCGGGACTTTGGGTGGCCTATCTCACCAACGCCGGCCGCGACGACGAGGCCATCGGCTTCGCCCAGGACGCCTACGCCAAGGTCGATGCCAGCGAGCGGCCCTATCTGCTCAACGGTTGGGCCAATGCCATAAGTGACAAGGGCGGCGAGGGCGCCTTGCGCCAGGCGCTGCCCCTGTATCGCGAGGCCGTGCGCTTGAATCCCTTTTATTGGACCGGATACAACAACATCATGTATGCCCAGGCCAATCTCGGCGACGAAGAGGGCGTGGTGCAAACGGGCCTGCAGATGATGGCCCTGGCCGGCGGCCGTCCGGGCAAGGCACCGGAATTCATGTACCAGAACTACGACCAGGAGGTTTGGGACCTCGCCGCGGAGCGGGCCAGCAGCATCGCCGACATGGAAGCCACCAGCGGCCTGGGCACCTTGGTGCCGGCGGTGGGCGCGGCCAATTTGAACATCGCGCAAACGGAGGCGCAGATGCACGACACCGCGGCAGCCGAGCTGCGCCTGGCAACGACGCGCGTCGACCCCAAGCATGCGCCCGATGTCGCGCTGGCCGCAATGGATCGGGCCCTGATCGCCGAGGAGCTTGGCGACTTTGCCGGCGCGGCCCGGCAGTGGGATATCTTCGCCGCAGCCTATGCCGATCCGGCCGTTGCGACGTCCAACCCGCCCTTCATCTGCTATGCGGCCCTCGCCTTCGAAAAGACGGGCCAGGCGGCAAAGGCCGATGCGGCGCTCAGGCCCTGGGGCGATCTTTCCTTCGTCGATTGCTATCGCTTCAAGGGCGACCTTGCGGACCTGCGCGGGGATTGGAATGGCGCACGGCAATGGTACGAAAAGGCGGTCAAGCTTGCCCCCAGTATTCCATCGGGCTACTACTCCTGGGGCATGGCACTGGCGCGCCACGGGGAACTGCCCGGGGCCGCGGATAAATTCCAGGAGGCCAACGCCAGAGGGCCGCATTGGGCCGATCCGCTCAAGGCTTGGGGCGATGTGCTGGCACGCCAGGGACGCGCGGCAGACGCGCTGAACAAATATGATCAGGCGCTCAAGTTCGCCCCCAACTGGAAGCAATTGCTGCAGGCGCGGCAGGAGCTTGCCAAGCCGCGCTCATGAGGCGGGCTCACCTCGGGCACAGTGCCGAGTGCCGGGGCGGTGCCCGCGGCGCTCACGCTCGGCGCCGGCGCTTCGGCGAGCGCATTGACCTAGTCCCCTGAAATTACTTGCCTTTGGCAAACTCGCCTCGTAGACTGCCTTAGCGTCGATTAATTCTCCGGGGGGATGGGAATGAGGAAATCGGTAGCGACCGCATCAATCGTATGCGCGGCATTTGCTTTCGTCGGCGGCGACGCTGCCGCTTGTGGTGCAAGCAAAGCTGCCAAATTGGAGAACGGATCCACCAGCGATGAGGCGGTCCCCGGATCACGAGCCGGCGCGCTTGCCACGACGCAACTGGTGATGGAAGAAGTTGTCGACGTGCGACGGACCGCGGATGCTCCGGCCAGTCCGGCGCCGACGCCGCCGGCGACACCGGTAACCCAGCCGGAGCCGCCGCCGGCACCGTCCGCGCCGGCGCCCGTTCCGGCACCACCGCCGCCCAAGGGGTAAGCCCGATCGAGGTGCTGGGCATTTGCGGGGCTTGGGCCTCGTCCATGCGCCAGATGGACCGGCAGGCATAGTTCGCCTGCCGTTTCAGGTTTGTGCCTGCGCTACGGCTGCACGCACCGAAAACGCAAGGATCGCATCGCCCGGAGCAAGGACTTCTCGGCGACGGATCATGCCTGGTCGAGCCGCAGGCGGCGCCACAACGCCGTGAGCTTGAGCAGATCAAACCACGCCAGGCACGCGGCACCACACAGCAAACTGAGCATCAACTCGGAACCGTGCGGCGGCGCGAACTCGAACAGACGCCGCGCGGCGGGCACGATGAGTATGGCTGCGAGCAGCCCGCCGGCGCCGCCGACCACCCACCAGACGGCGGCGTTGGGCTCGCGGAACATGCCTATTGCCGTGCGCGTCCACGAACGATTCATCAGAATCATGACAACGAGTTCGACGATGAGACCAACGTACACCAGCGCGCGCGACGTATCGGCGTCACGCCCGATGCGGGCAACGACGAAGATCGCCACGCATGTCGCCAGGGCGCTCAGACCCTGCAGCAGCGCGATCACCACCACTGAGCGCGAAAAAAGCCGCGCCGTGGGAGGGCGCGGAGGGCGTTGCATCACCGTGGGTTCGGCGGCCTCGGCCTCGAAAACGAGCGAGCAGGCAGGATCGATGATCAACTCCAGAAAAACGATGTGTACGGGCAGCAGCAGCAAGGGCCAATTGGCGAAAAAAACCGGCAGCATGGAAAGGCCCGCGATGGGAACATGGACAGCGAGCGTAAAGACGATGGCCTTGCGGATATTGCTGTAGATCCTGCGACCGAGCCTGATGGCCGCGACGATCGAGGCAAAGCTGTCGTCGAGCAGCACCAGTGCCGCGGCTTCGCGGGCAACGTCCGTACCGCGTCCGCCCATGGCGATGCCGATGTGGGCCGCCTTGAGCGCCGGGGCGTCGTTGACCCCATCACCCGTCATGGCGACGACCTCGCCGCGTGCCTTGAGCGCGTTGACCACGCGCAACTTCTGCTCCGGAACCACGCGCGCGAATACGTGGATGTCCCCGACCCGGGCTGCAAGTTCAGCATCATCAAGTTGCTCGAGTTGCGCCCCCGTCATTACCGCTTCCGGACGCGCCAGGCCGGCCTGGCGCGCAATGCTCTGCGCGGTTGCCGGATAGTCGCCCGTGATCATGACCACCCGTATACCGGCAGATCGGCACTCGGCGACCGCCGGCGGAACATCACGGCGCACCGGGTCCTCCAGGGCCACGAGTCCCGCGAACTGCAGCTGTAAATCCTCCTGTGCCGTGGGCAGCTCCAGCGCTGCGCGCTCGGCGCGGGCAACCGCCAATACGCGCAGGCCACCGTCGGCGAGGCTTGCGACCTGGGCCGTCATCGCGGCCTGCTCCTCGGACGTCAGCCGGCACAGGCGGGCGATGGCTTCCGGCGCCCCCTTGGCGGCCAGTACCAGCACGTCGGAAGTCCCTGCCCGCCAGACCTGTGTCACGGCGAGCAGCCGGGAGGACAGGGGATATTCGCGCAACAAGGCCATTGGGCCCGGAGCGCCCGAGCCCGGTCCGCCGGCCTGCGCGACCGCTTCGTGCAGTGCGCGCTCCATCGGGTCGAAGGGGTCGGCACGGCTCGCCAGCACTGCCGTATCCAGAACGGCACGGCAGGCCGCCGGCCAGGCTTCCTGCGAGGCCGCCAGGCGCTTGATTTGTCGGCCCGCGACAACCTGACTTAGCCACATGCGGTTTTCGGTCAGCGTCCCGGTCTTGTCGACGCAGAGCACGGTTGTCGCTCCGAGCGTCTCGATCGCGGGCATGCGGCGCGTGAGCACGCGGCTTTTGGAGATGCGCCATGCACCGAGAGCGAGGAACACCGTGAGGATGACCGGAAATTCCTCCGGCAGAATGGCCATCGCCATGGCTATGCCTGCCAGCATTCCGTCCTTCCACGCCTGGACGCTGCCGCCGCGCGTCAGCGCATAGCTGAAGACGACCACCAGGCAGGCGGCCAGGCCTACCATCGCCAAGGCGCGGACGATGCGGCGCGTCTCCAATTGCAGCGGCGTAACCTCGGCCGGTATCTGCTGCAGCGCCTTGCCGATTTGGCCGATCTGCGTCTGCAATCCGGTGTGCACCACTTCACACAGCCCCTGTCCGGCGGTAACGAGCGTGCCGGAAAAGAGCGCGGGCAGGTCGTCGCCTCCCGGCCGTCCGAGCAGGCGAGCCGACGTTGACGGGGTCTTGCGCACAGGAACCGCTTCGCCCGTCAGCAGGGATTCGTCGGTGCTCAGATTCGTTGCGCGGCGCAGCAACGCGTCGGCGGGTACCCGGTCGCCTTCGGCCACGATTAGTACATCACCTGGGACGACCTCGACGCCCGGGATGCGCCTTGCCTGCCCATCGCGAATCGCCAGCGCGTGCGGATTCGACAATGCCTTGAGCGCATCGAGTGCCCGCTCGGTCCGGCGCTCTTGGACGATCGTGATGGCCATGACGACGAAGACGAAGCCCAGCAGCATCAAGGCGTCGCCGGGCTTGCCGGTCGCGAAATACAGCGTGCCGGCGGCCAGCAGGAGCAGGAACATCGGCTCGCGGGCGACCTCCAGTCCGATGCGCCAGAAGCTGCGGCTTTGCTGGGCCGGCAGCGCATTGGGCCCGAATTGCCGCAGGCGCTCCTGCGCCTGTACCTGCGTCAGCCCGATCACGCCTTCGACAGTGAAACCCAAAGCGGTTTCCGCCGGCGCGTCGACCCGATCGACTTCACGCATACGCGATCATCGGCAGTTCAACGCGGCACGCGCATGGCCGAATCCTCGAACGAACCGCCTAGTGCGTCGACGTGGCACGCGGCGCAGTTGGTCTTGCTCCTGACTGCCGGTCGCGACCACACCTGCGCGCCGAGGCGGCCGTGCTTGGAGATCCAATAGGGGGTCTCGGTAATCCTGAGCGGTGTTATGCCCGAGGAGACGGAGCGGTTTATCTTGAAGGCCGCTTCGGTCGGACTGTGCTCGGCGGCATTGCGTTGAAGGAAGGCAAGAATCGCCGCGGCCCGTGCGGGATCCAGCAGCAGGTCGGTGCCGAAGTGCCGATCCTGCTCCTTGAGCAGGCGCTGCCAGGATCGCGCCGGCAACAGGCTGGGATGATAGGCCAGGTGACATGCACTGCATTCTTCGCGCCAGACCGGGTCATCGGGCAACTGGAGTCCGACGAAGGCCACTGGCGGCACCGTGCGTAGCGCGTCCACCGGACCGATGCGGGCCTCCACAGGCCCGCGCCACGCGTAGGCGAACCAGCAGATGCCGAAAGCCGCGACCGCGACCACCAGTGCGCCAGCGACCGCACCGTGGCGCGCGCCGGCGGCGCTTCCCGGCGGCGCCTCCTTGTACCCCGTCAGCATCGAGCGCGGCAGATTTTCCTTCGTCAGCCAGGCTTCGACGGCAATGCCCGCAAGGTGGCATCCCACGAGGACCAGCATCAACCAGGAGAGCGCTGCGTGCGCCTGGCGCACCAGGGTGCCCTCGGCAATGCTTAGCGCCCCGGCCGCCAGCAGGTGCCGCTCCTCGCCGCCTTGCGCCAAGATTCCGGTCAGGCCCACCGCGAGTCCGAGCGCCAGCATCCCGTAGATGGCCGCGCTGCCGGCCGGATTGTGTCCCAGGTATCGGCTCGGCACGCCGGCAAGCAATTGCCGCAGGTGTGCCGCCACCGCCGCAGGACCGTAGGCGAAAGAGCCGAAGCGAGCGTAGCGGCTGCCGCACCAGCCCCAGACCAAGCGAAAGCCGATCAGGCCCAGCATTACGCAGCCGGCAAACGAATGCAGGGACAACCACTGGTCCGACCCGCCGGTGGTCCACGCCGTCACGAAACCGACGATGAGCAACCCGTGGAACACGCGCGTGGGCAGGTCCCAGATCAAAACCCGGCTCACGGTGCGCTCCGGTCCACCGGCGGCATCAGTCCGGGATCCGGATTCGATCCTCATTGAAGTCGCCCTGGGCCGCACCCGGGTGGCACGCCTGGCAGTTCGCGGCGCTTTTTACCGCAGGGCGAGTGAAGGCTCCGGCAGGCAATTCATCGCCGCGATGTTCCTTCAGAAAGCCCCGGGTTTCGGTGATGCGCAGCGGCACCGCAGCGCCGCTCCAGCGACTGGACCCGTTGCGAACCAGAAAGTCGGTGATCTGCTCGGCCTCCGCCGGGGCCAATGAAGCATCGACACCGAAGTGCTGGCCGAGTCCGGCCATTACGAGGCGCCAGGATTTTGGCGGCAATAGCGCCGGCGCGTAGGCAATGTGACAGCCGCTACATTCCTGCTGCCATTTGGCTTGGAACGGCGCCTGCGCCCCGGCGCGGGCGAGGCTCTTGGCTGCGCGCTCGCCATCCTCACCCTTGGCCGCACTCGCCAGCCCGATGACGGGCACCAGCACTGCAGCCGCAAGATGACGCCGGACAGATCTCATGGTTCCTCCTTATCGGACCGAGAACAAGTAGGTTATGAAGTCGCCTTTTTCCTGCGCGGTGCAGGCGCGCTTCAGTACGTCATTGCAGTTGCGTCGAAACCATTTCTCGACCTTGGCTGCGTCGGTGAAGCGCTCCGGGTTGGCCACAGGCGCCATCGGCAGGATGTCCTTGCCGGTTGTCGTGTGCTTGCCGGGCCCGGCTGGGGACGCGCCGTGACAACTCGCACAGGCCACATCGCCCCTTTTTTCACGGTACAGGTTCTCGCCGCGGGCCGCCGAGAAGTCGGTGAAGGTTGCACTTTCTTGCCGCGCCGCTGCACGGTATCCGTCGAGGATTGACGGGTTGGCGCAAAGTAGCGGCATGGGTACGGAAAATATCAGGGCGACGAGTGTGCGCTTCATGAGTTTTTCCAGGTGTGTCGGCCAGTCGGGTCCGCGGCAATCAATTATTGTGGACCGCAATCCTTAATCGACGCTTTAATCAAGCGCAAACGGGGGCGACAAGAGTTATCGCGGCGGGTGCGGCGCAGATGGTCCGGGGGAATGCGAATCGATGCGCGACAGCCGCGGCGAAAAGCAGGGGGTCGAGCTGCGGGC
>Ga0075030_100002095_pt1 | contig 18100 bp, 12 predicted proteins | sample LitLauG_LLR_2012_FD_71393 | JGI IMG/M metagenome (GOLD analysis project Ga0075030, IMG submission 71393) | Freshwater sediment microbial communities from Pennsylvania, USA - Little Laurel Run_MetaG_LLR_2012 | ecosystem: Environmental > Aquatic > Freshwater > Creek > Sediment | place: USA... | reverse complement strand
AGGGCGGCCTCGGTCACTTGGGCGACGGTTTCCTTGCCGCGCAGCAGGCTCAGGAACCCGGCGCGTTGTTCGTCGGTGCCTTCATCGGTGAGGACGGTCAACAACCGGCGAAAGTCGCCCGGCTCCTGCTCGCGGTTGCTATCCAATGCGTGGTTGAACGCGCGCAGATGTTGCTTGGCGAAGTCAGACATGCGAGCCGCTCACGCCATTGCCCGGGCGCCGATGGGCGACGCCGGAATCGCAGCGCGGTTGGGCTTGAAGCCCGCGATCTCGAGGAAGTTTGCCAGCAACGCGTGGCCTTGCTCGGATGCGATGCTCTCGGGGTGGAACTGCACGCCGTGGACCGGGTGCGTTTTGTGGGCGAGACCCATGATGAGCTGGTCGTTCGTCTCCGCCGTGATCTCAAGGCAGTCAGGCAGCGAGGAGCGTTCGACGATCAGCGAGTGATAGCGCGTGACCTGGAACGACGACGGCAGCCCTTTGAAAACGCTGCGGGTGTCGTGCTGGGTGATGGCCGAGAGCTTGCCGTGCATGGGCTTTGGCGCGCGGATCACCTTGCCGCCATAGGCCTGGCCGATCGCTTGATGGCCGAGACACACGCCCAGGATCGGGATATGCGGCCCCGCCTGGCGGATGAGGTCAAGGCAGATCCCGGCCTCGTTGGGCGTGCACGGCCCCGGCGACAGCACGATCGCCTGCGGCTTCAAGGCAATCGCGTCTTGGACGGTCAGCTTGTCGTTGCGGCGCACGTCGCACGCGACCCCCAGTTCGCCGATGTAGTGGACGAGGTTGTAGGTGAAGCTGTCGTAGTTATCGATGAGGAGGAGCATTCTACCATCAACTTATTAGTTTTATTTATCTATTCTGGTGTCGTCGCGGTTTTTTTGGGGGTTGATACCCGCCTTTGAAACGCTCGCAGCACACCAAGTAACCCTGCCCGCCGGGGGTGCACGGTGTCAACGGCTGGCGTCTTCGGGCTGTTCTGGTGTTGGTTTGGTGCGCGACACCCGATCGTGGCCGTATCGACGTCTCACGCCCGCTGCTGTCAATCAGTACCCAACCTGGACCCCTCAGTTCAACGGTGTGACTCGCTGCTCGCGGCGGTAACGGCGAGCATAAGCGAGTTGATCCGGCGGGATGGCTTCCCCAGTGGTGAGGCACGACACAGCGGCCCGGGAACGATTCGCAAGGGCCAACGGCCTGTTTGTGGGTGGCAGCTTGCTTTTTAGCAAGCCGGGTTGATGCCAGAACCCTTGAAATCATTGGTCGGAGCGGGGAGATTCGAGCTCCCGACCCCTTGCTCCCGAAGCAACTAAGCGCCCGCCGATATTGCGAACTTTCAAGCCAAAATGGGTCGAATTCCATATTTTGTTCGTGTTTAGTACATGTCAAGCTGGGGCGAAACTGGGGCGCATGACTCGCCTGTGGAGCCAGTCAGTCTCAATAGCGAGGGGGTATCTTGTTTCTCGCGCGGGGACCAACCTCCTACCTGTTCCAAATTTTCGTCGGCGCCGTCGAGGGACGGTAGGTAATGGGTCGCGTAGCCGCGGAGTTCGCTCTTGCCGTTGACGCACGCAGCGACCGCAGCACGTGCAGCGCCTTTGCCCCGCGCTTAGTATGTTCCAAGAATCATCCTGCCCTTCTGGGCTGACTTCGCGTCTCTCTCCCCTCGCAACAGGCAGCAACGATCGATGTCCTTGGAACTATGCATCCTTGCCAGCGGATCGGCCGGAAACGCATCAATCCTCCGCTCGCCGGCCGGTGTGTTGCTCATAGACGCAGGTATCGGCCCGCGCACGCTCGCCGAGCGATTGGAGGGCACCGGAGTTCGCCCGGCGGACATCGCTGCCCTCTGCCTCACCCACCTCGATGGGGATCACTTTTCACCCCGCTGGGCCTCGACCCTCCGGGGCTTGAACATCCCGATCTACTGTCACGCCAATAAGGTTGAAGACCTCGCCCGCTGCTCCCCCGAACTCGTGCCGCAGATACGACCATTCAACGGCGCCGCGTTCTCACCGATCGAGGGGCTCACATGCGACCCGGTTCAGTTCGCTCATGATCGGCTTGGCTCACACGGGTTTGTGGTCGACGGCTTCGGCTGTCGCATCGGCTATGCCACCGACCTCGGCCATATCCCGCGTTACTTCTTTGACCACTTCCGCGACCTTGACTGCATTGCGCTAGAGAGCAACTACGATCCCGAGATGCAGGCCAATAGCGCCCGCCCGCGGTTTCTGAAGCGCCGCATCACCGGGGGCAAAGGACACCTGTCAAATCTCCAGGCATTTGCCGCGATCCGCAAACTCCTCGACCGCTCCCGCCATTTGCCGGATCACATCGTACTCCTGCATCGCAGCCAGGAGTGTAACTGTCCGGATCTCGTCCGCCGGCTGTTCAGCACCGACCAGCGGATCGCATCGCGACTTACTTTGGCACACCAACACGAGCGCTCCCAATGGTTGGGCCGCATTGCTCGCCAACCGCAAGTCGGCGAGCAAATGACGCTTGCGCTCTGATCGTTTCAATGCCTGGGTAAATTTGCCTGCTTACCGACGTGCTGCGGAGTTTGCTGACATCGGCGTCACGACGTACTCGGCAAGCGCAGCGGCAGAACTGCAAGGTCGCAAGATAACAGACGCGGACAGGGCAAGTTGCGGAGCACTCCAATCGTCGACGATATGCGGGAGAAGGAGGCTCGCCAAAGTTCAGCATAGCGCTCGGCTGCGTTGGCGGTTCCGCTCGCTGAGAAGGCTCCCTAGAGTGCGTTCGGCGGACGAATGTTCTGCTGGCAACTCACAGCAAGTCTGCGGTCCCCCTGGACTTTTGCAGCGGTTCAACGCATCAACTTGTTATGGTCGATTCTGTGCCCGCTCACGACCCAATGGTACGGAGCGGCCAGCATGGGCATAGTTATACATCTCGCAGAATTTAAGCGGACCAAGTCGCTTGCCAGTACGCTGCCGTTGGCAGCGGTAAGCGACGGCGAACAGGCTATCGCCGACGCGCTACACGCGGCTGTTGATCAGCCGGGCGTTTTGGCCGCGGCGCGTCCACTACTCGATCGATGCCGTGACCGTTATGGCTTCGTCGTCATGTGGGATGGATTGCCACAAGATCCGGAAGCCCTCGGTCGTGCGCTTTTTCAGCTCTTCCGTGGTTTAGCCGTGCTCGACGCCGAGATGGAAGCTCCTCGGACTTACCCGACGTACGGCGTCTACTTCGGTCGCCGGCACCTTGCTTGGTTCGAGGATGGCTACAGCGGCACGACAGCACTGGCTGTGCCGAACGGAACCGACGCAGCCGAACTCGCTGCGTTCGTACGCCCGCGCATCGCCGTCGCACGGTCGCGCTCGCATCAATGAGTGAGTCCCTCGTGATTACTTCGCGCTCACTGAGACAAATTGCGAGATGCGAAGTCCCGGCGGCAAGAGCGTAAGCGTCAACCCGACTGCGACTCCGAGTGTCAGCACTGCGACAATGGCAGCGGCCAGTCGCACTGTGGATAGTGGCCGAGGTAACGCATCATCGAGGGCACCGACACGATGATCGATCTTTCCTAGCTTGTTCAGGATGTCGTCTATATGCAGGGCGCGCTGCTCGGTGGGTGCCGCCCCCTCGCCGATCATCGCCTCGATACGGGCCAGTGCCTGCTTCTGATCGGCAACATCGGCGTTGTGGCGCTGCTCGAACTCTTCTAGCAACTCAACTAGGTTCGTGAGTTCGTCTGTGGGTCCCGCTAACGCGCGGCCTTTCTCGACTTCCTCCATCTGCTTGATGATTTCTCTGGGAGAGGATGGAGCGAGGAGGGGCGATTGCACCGGTCTTGGACCGAGAACGGCATCGCGCCGCGCGCCTCCCAGGCGGGCAGCGGTTCTCAGTTGAACACGAACAGAGTGGGGAATGGTGTTTTCTCGAACGGCTCGAACCAGATCTTCTGGCTGAAGCTCATTTTGCTCGTCTCTTTGTTGGGCAAGGACCCCGGCCTCTCCCAGCCAGCGCGCGGCATCGACGGAGGGACGAACGATAGCCGTATTGCTTATCGATAAACCAAGCGGCAAGAGTCTCAGAATGCAACCTACAGCAAACGACTCTGCATCGCATCTCAAGCATTCCGCCAGCTCTTTGCCGACCGTTGGGTGCTGACAGACCAGGGCGTAACCCAGATGATAGACCGTGACCTGACGGCTGTGTTTGTGAGATGCCACCGCCCAGGCCAGCCGAAGCAGAGATTGAGTTGGCTCCGAGTAAAGCGCTCGATGAAAGCCATGAAATTGCAATGCATCATTCACCGCCTCACAAATGAGTTCCGCGTCCTGAAATTGAAGCGAAACTTCTGCAGGGGCCGCGACCTCTCGCGCCGTGACGACGTCCTGTGCCATAAGCAATACTCCGCACGCAGCTTGCCGAAAGCTATACGGATAAACTGCCCTCGGCAATGCCGCTGTGCTCACGCATAGCCAACGCCTGACCAAGTAGGGATCATGTCCGCGTTCAACGCCGCTACTGTGGTACTTTTCCCGGGCCTCGGCCTCGTTGCGCTCGCCATCGGGCTCCTAGTGCAGCGCTATTCGGCTTCTGCCCTCGTTATCGGGCTAGCCGGACTGCTGATTCTCACCACCGCGTCGACGTGGATCACAATCTCAGGGCCGGTGATGGATAACACGCAGATCGACAGGCTCAAGACCGATAACGCAAGGCTGAAAGATACCATTGCAAGCCAGCTGGCGGATCTTGAAGCTGCACGCAAGCCCAGCCCCGAGCCTATGCCAGCGATGGTGCCACCGCAGCATCAATCTCCAAATGCAGAAGTCGAACGACTGGCTGGCGAGCTGCAGGCCGAGCAAAGCAAGCTCGCCGAGGCTCAGAACGGCAGGCTAGAGGCTGAGCGAAGGGCAGCGCACCTTGAAGAAGACCTCCAAGGTGCTCAACCGGCAGCACCTCTTCCCAAGCCTCCCGATCTATCGAGTATCCGTCGCAAGCTCGCCGATGGCGACCTGCCCTACTACTCAACCCAGGCGGAGCGAGATTTGATCCCCGGCAGAAAGGGCAGCTGGTACGTGGTCCGCCTTCTGCAGGGCGGGAGAGACTGGAAATTCGCCGACCGTCAGTTCGTCCTGCCTGATGCAACAGAGATTAAGGCAAGCGCAGCGCGCTTGCGGAACGGTGTCCTTTATCCACTTTCGCAAGCGGGGCGACGCTGGCAGCTGTTCGTGCGCGGCGCGGCCGACGCGAGGCGGGTTTCTGGTCCGGTTGACCGCGAACTTTCGTATCTGCCCCGCTTGTCAGATGGAACGTATTCGCCCGAGCCCAGAGGCAAACAAGTGGCCCTTCCCGTCCAGAACGAAGAGTTGCCTACCCTCAGAGCGGATTGGCTGCGGGAGATCGTACGACCTCTGGTCGGCGATGCCGGGGTAGGCGAAATAGAGATCCTCGAGAATCCGCCACAGCCGGGACACGGGCGGACAGCTGAACTCGTCCTTTTCGTGGAGTGGTAAGTTTCAGAACCAATTGCGCGGGCGGTCGATGCGGACGATGGCCGCTGCAGGGGGGGAGCAACGCCGGGTTATTAGCGTCATGCATTCAGAGGCTTGGATGACACCGCGCCGAGAAAGCAAAAGTCGCTAACCGGTCATCATCCGTCGAGTGACGATCGACGCTCCGAAGCCGCTTGCCCCCAGACAGCAACCGCCCCCTGTAGTGGATATAGTCACACTATGTTGGTGCGCTTCTGATCGAAGTGTTGAGCACTACCAGATTTACCCGGGGAAATTGAACCGCTTAGCTGCGTCTTGCGGACGCTGCATGGTACCTTCTTCACCCGAAAACACCGTGCGAATTGCAACGAGCGGCAGCACGGTGCCACGTTGTCTCAAGCTTAGGACCAATACAATGACCACCTCCAAAGTCACGCCCCCCGCAACCGACAAGAAGACAGCAATAAGGGACCCAAAGCCCGAAGTTCAACGCATCGAGGTTCTCGCAAGCCGAATACTCGATGGTGACATCTTGCTCCCAAAATTCCAACGAGCGTTCGTTTGGGATAGAGCTCAAATTCTTGAGCTCATGGATTCCATCATGAATAATTACCCGATCGGCAGCGTGCTCCTGTGGTTGACGACGCAACGGCTTCGCTCCGAAAAGAACATTGCAGGACTTCCAATAAAGGATAGAGCACTTGAATATCCGGTAAACTACCTCTTAGACGGTCAGCAAAGGCTATCAAGCATTTGTGGAGTACTGTTTTGGGATTCAAAGGACAAGAACAGCCAGTGGAATGTCGCTTACGATCTTCGTAAGCAAGAGTTTTTTCATGCCAATACGCTTGACGATCTTCCTCTGCACCAAGTGCGCATGAACAAACTGCCGGACGCCGCAGCGTTTTTCAAGCATGTCGCTGGACTTGACACCTTGGCCTCCGAGGACAAAGAAGTGCTTAAATTGCGTGCGGAGAGGCTCTTCAAACGCTTCAAAGACTACTCTATTGCAACCGTCACGCTGAGTGACATGCCAATTGGCTCTGTTGCGCCGATTTTTGAAAGGATAAATAGCACGGGCACCCGGCTCACCATGGTGGATCTGATGCGCGCTGCGACATGGAGCGAAGACTTCGATCTCGTCGACGCCATTGACGATGATATTTTGGGCGCGCTCAGAGATAAGGGTTTCGGAGGAGTTGATAGCAAAAGTGTTCTGAGAAACTTCTCGGCTGCCTCGGGCCGGAGCTTCACCGCGGACGGCATCGATGATCTTAGAAACTGCAAAATTGACGAACTAAAGAATGCCGCCCAGTCGACCCTTGCTGCATATAAGAAGGCGGTTGATTTCCTTTCAACTGAATTCAAGATTCCGAACAGCAACGTTGTTCCTTACGTGAATCAAATTGTTGTGCTTGCCGAGTTTTTTCGGCTTTGTCCGAAGCCCACCAAGGTGCAGCGCGACGAAGTAGCTCGTTATTTTTGGAGAACCTCGTTGACAGGCTATTTCAGTGGATGGAACACCGGCCAGATGGCCGCAGACAAAAAGATGCTCGAGGAGTTCGCTGCTGGGGCACTTAATGTGCTTTCAACGCACGAGGCTACGCCAAGCGCCGATATCTGGCGTGTGCGGCAATTCCGGCTCAATAATGCGCATGCCAAGCTGCTTGCTTTGCTTTTGGCCGAGCAGGGGCCACGTGACCTTTTGACCGGTCAAAGAGTGGCGCTGGAGCAAGCGCTAGCTTGGGAGAATGACAAGGAGTATCATCATATTTTCCCAAAGAGCTATCTCAAGCAGAAGGACGTCAGTCCGCAGCTCGCGAACTGCGTCGCTAACTTCGCGCTAATTACGTCCAACTCAAACAAATCAATATCAGATTCGCGACCATCAGAGTATTTTGTGAAAGTCAAAAAGGCATTGGGTGATGACTTTGGCACTGTTATGGCATCGAATTACATATCCGAAGCCTCTGTTGCTGCAGCATTGCGTGACGACTTCGAGGCATTCGTTGGTTCGCGTTCCGAGACGCTTCACACTGCAACGAAAAAGCTCTGCGGCTGGGACCAATAAGCGTTGCTTTGCAGCTGCAGGCTTACGTCGCGCGTCAATGTTGACGCGCGGCGCCGAGTGGCTCGGCCACGTCAGCTTCTGTATATTCTCGACTGACTGATCACCGAGATCTAATCGGCGGTGGTCCTTTGGCCCGGATCTCAAATAGACACTCCCACCAAATTCGCCTATATTTCTTCCAGCATCAAGAAGTCGGACTGTCTGACTGCCAACCTTTCCTTGGAACAAGGTGGCTTCCGCAGATTGCGGGATGCGGCCGGGCCAGAGTGCCCAGCAAACAAGGAGGCCGCGCCATGTGCGACGATGCCCAATCACGTCATACGATTTTTTGGATGGTGTACGCCCTGAGGCGCGCCGCGCTTCGCGATGGGTATCATTTTTCCGGTTATGAATGGCACCACGACGCGTGCCTGCTAAATCTTGCTGGATCAATGATGCTTTGTGACTCTTTTGACGAAGCCGAAGAGGAGTTGCTTCGTGCGATTCGCATCATCAGGGAGAAACGCAAGGCTCCCCACGTGCTAGCAAACGAGTCGATCAAGCCATTGCCTCGAATCCGTGCAAATAAGCTTGCCGACGAGATCCAACACATCCTGAAGCAGGCCCGAGACGGCGTCACACTTGGTCGGATCAAGTCCAGTGTGTCCGCCTCATCGGAAAAGCCTCGCGGTCGTCGTGCGGCGGTGGACGATGGCGACGTTTTTGTCCTTGCGCTGACCCTGTCACGGTGGGCGGACGCCAACCGCCGGCTTCGCTCGGAAGACGACTGCTGTCTTATCGAGGATCAGCGCCGGTCGGCGGCATCGATAGCCGCCGGCCACATCACGTTCGGGGATGCCATGAGCTATGTTCATTTGTCTTTGGCGCAGTCCGCTACGGCATATGGACCCGGCTATGGCGGAACCGGCGGTGCCCCCGTCCGTTTCGCCGGTCGCTACAATTTGAGGCGCATGCACCGCGTTTTTGAGATCGCAGGGCGGTATCGCTATAGCCCGTGCGAAGGTTCCTAATCGGCGCCAGCCACGGTGGTGGTGCAAATGAGTTGTATCAGTCGCTATTGGTTTGGGTCCAGCCCCTCCTCAATCTCAGCGCGCATAGACGCTAGTCCAGCTGACACTATTTCGGCGTCGCTGGGTCGAGGTTCTTTTGAGAGCAAATCCCATCACGCTGCCCATGCGATTTCATCCCGAGCGGATGTGCACACGAGTTTCCGAGGTATTGGCCCTCATTGAGCCGTTCGGGATCGATGACTCATCCGTGGCGACGGCGCACCAGCGTCAATCCTGGCCGTGGTGAGCCCCGGTCTGAGCCTGAGAACACTGCACCACGGGGTGGCCACGCCCAGGATGGCATTGCATCGGGACGTGGCCACGGCAGATATAAAATATTGAAAAAGTTGAGTATTATGGCGTTATGACCCCTCCCCGGTGTCAAAATAGACACCATGGATGTTCTCTGTATTCAATATACCAAGCCGTTCATCTGCAACGACGTTCATCGCACCCGTCCACGAGTGTGGCGAGCAGCCGTTTGAACTGCCGCTCATTTCTTCCGGGTCGCCCTACCGCATACGGTCTGTAGTTATTGACCTAAAACAGCCTGCCGCGATGAAGCGGGCGCCCATGCAACTCGGCTAAATTGGCAGCCGCGTGGAGGACCTGATTTGAGGCTGATCAAACGCCATAGAAGTTGAGGCGAAAACCATCTTAGGTTGTTCGAGTGGCCACCGGGAGAGATCGCCGCTTAATGCAACTTCCTATTGCATTCGCAAGCCATCCTGGGACTGAACGGCATTCCCAAGACGTGAGGTGCTGTTGCAACATGCGGGTTCCCAGCTCCCGAACTTTGCCCAATGCCTTACCTAGAGCGCCTCGTTTCCTGAACACCCTCAACTTGAGTACGGGCCGACTTTTCAACGGAGTTGAGACGCGCCACCTGACCGCGCCGCAAAACTCCGCAAAAAGTGCTCCGTCATAAGACGATTTGTGTAGACACAAGCTGCCCAGGCGCCTACCTTTAATCGCGATAAGTATCTGTTATCGCGAACAAATAACAAAGGCGTTACCCTATGCTCCGGGCCCTTTCCGCTCCTCCAGATTTGCCCTTGCCCGCCCCTCCTTCGTCCCCAGAACCCGATCTTAACGGGGTGGTCCGCACGGTTCTTTCGGCCAGTTTGAGCAGCAACACAAGGCGCGCCTACGCCACTCAGATGGTCAAGTTCCGGGCATGGGCCGCGGAGCACGACGTGCGGCCCCTCCCAGCGTCGCCGGCGGCCGTGGCAGCGTATCTGGCTCATTTGGCAGGCATCGAGCGGCGCAGCCTCTCGAGCGTTAAGTTGGCGATGGCGGCCATTGCCGCAGCACATCGGTTAGCCGGCCGCCCCTTCGACGTCCGCGATCACCGTATTCGCGCGGTTCTCAAGGGCGTCGCTCGGATCTACCCTCGTGAGCCCCGTCAGGCCGCGCCGCTGCGTCCCGCTATGCTGCGCTCTATGCTGGACGAGCTCGGCGTGAGCCTGCTCGAGCGCCGGGATGCCGCATTGCTCGCCCTGCTCTTTGCCGGCGCCTTGCGCCGCTCTGAACTGGTTGGGCTCGACTGGCTTGTTCCGGGTACCGGCGACGGCACCCTCGCTCTCGCCGATCACAAGATCGTCGTCAGGCTGCGGCTTTCCAAAGCGCGCGTTCACACTGAGAACATCGAAATCCCGGCGGCGAACAATCCAGCTCTGGTCGCTGCTCTCAGCGCCTGGGTCGCCGCGGCGCGCCTTCGGCCCGGTGAAGCTGTGTTTCGATCGGTGGGCAAGGGTGGACGCTTGGGCGGACGGCTCGCCGCTGGCGGCGTATCTTCGATCATCAAGGCATGCATCACGGCGCACCTCATTGCACGTGGTTGCTCGTCCGAAGCCGCCTCGGCCCAGGCCGCGTCCTTCAGCGGACACTCCGGTCGTGTCGGTTTCTACACGGCCGCAGCCGAGGCCGGCGTGCCGGTCGACGCGGTGGCAGCTCTCGCTCGCCATCGCAGTCTCACGATCGCGACGCGCTACGCGCGTCAGGCCAACCTTCTGCGCCGAGCGCCATCCAAGCATCCTGAGCTTGCTCTTTAAGGATCACCAAGCATGACCGTCATGAAATCGGGAATCTCCTGGACCGACTCGAGTTGGAACCCTGTGACCGGTTGCACCAAGGTCTCGCCCGGTTGTCAGCACTGTTATGCCGAGACGCTGACGCAACGGTTCGGACGCCAGAGCTTCGGCGACATCGTTTTGCATCCGTCGCGCCTTCGGCAGGTCACGCAATTCAAGCCGCTCATGAAGGATGGCGTTCTCGTGCCGCGACTCGTATTCGTGAACAGCATGAGCGACGCATTTCACGAACGAATTCCAGACGAATTCCGCGACCAGATCTTCGACGCTATCGAGTCCAACTCGTCGGCTATCTTCCAGCTTCTGACTAAGCGTCCCGGCGTAGCTCAACGGTATCTGAGGCGCCGCTATGGGGGGCATGGCGCCCTGCCCGCCCACATCTGGCTCGGCGTGTCGATCGAGAACAACGCGGTTCGAAAGCGGATCGATGTGCTGCGGGCCATCGCTTCCCGGCACGCCGTCAGTTGCGCGTTTTTGTCGGTCGAGCCGTTGATCGCCCCGATCGACGCCTGCGAGTTCAACGGGATGGCCTGGGTACTCATCGGCGGCGAGAGTGGACTCAGGTGTCGGCCGATGGAAATGTCCTGGCTTGAGGAGGCCGTTACCAAATCGCGTTCCGCCGGCGCGGCCATCTGGTTTAAGCAGTACGGCCACATCCGCAACAACCCAGACGTCGTCCGCATCGCCCGCGACGAGCGCCTCTCCCTCAGCGCCGCGTTCGATATCGCGGTCGAGCGGGGCCTAGAGCACTTGCCCTCCGAAAAGGGCGGAGCAACCCTGCGAGGCCGAACGTTCCGCGAGCTGCCGCGCACCTTCGAAGTCGCTAAAGAAGCCCTGAGGGCCGAGCAACACCGATCACTTCGATGACCCTGCGGCATTTGTCGTCGGTGGCGTGCCAACATCAGTCCAGCCCGCCTCCCTCGCAGCCTCCTCTAGCCGGTCGAACAATTGGTCAGCGAGCACGCGCCCCCGGGAACCCGAACGCATTCGCGCCGACTTCGCTTTGCGAAGTGCTTCCATAACGATCCCAATTCGCTCCTTGTCACCGCGCGCCAGCAACACCCCAAAGGCCGCGGCTTGGCGCGCCGCACCATCGCGTTGCTTCTTGTACCATTGGGCGCGACTTACCCCCTCCTCCTTCCATGGCGCGACGGCTTGGACGTCGACCACTCGCGGCAACTTGCCGTTCCGGATGCGCTGAGCACGGCGGATGTCCGGTATCACATCCAGCACTGAAGCATCGACCGCAAGTCCCAAACCGGATTTAGCGGCATTCTGAGCTTTATGCTCTGCCGTATCGATACCGTCCCGCCGTCCCACCGCCGCCGCGCCACTCCTATTGGTCAGATCGGCGTCACGGAATCTATGCTGCCGCAATGGCCTGAACCGCTTTTCGGCCAGCCGCGCTCCCTCGACCTCAAAGGTCCGGTCCATAATTTCGCGCAAGGTAGCAAGGTGCGGCGCGGGCACCAGGATGCTGTCGTGAACGGGCAAACCCAGGATGTCGCGATCCATAAGCTCGGTGAGAACCAGCCGCAAGATCTCGGAGTCCACGAACTGGAGTCCAAGCCCAGACTGCCGGTGCCACAGCGAGTCCAACGTGGGGTGAGTGGCCTTAATTGCATCGATCAGGTGGTCGGCCTCGGCGAGTTTTGCGTCCCAGTCATCCCCGTTCAATTCCCCCGCAATCGCTCTCTGCGCCGACGTCAACGACTTGGCGTTGAACAGGATCTGGACGGCGAGCTTGATCGCGCGCCGGGATGCAGATGAATAATCAGGGAGTGCATATAGGTCGCCCGCGCCGAATGCTGCCAGCGCGTCGGGAGCACCGACGGCATGGTAGGCGAGACGAAGGTGGCAGGCAGAGTAGTCGTACTCTTCAACAGGTACTCCATCGATCAAAATTGACTGCCGCAAAACCTTGGGAACCTCGAGCCAGAATGCTCGATAGTATCGTCCGCCATCAATGTCACTATTGTTGAAGATGCGCACCAACCGGCGCCGACCGAGGTTTACGAGACGCGACGTGGAGCCGAGGCGTGCCGTCCCCAGCTGATCGGAGTGCCATGTAATTGACGGATGGTCGATCGTGAGTGCCGCATCTATTACTGCAGTGTCATAGCGCGCGAGAAATGCGTGCGTTGCTTCCGCTATTTCACGCCTTGGAAACCGATCGGTGTCGCGCTTCCACCGGTCACGGATGATGATCCGGCGGTCGGGCGGCAAACATGACTGCATATCGCAGATCGGTAGGCATTCCTCGGCGAAGCCTGGGCCCGCAGTGATGCTTGAACGCCGCGGCAGAAAACCGGGCCACGCCGGATTCTGCGGCGCAATTTGATTGTGGCCGAAGTGATCTGGACTGGCTGTGATCCAATTCACGGCCGCCTTGACATTACGGTACGTCCAATAGTTGGGCGTCGTTGAGCCGCATCGAACGTAAGTGTTGCGGTCACGCGAGTAGTGCACGGCATTGACGCCGATCTGTAGCCCGGCGGCGAGTGAGAGAATGAACGCATTCTGGCACCGGCGGATTCCAAAATCGGGCTGCGCTGGAAGGCCCAGCATAGCCCCCAGATCTCGGTCGGCGGTATCCCTAAGCCTTGGATTTACAGGAAGCTGCTCGCAATCAAAATCGGTAGCACTGTCGAACTCCGGTCCGACTTCGATCGTGCGGAGTGTTGTCGCAGGCTGGCCTGCGATCTTAGCGGTGATTAGATCCTTGGTAGTTTTCGGCATTTGGGGCTCCGTTGGAACCCGCCCCCTCCCGGGGCGCGGTTCGCGGAGCACGAACAAATGCTCGAACGTAGAACTAATCAGTCATAACAACTCCATTTTCATGGGCGCGGTCGTAATGCGGGGGGTGGCCCCGTCCCCATTTTACTGCACCGAGAAGCGCTTGTCGGAGGAATCGACCGGTCGCCGACATCAGACCATCTCATGTCACGACAACTAGCGTCGCGCCGAAATCATGTTTGTGATGCTTGGCCAGCGCGGCTGCCGCGGGTAGCCCTGCTGCGCAGGGACGGCGTGAACGAACGGTTGGAAAGGGCCGACAGCACGTACTGCAGATCGGGTCGAAACCCGTGATCAGGACAACCCACTCGGGCCAGAGCACTTCGAGTGCGAGCTTTTGACCGGGACCTGATCCGCGGAAGGCATTAAGGCCAGCGGCCATGTGTGCCGCATCAAAAGGCCGAACGCATGGCTGCACCGACCACCGCTGCACCGCGCTCAAACCCTTGACAGCCCGGAGCCGTCCACGCATGGCCCCAAGCCGCCGGTCGCACACGGAACATTTGGCGACGCGATTGGGGTAGAAGCCGACGTAGACGCAAAAACTGCATGAACTGTCAGCTTGTTGGGGTGCTGCTGAAGTGGCGTGGCGCGGCGACGAGGGCAGCCCCTGGCCCATGACGACGGTTGGTGTTCGCGCCCAGCAAGTCCGCAGCTGGGGGTGTCGCGTCGGGTTCGACATACGTTCGCCTGCGCGTCGGCTTCCGGAGGAGATGCGGGCGTGATCAGGCAGCGACTAAAACGACGCGCCTGACCCTTTGCAGAAGTGAACTGTAGTGAATGGAAGGCTCATTTCTGGCCAATGGTGAAGGGGCAGTACTTGTGGCCACCCGCGGCCTCTGGTTACTTTGTTGGACAGCAGACTGCAGACGCCGAAACTGGCGGCGCCCATCTTCCAACTGGCGATGTCGTCAACACTTTTAGGGATCCTCCGTGAACTGGTTCAAAAGCGCTTCGCCTGCAAGGGTAGAAGCTACCCAAAGCGACAAGCCAAAGCTCATTCTCTTCATCCATGGCTTTAAGGGCTCTGGGCCAACCACCTTCGGATCGTTTCCGGATTTCATAAGGAATGATCCGGAGATCGCCGTCGACCACAACGTCGAAACTTACGATTACGATTCCAGTCTTTCGAAGATCGGTGGAAGCCCAACCATCGACCAAGTCGCTAGCGACCTGAAAACAAAGCTGGAGACCTCCTACCGCCCCTACAAAGAAATTGTAATCGTTGCTCACAGTCTCGGCGGACTAGTCACCAGACGCACTATCGCCGACATCCTTTTGGAGGAAAGCCAAAGCGGTACGCGACTTAGAATCAAGCGGGTCGTCTATTTTTCTTCTCCGCACCTTGGAGCCCTGGCCGCAAAGCTCGGTTCCATTGCAGCGACTGCAATTTCCGGAGCCATCTCGTCGATCCCGCAGGGTGGGCCGATCAAAACGATTGTTAAGGCAGCGGTCGGATTGGGCCCCTCCGCACAAGTGCAGGGGCTTGCCTACGATTCCACATTTCTTCTCAACCTCATGAAAGACGAGGCCGCAGTTCGGGCCTCGGAACGGGTGAACGCCACGTTCGTCCTCGGCGGTAAGGATTGGGTGGTTGGCCCTACGAGCGCGATGGGTCCAGGAGGAGCAACGAATTACAAGGTCATCGTTGAGGCCGACCATTTCTCTATCGTGAAGCCCTCCTCAGCAAAAGACACGGCTGTTGAGATTGTCCGGCAAGCAGTGCTCAATCGAAATGTCGCCGCCGCTTGGGACGCTCGCGCGGACCTCAATCAGCCGAGGCTGTCCCGAATGGACTTTGACCAGGACGCAGACACTCGTCGCGCCAATCGGTTCGTGTACTGGAGCCGATCGCTCCATTACATCGGTAGAGAGTCAGAAGAAGCCAAGCTCGCGACTTTTCTTGGCGGAATTCAGAACTTCCGGTGGATGTTGCTTTGGGGGCCAGGCGGCGCAGGCAAAAGTCGACTGGCCCTAGAACTCATTCTGGCACAATCCAGTGGCTGGTGGAATGCGGGGTTCCTTGATTTAGAGCAGGCAGCAAATCCAGACTGGGCCCTCTGGCAGCCGATGCTCCCAACGCTTTTTATCATAGACGACTTAGTTCAACACGTGGACGGTTTAAGCCGTCTCCTTAGAGGCTTGGCTGAACGCGAAACTCCACATCAGCTCCGATGCCCAGTCAGGGTATTGATAATAGCTCGCGAGTCTCATGGTGCGTGGTCAGACAACATTTTAGTCGAACCGAGGGTCAAAAGCCTCCGGTCAGATGATCTTCAGCTCAATCCTCTTTCGGACGCGTGGCCAATTTTTGAACAGGTTCTCGGTAGCACGTCTGCACTTGTCGAACGGCGAGAACAGATCCTCGCTGAATTTGCCGCTATTGATCGTAATCGAACTCCATTGTTCGCTCATCTCATGGCCGACGCCATGTCCTCCGGCCAAGACGTGAACGAGTGGAGCCGAACGGCCCTGCTTGAGGAAGTACTCAAGCGCAACCGGATCAAATTTTGGGTGCCAGCTGCCGAGAGCCTCGGTTTCGGAATTGGACCGGCGGCGATAGCAAAGGAAGAGCGGCTCCTTGCGTTTGCGACCATGGTCGGCTCGCCTGCGTGGCCATTGACGATTGAAGACCTAAATAAATGTTCCTCGTCCCTCCTTCCTCGTTGGGATCTTGATCGGCATCCGAAGCTGTTCAATGTCATGACCGGGGCCGACGCGCATCTGGCTGTTCCGCCTTTGGAACCCGACATTGTCGGCGAATACTTCGTGCTCGAGCAGTTGGCCGCCCTCGGGAACCATTCAAAGGAGCTTGTAGAACTGGCGTGGCAGAACAGCCCACAGCGGGTGGCGGCGATTGTTAGACGCTGCCATCGGGACGCACTGGGCGACCCTGGGCTACCGCTATTGAGGCGCGCTCCTAGGGTCGAAGACGGCAGTCGGCCCTACGCGAGCGTCGAGGAGTGGATGGCCACCTGCCACCGCTTGGTTGCGGACTTGAAGTCCAAGAATATGAGCGTGGCCCTTCAAATCTTTGTAGAGGCTACGCGCGAGCTCGAGCAGTTAGAAGCTACTTATCCCCGCAAACTGGGAGAGCTCTCAGCCAAATGGCTCAATCTTGTGCTCGAGATCGGGGACGCAGACCCATCCGATTTGGGCAAGAGCAAAAACGCCGTCGTCGAGTTCGTAGTGCGAATTGTAAACACCTATCCGCGCGCTTGCTGCCACATGTTTATGGCGTTGAATGACCGGTTTCAGGACCAAGTGTCGGCTTATCTTGAGGCCGCATTTGACGAGCTGCTCGTGGGTTTCGGCGCGCTACCGGCCGAGGTGGACTCGGATGAGGAATCCGAACGAGACGTTAGGTGGAACGAGGCGCTTTGGGAGCTACTAACCACCAACAGCTACCGTGCTCCCGCCGTTCTCGACTACGCAGCTCATGTCCAGGGATGGAATAAGATCTATGAAGACTGGAGCGCTGACAGCAAATATCCCTGGCTAATAACAGAGGATGAAGACATAGATCAGATAATTAATCTTATTGAAAAATATGAGGATAAAGAGGCCCTATTTGACCTGCTGCAATACTTCGACGACAAAAATGAGCCGATTGATGAATTCTTAAGGCGCAAAGATCTGCGCCACATTTGCCGACTTCTTATTGAATTATCAGGAGTATCCTACGAAACTGCTTACGGATATTTCCAATTCTGGGGCATTCAAGAGCTTAAAGACCCTGGCCTCGATAAATGCTTAGTCGAGGTCGCTGCCGAGCTGGCGCGCAATTCTGAGAAGCATCGAGAGATTGAGCACTATCTCAAAACAATATTGAGCACAGACCGATGGAGCGACGACACCTCCGCACTTGAGGCATGGGCTGATGTCGTCGCTGACTTTGCCATAAAGCTCCCAGGAGCTGGGCACCAGTACGGATGGGATAGCCGAGTTGAACGACTAGTCGAGAAGGAACAGTGGCTACATCGCCTGCGGAGAAAGGCTGATGAGGAAGCCGGGACACGACGTGACTTGATTTTGAGTGAATGGCTGCGTGCTGAAAAGGGGTCCGATGACCCAGACGATTTAGAAAAGAATAGACTGGAAGCGGCGTTCAGGCTCGTACTTCGCGGTGCCGCTCTTGACTTCAATGATCGTGGACTATTGGAGCTTTGGACCGAAGCGGCCGCCCTCAGCGGCTTGTGCGTTGATGCCAACAATCATGACTATCTGAACGTGTTGCTAGAACGGGGGGACACGAGCGTTAATTTGGCAGAAGCGAAATCCGTGGCGGTAGCCACGCGCAACGAACGAATGCTCGACAATTGGCATCACGCTGCTGAGAAGCATCTGAAGCTGCAAGCTGCAGAGAACGAACCAGACCTTCGAAGCCTGTCGAATGAGTATTGGGAGGCCCGCAAGTTGCTTAGGTCATGACAACGCGGGCATTTTAGAGTGTACGCCTGGGCGGAACCGCTTGGATGGGGAGCTTTCTGGTCTTGGCCCTGACCGACGTTTGGCGGTCGTGCCCACCGCGTCCGCAGTTGAGGCTATCGCGTCGCCGGATGCCGTTCGACCCTGAACTGTCGGCTTCGGAGGGGTAAGCGTGCTTAGCGCAGC
>Ga0075030_100002093_pt1 | contig 18101 bp, 9 predicted proteins | sample LitLauG_LLR_2012_FD_71393 | JGI IMG/M metagenome (GOLD analysis project Ga0075030, IMG submission 71393) | Freshwater sediment microbial communities from Pennsylvania, USA - Little Laurel Run_MetaG_LLR_2012 | ecosystem: Environmental > Aquatic > Freshwater > Creek > Sediment | place: USA... | reverse complement strand
GCGTCATCGGTGATGACAAAACGATCGGGATTAGCTGGATCAATCCAAATATCGTGGGTGTCTCCGCCCCAATGGACTTCCTGAAAGTTTTGTCCTCCGTCGAGCGATTGATGGAACGAACTGTTGGCAACGTAAACTTCGTTGTCGGTTCCGGTGGAAACGGCGATGCGAATGTAATAGCCGGCGCGGCCAATCAAAGCCCTCTGGAAATTGACCGCCTTCCAGTGCACACCCGCGTCGTCGGACCTCCAGACCGATCCTTGGTCTTTGGTTTGAATCAAAGCGAAGACGCGTCTGGAGTTTGTCGGAGCGACAGCGACGTCGATCTTGCCGACCGGAGTACGAGGAAGGCCGTGCTCTTCGATGCGCGTCCACTTCGTTCCACCGTCGCGTGAAACGTAAATCCCGCTGCCCGGGCCGCCGCTCAGTTCCGCCCAAGTGTGCATTTCCACTTGCCACATTCCCGCGAATAATGTGCGCGAATTGTGTGGATCCATGGAAAGTCCGGAGCAACCCACATTCTCTCCGCCAAAGAGCACGCGTTCCCAATGCTGGCCGCCGTCGATTGAGCGAAAAACTCCGCGTTCTTGTTGCGGTCCAGTGGCGCGCCCGAGGGCACAGGCAAATACGATGTCCGGATTCGAGGGATGCACGACGATGCGGCCGATGCGGCCGGTCTCCTGGAGCCCCATGTTGGTCCAGGTCTTCCCCGCGTCCGTGGATTTATAAATTCCGTTGCCCATTACATCGCTATCACGGATTACCCAGGCCTCACCGGTTCCTGCCCAAACAACGCTGGGGTCAGAAGGCGAAACGGCCAGGGAGCCGATAGCCGCGACGGGCTGTTTGTCAAAGATCGGCGTCCAACGATTGCCTCCATCGGTAGATTTCCAAACCCCTCCGGACGCCGCTCCCGCGTAGTACGTGCTCGGATCTCCCGGCACGCCGGCAACTGCGGCAATGCGATTTCCGACCTTTGGGCCGACAAAACGGAATCGCATCTGGTCCTCGTCCTCGGCGTCCGGTTGCTGCGCGTTCGCGGAGACGGCACACGCCATAACTACGATCCCGGCAAAAAGGAACTTTCGGCTGCGGCTGGGCACGAGGGAGTACCTCCCGTTGATTAGGATTTTTACTTGGGCCCTGAAATCATAAGAGCAACTACCTCGGACGGTCGCGGCCATGGGTTATCCGCCGACCAGCCAAGCGTTGCCTATGGTACATCACTGAGTTTTTTTTACCGCGGTGGAGTGCGCGCCGTTGGGAATTGAGTTCAAATCCAAAAAACCATTTGTCCGGTTAGCACAACTAATCAGGTAGTTGAGGGATTTCCAGATCCTGGATCTAGAGCATTGCGGCGGAGACGCCGCGTGCCGGCGCTGCAGCGATGTCATTCGATCGCGACGCTGCGGCTGTAAGTGCCGGTGTAGTTCTTGCCACCTTTGCCGCGCGCGCCAGGGATTAGGGACAGTCTGAAGTTCTCCGGGGTGCCGGCGTGATCGTGGTTTGTAGCCTGATTGTCATGGTCGGTGTCCATGGGTTTCACACCGAGAGTAGTGTTGTCGCTGCTGAAGCTGGAGTACGTCGCGGCGGCCCAACGCCAACCGATGTCCACGCTGGCAACGTCGCTGGCAAAGGTGCCGCACACTGTGACCGGCTCGACGTCAGCTGGGAGGCCCGAGGATGGGACGAGCCAGGGCATTCCGGTCAGGAAGGAATTGTCGTCGAGATCCCACGGAACGGTCGTAATCCAGACGTTATTGATAGCGTCGAAGGACGTAGACGCTGTGGTGGCGTTTGGATCGATGGTGATCTGGGCGTCTGGCAACTTTTGATTCACGATGACCGTGTTCCCGGCGGGATCCATGTATTGGAACTGCACGCTGGACTTGAAGAAAGAGACGTGAATGAGTTGCTTGGTGACGTCACGAACTTTGAAGATGCTGTTGAACCACACGTAGCTTCCACCGGGCACAGCGACGTTGCGGAAGTCCGACGCGATGCAGGCTTGCTGGCTTTGCAGCGCCGCGGTCACCATCAAATCCGCGGTGCCGCTGCTGCCGGTTAGGTCTGCGCTTCCCGCAAAGCTGGCGTTGAGCGTGCGCCCGTTAGGTTCCACGGAAGTCACTGTAATCGTGCAACTCGCCACACCGGACACTGCGCTCGGCACCGGGGTACATACGCCCTTGTTCGACAAGATGTCGCTCGCCACCGGCGAACTGACAGCGATAGATGCAAGCACGCTCGGATCGATCGGAATGACCATGTCCGGCGCAGTCAGGGTAATGGTGGCCGTTGTGGTCTGGCCCACCATGATGGAGAGAGGCGAGAACGCCACTGCAACGGAAGTTGTTTCTGGGACGACGCTCAGCGTCCCGTTGATGAAGCTAATCGCGTAGTTGGGCGAACTCAAGCCGGCGCAAATGATGGGGTATATCCCGACTGGGCTGTTCGGCACAGCTGTCGTCGCGCATCCTAATGATCCTGTCAAGACGGAACTGGTATCGCCATTAACGAAGCCACCGAAGTTCACAGAAAACGCGGGATTGTTTGCGCCATACGGACGCGTCCCGCTGTTTGACACAATCGTCAAAGGCGCTTGCGCCACGCTAAACGTGCCGGATCCTGCGGACGCCAAGAGGTCTCCTTGGGCAGCGAAGCTTGCCGAGACCGAATGAGCCCCCGCGTTTAACACGCCGAGATTGAAGACTGCCGCGCCATTGAACAGCGTGGAATTGGTTGCCGCACCGCCGTCCACTCTGAGCGATACACTGCCGCTCACTGTCTCGTTGGTGTTGGACACGGAAACCGAAACTGTCACGCTTGCCGGCGACCCGTACATAAGCCCTGATGGCGTGGCAAGAGTAATCACTGTGTTGGCAGCGAGGCCGGTGCCACTAAGTGGAACGGTCTGAGTACCAGCAAGGTCGGTTACCGAAACGGTGGCAGCACGAGAGGAGGCGGCGGTTGGAGCGAAGGTCACGCTGACGGTACAGTTGCCGCTGGCGGGAATGCTGGAACCGCAAGTGTTGGTCTGCGCGAAATCACCAGGGTTAGTGCCGGTGATGGCGATGCCGGAAATGGAGAGCGGTGCAGCACCGGGGTTGGTGACCGTGATGCTTTGCGCGGCACTGGTGGTGCCGACGAGTTGACCGGCGAAGGTAACCCCGACGACAGAGAATGTTGGACTGGCAGCGAGGCCCGTGCCACTAAGTGGAACAGTCTGCGTGCCAGCGAGGTCGGTGACGGCAAGGGTTGCGGTGCGACCGGCAATGGCGGCTGGAGCGAAGGTCACGCTGATGGTGCAGTTACTGCTGGGAGGGACACTCGATCCGCAAGTGTTGGTTTGCGCGAAATCACCAGAGTTAGTGCCAGTGATGGCGATGCTGGAGATAGAAAGCGGAGCGGCGACGGGATTGGTGACCGTGAAGCTCTGCGCGGAGCTAGTGGTGCCGACGAGTTGACCGGCAAAGGTGAGGCTGACGGCAGAGAATGTTGGGCTGGCAGCGAGGCCCGTTCCACTAAGTGGAACGGTCTGAGTGCCAGCAAGGTCGGTTACCGAAACGGTGGCAGCGCGAACTGAGGTGGCGGTTGGAGCGAACGTCACGCTGATGCTGCAGTTGCTGCTGGCGGGAATGCTGGAACCACAAGTGTTGGTTTGCATGAAATCACCAGGGTTAGTGCCGCTGATGGCAATGCTGGAGATCGAGAGCGGCGCAGCAACCGGGTTGCTTACGGTGATGGTCTGAGGGGAGCTGGTAGTGCCGACAAGTTGACCTGCAAAGGTAAGGCTGACGGCAGAGAATGTTGGGTTCGCAGCGAGGCCGGTGCCACTAAGTGGAACGGTCTGAGTGCCAGCAGAGTTGGTTACCGTGAGAGTCGCAGCGCGAGCGGAGGTGGCGGTTGGAGCGAAGGTCACGCTGATGCTGCAGTTGCCGCTGGCCGGAATGCTGGAACCGCAAGTGTTGGTTTGCATGAACTCAGTCGAGTTGGCGCCGTTGATGAAGATGTTGGAGATAGCGATCGGTGCAGGAACGGGATTGGTGACCGTGATGTTTTGCGCGGCACTGGTGGTGCCGACGAGTTGACCGGAGTAGGTAAGGCTGCTGGGTGCGAGTGTTGGGTTTGCAGCCAGGAGGCCGGTGCCACCGAGTGGAACGGTCTGAGTGCCAGCAAGGTCGGTTACCGAAACGGTGGCAGCGCGAGCAGAGGCGGCAGTCGGCGTGAAGGTCACGCTAATAGTGCAACTGCCGCTGGCTGGGATGCTGGAGCCGCACGTGTTGGTTTGCATGAAGTCAGCTGGGTTGGAGCCGTTGATGACAATGCCAGAGATCGAGAGCGGCGCAGCAGCGGGGTTGGTCACAGTAATGGTCTGAGGAGAGCTGGTTGTGCTGACGAGTTGACCTACAAAGGTAAGGCTGCCGGGCGCGAATGTTGGGCTCGCTGGAGCGAGGCCAGTCCCACCAAGTGGAATGGTCTGAGTGCCAGCAAGGTCGGTTACCGAAACGGTGGCAGCGCGAGCTGAGGTGGCGGTTGGAGCGAACGTCACGCTGATGCTGCAGTTGCCGCTGGCGGGAATGCTGGAATCGCAAGTGTTGGTCTGCGCGAAATCACCAGCGTTAGTGCCGGTGATGGCGATGCCGGAAATGGAGAGCGGTGCAGCACCAGGGTTGGTGACAGTGATGGTTTGAGCGGAGCTGGTGGTTCCGACGAGTTGACCTGCAAAGGTAAGGCTGACGGCAGAGAATGTTGGGTTCGCAGCGAGGCCGGTGCCACCAAGTGGAACGGTCTGAGTGCCAGCAAGGTCGGTTACCGAAACGGTGGCAGCGCGAGCTGAGGTGGCGGTTGGAGCGAAGGTCACGCTGATGCTGCAGTTGCTGCTGGGGGGAATGCTGGATCCGCAAGTGTTGGTCTGCGTGAAATCACCAGGGTTAGTGCCGGTGATAGCGATGCCGGAAATGGAGAGCGTTGCAGCAACGGGATTGGTGACCGTGATGGTTTGCGCGGAGCTGGTGGTGCCGACGAGTTGACCGGAGTAGGTAAGGCTGCTGGGCGCGAATACTGGGATAGCGGCCGTACCGGTGGATTGGAGAACCGCAAACGGCGAGAACGACGTCGTTACGCCGCAAATTGTGTTACCGAGGAAAGATGAAGTTATGTTCACGGCGCCGCCGCTTCCGAAGTGGAACAACTGCGAGGTACTCGTAACGCTCGGCGACGTAATGCAGATCGTGACGTTTCCGGTAAACACCGCCGTCGTCTGAATGTAGTAATAAACCGGCGGAGTTCCCAGTTGGAATCCGGATGGCGGCTGCGGTCCGGTGCTCTGAATCGTTAATGACGTAATTCCGCCTGTAGTCACGCTGCCACTTGGGAAGGTCAGAGAGACCGGCGCGGTGCCGGAAGCTGCATCAATCGGTATAACGTTTTCCGCTGGGCCCGCCGGCGCGTTCGCCGGGGTGTTTACCAAGGAGCCGATGCTGTACGGCCCCGCAAGCGCAACGATCATCGGGCCGTTCGTGTGGTTCACGTCATCAATCGTGATCTGTCCGACTCCCGATCCGCCGCTTACCGTAACCACACAGTTGGTGAGCGTGAAGGCTGGCGGTGCGCAGGTATCCGTCTCGCTCCAACCGCTGCCGACCGATTGCACTTTGCTTATGAGCGGTTGGGGAAGCGTATCCGACACGCTTGCCACACCCGGCCCCGACAAAAACGACGGCGACACGCTGAGTTGCAGCCCCGTGCTCGCCGACGCTAGCCCGACGAAGTGCGGGCTGCTGAGGTCGCTGTCCACGATGATAAGTTGTCCCAGTCCGGTCAGCCGTCCAATGGTGAGTGGCGCCTCCGTGACGGTGATCGTGCACGATCCTCCAACGGGAATCGGACCAAAAGCCGGCGAAGTACAGTTATCGGTTTCGACCCAGTTCTCGTCACCGTCTGGAGTGATGCTGCTGATCGTCAGGCTGCTTGTTCCGGTATTGGTCAGCGTAACGGTCTGCGGCAGGCCCTGAACGTTCGTTGCCTGCATACCAAAGCTGAGAGTAGCTGGAGCCAGCGTTACCCCGTAGGGAGAGCCCACCCCGCTCAACGTCACGATTTGCGGGCTGTAGTTGTCGTTATCAAAGATTAGAACCTGTCCTTGTCTGGTGCTGCTGCGAGTGGGCGTGAAGGTCACTACAAATTCGCAAGACGTTTGCGGCGCAACGATGGCACAATTGTTGGCCCCGACCGCGAAGTCGCCAGACGTTCTGAGAGCGCCTACGGACAGATTCGTAAAGCCCACGTTCGTCAACGTTTCCACCAGCCCCGGACTCGTCGTGCCCACCAATTGCGAGCCAAAGACCAGCGACGGCGCAAGCGGCTGAACGCCTTGCCCCGCAATCCCGTACCCTGACAGCGGAATCGTGTAGTTCACCCCGCTGCCGCTGCTGAAATCTGTAATAATGAGCTGCCCGGTTCTCACTCCACCCGCCGTAGGAAAGAATTGCACTTCAATAGTGCACGCTCCGCCGGGAGCAATTTGCACGGTGGTAGCCGACGTCGCAGGTGTGCACCCATTGTCGATGCTGAAGTCTCCAGTGGAGTTGGTGCTTGTAAACTGAAAAACGAGCGATGTTGCCCCGGTATTCGTCACCGTCACGCCCTGCTGGCTGCTGCCCTGATTAATAATCGTCGCACCGAACATCAGCGCCGATGGTGTCACCGTAAGTCCCGGGCCCGTCCCGGTCCCCGAGAGAGTAATCACCTGCGGGCTGCTTGGGTCGCTGTCCGTAACGGTAAGCTGACCGTTGCGCGTTCCTACGGCAGTAGGTGTGAACGTAACCTGAATCGTGCACGAGCCGCCGACCGGGATTGGCGGATTGCTCGTTGATACGCAATTGTCAGCTTCGCTGAAGTCCCCGCTGGGCACAATGCTGCTGACCGTGAGGCTGCTCGCTCCATGGTTGATCAGGTTCACCAACTGGGCCGGGCTGGTCGCGCCCACCGCCTGCGGCCCGAATGCGTACGACGTCGTCGAAAACAGATTCGCACTCGAAGGAGCCACTTGCAGGACCGTTACACTCCCGGTAGTCCCGGACGAGAAATTCGCGACATAAACATCGCCGGTCGTCGCGTCTTTCACCAGCGCGAATGGCTGGCTTCCCGCCGGAAATGTAAATAAAACTGTGTCGGTATTTCCATCGATGACCGTCACACTGTTCGAACCGTCGTTGGCTACGTACACTAGGTTCGCTGCTGGGTCGACCAGTACTTTGTTCGCGGCCGGTACGCGCACGGGTAATGCCGAATTCCCGACCGTGATGTTGGACGTGATTCCTGTGCCGCTGACAACAGAAAGCGTCGCCGCTCCCCCAGTGCCACTTTGATTTAGAACATACGCCTTGTTCGTGTTGGGATTTACCGCCAGCGCGTACGCGCTCGCCGGCGTGGTAATGCACGGTATGGGCTGTAAAGTCTTCTGTGCAGTGCACCCGGCATTCTCGATTTGTTGCTTTGTTCCTTCGTTGAACAGCTCAACAAACCCTGCCAAATCCGCCGCGTAAACCATCCCCGCGGACTGATCGATCCCCAGCGCAATGGGTTGATTGGCGTTGAAGCCAGTCGTCACCGTATACGTGGCCGTACCATTGACGATGGTTCGGTTGAACATCTGTACGTCCGCATCGTTTTTCGCCGCAACAAAAATTGCATTGGTTACCAGGTCTACCGCCACCGCATTTTGCCCGCATAGGCCGAGATAGTTTGTATATTCCACCTGGCTCGACACGCCATCGATCACCACGAAACCACAGTCAGCGTTCCCCACTACGATCTCGTTCGTGCTCGGATTCACCGCCAAGGCCGACGGGTGGAACGGAAACGTCGTTGGGGGATTCGTCTGCGGAGTGATGGGGGCAATGTTTACGGCGGTGGTGCCGATGACGGTGTTCGACGCTCCGTCGATTATGCTCACATTCGCCGAGCCGCTGTTCGCCACATAAACCCTGTTCGACACCTCGTTCACCGCGATCGCGAACGGCGCGGTCCCCACTGAAATAGGGCCGGCCACCACCGTGTTGAACGTCGGATTCCCGGGGTTCGTATCTATCACCGACACACTATTCGCGCTTTGGTTCGCCACGTACAGCAGGTGCGTCGTCTGGTTCAGCGCCAGCCCAACGGGACCGTTGGCCACGGGGATCGTCACCGTCTGAAACTGCGCCTGCGCTCCCGCCGGCAGAAGTAAAAGTACCAACACGCAGCACATCGCGGCGATTTGAACGGTCGTGCGCGTCAAGTTATGCGAAGTCATTGTTCTCTCCCATTGCTCGGCAACGTACCCCTCAGGTTCGCGCCGCTTTGATCTCGGCAGTCCTGCCCTCAACTCTCTTTAGTGGCAAAGCCCGCACAACAAAGGATCCTCGTTGTCTTGTTCATCGGAATTCTCCCGAAACTCCCGCTACCCTATTAATCGGAGAACAAGGCAAACTGGCTCACGCTACATGAAGATTTCCGGAGTCTGCGGGAATTGCTATCCCGACCACCCGGGCGCCGGTTTCGTTCTCCCCGCTAACTAGAATTGGTCACGCCCAACACGTCTCGCCACGCGAGTCAAAACCGTGCCCGGATCCGTATCAATGAAGTCAATTTGCTGACCGCGGTCTACAACCACGCCCTGTTGATGTCTCGTTTGTGTGCCAAACGATATAGTCTCGGATATCGTGCAATCCGGGTTTACCTGGTAGGTGCCGGTAAACGGCGTGCTCAAGATTTGTCCGCCCAAGCTGAATGTGACATTGCCCGTGAGATTCCCCGCTCCGTCCGCGGTGGCCACTCCTGTCTCCGCTGCTGGGATCGCTTGGGGTGTCCCAAGACCTAGCGTCCCTTGCCCCCGAAACCCGTACGTACCCGCTACGGTTCTTTGGTCGCAGGCAATGCCGCCTTGAGCGAATACAACTGCAGGGAGACTGCCCTTGATTGCCGCTGGGCGCCTGTTCACGTTCAGGCCCAACAGCATTACCAACGTAACAATCGCGGTTATCACTAGTATTCGTTGCCTCGATCCGCTCATCGATCCTCCTAGGTTGAATCCTTCTTCTTGGCTGACTTCGGGACCAGAACGCGCGACCTACCAGCGCCGGCGTTTTACGAATTGACCGGCGGGGCGCCGCGCTTCCCCCTCTCTTGACTATTCGGAAAACCACTCCAAACCGGCTCACGCGAAGGAAAGATTCCTTGCAGACTCAGCGCAGGTCTCTGACATAAACTCAACCCATGTGTTTTCAATAAATTAAATAGAAAGTGTTGAAGTTTGACCGGCTTTTGACTATCCTCCCCGCATCGTCCCCACGGGTGGTGACTATGCCCAGCGGCCCCAACGTGGGTCCAAACCCTTCCCGGCAAGTCAGCGAACTCCTCCTCCACTGGGGGAATGGGGACCGCAAGGCCCTCGAGGCGATTTTGCCTCTTGTCTACAACGAGTTGCGCCGCCTTGCCCGTGCCAATCTTCGCCAGCAGCGTCCGAATCACACTCTGCAAACCACCGCCTTGGTTCACGAGGCTTACCTGCGGCTTGCTGGCGAAACATCGCTCCAAGTGGAGAATCGCGCGCACTTCCTTGGCATCGCCGCCCAACTGATGCGCTGGATTCTCGTTGACTATGAGCGGAACCGCCGTGCGTCCAAGCGCGGCGCCGGCTTAACGCGATTGACTCTGGACGAGAGCATCGCCTCGCCACAGCGCGACGTCGATCTGCTCGCACTCGACGAAGCTCTCGACCGCCTCTCAGAGCTGGATGGGCAGCAGAGCCAGATCATCGAGCTGCGCTACTTCGGCGGTCTCTCGATTGAAGATACCTCGGAGTTCCTGGGAATTTCTCCAGCCACGGTGAAGCGCTCCTGGGCATCGGCGCGCGCCTGGCTGCTTCGTGAAATGCGTGGGAAAGAGTTGTCCGCATGACTCCTGAAGAATGGCAGCGCGTCCGTCCAATTCTTGAGTCCGCTCTGGAACTGGATTCCGCCCGCCGGCTAGGTTTTCTCGACGAGGCCTGCCCGGACCCCTCTTTGCGCCGAGAAGTTGAATCTTTGCTTTCCGCCAACGACGAAGCGCGATCCTCTATTTTGCAATCCCTGCCGATTGAGCATTTAGCGCTTAGCGTCGGAACCAGGCTGGGAGACTACCAAATCTTGTCGCCGCTCGGTTCTGGCGGCATGGGGGAAGTCTACCTCGCACGCGATCTCCGCTTGGTCCGCGACGTGGCCATTAAAGTCCTGCCCAGCTTTCTTTGTTTGGACGCGAAACGTATGAGGCGATTCGAGCAGGAAGCGCGCGCCACAGCGGCACTCAATCATCCCAATATTCTCGCCGTGCACCAGATGGGGACCTACGAAGGGTTACCTTATCTGGTTTCTGAGTTGTTGCAAGGGGTAACCCTGCGCGACGAGTTGCAGCGCGGCCCATTGCCATTGCGCATAGCCATGGATTATGGCGTGCAGATTGCCCGAGGTTTGACGGCAGCCCATGAAAAAGGAATCGTGCATCGCGACTTGAAACCAGAGAACCTCTTCGTCACCAAAGATGGGTTGGTGAAGATTTTGGACTTTGGCCTGGCGAAACTGACACGACCATTGCACGGCTCGGACCACAGCTCCACCACGCTTGGATCAGAAACGGAAGCAGGCGTAGTTTTGGGCACGGTGGGGTACATGGCGCCCGAACAGGTGCGCGGGGAGATCGCCGACCACCGCGCGGACATTTTCGCGTTCGGGGTGATCCTGTACGAGATGCTAGCCGGAAAGAGGGCGTTTCAAAAACCGACTCCGCCGGAAACGATGACGGCGATTCTGAATGAGGCCCCGCCCGAAATTTCTAAGCTCGTCCCGAACCTTCCCCCGGCATGGCAGAGAGTCGTCCACCACTGTTTGGAGAAGAGTCCGGAGCAGCGTTTTCAATCGGCTTCGGATTTGGCCGTTGCGTTGGAGGCGCTCTCGGATCCAGGAGCGTCTGGTGCAAGCGCCAGTCTAGGCCTAGCGAGGTTCAGCGGATACCTAGCAGGCCTAGCCTTGCTCGCCGTGCTCCTCATCGCTGGACTCTACTACCGCTCACATCCAAGCAAGCCACTGACTGTTAAGGATACAATTGTTCTCGCCGATTTTAGCAACAGCACCGGCGATGCCATCTTTGACGACACCCTCAAGACGGCGCTCAACGTTTCCCTTCGCCAATCGCCCTTCTTGAATGTGCTCCCCGACAGCGAAGTCGCAAGGACCTTGCAGCAGATGACCCGCCCGAACAGCACGAAACTCACTCCGGAGGTGGCCCGCGAAGTTTGCCTGCGTGCTGGCAGCACGGGCTACCTTGCCGGGTCGATTGGCAGTCTGGGCAGCGAATATGTGCTGGGGTTGAAGGCTGTGAATTGCCAGAGTGGAGATACGCTGGCGGAAGAGCAGGTGACCGCGGCATCAAAGGAGAAGGTGCTGGACACACTGGGCGAGGAAGCATCCAAGCTCCGCCGTCAACTGGGCGAGTCGCTGACTACGGTGCAGAAGTTTGATGTTCCACTCGAACAAGCCACCACTTCTTCCCTGGAAGCTCTGAAGGCGTATAGCCTTGGACAAAAGGCCCACACTGAGAAAGGCTCCGCCGCAGCCCTGCCCTACCATCAACGTGCCATCGAGCTTGATCCGAACTTTGCAACTGGTTACAGCGCGATGGCCAGCGACTACTTCAATCTGGACCAGGTGGATCGGGCAAGGCTGAACTACACCAGGGCGTTCCAGTTGTGTCAGCGTGCTAGCGAACGGGAGAGGTTGACCATCACGGCCAACTATTATTTTTTTGCAACTGGGGAACTGGATAAGGCGGCACAGACCTATCAAGAAGAGATTGAGAGTTACCCCCGAAGCTACGCTTCTTACGAAGATTTGGGCAACGTGTCCGCTTCACAGGGGAATTATGAGAAGGCCGTTGATTTCACAAAACAGGCCTTGCGTTTTGAGTCTTCAGACGCCGGCTGGTACGACACTCTCGCCACCTGGACCATTGCCTTACAGCACTTTGACGAAGCACGCCAGGTTATCCACGAGGCGCAGGCACGAAAACACGATACGTACGGTCTCCACAATTCTCTCTACACTCTTGCCTTTCTCCGAGCAGACTTCGCAGCAATGGCAGAACAGCAAGAGTGGTATGCGGGCAAGCCCGAATATGAGAGCTTCGGACTTGCGCTCCAATCGAATACTCAGGCATACGCTGGTCACCTTCGCAAGGCGCGGGAGCTGACTCAGCGGGCTGTCGACTCCGCGGTACGCGCTGACAACAAGGAAAATGGGGCATTATTGCAGGCCGATGCTGCCTTGCAACAAACTGCTTATGGTTATGCCGCAGAAGCCCGACAGACCGCGGCAGAGGCTTTGAAGATTTCTCCGACGAGTCAGGGTGTCGAGATCGAAACAGCACTTGCATTTGCAATGGCAGGAGACACGACACGAGCCGAAGCTTTGGCCAAAGACCTAGGGAGGCGCTTTCCCCTAGACACGCAGATGCAGTTGCTTTGGCTGCCTTCGATTCAGGCGCAATTGGCCCTTAACCGCAAGAAACCCGATTCAGCCTTGAATACTCTGCGAGCCGCTTTGCCCATCGAGATGGGCAACGTTATCACCACGCCCGTTGGGATTTCCTGTCTCTATCCCGCGTATATCCGGGGAGAGGCATACTTGGCGGCCGGGCAGGGCAGTGCTGCCGCCGCCGAGTATCAAAAGATTATCGACCACAACGGGATTGTCGGGAACTGCTGGACGGGAGCGCTCGCGCACTTGGGGTTGGCTCGCGCCGACACCTTGCAGTCGAGAACTTCCCAAGGACTGGATGCCGATGCTGCCCGTGTCCGGGCGCTCGACGAGTACAAAAAGTTCCTGACACTCTGGAAAGACGCCGACTCCGATATTCCAATTTTGAAAGATGCCAAGGTGGAGTACGCGAGGTTGCAATGAAACCTTACGCCCCGAACAGACTCGCTGCATTGGATTCGGGGGATGTCCGAATCGTTGGCATCCATTTCGGTGGGTTTTCCATTGAAGACACCTCGGAGTTCCTGGGAATTTCCCCGGCCACGGTGAAGCGCAGTTGGGCTTCCGCACGCGCCTGGCTTCTTCTCGAAATGCGTGGTAAATAGTTGCGCGCATGACACCGGAACGATGGCAACGCGTCCGGCCCCTTCTTGAATCCGCTCTCGAGCTGGATTCCTCCCAGCGCCCTGCGTATTTGGATGCCGCATGTGCTGACCTGTCTTTACGCCGCGAAGTGGAATCGCTTCTCGCTTCTCACGAGCAAGCGGGCACAGACGTGCTAAATCCTGCTTCTTTGCCTACTCTGAACCCGGACGAGGAAACTCGATTCCGCCTACCGTCCGGCAAGCGAATTGGCGCGTACGAAATCCTGGAAGAAATCGCGGTCGGCGGAATGGGCGCGGTGTATCGCGCGGTTCGCGCCGATGGTCAATACAAGCAGCAAGTCGCGCTCAAAATTGTGCGCTCGGAGCTCGGCGTAGAGTTTACGACCAGCCGTTTTAGGAACGAGCGCCAGATCCTGGCGAGCCTGAATCACCCCCACATCGCGAAAATTCTCGATGCCGGCACGACCGCGGACGGCATGCCCTACTTCGTGATGGAACTTGTTGAAGGCCAGCGTATTGATAATTACTGCGACGCCCACAAACTTTCCACCACCGAACGGCTGAATCTTTTTCTTCAGATCTGTTCCGCGGTGCAGTATGCCCATCAGCACCTGATCATCCATCGCGACATCAAGCCGGGCAATATTTTCGTGAACGCGGAGGGAATCCCGAAGCTGCTGGATTTCGGCATCGCCAAAATCCTGGTGTCGAGCGATGACACCGATCCGGCGGAGCAGACCCTTAGCCTGGTCCGTTTACTGACTCCCGAGTACGCCAGCCCCGAACAAGTCAAGGGTGAGCCCATCACCACCGCCAGCGACGTCTATTCCCTGGGAGTAGTTTTGTATGAACTGCTCACTGGACGCACCCCCTACAATGTTTCCACCCACACGCCCCACGAGATTTCGCGCGCCGTCTGCGAGACCGAGCCAGAGAAACCCAGCACGGCAGTGCGCCACAAGCAAGTCCAAGTTGCGAACGGCGAAACAAAACGGACTGACGAATCAGCCTTCAGCCTAACGCGTGAAGGCTCGCCCGAAAAACTGAGCAAGCGCTTGAGCGGCGACCTCGACAACATCGTGCTCATGGCCCTGCGCAAGGAACCACAGCGCCGCTACGTTTCCGTCGAGCAGTTCGCGCAGGACATCCAGCGCCATCTCCAACATCTTCCCGTCATGGCGCGCCAGTCTACGTTCAGCTATCGGGCATCGAGATTCGTCACACGGCACAGAGTCGGCGTCGCTGTGGCCGCCTTAGTGGTGGTCGCCCTTTTGTCCGCTACAGGTGTGACCCTGCGCCAGGCCCGGATCGCTCGCGCCGAACGTGCCCGGGCCGAACGCCGTTTTAATGACGTCCGCAAATTGGCTAATTCCCTTATCTTCGAAGTACACGATTCGATCCAGGAACTGCCCGGGGCAACAGCAGCAAGAAGACTGATCATCCAGCGCGCGCAGGAGTACCTGGATGGGCTTGCACAGGAGTCCCAATCCGACCCAGCGCTGCTGCGAGAGCTGGCAGCGGCCTACGGGAGACTTGCGAATGTTCAGGGTCATCCTCGGGACGCCAATCTCGGCGACACTCCGAAAGCACTGCAGAACAGTCTCAAAGCTGTTAAGTCTCTGCAAGCTGCCCTTTTGCTGAATCCTTTGAATCGAGACATTCGGCGTGAGTTGGCTGAATCGAACATCAATTTGTATTACATCCAAGCGAACGTGGGCGATGAGAGCGGCCGTAACCGCTCTTTAGATAATGCGGTGCACGGCCTTGAGGAATTGGCTGCCTCCAATCAAGAAGATCTAAGGGTTGAGTCTGACCTTGCTGATGCATATTCGGCAACCGGGCTCCGCTTTATCGACGCGAATGATATGACCCAGGGGTTGACCTACCATGAAAAGGCCCTGGCCATTTATCAACGGCTTGCCAGAACTGATCCCCAAAACGAAAAGTATCAAACGCAGCTTTCTTTCTCGCGCAAGCGCGTTGCCAGTGTGCTGATCGTGCAGAATCAATTGCAACCCGCCTTTGAACACGAGCAAGCTGCTCTGGCAATTGATGAAGCACAATTGGCGCTGCATCCAGACAACGCGCGGACGCGCTACAACATCACGTTCGCGTATGGCGACATGGGGTTTATTCTCGGCAGACAAGGCGATTTCGACGGGAGCGTCAGCTACTATCGGAAAGCACTCGCAATCCGCGCCGCACTCGTGGCAGCTGACCCGCAAGACACCAGGGCGCGCCAAGGCTTGTCCACAACTTATCTCAAGCTGGGTGGGGTGCTTGAAAGGAAGGCCGATACAAAAGGGGCCTTGGACAGTTACAAGAAAGCGCTCGCCTTGATTGAAAACCTTTCACAAGCAGATCCTACGAATGAGTCTCGTCGGTTCGCTGTTGCCAATACGCAGGTCGCTATCGCGGGGTTGTACGCAAACATGTCGTTCAAGTCACACGTTTCCACCCTGGAGCTTCAGTATTGCCGCGAAGCAGAGAATTGGTATCGGAGAGGGCTGCCCCTCTTTCTACAAAGAAAAGTCCAGGGCAAACAGGTCGGAGACGAAGTCCACGCCCTCGCAGAGAACCTTCAGCGTAGAGAAAAGTGCGGCCGGACCATTGCGCGCCTGGAGCATGCGACGGATTCTCCGTCAACGCGCAAGGATTGCCAGGCACCTGGACACCTCAGGTGCCCGACTATGCGCCGCTCGTGAGCAACGAAACAGAATTCCAACCAACGGCCGACACAAGATTTAAGCTGGGAGAGTCTCTTTACGCATATTTTGAGGTTTATACGCCTCAGGGAGAAGGAAGCGAGAATGGGTCCGCCGAAATTGAAATTAGAATTGTTGACCTAAAAGTCGGCAAAATTGTCAGTGATCCACGACCGATAAGTGTCGCGCCATACGCTAAGCCTGGAACTTCCGCGATCCCCATCGGTCGCGGCATCGACATTAGCAAGGTTCCCAAAGGATCTTACCGAATAGAGGTCCGGGCCGTCGGTTTGAAAGGCGCCAGCACGGACTGGAAGGGCGAAAACTTTACGGTTGAGTAGGCCCATCTAAAATCTTTTCGATTTCTTATATTCGGGAATCGCTCTGTCGTAAAGGCCGTCGCAATGGAACTCACGCCTGAACCTTGGCAAGGTAGTGAGAAATCACAAAAACGCTGAAATTGGCGGCATTTCTGCGCTTTGGAGGTCTTGCAAAGTGTCCATTCAGCAGCTCACCAGTATTCACCGACCAATTGTTGGGTTTTCGCCCAATGTCACCTCTCCACCAAAAGCAAAAGTACGTTCGCTTGGGCAACCTGCTTCTCCAGCCGCGAGCACGATCCCTTTATCGCGCGACACTCGGGGTTCGAGCATATGTAACTGGCTCGCGCAGCTAGAATCCTCTTGACTGCTTCGGAAAAGTCGTCGCCCATTCGTCGGACACCCTGGTATCTACCCCACAACGCACTATGACATTGCAAGGCTTGAAGAATGCCTGAGCACCTTGGCTCTCTGTCGCTACGCGGCCTTTCTTGGACTAACTGTTAAAATAGCTAAAAAAACCTGAGCCGCCGGTGCCACCCTTGAGGCTCATTCTTTCTTATTCTTAATGCCGCCTTTTGTCGCCGCGAGAAGTCGCTAAGTTATTAGTGGGAAGCAAGATAACTGGAGCGGGCGATGGGAATAGAACCCAACGCCGATTGCCCGGAAGCTACTGAATGTACTTCGTTTCTTCTTCGCCTTTGGAACACTTTGGAACACAACTGAAGCTACTTTCTCGACTGCTTCGCGGTGAGCATTTCTGAGAACGTGGGCATAGACCCCAAGCGTGACGCGGGGATCTGCGTGCCGTAGCTGTTGCTGAACGACCTTCGGAGTTGCGCCCTTGTCGAGCAGCAAACTCGTGTGAGTGTGTCGGAAGGCATGGAGCCCACAGCGAGGAATGGCCAAGAGATCGAGCACCGGCAGAAGTCCATACTCCAATACCTTGTTGGATGAAGGGGGCCTTCTGTTTCTCGGGACGAACAGAAAGCCGTCTGGATTTGATTTCCAGTTTTCCCGAAATGTGCGAAGTGTCGCCGCAAGGATGCCGGGTAGCGGAATTATCGCCTCGCTGTTTTTGTTTTTGGTGGTTTGAACACGTCCATACCACGCGGAACGCCGGATGTTAAGAAAGCCTTTCTCGAAGTCGATATCAGGCCATTGGAGGCCGAGCATTTCGCCGGCACGCATTCCGCCCATAGCCTGGAGCATGAACATCGTTTTGTACGGCTCCCGCGCGGCCGCAATGATCTTGCTGACTTCCTCCACCTGAAAAATCGAGCTTCGGTCTGGACCTCTTCGGTAGGAATGGTGAGGCACTTGTAGTCCACCATCTGGAGTGACGACGCTTTCTAGGTGCGTTGTGTCTGCGCAGACAACGGACGGTGGGCAAACGAAACGGCACGCCCCCAACCCTGGAATCCCGTGCTCGCATTTCTAACCTCACGGCCCGCGCGTTTGCGAGAGTCTGCTTGGAACATCCCGCTCTTCTCTCGGCTGTGGCCCGCGTCCGGTCCCTGAGAGAAGCTGGCAATTCCGACCCCAGCGACCATGGTCGTCGAACGGCCAACTAGGCAGAGTTTTTGCGACCGCCTCGTTCAGCAATCGCTTTTCGAAATCGACATCTGCCCATTTGAAGCTGAGCATTTCAGCCGCGCTCAAAGTGCGCCGGACGGCCTCAATCGCATTGCAGCGCCATCCAAACTCTTTTTATCCTGTACGAATCGTGATTTCGACCCTGCGGTTCTTCTGGCGACCCGCAGGGTTGTCGGTGCCGTTGGGGTTCGTGTTGGGCGCAACTGGCTTGGTCTCTCCGAAGCCCCGCGTGGCTATTCGAGACGCCGAAACGCCCGCATTTTGAACCAGCCAATTCTTTACGGATGCGGCGCGGTCATCCGAAAGCTTCATGTTATGGGCGTG
>Ga0075030_100002090_pt1 | contig 18124 bp, 17 predicted proteins | sample LitLauG_LLR_2012_FD_71393 | JGI IMG/M metagenome (GOLD analysis project Ga0075030, IMG submission 71393) | Freshwater sediment microbial communities from Pennsylvania, USA - Little Laurel Run_MetaG_LLR_2012 | ecosystem: Environmental > Aquatic > Freshwater > Creek > Sediment | place: USA... | reverse complement strand
TGCTCGCGCTGCGCGAGCACCTGCTCGACATCGTACTCATCTCGGGGCACCTTGTTCTTGACGTGTACCGGCTGGCGCGCCAGCCGGCGCGCATCCCCTGGCGCGAGATCTCCGCCAATATCTATCGCACCGGCACGCAGGCGCTGCCGATCGTCGCCCTCGTGGGTTTCCTGGTGGGCGTGGTGCTGAGCTACCTGTCGGCCAAGCAGCTGCAGGCCTACGGCGCCAACATCTTCATCATCAACATCCTGGGCGTTGGCATCGTGCGCGAACTCGGTCCCATGCTGGCCGCCATCCTGGTGGCAGGCCGATCGGGCTCGTCCATGACGGCGCAGCTGGGCGTGATGCGGGTCACCGAGGAGCTCGATGCCCTGGCGGTGATGGGCATCTCGCAGACGCAGCGCCTGGTCCTGCCCAAGGTCCTGGCCCTGGCCATCACGATGCCGCTGCTCGTGCTGTGGTGCGACTCCATTGCCCTGATCGGCGGCATGCTGGCGGCCAACTGGGAGCTGGGCATCAGTTACCGCGAGTTCCTGCATTCGCTGCCCGCCACGCTGCCCCAGTCCAACCTCTGGCTGGGAATCGGCAAGGGCGTGCTCTTTGGCATACTCATTGCCGTGATCGCCTGCCATTACGGGCTGCGCATCAAGCCCAACACCGAGAGCCTGGCAACGGGCACCACGGAATCCGTGGTGAGTTCGATCACCATCGTCATTCTGGTCGACGCGGCCATCGCGGTCATGTTTTCGCCGGTGGGTCTCTAGCGGCATGGATGACACCCTGGACAGCGCTCGCGTGACCGCCGAGGCGCCACCCGGACCGGATGCGCCGGCGGTCATCGCCATCGAGGGACTGTGGACCGTGCTGGGCGGCAACACCATCCACCGCGGCATCGACCTGCGCGTGCGCCAGGGCGAGGTGCTGGCGCTCATCGGCGAATCGGGCAGCGGCAAGACCACCCTGCTGCGGGAAATGCTGGGCCTGGGCGTGCCCTCGAAAGGCAGCATTCGCGTATTGGGCACCTCGCTGCAGAGCTGCCCGCAGGAAGCGCTCAAGCAGACTAGGCGGCGCTGGGGCGTGCTGTTCCAGGAGGGCGCCCTGTTTTCCGCACTCAACGTCTACGACAACGTGGCGCTGCCGCTGCGCGAACTGCGCGCGCTGCCCGAGGATGTGGTGCGCGAGCTGGTGATGATGAAACTGGCCCTGGTGGAGATCGACGCCGACAGCGCCACCAAGCTGCCCGCGCAGCTCTCCGGGGGCATGGTCAAGCGCGTGGCACTGGCCCGGGCCCTGGCGCTGGACCCGGAACTGCTGTTCCTGGACGAACCCACCGCCGGCCTGGATCCGGAGCGCAGCGCGGGCTTCGTGCAACTGGTGCAGCGGCTGCGCCAGGAGCTGCACCTCACCGTGGTGATGGTGACCCACGACGTCAACACGCTCATTGCGCTGGCCGATCGCGTGGCGGTGCTGGCCGACCATACCCTCATCACCGTGGGTCCGCTGTGGGAGGTGGTGCGGGTGCCGCACGCCTTCGTCCGCAGCTTCTTTCTCGGTCACACGAAGCGCTGCGAGCAGTCCAGCGTGGACGATTACCGCCGTACGCTGGCGCCGGGCCGGCCCCCCTGGCCCGATGCCGGGCCCGTCATCGACACGGGCACGGCACAGGCGCCACTCAAGGAGATGTAGGAATGGAAAGCCGTGCAAACGTCATTGCGGCGGGGCTGTTCGTGATCGCGCTCACCATCGGACTCATCGTGGCGGCGCTCTGGCTCACGCGCGACACCATCGATCGCCTGCCCTACCTCGTGGTCTCCAAGGTGCCGGTGTCCGGCCTGCACGCCAAGGCCGCGGTGCGGCTGCGCGGCGTGGATGTCGGCCGCGTCGACGCCATCGCCTTCGATCCGCAAAGCCCGCGCACGATCCTCATCAATATTTCCGTGGATCGCTCTGCGGCTCTCACGCAGGGCACCTACAGCCAGCTGGCGTTCCAGGGGGTCACGGGGCTGTCGTACATCGCGCTCGATGACGACGGCGACAGGAACGCGCCGCTGCCCACCAGCAGCGATGCGCCGGGCCGCATCGAAATGCGCCGCTCGCTGATCGACAACATCGGCGAATCGAGCGCCGACCTCCTGCACGATGCCAGCCTCGCGGCACGCCGCGTCAACCGCCTGCTCAGCGACGAAAACCTCGAACATTTCTCGAGCACGCTCAAAAGCACCGAGGCAGCGGCGGCGCAACTGGCCTCGCTGGCCGCGAACCTCCAACCGGCGGCCCAATCATTGCAGGGCCTGAGCAACGATACGCGGGGCGCGATTCAAAAGATCGACGTTCTGCTGGGCGACCTGCACAGCACCACCGTCGCCTTTGCAAGCCATCTGGGCGCGCTCGACCAGGTGGGGCGCGGCGCGCAGGAGGTGGGCGACGCCAGCGCCGCGCTCCAGGCCACGCTCGTCGAGGACACGCTGCCGCGGCTGACGCAGGCCGCGGATGACCTGTCGCGCGCGTCGCGGACCTTGGATCGATTCCTTTCGCAGATGCAGGAGCGGCCGCAGAGCCTGGTGTTTGGTGCGCCCGCGCCGGCGCCGGGCCCGGGCGAGCCGGGGTTCGCGGCGCCGCAGGGGGGGCGGTGATGGTCAGGATGTTTGGGGGAAGTCGCTGTCTCGCTCTGTTCGCCGCAGCGCTGGTGGCGGCCTGTGCAACCCCGGCGCCGACCATCAATCGCTACGACTTCGGTGCGCCCGCGGGCCAGGCCACCAATGCCGCGCTGGCGGACGCGGACACCCCCGACGTCGTCGTCCTTGCCCCCGTCTGGCTGGACAACCCGTCGGTCCTCTACCGCCTGGGCTACGCCGACGCCAGCCAATTGCATGCGTATGCGCAAACCCAATGGGTATCGGCGCCAACGCGCCTGCTGGAACAGGCCCTGATGCTTGCCGGCGCGGGCAACGCGCCACGCGCGTGCGGGGAAGCGTTGGCCGCCGCAGGCCGCCTCGAAGTGAATCTGCAGGAATTCAGCCAGAATTTTGACAGCCCGCAATCGAGCCACGTCGTGCTGCGCGCACGGGCGCGCCTGCTGGCGGCGCATACGCATGCCCTCTTGGCGCAGCACCAGTTTGACCTGCGCGCTCCCGCCGCGACGCCGGACGGCCCGGGGGCCGTGCATGGACTGGGCACGCTCGCGCATGACTTTGCCGCCGCCGCGTTTGCCTGGGCGGCGTCCTGCCCGCCGGAAGTTTCCGGCGCCGTGCCCGCGCGCTAGATAGAAAAACCGGCTGGTTCCGGGGCGGCTTAATCCGCCAATCGTGTAGTCCATACGGCTGGCGCACGGCCGCAAGCAGCCGTGAGGCCCGCTGCAGCCGGCGATTGCGGCAGTTTTTCCCAAATCTTGACCGGGGTCAAAGGCAGTTCAACGGCCGTTCGTCCATGATGGAAATCTCACCGGTTCGCTGCTCTACCCGGCAGTGCAGGTGCAGTCTTCGGGCAAGGCGCAACCGCGCCGCAAAGTCCGTCGCAACAATAAATAAAGGAGAGCCATGTCTTCCGTCCTGGAAAACCGCTCGGCCACCACCACGGCCGACGACACCCTGAAAGCCAAGAGCCGTGACGCCGGCGTCATATCCGGCGGCCATCTGGTCGCGCGCGCCCTGAAGAACGAAGGCGTCGACACCATATTCACGTTGTGCGGTGGCCATATCATCGACATCTACGATGGTTGCGTCGACGAGGGCATCCGCATCATCGATGTGCGCCACGAGCAGATCGCCGCGCACGCGGCCGACGGCTACGCGCGCCAGACCGGCCGGCTGGGCGTGTGCGTCACCACAGCCGGGCCGGGCTGCACCAACGCCGTCACCGGCGTGGCCACGGCCTTTCGCTCCGAAACACCCATGCTGCACATCGGCGGCCAGGGCGGCATGACCCAGCACATGATGGGTTCGCTGCAGGACCTGCCGCACGTCGACATGATGCGGCCCATCACCAAGTTCGCGGCGGGCGTGCGCTCCACCGAGCGCGCCGCCGACATGGTGTCCATGGCCATCCGCGAGGCATTCAACGGCGCGCCCGGCCCCTCCTACCTGGAGATTCCGCGCGATGTGCTCGACCGCGAAATCGACATCAAGACCGCCGTCATCCCCGAGCCGGGCCGCTATCGCTGCTCCACCCGCACCATCGGCGATCCGGCCGACATCGAAAAGCTGGCCGACCTCCTGGTCAACGCCGAGCGTCCCGCCATCCTCTACGGCCAGCAGGTCTGGACGGCCCGCGGCCACGAAGAGGCCGTGGCCCTGCTGCGCGGCCTGGACATCCCGGGCTATTTCAACGGCGCCAGCCGCGGCCTGTTGCCCCCGGAGGATCCGCACCACTTCGACCGCACGCGCTCGCAGGCCTTCGCCAAGGCCGACGTCATCGTCATCGTCGGCACGCCGTTCGACTTCCGCATGGGCTACGGCAAGCGCATCAGCAAGAGCCTCAAGCTGGTGCAGATCGACATGAACTACGCCACCGTCGGCAAGAACCGGGACATCGACCTGGGAATCGCCGGCCATCCGGGCGCCATACTGGGCGCCGTGCTGCAGGCCGCCAGCGGCCGCATCAAGAACGACAAGCGCCAGGCGCGCAAGGCGTGGATGCGCGAGCTGCAGGACGCCGAGAAGGTGGCAACCGAGAAGCTCATGCCGCTGTTCAAGTCCAACAACGCACTGATCCACCCGTACCGCGTGGCCTACGAGATCAACGAGTTCCTGGGTGACGACACGGTATACATCGGCGACGGCGGCGACGTGGTCACCATCTCGGCGCAGGCGGTGCGGCCGCGCCGCCCGGGCCAGTGGATGGACCCCGGTGCGCTGGGGTCACTGGGGGTGGGCACGGGCTTTGCCATTGCCGCGGGCCTGGCCAATCCCGAAAAGGAGGTCCTCTGCTACTACGGCGACGGCGCCTTCAGCATGACGGCCTTCGACATGGAATCGGCCAACCGCTTCAAGGTGCCCTACATTGCGGTCGTGGGCAACAACTCGGCCATGAACCAGATCCGCTACGGCCAATTGGCCAAATACGGCCAGGAGCGCGGCAACGTTGGCAATTTGCTCGGCGACGTCCCGTACGGCAAGTTCGCCGAAATGCTGGGTGGCTACGGCGAGGAAGTGCATGACCCGGCGAAGATCGCCGGCGCCCTGCTGCGCGCGCGTGAAGCCGTGAAGACGAGCGGCAAGTGCGCGGTCGTCAACATCTGGGTCGATCCCGCCGTATACGCGCCCGGCACGATGGCGCAGACGATGTACAAGTAAACCCGGACGCGGGCCCGCCGGGCCCGCGCGCAATCCGGCTGCGCGGTTTCGCAGCGCACGGGCCGGATACGAGCAACAACTGACGGAAGGAACACTGCAATATGGACATGCCTCTTAGCGGAATCCGCATCATCGACTTCACCCACGTGCAGGCCGGACCGGCGTGCACCCAGATGCTGGCCTGGTTTGGCGCCGACGTGATCAAGGTGGAGCGCCCGGGCTCGGGCGATGTGACGCGTACCCAGCTGCGCGACATCCCGGATGTCGATGCGCTGTATTTCACCATGCTCAACAGCAACAAGCGCTCGCTCACGCTCGACACGAAAAAACCCGAGGGCAAGATCATCCTCGAGAAGCTCATCAAGGAATCGGACGTGCTGGTCGAGAACTTCGGCCCGGGCGCCCTGGACCGCATGGGTTTCACGTGGGAACGCATCAAGGAACTCAATCCCAAGATGATCGTCGCATCGGTCAAGGGTTTCTCCGACGGCCACCACTACGATGACCTGAAGGTCTACGAAAACGTGGCGCAGTGCGCCGGCGGCGCGGCCTCGACCACCGGCTGGTGGGACGGCCCGCCGATGATCTCGGCGGCGGCGCTGGGCGACAGCAATACCGGCATGCATCTGGCCATCGGCATCCTCACCGCCATCATCGGCCGCATGAAAACCGGCAAGGGCCAGCGTGTGGCCGTGTCCATGCAGGACAGCGTACTCAACCTGTGCCGCGTCAAGCTGCGCGACCAGCAGCGCCTGGACCGCCTCGGTTACCTGGAAGAATATCCCCAGTACCCGCACGGCACCTTCAGCGACGTGGTGCCCCGCGGCGGCAATGCGGGCGGCGGTGGCCAGCCGGGCTGGATCCTCAAGTGCAAGGGCTGGGAAACCGACCCCAACGCGTACATCTACTTCACGATCCAGGGCCACGCCTGGGATCCGATCTGCAAGGCGATCGGCAAGCCCGAGTGGATCAACGATCCGGCGTACACCACGGCCAAGGCGCGCCAACCCCACATCATGGATATCTTCGGCACGATCGAGGCGTGGCTGGCCGACAAGACCAAGTTCGAGGCGGTGGACATCCTGCGCAAGTTCGACATTCCGTGCGCGCCGGTGCTCACCATGAAGGAACTCGAGCATGATCCCTCGCTGCGCGCCAGCGGCACCATCGTGGAGGTGGACCACAAGGAGCGCGGCAAATACCTCACGGTGGGCAGCCCGATCAAGTTCTCGGACATGAAGCCGGTGGTCACGGGCTCGCCCCTGCTGGGCGAGCACACCGACGAAGTCCTGAGCTTCCTGGGCTACACCAAGCCGCAGATCGCCGCCCTGCACGCCGAAAAGGCCGTCTGAGCGGGCGTGTCAATGCGTGCGCCTGAGGCCTGGGCAGTGCGCACGCCGGCAGCCGGATCAACCGCATGAGCAGCGATACGCACGGCGGCGTCGATCCGGCCCAACTCCTGTCGGCCGTCGGTGATGCGATTTGCGTCACCGACGGCGCCGGCGCCATCATCCACTGGAATGCCGGAGCCGAGCGCATGTTCGGATTCACCGCGGCCGAGGCTATTGGCCAGTCGATGGACATCTTCATTCCCGAGCGGCTGCGCAAGCGGCACTGGGATGGCTACCACGAGACCATGCGCACGGGCCATACCAAGTACGGCTCGGACGTGCTGCGCGTGCCCGCCATCGACAAAGCCGGCAGGTCGCTATCCATCGCCTTCACGGTTGCAATGATCAACGACGCTGCGGGTCATCCGCAGGCGGTGGTGGCGGTGATCCGCGACGAAACGGCGCGATTCCAGGAAGAGCGGCGGCAAAAGGCGCGCATTGCGGAGCTGGAGGCCGCGCTGCTGGCCGCGCAGGGCCCGCAAGCCAAGCCCTGAGCGTTCCGCCGTCGCGCGGCAAGGACGCGCGCAACGCAAACACCCGTCCTGCAAAACCCCACGCCGGTATCGACTTCATAATTGTTGGCGCAATCTGCATCCCGCCGGACGTTGCGCAGTACAGACGCGGCGCTCGCCCGGAATTGGCGGCCTTGCTACTGTGCAGGCACGCTGGCTGCAATACTGGCGCAGGCATCAACCCGTCGCCGCGCGCTCCCTGCACCGCCGGCACGGGAAACGGCCATGGGATCGGAACCGCGAATATTGCGAGCGAAGGACGTGCCGACCCAGCCGTGGCGCAACGGCGGCGGGCAGACACGTGAACTGCTGGTTTGGCCCGGACGCGGCCGGCCAGGCAGTGGCGGGGGCAGCTACCCGTGGCAGCTGCGTGTCAGCCTGGCCGAGGTCAGCCGCAGCGGTCCCTTTTCCGCGTACCCGGGCGTGCGGCGCTGGTTCGCCGTCGTCCAAGGCGTGGGCGTACGACTGGCGTTTCCGGGTGCCGTGCACCGCGTCGATGCCGGCAGCGCGCCGCTGCACTTTGCGGGCGAACTGCCGGTGGACTGCGAACTGCTCGACGGGCCCACCCGCGACCTCAACCTCATGACCGCCGGCGGCACCGGGCATATGCGAGCGGCGCGCACCGGCAGGCTGTGGCGCAGCGACCTGCCGCAGCGGGGCATCTTCACCCGCGTTGCCGGCGTCTGGAGCGACGACCGCGGTCGGCGTCGCTATCTGGCGGCATACAGCCTGCTATGGATGGATGGGGCCTCCGGCAGCGCGTGGGACTTCCTGCCCGGCATCGCCGATGATGCCGATCCGGAGGACGCGCTCGACTGGGGCGGCAGCGGCGACGGACCGCCCGGCTGGTGGCTGGGTTTCGGGCCCGGCGAAGGCATGGCGCAACAGTAGATCCCGTTTGGCCGAAGGCGTACCTGCGCATTTGCAGGCGGCACTGGCGGCCAGCCCGCGCCTGTTATTTCCTTGTTGGTCCCCGCGGGCGCGCAATTGCGCACCGCCACCGCAGACACGGCTACCGTACAGCCGATCCATCTGGCCGGTGCTAGGATCGTTCGAGCACGGGGTCGGCGAATCAAGACGCGCCGACCGCAATGGCTTTGGTCATGAACGCATATTCCTTTCCCCGCAACCGGAGAAGCACCATGGAAGCGACACGAGAAAAACTGGTCGTCGATATCAAAACCCTGCTGGCCGATGTCGATTCGCTGCTGCGGCAGGCAGCTGCCGCCACCGGAGACGAAGCACGCCAGCTGCGCCAGCGCGCGGAAGACCTGCTCGACCAGGCGCAGGAGCGCTTTGCGGGCGCACGCGAGGAAGTCGTGCGCCGTGGCAAAGTGGCCACCCGCGCCACCGATGATTGGGTGCACGACAATCCCTGGGGCGCCATCGGCATTGGTGCAGCCCTCGGACTGGTGCTCGGTTTCCTGATCGCCCGCCGTTAGGTCTTTCGTCTTGGCCGACCGGTCCTCCCGGGACGAAACGACGCCGTCCTGGCGACGGGCCGGGCAGTCGTTGCTCGCCCTGGCGCTGGCGCGCGCCGAATTTGCCAGCGTTGAATTGACGATCGCCGCGCAGTCGGGGCTGCGCTGGCTGCTGGTCGCGCTGGCCACCTGCGTCATTGCCATGCTGGCGCTCATCGCCCTGAGCGCCGTTGTCGTGGTGGCCTTCTGGGAACACTTTGGCTGGTACCCGCTGGCCGCCCTGGCGCTGCTGTACTGTGGCACCACCGCCGTTCTCGTCGGGTGGCTCCTGCGCAGCATCGCCACCGCACCGCCGCTCCTGTCCCAGACCTTTGCCGAACTTGCCAAGGACGGTGCGGCAATCCGCCATAGCGCCACGCCCAGCGCCAGCGGCTCAGAGCAGGCCGACGATGAACGCACCGGCTGATCATCGTCCCCGCGGCAATCTGCGCAAGCGCATGGAGATCCTGCGGGTGCAAGGGGGCCGCCATCGCCTGGAACTGGCAATGTCGCTGGACGCGCTGGTGAATGAAACCGGCAGCATCCGCCGCGGTGCGGGCGTGGTGTTGTCGGTCCTGGGAATGGTGGCCGGCGGCGGGCGCGGCAAGGGGATCGTGCGTACCGTGCTGCAAACGCTACTGCCCGTGGCGCTCAGCATGTTCACCGGTTCGCGTGCGGCCCGCGCCGCTGCCACGCTGCGCTCCACGCTGGAAATCGGTGCACTGGGGCTGATCGTCTACCGCACCATCCGTCGCGTGCTGCGAAGGTCCGATCCGGAACAGCAAGCGTCCGCAGCCACGCCGCCCGAAACTTGCGATGAGCCCGGCGGCCAATGACGATGCCGCCAATCTGCCCAACCCGATTGGTGGAAATCCGCCCCGGGGTATCTAGCTGTCCTGCCAGCTCGTCAGCAGCGCCCCAACCAGGTTCGCAGCCACGGGCAACGCCTGGAACACCGGCAGGGAAAGCGCCTCGCCCCACTCCCGGCGCTTGGGCTGAATGCAGACCAGTGCCCGCCTGACCGGTAGGCAGGCACGCTGCCACACGAGATCCAGCAGGTCGATCAGGCCGCGCTCCTGGATGGAGCGTACCCGCGTCTCGCGCAGGTAACCGTCCATGGCCCTGCCTTGCAGGACGTCCACGCTGCCGGGCGCGCGCCCCGTATCGGCGCAGTGCAGCAGCACCAGCGAAGAGGCTTTTTCCACGTGGGGATAAAGACTAAGGCTCATCAGGCCACCGTCCATGCACACGGCCGCGCCGGCACCCAGCGTCGCCTTGAGCTGGCGAGCCAGATGCACACCGGCACCGTCGTCGCACAGGTGCAGGTTGCCCAGCCCGATCACCAGGGGCAGGCGCGCCGCCTGGGTCGCGGGGGGCCGCAAAGGCGTGTCGCGCGTGCGCGCCGGAACCGCCACCGGGATATCGGCTTGCATGGTCATATCGGTGTCCTCCGGCAAGGGTAGGAATTTCAGCACCTGGCACACCTACCGTCTGTTCGATACCGAACGCAGCGCAGAGTGTGTTTCGCGTGCGCGAACCTTCGCCGTCCGCGTGCACACCCCATATGCGCAATGTCACGCAACGACAACATCGGGCCGGCCGGGCCGGGGTACGATGTCCCGGACCTTCGCTTCGCAACCCTTCAGCTGATCGCGAGCCAACATGACAAAATTGCATACCGATCCGCTGTTGAAGCCCGACCCCGCGATCGATCACGTGCTGGGCCCGGCTTCGGCGCGCGTCACGCTGATTGAATACGGCGACGTCGAATCGCCCGCGTGCCGCGAAGCGCATGCCGCCGTTCACATCCTGTTGCGGGAACACCCCAGGCAGTTGCGCTTGGTCTACCGCCACCTTCCGGAAGCGCAGATCCATCCGCACGCCGAGCGCGCCGCCGAAGCCGCAGAGGCGGTGGCGGCACAGGGGCACTTCTGGCCGTATCTGGAACTGCTGCTGGAATACCAGGATCATCTCAAGGAAAGCGCACTGCGCCAGTACGCCGACCGCGTCGGCGCCGACCTCGTGCGCTATGACCACGAAATGCGGGGGCGCATCTACCTGCAACGCGTGCAGGAGCACATTGCGGGCGCGCGGCACCTGGGCATACGGTCGATGCCGGCGTTCTTCGTCAATGGAGCGATCGTCGATGTTTCCTTTGGTCTGGAACACCTGGACCGCGCGGTGACGGAGGCGCTGGCGGTTCACGGCTGAAGGACCGGGGTCCTATAGTCCGTACGGCACGGACACGCCCAGTCCGAAGGTGCTGTGATGCTGGCGGTAGTCGATGAGACTCTCGCCGTAGCCGGTGAACAGCTGCACGTGGAACTGCAGTGAATTTTTCTTGGGCTTGCCCTCGTTGAGGAACAGCAGCGGCGTGGAAAAATCCAGCTGCGCCGAGCGGATCCGCGCGAGCAGGCTCACCATATTGTCGCCGTTCCAATAGTTGGCCTCGATGTCGCCATGACCCAGGTAATGGCCGATATCGGGGTTATTGTCGCTGTCCGCCGGCTCGCGTATGCGGTACCAGGGACGGACCAGCAGGGCCAGGCTATGGTCGTCGCCCAGGCGGTCCACCAGGCCCAGCTGCCCGGCTACGCGGTTCCAGCTGCGCGAACGCGGATCCGACTGGCCGTTGGACTGGTGCACAAGGCTCAGGTTGAAAAACAGCGGCTGCAAGCCGCGCCGCTCGGCCAGCGCGTCGCCAAAGCGGTGCGAAAAAACGAGTTCCGGCTGGTAGTCGCTTTCAATGAAGGGCCGCGAATGCGCGGCATCGAGCGCCTGCCAGTGCGACTGCTGGGTATAGGCAAACCAGATGCTGTTGTGCCGCTGCAGTATGCTGCTCGAGGCCACCATCGCCTTGAGGCTGAAGGCGAACTTGACCTCGGTATGCTGCAGGCCATAGCTGTAGGGCACGTTGTTGACGGGGTTACCGCTTTGCGGAGCATTGTCCGGTGAGCTGGTCTGCGTGAACATCACATAGCTCTGCCGGTACGGCAGGAAGCCAACGCCATCGGGCTCGGACCAGAGGCGTTCCAGCGGCGTGCGGGTGTCCGCCGGATCGGCCGCCGCCGCCTGGCCGGCGGGCAGCGCGCACGCAAGCAAGACGCCCCATGCCGCAATCGCCGCCCGCCCCGGTTTCGCGGTTATCGGCACACGCCCTCCCAGCCATTAGAATGAACTTCCAACGCAATGCCCCTGTGCCCAACCCGATGCCCAATAGTCTCACGCGTTTCCTGCTCCACTGGGCCGTCACCTCCATTTCGTTGTGGGCCGCCAGCTACGTCTTTCACGGCATTCATTTTGCCGATGCACAGGCCCTGGTGGTTTCCGCGCTGCTGCTCGGTTTTGCCAATGCCATCGTGCGGCCACTTCTCATCCTGCTGACCCTGCCGCTCACGGTTTTGACGCTGGGCATCTTCCTGCTGGTGATCAATGCCTTGATGCTGCTGCTGGTTTCTTCGCTGGTCACCGGGTTTGCCGTCGACAGCTTCTGGACGGCGTTTTTCGCCAGCATCTTCATCTCCGTGCTGAGTTTCTTCATCGGCGCCGTTCTTGGCACCGGCGCAAGCCCACGGTGAACCATGGCAGGTCCGCGCATACCGTTCTCCAACAGCTACGCACGGCTGCCGAAGCATTTTTTTTCGCGCGTCTCCCCCACGGCGGTCGTGCAGCCGAGCCTGCTCTTGTTCAATTCGGCACTGGCCTCGGAACTTGGCATCGAAACCGCCGGCGTCGATCCGGATGCCCTTGCAGAAATCTTCTCGGGCAACCGCCTGCCGGATGGCTCGGAGCCCATTAGCGCCATTTATGCGGGGCACCAGTTCGGGGGCTTTTCCCCGCAACTGGGCGACGGCCGCGCAATCCTGCTGGGCGAAGTGCTCGACCAGAGCGGCATGCGCCGCGATATCCAGCTCAAGGGCGCCGGGCGCACGCCCTACTCGCGGCGCGGCGACGGCCGCGCGGCGCTGGGACCCGTGCTGCGCGAATACATCGTCAGCGAAGCCATGCATGCGCTGGGCATACCCACGACGCGTGCCCTGGCCGCGGTTGCCACGGGAGAGCCGGTGTACCGCGAGGAGCGCCTGCCCGGAGCCGTGCTGACGCGCGTTGCCGCCAGCCATATCCGCGTGGGCACCTTCCAGCTGTTTGCCTCGCGCGGCGACACCGACGCAGTACGCCTGCTGGCGGCGCATGTGCTCGAGCGCCATTATCCGGAGGTCAAGGACAACGCCCTGCCCTGCCACGCGCTGCTGCAGGCATTCGCACAGCGTCACGCCGATCTGGTCGCGCGCTGGATGTCCGTGGGCTTCATTCATGGCGTGATGAACACGGACAACATGGCAATCTCGGGGGAAACCATCGACTACGGACCCTGCGCCTTCCTGGAGGCCTACGATCCGGCGGCGGTGTTCAGCGCCATCGACGAAGGCGGCCGCTACGCCTATTCCAACCAGCCCTGGGCGGCGCAGTGGAACCTGGCCCGCTTTGCCGAGACGCTGATGCCCATCATCGCCGATGACGCGGCACACGCCGCCGCACTTGCGCAGGCGGTAATCGATGATTTTCCCCGCCGGTTCGAAGCGGCGTGGCTGGCCGCAATGCGGGCCAAGCTGGGCTTGACGACCGCACACGCCGACGATGGGGAACTGATCGGCAGCCTGCTCGACGCCATGCACCGCAACGGCGCCGATTTCACGCTCACGTTTCGCCAACTCTGCGACGCGGCATCCTCTGGCAGCTCCCATTCAGGGACGGGTCCGCGCACGCTGTTCGCCGATCCGGCCGCCTATGATGACTGGGAGGCGCGATGGATGCAGCGGCTGCTCCAGGAGGACGTGCATCCGCAGGTGCGAGCGCAGGCCATGCGATCGTGCAACCCGGCGCGCATACCGCGCAATCACCGGGTGGAACAGGCGATCCGCGCCGCGGTCGACGCGCAGGACCTCGAGCCCGCCGTCGCGCTGCACAAGGCCGTATCCGCGCCCTACGCCGACGATGAGTCGCTGGCGCAATTCACGCTGCCGGCGGCGGCGGACGAGCGGGTCACGCGCACCTTCTGCGGCACCTGAGGCGAGGCTTCACTCCTCCTCGCTGGGGTCGCGATACTCCTTGGGGAGGTGATGCGCGATGCCCTTGTGGCAGTCGATGCAGGTCTTGCCCTGCTCCTGCGCCTGCTTGTGGTTCTTGGCGGCGGCGGACTTTTGCCGCTCCGTGTCCATGGCGGCGAAGTTGTGGCAGTTGAGGCATTCGCGCGATCCGGCTTTTTCCATCCGCGCCCATTCGTCGCTGGCCAGCCGCATCCGGTTGGCCTCGAATTTTTCCGGCGTGTCGATAACCCCGGTGATCTTGCCCCAGACTTCAAAGCTGGCCTTCATCTTGCGGGCCATCTTGTGCGTCCAGTCGCGGGGCACATGGCAGTCGGGGCAGGCCGCGCGAACGCCGGTGCGATTGGTGAAATGCACCGTCTGCTTGTATTCCTGGTAGACGGTATCGCGCATTTCATGGCACGAGATGCAAAAATCGAGCGTGTTGGTCGCTTCCAGCGCCGTATTGAACCCTCCCCAGAAGATGATCCCGGATGCGAACCCCAACGCCAGGAGCGTGACGATGGAGTACTTTGCGCTCGGACGGCGCAGGAAATCCATCAGCCGCCCGAGCCTGCCTGTACTGCTGCTGCTCATGAAATCCCCATTTACTGGAAGGTCAGGACGTAGGAGACGCCCACCGAACTGACGTTGTAGTCGGGCGACTGCGCCATGACCGGCATCACCGTTCCGGATGTGGCCGCCGGGGCCGTGCTCGCGTAGGTGTAGTCGCTCGTGGACAGGTGCTTGAACGCGTAGATGACGCGCACTGCGCTCGACTTGGAAAGCAGATAGGCGCTGCTCAGGCGCAGTTGCACGGCCGACACCACCACATCGGGCAGCGCGGCGGCATTGATGAAGCTCACCGCCGGCACGCTGACGCTGGCCGTGTTTGCGACGTACGCAGCCAGCGGATTGGCGTAGAAAAAGCCACCCGTGACGTTGTTGGTGGTCAGGGCGCGGCTGTAGCTCACGTCCCCGGCCAGGCTCAGCTGCGGCAGGAACAGGCGCTTCTTGCGCAAGGCCAGTCCCAGTGTGTCGGTGCGGTCGCGGATCTCCGACTGCCAGCCGGCGCACGGCGCGATCTTCGCGTTGTTGTTATAGAGCTGGAGCTGCGTGTACCCCGCGGGTAGTCCGGCCGCGCTGTCGCCGGCGCAGTTTCCGGCAACATTGCTGTTGTATCCGGTGGCACCGGTGGCAGTGGTGTAACGGGTGGCGCCCGAGGTCGAGGTGGCATTTCCCACCAGGCTGACGGACCCGTTGCTCGCCGGATCGTTGGCGCTCGTCTGGCGTTGCTCCTCGTGGGTGTAGTACCCGCTGATGCTCAGGTCGTCGCTGACGGCCAGGTCACAGTCGAAGTTCAGCGACCAGCTGCTGTTGCTCTGCAGGCCGTAGACGTCGTCCGGATAGTTGTCATGCCGGTAGTCCCCCGTGGTTTGCACGGTGAAGGCTTCGGTTGCGTGCCAGTCGAATGCGCCCCGCACGTGCTGGCGTGTGCGGTTTGCCGTGTTGTAGTAGTCCAGGCCCGGCCAGTTCTGCGTCAGGTTGGCATTGCCGTAATAGCTGTTGGACAGCCCGCCATTGCCGGTTCCAAAGAGCAGCTTGTAGTTTGCGAGCGTGCTGCCCGTGAAGCCGCTGGTGGCGTTTGCCGCAATCGGCAAGCCGTAGGGGGTGAGACCGTTGGCGCCAAGAAACCCGATCACCGAACCGGTGTAGCCGTTGGCAACGAGTCCTGGTATTCCCGTAGCTGCCAGGGCCGGATTGAGCGACATCCACGCGTTCGGGTTGTAATCGACCGTCCGGGAGCCGTGGTCATAGCCGACGTGAGCGCTGAAATTGCCGCCGGGTCGATAGCGGTATTCCAGCCGCTCGGTGGTCTCGCGTGACGTGTCCGCGCTGGCGCAATCGATCCATGTGCCGCTGCAATTGCGGTCGATGGACTGCCATTCCAGGCCGCCCTTCACCGAATGGACACGGGTTATGGCGTAGTCGGCGCTGGCGCTGAGGTCGTTGAGCTTCTTGCTGTAGGGCCGGTTGGCGACGATATTGACGCCGCCGTAGAGCGGCGTTGCCGCGGCGACTCCGGGGATGCTGGCGCCATTAAGTACCGAGCCCGGTGCGCCGAAATTCTTGGCGCCCACGTCGTACCAGGCGTAGGTGTTGACCGGCGTGCGGTTGTCCCGGTCATCATATTTATAGGCCACGTCCACGTTGAGCGGCGGCAGCGGATGCGCGCTGAGCTTCAGGTCCAGGGACTTGGTGATCACCAGGGCATTGGCAGAATTGGCCGGCAGCACGGTAGCGTTATTGACTGCCGCGCCGGCGGCACCGGTGGGCGTGGCGAAGATCGCCGGGTCGATCACGAAGCCCGAGTTCTGGGCGTTGCGCCCGTAGGCCGCGTCGGCCACCAGGCGCGTTGCCGGCGTGAAATTGTAGCCGCCTGTCAGGCGGAGCTGGTCGAACGTGCTGTTGGGCTCCTCGCTGATGGTTGCCGAGGAAACCCCGTAGGCCGTCTGCGAAACGCCGTTGTAGGTCCCTGCGCCATAGGGGTTGGCCACCGTCATTGCCGGGGCCTTGTTGTCGAACATCTCGCCGAAATACGCTGCGGTGAGGAAGCTCTTCTCGCCCTTGAAATTGAGCTCCGCCGTATATTGGTCGGTGGTGGTATTGATGTATTGCGGAATGATCACCGCATTCTCGCCGCCGTATCCGCCGCCGCCGGAATTCACGATTCCCAGCGGCTTGAGACCCTGCTTGTCTTCACGCTGCATGCCCAGATTCACGCTCCATGCCCGGCTAAGTTCGTACGCGACCCCGTACTTCTCCTTGACTCGCTTGGTCGAGAGCGCAATCGACTGGAAGTCGCCCAGGTCTGCATGGTTCTGCGCCAGCATCGCCGTGTTGGCGGCCGTTACCGGCAATCCCGTGGTGTAGGCGCCCAGGAACGACGCATTGGACGCGCAACCGTGTGTCGTCCCCTTGCACAGGTAGTTGGTACCCGTCACCAAAGGGCTGCCGTAGCCGGTAGCCGCAAGCCCAAGCATGCTCGCGACCGGCGCCGGGTAGGCGTTGCCGGTCCCCATGGCGGCGCTGGTCGTGTACAGCGGCGCAGCCCAGTTGCCCGGCAGGGAAAGCGACGTGCTGCCAGCACCCTGGTAGGGCGAGGCGATACTCTGGTAGACAGCCGAACCGTTGCGCAGCAACTCGTCGTAGTCGATATTGATGCGGTAGCGGCCCTGCGCGCCGTACTCCATGTGGACGTTGCGGGTCTCCAGGCCCAGGTTGGTGCCTGACAGGCGCCAGCGGGTGGCGTCATTCTCGTTGTAAGCGGCACCGCCGCGCAGGTCGATGTTGCCGATCCCGTACAGCCCCTGACGCCCGGTCCCGTCGTACTCGCCGGCCTTGGGCGACGCGCGGCTGACGCTGCCGGCGCCGACTTCCACCGTGTTGGTCGGTTGCGTGAGCTGGGCGACGCTGGCCTCCTCCGAGGTCGACTGCGCATGGACATATCCCGCATGGGCAAGCGCCAGCGCAATGAGCGTGCGCCGCAGCGCCCGTGGCCAGATCCGCCGACCCGACTGCCTGTTCCCAAAACGATTTCTTTTCATGACTCGTATCCCCGGTTCGATTCACTTACCGTTGAAATTTCGCACCCGCCGGACTGTTGGACCCATGGACCAGGGAGTGGCAGTTCAGGCAGTCCCTGCCGACGATCTGCGCATTGGGTGCCTGGTTCTGGAACGGCTTGGTCCCGTTCACCGTAGTGACCGCGCCGCCGGCCAGGTTGGCGCCGCTGTATGGAGTACGCGCGTGGTCGCCGCTGTGGCAGTCCTGGCACAGCCAGGGCAGGCGCGCCTTGAGCAGCGGTTCGTTGTTGGATCCATGCGGGGTATGGCAATTGGTGCAGTCGTCGGAGACCGGCTGGTGCTCCCACAGGAACGGCCCGCGCTTCTCGTCGTGGCAGTTCAGGCAGGTTTCGTTGACCGAGTTCTTGACGAGCAGCTTCGGACCGGTCGAACCGTGCGGGTTGTGGCAATCGGAACAGCCCATCTTGCCGGCCAGGACGGGGTGGGTCGAAATCCGGTGCAACTGGGCGCGCTGGTCCTTGTGGCAGGCAAAGCACACGTCGGGCTGCGTAACCTTGTTGAGCACCGGATCGCGCGAGATATGCACCCGGTGGCAGTTGACGCAGCTCAGATCCTCGCGCTGGTGCTGGCTGCCGGTCCAGTGGCTGCGGGCGCCGCTCTGGTGGCATTGCAGGCAGGTGTCGGCGATGGATGCCGGCGAATCGGGGACGTAGACACCGCTGCCCCGACCGAACACCATATCGGGCTTGGGGCGCGTGGCCGAACCCGACTCGCCCTTGACGTGGCGGTCGCTGTCGCC